>JAESFO010000885.1_pt1 | contig 11716 bp, 12 predicted proteins | sample 9269421 | NCBI WGS metagenome assembly JAESFO01 (sample SAMN14502839, study PRJNA617101) | algae metagenome | isolation source: Nostoc desertorum CM1-VF14 and co-occurring heterotrophs from rocky... | place: USA: Clark Mountains, San Bernardino, California | collected 2000-06-05 | reverse complement strand
AAAGACACAACTGGGCAGTTCTTGTCGGCTTTCCGACATTTGACTTGAACTTGGTCGCGCCCAGAGTTCCGTGCGCTCCTCCGCTGGCACCGCCTACGCGGCTCGCGCGGGAGGAAGCCATGCGAAAACTAAACACCGTCGCCGACGATGAAGCGCTGCGCCTGCTCTCTGCGTTTCGGCAAATCCATGAGCCGGAAAGACGCCGCAAGCTTCTGGAGCTTGCCGAGCGCATGGCCCGACGCAACATCAAACCTGTCGACACGTTTCCCCTCGCCTCGCAAGACAACGAGATGTAGTCAGACCTGCTCCAGCCGCTGGCGAAGCTGTTCAACGGCTGCCATGCCTGCCGAGACCATCCCGCCGAATGTTCGCTCACCGCCGCCCACCCGGGCGAGGATGCGGCGGGCAATGAAGCAGCGGTTCTTGTGGTTATCGAGCTCGGCCGGAAGAACCTGACAAGCTCTCTGCAAAGCCATTTCCATCTCGAACATGGTGTTGTTGCCGAATGCTTCAGTCACCAGCGTCGGATCTTCTGAATGTGGAGGTGAGACCGCTGAACCTTCAATCGACATGATGAACCTCCCGGCATTTTTTCGCTCAATGCGGATATAGGAGCCAGGTTCCTGTGCGGTTATCCAAACCCGTCCTTCGGACCTTACCCCTCCCGCTCCGCCCAAGGGGCTTTAGAGAGCGCTTGCGGCAAGACACGGGGCATCATCGAGGGGGTTGCGTGCTGGACGCGTGCCTGCGCCATCCAGTGCCCCTTTATTCAGGCTGGAGACTCAGCCTACGGTGGGATAGCTTTTAGTGGCCTCGTTGCCTGCCCCGCCCCAGCGGGGCTTTTTTTTCGGCCTAATTAGCCGTCTAATCGCTTGGCGAAGCCCATGGCTTGTCTGACGTCTAGGATGGCCATTCGCAAGAGCGCGGAGGTCGTTTCAACTCCGGCCTCTACGGCCAGGATCTGGAGGTCGCAAAGGCCGTCCTCTAGCGCCAAAAGCTTATCCCGCCTCTCCGCGTCCTCATCGCCCATGCCAGACTCCGGTTTTCACCGGATTACGCTCCGAAGCCTCAACGGTTTCAGCGTTGTAGCAATTTGACGCAAATGCGCGCCATGCGGGAACGCCGTATCTCGCGTCCGATTATTTTGGCGGGTAGAGTCGCTTCTGCCCCGGAAGCCCTGCTCGTCTTTTGTAACCCCGGAGGCGGCGGGGTTTCTGTTGAAACCATTCCGGAGATCTACCGTTTCTAATGCGGCGGTCCCCAACCCGCTTGTCCCCCGACCGGTTGAAAGCCCCGTCTCCCTCCGGCGGGGCTTTCGCTTCTTCCAAGGCGTCCTCGCACTTAAAGCATCTGAAGGTTTTGGTCTGGGGATCGATTGAAACGGTGCGGCGACATCGGCCGCACATCGGGAGTCCTCTTAGCATTCACGCTCACTTGTCACCACTAAGCGACAAGTTACGTTGCGCTGCGGGAGAAGTTTCAGCTCAAAGAAAAAGGCGCCCTGGGAAAGGCGCCTTGCAACTTGGAGGGTTGATGCAGCGGGCATGCTGCGAGTTGAAGCCCCGCACGCCTCTTACGGGCATTACGGCTCACCAGAGGGCACTGGCGCAAACTGGCGCGAACCGTATGCCTCTTCGTGCATTTTGGTTCGCTTTACGTCCCCGTCGCGCCACTTGGTATGGCGCTAAGTGACTGGAATTATTATCAGAGGCGATAGAGGATTTGATCGGTCCAGAAACGCTCGACACGCAATTACCGGACAGCTTGAATCGCGATGTCCGCTTTGCGCCGATTGTGTTGAAAAACTCCCCTGTTGAAGCAGGGCGCCATCGCTGATTCAATCCTGCTATCGGCGGAGGCTGAATCGATGATGGGTCCGAAGCAGACTGATCAGGCGGCTCTGTTCTACGAATTCTCGCTTGAGCGACACGTACCAGCCGCCCATATGCTGCGGAACATCGACCGGTTCGTCGATCTGTCTGTCGTTCGGAGCGAGTTGGCGCCCTTCTACAGTTCGATCGGACGGCCATCGATTGATCCTGAGCTGCTCGTCCGGATGCTGCTGGTGGGCTACTGTTACGGCATCCGGTCGGAGCGCCGGTTGTGCGAGGAGGTTCACCTGAACCTCGCTTATCGCTGGTTTTGCCGCGCGTCCCAGTTATGGTCCTCAGTCCCCACAGCGGAGCGCTGCTTGTTGGCGTCGATCGGAGGGCTGACATCTATCGCTGCCCGCCGGGCAAGGTGCTGACTTCAACCGGAACACAAGTAAATTACGGAGCGACGCTTCACTATCGCGCCAGCAAGCGGGACTGCGACATCTGCGAACTCAAGCCACGGTGTTGTCCGAAGATGCCAGCCCGCAAGGTCCCACGCTCGATCTACGAGAGCGCTCGCGATGTGGCGCGCGGGATCGCCAGAACGCAAGCCTACGTAACCTCGCGACGTGAACGCAAAAAGATCGAAATGTTGTTCGCGCATCTAAAGCGTATCCTGCGCCTCGACCGGCTTCGTCTGCGAGGTCCTTGCGGTGCTCGCGACGAGTTCCTGCTCGCTGCCACCGCTCAGAACCTTCGAAAGCTGGCAAAATTGATACCAACACCGGCTCCGATGCCCATCTGAACTGGGACAGACACTTGCACGCCGCTCCTCTGCGCAAGGGCCGATCGCCAACTAGCTGACTTCTTCAACACAATCCGCCAAGAGCAGACATCTGCCTAGAATTGGTCAGATCGTTCGTTTCTCAGCGCCAAGACGAGACCTTTGTCGCCTGATGCGGAGCACCGTCGGCCGTCAGCCCCCGGCCGCTTGTATATCGTATCCGGTTTGGCCTCGATATCCGGTCTGGCTACGCGCTCGGCCCAGTCGTCTGGTGTGACGTCCTCGATCCCGATCGAGATCGCTTTCTTTTTGGAGCCAAGAACGGACATCAGCGTTTTGGTCAGTTCGTCGGCCAGTGCCTGCTTCTGCTCTTGGCTACGGCCGGGATAAAGCTTCACGATGACGTGGGGCATCTCATTCTCCTTGAATTGATAGCACGGAAGCCGCCCCTTAGGCCGGACACTGGATCATTTCATAGTCGGCAATGTCTGCCTTCTCGGTCAATCGCCAATATTCCAGCAGCGAGAATGGCCAGGTCTGCGAGGCTCTGCCAAAGCGGTTCTTGTACCAGCTCGTGGTCTTCGCAACGCCCCAGGCCTTGGTCAAGTTGCCCGCATCGACACGGTCGTTAAACGCATCGAACGGCGCCTGCCGCACATCCATCGCGGCATATCCACCGGTGAGCAGCGTACCGATCGCCGACAATGCATATTCAACCGCGCATTCGGCCGAGAAGATCGCACTGCCATTGACGACCACGCCGGTGGTCGGGCCGCCGGTCATGAACAGGTTCGGGAAGCCCGGCATGGTGATGCCCAGAAACGCGCGGCAGTCTCCCGCCCACCATTGATGCAGATTCTTGCCATCGCGGCCGATCACTTTGATCGGCGTCAGGTAGTCCGAGGCCTGGAAGCCGGTGGCGAGCACTATGATATCGACCTCGTGAAAGGTCCCATCTGCCGAAACGATCCCGCGCTCCTCGATGCGCAGGATACCGTCGGTAATCAGCTTGGTATGCGGTTGCTTGAGCGCAGCGGCCCAGACGCCGTTGTCGCGCAGCATGCGCTTGGCGCCGGGCGGATAGGTCGGGGTTACTTTCTCGAGCAGATCCGGCCGGTCCGAAAGCTGCGACTTCAGATGCTCGATGCATTCGAGGCGAAGGCCTTCATTGGCGCGCCCGACCGAGATTGGATGATCCCAGTCCTGTTCGACCTCGACAAGCGGCAGACGTCCTTCGGCCGCGATCCAGAACTGCCAGAAGCGGAACCAACGGCCGTAATAAGGCACGTGACGCAACAGCCAGGCCATGCCCGACTTGATCTCTTCGTGATAATTCGGCGTCGGCAGCATCCAGGGCGCATTACGCTGGAAGATGCACAGTTCGGCAACGTCGCTCACGATGGACGGCACGATCTGATAGGCACTGGCGCCCGTCCCGACTACCGCGACGCGCTTGCCGGTGATGTCAAGATTGTCCGGCCACCGCGCCGAATGAAACAACTGTCCGCCGAACGACTGTAATCCCGCGATATCAGGATAGGACGGCTGGTTGAGTTGCCCGGTGGCCGTGATGATGGCGTTGAATGCCTCGGAGCGGACATTGCCGTCCTTGTCGCGCGTCTCGATCAGCCAGTGTGCGGATGCATCCACATAGGTCATTGAGACAACTTCGGTCTCGAACGCCACGTTGCGCCGGACCGTCGTCGCATCGGCGATCGTCGAGACATATTTCTGGATTTCCGACTGACGCGAAAACTGCTCTGGCCAATCCTGTTTCTGGGCGAATGAATAGCTGTAGGCAAAGTTCGGCGTATCTAGGCGGCAGCCCGGATACCGGTTTTCCCACCAGACGCCACCGACATCGGCGTTCTTCTCGAACACCTTGTACCGCACATCCGCCTGCTCCAGACGGTGAGCCGCCGCGACACCGGACAGACCGGCGCCGATCACAGCGACCGAGAAATCGCGATCAACCGCGACCTCCGACTTGCGCCAGTCGGGCGCGCCGATGTCGCTCGGGAGTGCCAGTTCGTGCTTCAGCAGCGGCAGATATTCGTCGCCTGCATTCCGTGCTAGAAATTGCATCGCCCGCACCAGCAGAGGCGCAGCGGGATCCGGAGATGGCGATCCGCGATCCCGGTAATCGATTAAGGCACGGGTGGCGAGCGCCCGCGCCTTGTCCTGTGCCTCCGCGCTCATCCCGCCCTGCGGCTTGATCGACGCCCCCATCTTCGACGGCGGCGGCCTTAGGTCTTCGGCGATCAACGCGACGTCATCCGTGAGAACCGCCAGCGTAGCCAGCAGCGCCGGCAGATCGGCATCGACGACTGCGCGCGCGATATCATCGTCGCTTGCAGTGATGGGTTCGACGTGATCGAACTTGCTGACGCCATCCAGCTTCGATGCGGCGATGGGTTGGGGGCTGGCGAGATTCATCGTCACTGTCCTAAGCGGTGAAATGCGTGCGAACGAGATCGACGACCTTGTCCGGGCATTCGATATTGGCCTCGTGGCCTGCATCGAGTGTGGTGGATGCGATCAAGGGCGAGAGTTCGGCGAGCTTGGCCGCCCATCCCTTTTCGAGCAGCGGATCGCGGAGCCCTTCAACCAGCAACGACGGAACTTCGGTCTTGGCCAACTGCTCGAGATAATTGTCGGCCGGCGGAATGCGCTGCATCGACGGGTTTTTCAGCCGCGGCGCCATCAGTGTTTCCCAATGGCCTACGATCAGGCTGTTCTCGTGCCGCTGTCGAATATGCTCTTCGAGACCTGCGGTAGAGCCGGCGATCAATTCCGTCAGCTCGGTGGCGGCTTCCATGCTCGGCGTGTAGTCCGCGAGCGCTTCGATGCCGGACTGCAGCCGATAGGGACCGCCGGATCCGGACAGCGACATCGCGCGCCGGATGTTCCAGGGATTTCCGGGCGCTACCGTCGCGCGCATGATCAGCGATCCGCCGAACGATGCGCCGAGGTAGTCGGCGCGCTCGACCTTGAGTTCGCGCGCGAAGGCAGCGATATGCGGAATGCGCGCGGCGTAAGGCGAACGATCGAAATAGACCACCTTGTCCGTACCGCCCCATCCGAGCAATTCGGGTGCAAGGATGTGATAGTCGCGGCTGAGCGCGGCGAGCATTCCGCTCCAGCACAGTTCCGCCGTCGTGCCGAATGCCCCGTCATGGATCAGCATCAGCGTGGGATTGGCGCGCGTCCCCGCTTCCAGATAGCGCGTATTGAATCCGCCGGCTACGACGTGTTTGATCTCGAAATCTGCAGAATTCATATCCATCTCTTCAATTGATCAGGCTTAGTTCATCACCGATCCACCATCGACCGACAGCGTCTGGCCGGTGATAAAATCGCTCTCGGGCGACACGAGAAACAGCAGCGTTCCGATGAGGTCGTCCGGCACAGCCTCGCGCTTGATCGCGCGGGAGGCGATGTTGTTGGCGACCACTGCGCCGGACCAGCTCGGATTCGTTTTCATTCCCTCGCTCATGGTAAGACCCGGCGCGAGCGCATTGACCCGGATGCCGAATTCACCCAGCTCGCGCGCCGCGGCGCGCGTGAGGGAAATGATCGCCCCCTTGGACGCGACATAGTGCGGAAGCCCGGGCGCCCCCTTGATCGCCGTGCCCGAGGCCAGATTGATGATCTTGCCGTAACCGTTCGGCTTCATCGCACGCGCCGCGGCCTTGATGCATTCGAACGTGCCGCGGGCGTTGACCGTCATGACGCGATCCCACTCGTCCGAACTGACCTCTGTGATCGGCGCGAGCTTGATGGCGCCGGAGATGGCCGCGTTGTTCACCATGATGTCGAGCCGGCCGAAGGACGACACCGCCTCGGCGACAAACGCATCCACCGAAACGGCGGATGTCACGTCCAGCCGCAGCCCTTTGGCCCGGCCACCGGCTGCGCGGATCGCCTCACAGGTCTGTTCCGTCGAAGCGAGATCACCGACCAGCACCGACGCACCGGCGTTAGCCAGCGCGACCGCAAAGGCGGCGCCGAGCCCCTGTGCCGCGCCTGTCACCGCGGCTACCTTGCCCTGCAGATTGCTCATGTCGTCGTTCCTTCTCACGAAGCCGTTGCGCCGCCATCGACGGGAATGACGGCGCCGGTGATGTAGCTGGATGCGGGAGACGCGAGCAGAAGCGCCAGTCCCTTGATTTCATCGGGCAGCCCGAGACGCCCCATCGGCACGTCGCTGACGAAACCGGCGGCGACATCGGGATCATGCAGGCGCCCGTTGCCAATATCAGTCAGGAAAGGCCCCGGCGCGATGGCGTTGACGGCGATGTTGTGCGCGGACAGCTCGATCGAGCTCTGGCGCACGAGATTGCTCACGGCGGCCTTGGTGGCGGCATAGGCGTAGCCGCACATGCGTTCGCCCCGCATGCCCGCGATCGACGCCGTCACGATCAATCGGCCGTAGCGCTGCCTGATCATGTGCGCCGAGGCCGTGCGGATGGTCATGAACACGCTGGTCAGGTTAATCGTCAGGAGACGATTCCAGCGCTCCATATCCACATTGGCGAGGCGTCCCGCGTCAGTCTGCGGTCCGGATCCCGCGGACAGGCCGGCATTGGCGAACACGATGTCGAGGCGACCATGGGTCGCTGCCACCTGATCGATGGTGCGTGCGAGCAGATCGACATCCGCGACGTCGAGAACCTGACCGATGACATCACAGCCCTGCGCCTGCAGGCGGCGCGTCGAAACTACCAGTGCCTCGGGGTCGATATCGGTCATCATGACCTTTGCGCCCGACTGCGCGACGATCTCGGCCATCGCCAGGCCAAGGCCCTTTGCGGCCCCCGTGACAAAGGCGACTTGCCCCTTGAGATCGAACATCGTGCTGCGATCCATGAACCAATCCTCATTTGCGAAGACGTGTGGCCTGCCGGGATGCGTATTGTCCCGGCAGGCCGATGTGAGCGATCAGGTTGCGGAGCGGGCCTTGGTCTCGATCACCGCGAAGGAGCGGCCGGCCGTCTCAGGCAGGAGCAGCGCGGCGATTGCACAGACCACGGCCGCAGCGAGGCCGGCCATCATGCCGCCCGCGATGCCGCTCGACGTATGGGTGGCGACCACCGGAACCACGAAGGGCGCGATGCTGCCGATTCCGCGGCCGACCATGTAGATGGTCGATACGGCCGAGGAACGCAGTTCGACAGGATAGAGTTCGGAGAACCAGCAGCCGAACATGCCCGCCGCGGTCTGGCCGAAGCCCCACAGCACGTACCAGGCGAACAGTGGCCATGCGACAAGCGAGCCGGGGAATGCGGTGCCTGCGGCGTAGTAGATCCCGATGAAGCCCGCGATGCTGATCAGGGTCGGAAACACGACGCCTACTTTGCGGCCAAGACTGTCGGTGAACCAGCCGAAGATCAGGAACGCCGCAGCAAGGCCGCAGGAAAACACGATCGTGACAGTGCGGATGTCCTCCGCCTGCGCGCCCAGCGAGCGCATGAAGCCGGGCATGAAGACGGTGATCGAATAGAAGGCGAACATGTAGCCGGAGACCACCAGGAAGCCGAGCATCGTGTAGCGCAGCGACGCGCCTTTGAAGATCTCGATCAGCGGATTGGCCGCCTGCGCCTTCTCCGGCGGCAACTCGCCGGCGGCGCGCATGCGCTCATATTCGAGCCACAGCTTGGATTCCGGCATCCAGAAGCGCACATAGATCATCAGCAGGATCGGCGCGCCGCCGGTCAGCAACGCGACCCGCCATCCCCAATCCGGGCTGAACGAGGACAGCGCCCATACCGCGACCACAGAGGCTGCAGCGATACCGCCGGTCGATGCCGCTTGGATCACCGAGCTGCCGAAACCACGACGGTTCTTATCCCACACTTCGTTGAACAGCACGATGCCGGCGCCCCACTCGCCGCCGAGACCGATGCCGGTGATGGCACGCGTCACCAGCAGCGAATTGAAATCCCAGGCAAAGGCCGAGAGGATCGCGCCCACCGAGAACAGACCGAGTGTCCACAGCAGCGAGTTCTTGCGGCCGACACGGTCGCCGAGCCAGCCGAACAGGACACCGCCGATCACCGAGCCCGCCAGCGTCACCGTCGTGATGATGCCGGCCTGCGTGAGGCTGATATTGAGCGACTTCTGGATCGCGCCCATGATGAAGGAGATGATCAGAATATTGTAGAAATCGAGTCCGTATCCGAACAGCGTCGAGAGAAGAACGCTGCTCTTCTCCTTGCTCGAATACGTCAATGATGGACTTTGCATCCTTGCTTCCCCCATTTTTAAATTGATTTTTGACCGCCATCGCAACGCAAGCGGCCACCGTTGGCCCTAACCTGCATCGCAGGCCGGGCTGCGAAAAGCATGCACCTGGTGATAGGAGCTATCTTGAAACCTGATGGTTGCGCTGCGCCGAGCCGCTAGGCCTGCGGCGCTCCGACAGCGCGCCAGAGGCTGTCGACGATGCGCAATTCGGCCTCGATAGCAGCAATTAGATGACGCGCCGCAGCATTCGGCGGGCGACGCTTGTCATAGACGAGATAGAGATCAAACGGGATCGGCGGACTGGCTACCGGATAGATATAGACGCCGGACGGACCGGGCTCGCGGCACAGCGAAATGAACGGTGTGAGAACGCCCCAGTCCGATGAGCTTGCCAATTCAAACGCGCCCGCGGTGCCGTTGATCTCGATGGTCCGTGTCGGCTTCACTAGGCCTTTGGCGATATAGGACTGCACCAGTGAGCCGAAGCTCTGGTTCGGCCCGGGCAGGATCAGCTTCAGATTGTCCATCTTGCCGAGATCGCAGGGACGAAACGGCGTGCCGTTGAGCGGCGCACCGGACATCAGGACCACTTGGTCGCGATAGATCAGCTTCTGGATGAGGCCGCCCTCCTCCGACGGTCTGACGCCGAGCGCGAAATCGACATTGCCCTCCCGCACCCAGTCGACCAGTGTGCCCGTATAGGCTTCCGAGATCGTCAGCTGAACGTCCGGATGGTGCTCCATGAAGGGCAGCAGAACGGAGCTCAGGATCCCGCGGTTAAACGAACCGGGTAGCCCGACGCGGACCGTTCCGGATACCGACGACGTTTCGCCGGCGCCCGAAAGCTCTTCGTGTGCAAGAGCAAGATTTCGCGCGATGGGAATGCAGCGCTCGTAGAATTTCCGTCCGGCTTCAGTGGGCTCGACACCACGCGATAACCGGTTGAACAGCAGGACGCCGAACTCGTCTTCGATGCGGCGGATCTGCATGCTGAGCGCGCTCTGCACGACATTCGCCTTCGCGGCCGCTTTGCTGAAGCTTCCCTCCTCGTACACCCACATGAAGTAGGAGATTTGCTTCAGATCCATCGTGTTATGCTCCCGTATCGAGAGCTATAGGCGGGATCGGCGGTAAGCGGAAGGCTTCCGCACCGCACACGGACGCCGCCACCTGCTTCCAAATGCTCAAGCCAGGCCAACTCCGCTCGCAACTATCGGCGGATAGGCCGCAAGGCGCCTGATACGGTACGTAGTCGGGATGGACCGCCATCCCGACCTGTTTGCCATCGCAACCATCAGCCTGATCAACCGCCCTCGGGATCGTGGGCGCGTTCTGAACCATCAGTTCGACCGGATTTTTTCGCTACGGCGCGCGCATGAAGCCACCGAACCGCACCGCAATGTCATCGAGTGCGTCCATCGGAAGCACATCGGCGACATACTGATGGGGCCGCGATGACGACACAGCCCCGCTCACGATCGATGCCGCGCAGGATGAAGACCTACCGGTCGCCGGATTGGTCGGCGCAGAAGCTCCTTTTCAAAATCGGCTAGGCCGAACGTGCCTTTTGCGGGACGGAGCAGCTCTGGCAGCGACGCCGGATCAATCTTGTGGTGATGCGGCTGCAGTACGGCGCGCAAATCGATCACCGTGTTGATGTCTTCGCTGGGGCGGGCGCACCGCAGCGGCTACACCGGCGCATCCGCGAGAAACGCACTCAGGTCGTTCAGGCCGGCGCGTGTTGCTCCGTGGTCTTGGATCGGAAGAGGACGACAAATTCATGCGTCTGCTGCGCAAGGCAGTGGCCATCAACAGCGAATTCAGCCGTGTACCAATGCGGGAGAAGGCGGCTGCGCCTGCGAGCAGCACGATCCGCTCCCCCTGACCTGCTTCGCCGGGGTAGAGGCTGGTTGGGAAGATCCATCAAGCTTCTCGTCCGCTTTGCGCCAGAAGCGGACAGAGTCACATAAACGGCCCCGAAGATTTCTGACCACAACATCTCAAACGGTCCACGTCATGCGATAGTTGGTCGGGTTTCAGTGAAGATCAGTGCTTTTCGAAGAAGCCTTGGATCAACGGTCCAATACTGTCGTCGGAAGACCTGATGCAGGCCACCCCTGAATGTGATTGCAACCTTTCATCCATTGCAGGCAAGAATTGATGCCCTCGCGCAAACAGATCGCCTTGGCTAGATCGAGGGTGCTGGCCCCGAGGCCGTAGGGATCGAATTTGCCCAGGGCGTCATGTTTGGGAGCCGCAAGTTTCGCCGAAGGCGTGGAGGCGTTTCTGAACAAGCGAAAGCCGAACTTTCGATCGCTAAAGTAACGCCTATCGACAAATCCGGTCGGCACCGTTGTGACCGACCGGACCGGCTGCGCGCTATTCCGCGGCCTGAATCATTCCAACCTTGAGTGCATCCCGCAACTGGACCTGGCGATCGCGGGCCTCTTTGACCGCCGCCTCCTTGACATGACCATAGCCGCGAATGCTGTCGGGAAGACGCAACAGCTCTTCGGCTAGGGAGTGGTTTTGCGGCGTCAGTTGAGCGACCAGACCATCGATCTCCGCAAGATACTCGGTGACCAAAGCGCGCTCCATCTTCCGCTCCGCCGAATATCCGAAGATATCGAATGGCGTGCCGCGGAGCTAGCGCATCGAAGCGAGCACCTTGAACAGGCCGAGAACCCAGCGACCGAACGCGCGCTTGCGAAGGTGGCCGGTCACCGGATCCTTGCTTGATAAGATCGGCGGCGCGAGATGAAACTGCAGTTTGAACTTGCCTTCGAACTGGTGATTCAGCTTGGTCAGGAATTGACCATCGGTATAGAGCCGGGCCACCTCGTATTCGTCCTTGTAGGCCATCAGTTTGAAC
>JAESFO010000884.1_pt1 | contig 11718 bp, 7 predicted proteins | sample 9269421 | NCBI WGS metagenome assembly JAESFO01 (sample SAMN14502839, study PRJNA617101) | algae metagenome | isolation source: Nostoc desertorum CM1-VF14 and co-occurring heterotrophs from rocky... | place: USA: Clark Mountains, San Bernardino, California | collected 2000-06-05 | reverse complement strand
GCCCGGAGGAGTGCAGCGCACGCAGGACGTCGTAGACGGCCTGGTGCGACACCTCCCCGAGGTCCTCCCGCACGACACGGATGATCGACTCCGTGTCCGCGTGCTGGTGGGAGTGCACCGCCTGCAGCACGGCCAGGCGAGGACGCGTCACGCGCAGCGACGCTGCGCGCAGCATGCCCTCGTAGTCCGATGCGTTCGACACGGCGGCGAGCCTGCCCGCTTTTCTTGAGTCGGTCAAGTTTTGGCGTGTCTCAGTATGAGACCGGCGCCACGTCAGACGGTGCTGCGCTCCCGGCCCGCCCAGAACGGTGCCCGGAGATCCTTCTTGAGGATCTTGCCGGTCGGGTTGCGGGGGAGCTCCGGCAGGACGTCGACGGTCTTCGGACACTTGAACGACGCCAGGTGGGCGCGCGCGTGAACGAGCAGCTCCTCGGGGTCGACGGTCGCCCCCGGCGCGGCCACCACGCAGGCCTTCGGGACCTCGCCCCACCGGTCGTCGGGCACTCCGATGACGGCGACGTCGCCGACGGTCGGGTGCTCGGCGAGCACCCGCTCGATCTCGGCCGGGTACACGTTCTCCCCGCCCGAGACGATCATGTCCTTGATCCGGTCGGTGACGTAGACGTAGCCGTCGGCGTCGATGTGGCCGCCGTCGCCGGACCGCAGCCATCCGTCCGGGGTGATCGCCGCCGCCGTCGCCTCCGGCTTGTCCCAGTAGCCGCTCATCAGCTGGTCGGTCCGCACCCAGATCTCCCCGGGCTCGTCCGTGCCGAGCCGCTCGCCCGTCGCCGGGTCGCGCACCTCGATCGTGCAGCCGGTGATCGGTCTGCCCGCCGACACCAGCCGGTGCTCGACGGCCGGGTCCCCGTGGTCCTCCGGGCCCAGCGAGCTGACCACGCCGCAGGCCTCGGTCATCCCGTAGACCTGGTGCAGCTTCGGGCCGAACAGCGCCAGCGACGCCCGCATCACCGGCAGCGGCATCGGCGAGGCGCCGTAGGAGATCGCCCGCAGCGACGCGTAGTCCCGGTCGGCCGCGCCCGGCACCTGGGTCATCGCGCCCATCAGCGCGGGCACCCAGAACGTGTGCGTGATGCCCTCCGCGGCGACCATGTCCAGCAGCGCCGCCGGGTCGGGCATCCGGGCCATCACGATCCGCGCGCCCTGGGCGAGTGCGAGGAAGGCGTAGCTGGTCCCGCCGACGTGGAACAGCGGCATCGCGACCTGCACGACGTCGGTCGGCGTCAGCTCGAAGTCCGCAGCGACGTGCGCGGCGTGCGCCAGCATCGCGCCGTGGGTGAGCATCGCGCCCTTCGGGAACCCGGTGGTGCCCGAGGTGTAGAGCTGCACGAAGCAGTCGCCGGGGCCGGCGTCGTAGGGATCGGTGTCCGGCTCGTGCGCAGCGAGGAACGCCTCGTACTCGTCGGCCTCCCCGCCCACGTGGAGCACCCGCTCCACCGCGCCGAGCTTCTCCCGCAGCTGCCCGACCGCCCCGGCGAACTCCGGGCCGACCAGCAGCAGCCGCGCCCGCGCGTCGCCGATCACGTAGACGATCTCCGGCGGGGCGAGCCGGAAGTTCACGACCGCGTTCGCCGCCCCGATCCACGCGCACGCCAGCGACAGCTCCAGGCACGACGGATGGTTGAGGTCCAGCACCGCGACCCGGTCGCCCGGGCCGATGCCCTCCGCGCGCAGGGCCGCCGCGAGCCTGCGCACCCGGACGTCGAGCTCGGACCAGGTGCGGCGGACGTCGCCGAAGCGCAGGGCCTCGTCGTCCGGGCGCTCGGTGGCGTGGCTGCGCAGCAGGGAGGACACGGTGCTGGTCGGGTCGATCACGGGGCGGCTCCTCGGGGCTCGTCGCTGAGCGTGTGACGCACGCCATTCAAGTCCGTTTCGTCGGTCTCGCGCCAGTGCCGACCGGACCGGACACGCCCCCGGGAGACGTCGGTGGCGGGCGCGGAAGGCGGGGCGCGGGTCGAGGGGATCGATGTCGTCGCGGTACGCACGACGAGGTCGCCCTCGACGGTCGCCACCGCGACGGAGGAGATCGCGGCCGGGGGCCGTCGGCGACGTGGCCGGTCGACGACCATTCGGCGTTCAGGGTGTCGGCACCCTCGTGGATACGCAGGTCGGGCGTGCCGCCGTCGAGGGTCAGGAGGTCGGGCACGGTGCGCATCCAGGCCCCGACGGCCTCCCGGCCCGGACGCGCGTCGGCATCCCGTCCGGGGCGAACGGGAACTCGTGGACGTGGACGTCGACCCCGCGGTCGACCTCCTGATCGCTCCGCTGCAGTTCCGGGTGCCGGTCACCGGGGCGGCGTGCGACGACGCGTACCTGGACACGCTCGCCGCGGCGGTCGAAGCGGCGGTGCGCGCCACCGCGTAGCGGTCGTGGTCCCGGCCGCCGCCGTCCGGCCGGTCCCGCGCCGGGGCCGCCTCCCGGTGGGATCCCGGGCTGGGCGAGGATGGCCGGCAGGCGATGCCCCGGTGCGAACCGGGGCGCGACGCGAGAACGGCGGGAGGCCGGAGTGCAGGAGACCGCGTCCACGGACCCGGTGACGGCGGCCGGGAGCGGACGGATCGTCGTCGAGGGTCTGGGCAAGAGGTTCGGCCCGGTCGAGGCCGTGCACGACCTGTCGTTCACCGTCGAGCCCGGCTCGGTGACCGGGTTCCTCGGACCCAACGGCTCGGGCAAGACGACGACGCTGCGGATGATCCTCGGCCTGGTCGTGCCCAGCACCGGGCGAGCGCTCGTCGACGGCGTCCCGTTCTCCGCGCTGACCTCGCCCGGCCGCGTCGTCGGCGCGGTCCTGGAGGTCCAGGGCGTGCACCCGCGGCGCACCGCGCGTGCGCACCTGCGCGCCGCGGCCGCCGCGATCGGCGTCCCCGACTCGCGGGTCGACGAGGTCCTCACGCTGGTCGGCCTGGCCGCCGCCGCGGACCGCTCGGCGGGCGGGTTCTCGCTCGGCATGAACCAGCGCCTGGCCCTGGCCGTCGCGCTGCTCGGCGACCCGCGCATCCTGGTGCTCGACGAGCCGGGCAACGGCCTCGACCCCGACGGCATCGCCTGGCTGCGCTCGTTCCTGCAGGCCTTCGCCGCGTCCGGGCGCAGCGTGCTCGTCTCCTCCCACCAGCTGGCCGAGATGGAGCTGACCGCGCAGCGCCTGGTCGTCATCGACCGCGGTGCCTGCCGTTTCGACGGCACGGTCGCCGAGCTGCGCGCCGGCCACGGCTCGCGGGTGCTCGTGCGCGCTGCGGACCCGGCCCGGCTGGCCGAGGCGCTCGCCACGGACGGGATCACCGAGATCGACCGCGTCGACGACGGCGTGCTGGCCGTCGGCGGGGCCGACGCGGTCCGCGTCGGGGACCTGGCGCTCGCCGCGGGCGTCGCCGTGTACGGCATGAGCGAGGAGCGGGCCGGGCTGGAACAGATGTTCCTGCGCCTGCTCGCCGGGGAGGAGCAGCGCTGATGGCGACCGTGAGCCTCGACCGCTTCCGCGCGGTCCTGACCGCCGAGGTCCGCAAGACCCTGTCCACCCGGGTGTGGTGGCTGCTGTTCCTGCCGGTGCTGCTGCTCGCGCTGGCCCAGAGCCTGCTCGGCAGCATCCTGCAGCTGCTCGTGCCGCAGGCCACCGACACCTCGTCGATCCTGATGCTCGCGGGGCTGGCGTCGGCGCTGACCATGACCGCGATCGTCGGCGGCGCCTTCGGGACGCTGCTGGGCACCGGCGACTTCCGGCACCGCACCGTCACGCTGGCCTACCTGACCGGGTCCCGCGGCCAGGTGCTCGCGGCCAAGGCGCTGATCGCCGCCGTCGTCGCCGGGCTGTACGCGCTGTTCCTCGTCGTGGTCGGTCCGCTGCTCGGCGGTGCGGCGCTCGGCGGCCAGCAGCTGCCCGACCTCGGGCAGCTCGCCGGGCTGGGCGCGATCGGCATCCTGGTGTGCGCGCTGTGGGGGGTGCTCGGCGTCGCCGTCGGGACCCTGGTGACCAACCAGGCCGGGGCGATCGCCCTCACCGTCGGCTACCTGCTCATCGGGGAGAACCTGATCGCCGGGGCGCTGCGCGCGGGCGACGGGTCCTCGATCGGCGACCCGTCGGTGTTCGCCCGGCTGACGCCGTTCCTGCCCGGCAACGCCGGTGACCTCGCGATCTGGGAGCCGGTCGTGAGCTCGGCCGGGCTGGGGGCGCAGTCGCAGTTCGTCCTGGAGTTCCTGGCCGGGGTCAGTGCCCCGCCGCCCGGCTGGGTCGGGCTGCTGGTCCTGGCCGTGTGGACGGCCGCGGGGATCGCACTGGCCGCCGTCGTCGGGGCGCGGCGGGACATCACCTGAGACGAGCAGCGCCGGACCCCGGGTCCGGCGCTGCTCGGTCCGACGTCGCCCGCTCCGGCGCCGCCGCGCGTACGGGACGCCGGTCCTGCGTCCGCCTCCCGCGGGGAGCGCCGCTGCGGGCATCGTCGATCAGTACCTGAGCGTCGTCCACCCACATCCTGGCAGCGCTCATGTACTGATCGACGGGTGGTGCGGCGGTGCCGAGGCGGTGGCCGGCAGCCCGGCCCACCTCGCACGGGTTCGCTCCACCTCGCAGCCCCTGCACGGTCTGCGACGTCGCCGGAACCCGTGCGAGGTGGGCGGTGCGGGGAGCGGCCGCCGTGGACGGCGGGTGCCCGCCGGCTCCGTGCCGGGCGGCGTCGCCGGGCCGGTTGTCGGGGGGCGGGCATAGCCTGGCGACGTGCCCTCTCCCCACCCCTCCGCACGCCCCGGCTGGATCCGCAGACTGGCCACGGCCTGCATGCGGCACCGCCGCGTCACCGTCGGTGCGCTCGTCGCGTCGATGCTCGGCGTCGGGCTGGAGGCGATCGGTCCGCTGCTGATCCGCGAGGGCGTGAACGGCGCGATCGGCGGGGACACCGGCGTGCTCGCGCCGGTCGTCGGCGGGCTCCTGGTGCTGGGCGTGCTGAAGTTCGTCGGTGCGTTCGTGCGCCGCTACCTCGGCGGCAAGATGGCGCTGAACGTGCAGCACGACCTGCGGCGCGCGGTGTTCGGCGCGGTACAGCGTATGGACGGCGTCCGCCAGGACCGGCTGCGCACCGGCCAGGTCGCCTCGCGGGCCATCTCCGACCTGCAGCTGGTGCAGGGCTTCCTGTCGATGGTGCCGCTGTCGGCGGGCACCGTCGTGCTGGTGGTCGTCGCGATCATCGCGATGCTGTACCTGTCGCCGCTGCTCACCGTGGTCGCGCTGGTCATGCTGCCGCTGGCGTTCCTGGCCACCAACAGCATCCGGCGCAGGCTGTTCCCGGCCACCTGGTCCGCGCAGCAACGGGCCGCCGAGATCGCCCAGCAGGTCGAGGAGACCGTCACCGGCGTGCGCGTGGTGAAGGGATTCGGGCAGGAGGCCCGCGAGACCGCCACGCTGGAGGGACGGGCCCGCCGGCTCTACGGCGAGCGGCTGCGGGCCGCCGGGCTGACCGCGCGGCTCAACCCGATGCTGCTCGCCCTGCCCGGCCTGGGACAGGTCGCGGTGATCGGCGTCGGTGGCTGGATGGCCGCCCGCGGCACGATCGATCTCGGCACGTTCCTGGCGTTCACCACCTACGTCGGGATGCTCGTCGGGCCCGCCCGGCTGATCGGCGCGCTCGTGGTCACCGCGCAGCTGACCCGGGCCGGGGCGGAGCGTGTCTTCGAGATCGTCGACGCCGCACCGGGGATCGTCGACCCGGAGCGTCCGGCCGCGCTGCCCGAAGGCCCGCTGACCGTCGAGCTGGACGACGTCCGGTTCGGCTACGAGCCCGCGGGCTCCGGTCCGGACGGCGACGCCGCCCCCGACCCGGTCCTGGACGGGCTCTCCCTGCGCGTCGAACCCGGCGAGACCCTCGCCCTGGTCGGCCCGCCCGGCTCGGGCAAGTCGACGGTGGCTCTGCTGCTGCCCCGCTTCTACGACCCGCAGGCCGGGCGTCTCGCGATCGGCGGGGTGGACCTGCGCGACCTGCGGCTGCACGACCTGCGCGCCGAGCTGGGGGTGGTGTTCGAGGAGGCGTTCCTGTTCTCCGACAGCATCCGCAACAACATCGCCTACGGCCGGCCCGACGCCGGCGAGGACGAGATCCGCGCCGCCGCCGAGGCCGCACAGGTGGCGTCGTTCGTCGAGGACCTGCCGGACGGCTACGACACCGAGGTCGGCGAGCGCGGCCTGACCCTGTCCGGGGGTCAGCGGCAGCGGATCGCGCTGGCCCGGGCGATGCTGACCCGGCCGCGGGTGCTCGTGCTCGACGACGCGACCTCCGCGGTCGACACCGCGACCGAGGCCGCGATCCACGAGACCCTGCACGAGCTGACCGCCGAGCGGACCACGCTGCTGGTCGCGCACCGCCGGTCCACCCTGGCGCTGGCCGACCGGATCGCGGTGCTGGACAAGGGCCGGGTCGTCGACACCGGTACCGAGGACGAGCTGCGCGGCCGGTGCGCGCTGTTCCGGGAGCTGCTCGCCACCGGCCCCGCCGACGAGCTCGGCGGCGGTACCCGGGAGCCCACCGCCCACGAGGCGGCAGCCGGCAACGGCACCGGCACCGGCACCGGCAACGGCAACGGCAACGGCACCGGCAACGGCAACGGCAACGGCACCGGCAAAGGCACCCGCGTCCTCGACGATGTACCGGCGGGCCCGGCCGTCAGCCCGGAGCTGTGGCCGCGGGTCAGCATCGAGGAGGACCCGGACCGGGCCCTGACCCGCGACGGCGGCGGCGGCGCGGCCGGCTGGGCCGGGGGGATCAGTGCGACCCCCGAGCTGCTCGAGTCCGTCGCGAAGCTGCCCCCGGCGGACGAGTCCCCCCGGCTGCGCGGCGACGACGACCCGACCGCCCCCGATCCCGCGTTCCGGCTGTCCTCGCTGCTGCGCCCCGTGCGGTGGCTGCTGGTGCTCGGCGTCGCGCTGATGACCGCGGACGCGCTGGCGACCCTGGCCCTGCCCAGCATCGCCCGGATCGCCGTCGACGACGGCATCGCCGACGGCGCCACCCGGGTCCTGCTGCTGGCGGCGCTGGCCGGGCTGCTGATCGTCGTGCTGGACGCGGTGGTCGTCGGGTTCCAGACGCTGGTCACCGCCCGGGCCGGGGAGAGCCTGCTCTACCTGCTGCGGCTGCGCAGCTACGCGCACCTGCAGCGGCTCGGCCTCGACTTCTACGAGCGCGAGCTGTCCGGCCGGATCATGACCCGGATGACCACCGACGTGGACGCACTGTCCACGTTCCTGCAGACCGGGCTGGCGCAGGCCGTCGTCAGCCTCCTGACGATCGGCGGGGTCGCGACCGCGCTGGTGCTCACCGACCCGCAGCTCGCGCTGTACGCGCTGGGCTGGTTGCTGCCGCTGCTCGCGGTCGGCACCGTGGTGTTCCGCCGGTTCTCCTCCCGCGCCTACGCCGAGGCCCGCGAGCGGGTCAGCGTGGTCAACGCCGACCTGCAGGAGAACGTGTCCGGGGTGCGCATCGCGCAGGCCTACGTCCGCGAGGAGCTGAGCTACGACCGCTTCGGCGAGCGCTCCGACGCCTACCGCCGGTCGCGGCTGCGCGCGCAGCGCTACATCGCCACCTACTTCCCGTTCGTGGCGTTCCTGTCCGACATCGCCACGGCGGTCGTGCTGTTCGTCGGCGGGACCCGCATCGTGGGCGGGGACATCACCCCGGGGGTGCTCACCGCGTTCCTGCTGTACCTGACCCTGTTCTTCGGCCCGGTGCAGCAGCTGTCGCAGGTGTTCGACGGCTACCAGCAGGCCCGGGTCGGCCTGAACCGGATCTCGGAGCTGCTGCGCACGCCCACCTCCGTCCCGGACGAGCCCGAGCGGCCGGCGCCCGTGCCGCCGCGGCTGCGCGGCGAGGTCGAGCTGGACCACGTGACGTTCCGCTACCCGGGGGTGGACGCCCCCGCCCTCGACGACGTGTCGCTGCGCGTCGGGGCGGGCGAGACCGTCGCGCTGGTGGGCGCCACCGGTGCCGGCAAGTCGACGCTGATCAAGCTGATCGCCCGGTTCTACGACACCGGCGACGGCCAGGTCCGCGTCGACGGCGTCGACGTGCGCCGCTTCCCGCTGGCCGGGTACCGCGCGCGGCTCGGGGTGGTCCCGCAGGAGGCGCACCTGTTCACCGGTGACGTCGCCTCGAACATCGCCTACGGCCGCCCGGACGCCCCGCCGGAGCGGATCGAGGCCGCCGCCCGCGCGGTCGGGGCGCTGGGCCTGGTGCGGTCGCTGCCACAGGGGTTCCGCACCCCGGTGGGGGAGCGGGGACAGGGCCTGTCGGCGGGGCAGCGGCAGCTCGTCGCGCTGGCGCGGGCCGAGCTGGTCGACCCGGACGTCCTGATCTTCGACGAGGCGACCGCGGCACTGGACCCGGCCACCGAGGCCACCGTGCTGGCGGCGGGGGAACGGGTGGCGTCGCGGAGGACCGCGTTCGTCGTCGCCCACCGGCTGCAGACCGCGCGGCGGGCGGATCGGATCGTGGTGCTGTCCGGCGGTCGGATCGCCGAGGAGGGCACGCACGACGAGCTGGTCCGCGCGGGCGGTCGCTACGCGGCCCTGTGGCGCGCGGGAGAGCTGGAGCCCGAGCCGGACAGCCCGCTGGCCGCACAGACCTGAGCGTGGCCCGGCGGGTCAGTCCCGCAGGTGCTCGGCCCGTGCGGCGACGGCGGCGCGGCGAGGGTCGTCCCGGTCCAGCAGGTCCAGCAGCAGCTCGTGCGCCTCCAGGTCGTCGGTCCCCAGCGGGTGCACGACGAAGCGGTGCAGGAGCGCGACGTCGTCCGAGGCGAGCACGGCGTGCCGCAGCCCGACCACGAGCTCGTCGCGCAGCTCGCGCACGGCGGGCGCGTCGGAGCGGGGCAGCAGCTCGCCGTGGCAGGAGTCGAGCGCGTCGGACACCCGGCCGTCGCGCAGCGCCGCGCGGACCCGCAAGAAGTCGGCCTGGGGCCCGGCCGCCAGCCGGTAGGGGCGGGTGAGCAGCAGCTCCGCGCCCAGCGACGACCGCAGCCGGTGGATCTCGCCGCGGACGGTGGTCGGGTTGCCGTCCTCGCCGTAGAGCATCAGGGTCAGCTGCTCGCCGGAGAGCCCGTCGGGGTGCAGCGCCAGCGCGGTGAGGATCTCCGCCGGGCGCAGGGTGGCGGCGAACTCCTCGCCGTCGAGGGTGACGCGCGGACCGCCCCCGCCGGTGAAGCGCAGCTCCAACGGGCGGGACGCACCGGTCGGCGTCGTCGGGACGACGCGCCCGCGCCGCCGCGACGGCGGCACCAGCAGGTAGCCCTCGGCCAGCCTCTCGACGGCCATCTCCCGGCCGTCGCCGAGCTGCACCCGGTCGACGCCGTCGTCGAGCCGGATCCGCTCGGGGAACAGGCCGTAGGGCTCGCTGGCGATGACCCGGCCGCTCGCGGACAGCAGGGCGCCCTCGGAGCCGCGCAGCGCCGCGAGGTGCGGCATGTTCTTGACCCGCAGCCGCTCGTCGGCGATCGCCAGCCGCACCCGCAGCTGGTTCTCCGCGAGGTGCGCGGTCGCCGTCACCAGCTGCACCAGCGCGGGGTGCACGGTGTGCAGCGGCCCGGAGATGTCGATCGCGCCGATGGTGTCGCCGGTGTCGGGGTCGTGCACGGGGGCCGCGACGCAGGTCCAGTCGTGGTAGGTCCGGACGAGGTGCTCGGCGGAGTGGATCCGGACCGGCTCGTCGACGGCCAGCGCCGTCCCCATCGCGTTGGTGCCGATCGTCTCCTCGGCCCAGCGGGTGCCCTCGACGAGCCCGACGTCGTCGGCGGAGTGCAGCAGGCCGTGTGCGCCGTCGCGCCACAGGACGGTGCCGTCGGCGTCGGTCACGAGCATCACGTGCATCGCCTCGTCGGCGATGCTCACGAGGGTGGAACGGAGCAGCGGCATCACCGCGTGCAGCGGGTGGCCGGTCCGGACCTCCTTCAGCTCGTCGGCGAGATAGATGAGCGGGGGGAGTCGACCCTCCGGGTCGACGTGCGCGGCCAGGCTGCGCTGCCACGAGTCCGAGACGACCGGGCGGGGGGTGCCCGCCGAACCGCCGGCGCCGAGCCCGTCGTCGTAGATGCGCCGCAGGCGATGTGCGTCGGCGACCATCTCCTCGGCGGACGTCCCGCCCTCGGCTCCGCTCACGTCGCCTCCCGTCACGGCTGGGGGCACGTCGTGCCCTGCTCCCGCGTGATGTCCCGCGCCGGCGCGGGTCCGTCCCGGAATCGGTGGTCGGTCCGGGGTAGCGAGCATACCCGCTGCTCGGGGGGCTCGACCCCTCGTGACCGGGCGGGGATGCGACGTCGCTCGATCGCGCGCAACGTGGGGGCAACGTGGCGCTCCTTACGGTTTGCCGCATCGGGACGCCGGGTGGCGTTCCTGCGATGACGCAACAGATCCACCGGAGGACAGCGATGACGCTCGAAGCCGTTCGTGAGGCCACCGATCTGCGTGCCGGCCGCGGGGCCGACGGCGCGGATGTGATCCGCCGCGCGGCCCGGGTACTCGTCGTCGACTCCGAGCCGGTCGTCCGGCACGGGCTGCGCGCCCTGCTGACCGCCGAGCCCGACCTGGCCCCGGCCGGTGAGGCCGCCTCCCCCCGCGACGCCCTGATGGCCGCCGAGCGCGCCCGCCCCGACGCGATCGTCGTCGACATCGAGTTCGCCCGTGACGAGCGGCCCGGCCTCGATCTGGTGCGCGCGCTGCTGGAGCGCTGCCGCGGGGTGAAGATCCTCGTGCTGACCGGCTGCCGTGACCGCGACTCGATGATGCGCACCGTCCGCCTGGGTGTCCACGGCTACCTGCGCAAGGGTGCCGACACCGCCGAGATCGTGCGGGCGCTGCGCACGGTCCTGCGCGGCGAGGGCGTCTTCGACCCGGGCACCGCGAGCGCCGGCCCGCTGCAGGTGCTGCGCGACACCGACCCGGCGCCGTCGCCCACGCCGGACCTCTGCAAGACCTCGCTGCTGACCGACCGCGAGAACCAGGTCCTGCGGCTGCTCGCCGTCGGCCTGTCCAACCGCGAGATCGGGACCCGGCTGCGGATCTCCGAGGCCACCGTGAAGTTCCACGTGCGGAACCTGCGCGACAAGCTTGAGGTCCGTCGTCGCACCGAGATCGTCTACACCGCCGCCCGCCAGGGCATCGTCTGATCCCGCCGGGCCGGGGCGAGGCACCCGCCCGCCCCGGTCCGTGCCCTCGTCCAGCACACGCGCGACCGGCGCGGTCACCCGTGGGGTGGCCGCGCCGGTCGCGTTGCGTGGTCGACACCACCCCTTCCGGGGACGCGTTCACCCGGTGGCCATCTTCTCCTCACCCCACGGGAGAACGGGGGTGTTGGGATGCGGAGGAAACGGACGGTTCCGAACGGACCGGACCGGACCGCGTCATCCCACCACGACCCCAGGAGGACGACCGTGGCCCACAGCTGCCCCGGCGACGCCCCCCAGGCCGGCCCCCGCCGTGCCCTCCCGCTCCTCGACCGCGTTCGGCACGGACGTCAGGGCCTCACCTGCCGCTACCGGTGCGGCGACGCCTGCTCCCGGCCCGAGCCCAACCCGTCGTCGAACGCCTACTTCGGTGACGTCATGCAGGCCGTGCTCGACCGGCGCGGGATGCTCCGCGCCGGTGCGGTGATCGGCCTGGGCGCCGGGGCCGGTGTGGCCCTGACCGGTACCGCCTCGGCGGCCGAGCCCACCCCGGCCGCGCCGGCCCACCCGCTC
>JAESFO010000883.1_pt1 | contig 11740 bp, 9 predicted proteins | sample 9269421 | NCBI WGS metagenome assembly JAESFO01 (sample SAMN14502839, study PRJNA617101) | algae metagenome | isolation source: Nostoc desertorum CM1-VF14 and co-occurring heterotrophs from rocky... | place: USA: Clark Mountains, San Bernardino, California | collected 2000-06-05 | reverse complement strand
CCTCACAGCCGAGCCGGGGCACTATCGGTGGCAGTACCGCACCACGTTCGGAAGGAACCGCCCTCCATGCTCATCGACACCCGGCGCGCGCTCCCCGGCTCCATCTTCGAGGCCGAGGTCTGTGTGATCGGCAGCGGTCCGGCCGGGGCCGCGGCCGCGACCGAGCTGGCCGACCGCGGCCTGCGCGTCGTCGTCCTGGAGGGTGGCGGCCCGGGTCTGAGCCGCACCGCCCGCGACACCTACCGGGGCATCACCGGGCGGGGCAAGCACGACCCGGTCGACGCCGTCCGGCAGAAACGCCTCGGCGGCACCTCCCTGGTGTGGGGCGGGCGCTGCGCCCCGCTCGACGACGTCGACTTCTCCGACCGCGAGTGGATGCCCGGTGCCGCGTGGCCGATCCGGCACGAGGAGCTGCGCGCCTGGTACCCGGCCGCCCAGCGGCACCTCGACGCCGGCGCCTGCGAGTACTCGGCCCCGGAGTCGGGCTTCCCGGCTGCCCCAGCCGGGATCCACAGCGACACCCTGCGCTGGGACGACCTGTGGCGCTGGAGCCCGCCGACGTCGTTCGCACCGACCGTGGAGAACATGGCGAAGGCGGGGCGGATCCGGCTGTTCCTGCACGCCACCGTCGCCTGTCTGGAGCGCGACCCGGTGTCGGGCACCGCGACCGAGGCCGTCGTCGTCCCGCGGCCGGGATGCGACATCCGGATCCGGGCGCGGCACTTCGTCGTCGCGGCGGGGGGCCTGGAGTCGGTCCGGATCCTGCTCGCCTCCGACGGCTACGGCGGCACCGGGACCGGAGCCGGGATCGGCGACGAGTACGGCCAGGTCGGGCGGCACTACATGACCCACCCGGTGGGCGAGGTCGGGCGGCTGCGGCTGACCACGGCCGGGCGCACGCTGGGCCTGGGCTACCTGCCCACCGACGACGGCGTCTACGCCCGCCGGATGCTCTCGCTGTCCCCGCAGGTCCAGGCCGACCACCGGCTGGGCAACCTGAAGGCAGCGCTGTGGTTCGCCGACCCGAAGGACGCCGAGCACGGCGACGCGCTGCTGTCGACGTTCGCACTGACCTACTGGGGCCTGGGCAAGCTCCGCACCGGGTTCAAGGCCGCCGGGACGCACGCCCAGTACAGCCACACCACCGACATCGGCCACCACGTGCGCAACGTCGCCGCCGACCCGCTGCGGGTGGCACGCTTCGCCCGTGGGTGGGCCCGGCCGCGGATCACCGGGGAGCGGCGGGTGCCGTCGTTCATGCCGCTGGACTCCGCGCACTGCCGGCTGCGGTTCGACGCCGAGCAGACCCCCGACCCGGGGAACCGGGTCACGCTCGACCGCGAGCGCGACGCGCTGGGCCAGCACCGGCTGCGGGTCGACTACCGGGTCTCCGCCGCTGACCGGGAGGCGATCGTGACGTCGCTGTCCCTGATCGGCAAGGAGCTGGAGCGGACCGGGCTCGCCCACGTCGACCTGTCCGACGTGGAGCACGTGCACGACATGGACATGACCGACGGCACCCACCAGATGGGGCTGCTGCGCATGTCGGACTCGCCGCGCACCGGCGTCGTGGACCCGGAGTGCCGGGTGCACGGCACGCCGAACGTGCACATCGCCTCCAGCGCGGTGTTCCCGTCGGCCGGCGCGGTCGGGCCGACGCTGGCGCTGGTCGCGCTGGCCTGCCGGACCGCGGAGCTGATCGCGGCCGACGTCCGGGGCTGAGCCCGCGCGGTCAGCCGCGCAGCAGCGTGACCCCGGTCCCGGCGTCGTCGAGCGCCGCCCACATCTCCTCGAGGGGAAGTGGGCGGTGCCGGGTCCGGGTGATCACCGCGTGCGACGGCGTCGGGACGAACGGGAACACCGCCGCCAGCCCGGCGACGGTCTCGCAGAGCCGCTGGGCGGCCGCGGCCAGGGACCGGACGTCGGCGCCGGGCAGCAGGAGGAGGAATTCCTCGCGCCCGACGCGCACCGGCCGCCCGGCGGACCCGACCTGCCCGGTGAGCAGCCGGGCGATCCCGCGGAGCACCGCGGTCTCGGCACGGAACCCGTGTCGCCGGGTCATCGACCCCAGCCCGTGCACCCGCAACAGCACCAGGCCCAGGGGCAGGGTGCCCGGGGCGGACCCGTCGAGCCAGCGGTCCAGGAACGCCCGGGTCGGCAGCCCGCTGCGCGGGTCGCGCTCGGCGCCGGGTTCGAGCTCGTCGAGCCGGGTCTGCGCGGCGTCGGCGCGGCGGCGTTCCAGCGACAGCTCACGGGCGAGGGTGTCCGCGGCGGCGTCGTAACGGTGGTCGGTGGCCGTGCCGGGGATGGGGACGACCCGGGAGAGCACCTCGTCGAGCCCGCCGGTGTGCCGCGAGCCGAGCCGCGCGCCGAGCTGGTGACGCAGCCGCAGCAGCTCGGAGTGGGCGTCGGCGTGCCGGAACGACCAGCGGGCGGAGAACAGCCTGCCCCGCTCCAGTGAGCGCGCCGCCCCGTCGACGGCCTCCAGGTCGTGGGCGACGACGGTCGCCCCGGACCGCGGCGTCAGGACGGTGACGCTCCACTCGCGGGCCGCGTCCTCGCCGTCGGTGAGACGGACGTGCCCGAGGCCGTCGGGGAGCCCGTCGGGGGCGTCGCCGACGGTGGCGACGACGGCGCCGTCCCCGCAGACGGCGGCGAGCCGGTCCCAGACGCCGAGTGCCGGCCGGAGGTACTCCGACCGCTGGACGAGCCCGACGACCGCCATCGGCCGGTCCCGGGACGGGGCGAGGGCGAACTCCTCGATCGCCAGGGCGAGCGCGTCGAGCAGCGGCTTCGTGACGGTCCGTGAGGGGCGGTGCGCGACGCCGGGCATGAGTGTGGAGTCCCCGGCACTGATCACTCACGCCTCACTCATTTACAGTAACGCTTGTCACAGAGTTATACGTGTGTGAACGGTTAAGCGGTTGCCTGTGTGATGCGAGTCTCGGTCCCTCCCCGTAACAGTGCGGCGGCAAGTACCGCACCGATCACGAGGAGTGATGATCCGATCCACATGGCGCTCGTGAACCCCGGCCCGAACGACGCCGGGTCGGCGGGGGCGTCCCCGCGGATCCCCGCGATCGCGGGCACGGCCGCGACCGCGAGCAGGCCCGCGGCCCGCGCGATCGCGTTGTTGACCCCCGACGCGACGCCCGCGTGCCGGTCCGCCGCCGCGTCGAGCACCGCCGTGGTCAGCGGCGCGACGGCCGCGGACAGCCCCAGCCCGACCAGCGCCGTCGCCGGGAGCACGTCGGTGAGCCAGGTCGCGCCGGGCCCGATCCGCGACGCCAGCAGCATCCCGGCCGCGGCCAGCAGCAGCCCGCCGGTGACCAGCGGTGCCGGGCCCGTGCGCGTCGCGAGCCGTCCGGCGCGGGCCGACAGCAGCAGCATGAGCACGGTGACCGGCAGGGTCGCGGTCCCCGCCAGCAACGGGGAGAACCCGGCCACGATCTGCAGCTGCACGGCGAGCAGCACGAACAGCAGCCCCAGTGCCGCATAGACGGCGACGGTCACGACGTTCGCGCCGGTGAACCGGCGCCCGTCCCCGGCGTCGCCGGTGCCGGTGAACAGCTCCGGTGGCACCAGCGGGGACCGGCTGCGCCGTTCGACCAGCGCGAACGCCACGAGGGCCGCCACTCCGGCGAGGCCCGCGCCCCACACCTGCAGTCCGGGCGATGCACCGGCGCCGGCCGCCGTCCCGGCCCAGGTCAGCAACGCCAGCCCGGCGACCGCGAGCACGCTGCCCGGGACGTCGAGCCGGTGCGCGGCGTCGGGGTCACGCGACTCGGGCACGTGCCGCACCGCCACCGCGACGACGACCGCCGCGAGCGGCAGGTTGATCAGGAACACCGCCCGCCACGACCACTCCACGAGCGTCCCGCCGACGAACGGGCCCAGCGCCCCCGCGACCCCGCCGAGCCCGGACCAGGCCCCGATGGCCGCCGCCCGGTCCGCCCCGTGGAACGACGCCGAGATCAGTGCCAGGCTGCCCGGGGTCAGCAACGCCCCGCCCACCCCCTGCAGGGCCCGGGCCGCGGCGAGCACCTCGACGCTCGGCGCCAGCCCGCACAGCAGTGAGGCCAGTGCGAACCAGACCGCCCCGGTCACGAAGATCCGCCGCCTGCCGAACCGGTCGCCCAGCGAGCCGCCGAGCAGGATCAGCCCGGCCAGGGTCAGGGTGTAGCCGTTGACCGTCCACTGGAGACCGGCGAATCCGGCGCCGAGGTCCTCGGCGATGCGGGGCAGGGCGATCGTGACGACGGTGTTGTCGAGCATCGCCATGCCCGAGCCGAGCACGCAGGCCGTGATGACCCAACGGCCGGCCGCGGTGCCGGTGCGCAGTCCGGTGTCCATGGTCGGCGAACACCGGGACGTCCTGGTCTCTTCCGTCGCCGGGCCCCGGGGTCAGCCGGTGACCACCCCCGCCCGCCGACCAGCCACGGTGAGCCGCTCGGCCAGCAGCGCCGCGCCCGCCTCGTCCACCCGCCCCACCGACAGCCGCAGCATCTGCCGGTCGTCGGGCAGGAACGCGGTGCCCGGGATGGTCAGGGTGTCGTGGTCGAGCAGCAGCGTCCGGACGACGTCGAGGGTCGGGCGGTCCGGGAACGGGTGGCGCACCCAGGCGAAGAACCCGCCGAGCGCGGCGATCTCGAACCCGCCCGGGCGGTCGGCGAGTGCGGCACGGACCCACTCCCGCCGCCGGGCGATCTCCGCGACCCGGTCGGCCCGCCACACCCCGGCGCGGGTGAGCCCGGCCACCGCGGCCTCCTGCCCGGTCCGCGGTGCGCAGATGGCGATGCAGTCGAGCAGCTTGAGCACCTGGCGTCGCAGCTCCGGGCCGGCGACGACCGACCCGACCCGGTACGCCGGGATCGCCAGATCCTTGGAGTAGGAGTGCAGACCGACCACGGTCGAACGCCACGCCGGGTCGGCGAACAGCGTGTGCGACGGCTCGGTCGTGTCCGGGCGGAACGAGCGGTAGGTCTCGTCGAGGACGAGCGCGATGTCGTGGCGCCGGGCCAGCTCGGCGAACGCGGTGATCTCCTCGGGCGGGACCGTCACCCCGCTCGGGTTCCCCGGGGTGACCAGCACGATCGCCCGGGTGCGCGGGGTGAGGAGTGCCTCGGCGTCGGCGGCGCGGGGGACCAGGTCGGCGTCGGGCTCCAGGTACACCGGCGTCACGCCGCGCATCCGCAGCCACATGTCGTGGTTGAAGTAGTAGGGCAGCGGCGAGATCACCTCGTCGCCCGGACCGGCGAGCGCATCGGCGACCACGGCGAACGCCTGGTTGCAGCCCGCGGTGACCACGACGTCGTCGGGGGTGAGGTCCCCGCCGTGCTCGCGGGCCAGCTCGTCGGCGATCGCCCGCCGCAGCGGCGGGATGCCCGGCACCGGCGCGTAGCCGGACAGGCCGGGGTCCCGTGCGACCTCGACGACGCGCTCGACGACCTCGGGTGCCGGCGGGTACGGCGGCGCGGCCTGCGACAGGTCCAGCAACGGGTGCCTCGCGTTCCGCGCCGGGTCCCGCTCGCCGGCCAGCGCGAGGGCCGCACCGATGGGGGAGTCGCTGCCGGCCGCCGTCGTGGGGTCGAGTCGCACCGTGGGATGCCGCCTTCCGGGTCGTCCTGCGTCGGTCCTGCGGTCCGATCGTCGCCGACGCGGCCCGGGGCGGTCCAGCGACCCTCGGGATACGGTCGCCGCACGAGGCGTTGCGAGGTGGCACGGTGGTCGAGGAGGTCCGGACGGCGCCCGGCGCGGGGTTCCGCCGCCGGGTCCTGCTCGTCCTGTGCCTCACCGAGATCACCAGCTGGGGCGTCCTCTACTACGCGTTCCCGGTGCTCGCCCCGTCGATCTCGGCGGACACCGGCTGGTCGGTGAGCGCGGTGACCGGCGCGTTCTCCGCGGGCCTCGGGGTGTCCGCGCCGGCCGGGATCGTCGTCGGACGGCTGCTGGACCGGTGGGGCCCGCGCTGGGTGATGACGGCCGGGTCGCTGCTGGGGGTGCCCGCCGTCGTCGGGATCGCCGTCGCACCGTCCTGGCCGTGGTTCCTCGCCGCGTGGCTGGTCGCAGGGCTCGCGCAGTCCGCGACGCTGTACCCGCCCGCGTTCGCGGCGCTGACCCGCTGGTGGGGGAGCGACCGGGTGCGCGCGCTGACCGGGCTCACCCTGGCCGGCGGCCTGGCCAGCACGGTGTTCGCGCCGCTGTCGGCGGCGCTGCTCGGCGGGTTCGGCTGGCGCGGCACCTACCTGGTGCTCGCCGCCGTCCTGCTGGTCGTGACGGTCCCCGCGCACCTGCTCGGGCTGCGCGGCCCGTGGCCGGGGGCCCCCGCCCCACCCGAGCACGCCGACCCGGGCGCGATCGCACGCAGCCGCCCGTTCCTGCTGACCGTGGCCGCGGTGTTCCTCGGCACGTTCTGCGGGTTCGCGGTCGCGGTGAACCAGGTGCCGCTGCTCATCGAGCGGGGACTCGACGTACAGACGGCGGCCTGGGCGCTCGGGCTCGGCGGGGTCGGGCAGGTCGCCGGGCGGGCCCTCTACACCCGTGCCGTGGGACGGCTGGCCCCACCGGCACGGGCGGTGCTCGTCCTGGCAGCGCTGGCCGCGTCGACCGCGCTGCTGGGACTGCTGCCCGGCCCGGCGTGGCTGCTGGTCGGCGCGGCGGTGCTGACCGGCGCGGCCCGCGGGATCACGACGCTGCTGCAGGCCACAGCGGTGTCGGACCGGTGGCCGTCGCGGTTCTACGGGCGGCTCGGCGGGCTGCTGTCGGCACCCGCGACGGTGGCGGTCGCGGTCTCGCCGTGGGCCGGGGCGGCGCTGGCCGGGCCGCTCGGGGGCTACCCGCAGCTGTTCGCGGTGCTCGCCGGGGCCGCGGCGGTGGGGGCGGTGCTGGCCGTCGGCACCCGGGTCCGTGATCCGCGCTGACCCGGCTGTGGGGCCGTGCCCGTCCCGGGTGTTCACGGGGACGTTCCCTCACACGTGGGCGACGGGCCCGGAACGCACGAAACCGGCCACGGAGGACCGTGACCGGTTTCGGCGGATGTGTGTCCGAGGGGGGACTTGAACCCCCACCCCCTTATACGGGGACTAGCACCTCAAGCTAGCGCGTCTGCCATTCCGCCACTCGGACGTCGCGATCTCTCGATCGCGTCGTGGGGGAAGCATAGCCGAGGCCCGCGGCCGGGTCGCGGCGGGGTCGGCACGCGTCGCCGGTGGTAGAACGACGCCCATGACCGCTTCAGCGAACGACGACCCGACCAGCGCCGAGGACGAGGTCGTGCAGCTGTGTTCGGAGCTGATCCGGATCGACACGACCAACACCGCCGACCCGGAGACCCTCGTCGGTGAGGCCGAGGCGGCCGACTACGTCGCGGACAAGCTGCGCGAGGTCGGCTACGACGTCGAGCTGGTCGAGTCCGGTATGCCCGGGCGGATGAACGTGATCGCCCGGCTCGAGGGCGCCGACCGCTCCCGCGGTGCACTGCTGATGCACGGCCACCTCGACGTCGTCCCCGCGGACGCGAGCGAGTGGTCGGTGCACCCGTTCTCCGGGGCCGTGCAGGACGGCTACGTCTGGGGCCGCGGCGCCGTCGACATGAAGGACATGGACGCGATGATGCTGGCGGTCGCCCGCCGCTTCAAGCGTGAGGGCGTCGTCCCGCCGCGGGACATCGTGTGGGCCTTCGTCGCCGACGAGGAGGCCGGCGGGAAGTGGGGCGCGCAGTGGCTGGTCGAGCACCGGCCCGATCTCTTCGAGGGGTGCACCGAGGCCGTCGGCGAGGTCGGCGGGTTCTCGCTGACCCTCGGTGAGGACCAGCGGGCGTACCTGATCGAGGCCGCGGAGAAGGGCATCGCCTGGATGCGGCTGCGGGCCAGGGGCAAGCCCGGCCACGGCTCGTTCCTGCACGACGACAACGCCGTCACCATCCTGGCCGAGGCCGTCGCCCGGCTCGGGAACCACACGTTCCCGCTCACGATCACCGACACGGTGCAGGCGTTCCTGGACCGGATGACCGAGCTGACCGGCGTCGAGTACCCGGAGGACGACCTCGAGGGCGCACTGGCCAAGCTCGGCCCGATCTCGCGGATCATCGGCGCGACCGTGCGGGACACCGCGAACCCGACGATGCTCACCGCCGGGTACAAGGCCAACGTCATCCCGTCGACGGCCGAGGCGGTCGTCGACTGCCGGGTGCTGCCGGGCCGCGAGGAGGCGTTCCTGCGCGAGGTCGACGAGCTGCTCGGCCCGGACGTCGAGCGCGAGTGGGTCACCGACCTGCCCGCCGTCGAGACGCCGTTCGAGGGCGCGCTGACCGATGCGATGCAGGCCGCGCTGCGCACCGAGGACCCGACCGCCGAGATCGTCCCGTACATGCTGTCCGGGGGGACCGACGCGAAGGCGTTCTCGACGCTGGGCATGAAGTGCTACGGCTTCGCGCCGCTGCGGCTGCCCCCGGAGCTGGACTTCGCGTCGCTGTTCCACGGCATCGACGAGCGGGTGCCGGTGGACGCGCTGAGGTTCGGCACCCGGGTGCTCGACCGCTTCCTGCGCACGGTGTGACGGGGACGCCGGGCCCGGCCGGCCCGGCACCCCGCTCCGTGACGGCACCGGCCGCCGGGTGGCAGGGTGGCGGCATGGATCTCTCGGGCAAGGTCGCCCTGGTCACCGGAGGAGCGTCGGGCATCGGCGCGGCCGCGGTCGACCGGCTGGTGGCGGCGGGTGCGCAGGTCGTGGTCGTCGACCGGGACGCCGACGGCGCCGCGGCCGTCGCGGAGAGGGCCGGTGGGCTCGCCCACCCGGCCGACGTCACCGACCCCGCGGCGATGGCCGCCGCGGTGGCCGCGGCCGAGGAGCGTTTCGGGCGGCTCGACATCGTGCTGCTCAACGCCGGCGTCACGGCGGGCCAGTCCGGCGTCACCGACCTCGACCTGGACGGCTACCGGCGCATCCTCGGGGTGAACCTCGACCACGTGGTGTTCGGGCTCAACGCCGCCGTCCCGGCGCTGCGCCGCGCCGGGGGCGGACACGTGGTGGCGACCGCGTCGCTGGCCGGGCTGATCGGCCTGCCCGGCGACGCGCTCTACACCGCGACCAAGCACGCCGTCGTCGGCTACGTCCGGGCCGCGGGCCCGGCGCTGGCGGGGGAGGGCATCCGGGTCACCGCCGTGTGCCCCGGGTTCGCCGACACCCCGCTGATCGGCAACGTCCGCGCCCAGTTCGGCGACTTCCCGCTGCTGGGGGCCGACGACGTCGCCGCGGCCATCGAGCAGATCCTGGAGCGGGGCGAGCCGGGGGAGTGCTGGTACGTGCAGCCCGGCCGCGAGCCCGCGCCCTACGGCTTTCGGGGGGTGCCCAGCCCGCGCGGGGCGGGTACGCCGCCGGAGGTCGGCTGGCAGGACGCCTGAGAGGGGTCTTGACCTCGACTGCGGTGCAGGTCACATCCTGGGGGCATGGCCGAGCTGAACCACACCATCGTCCACTCCCGTGACAAGCGCGCCGGGGCGGCGTACCTGACCGAGATCCTGGGACTGCCCGAGCCGACGTCGTTCGGGCCGTTCCGGGTCGTGCGTGTCGCGAACGGCGTCGACCTGGACTTCATGGACGCCGACCCGGCGACGATCGTCCCGCAGCACTACGCGTTCCTGGTCTCCGACGACGAGTTCGACGCTGCGTTCGCCCGCATCACCGCCCGCGGCCAGGAGTACTGGGCCGACCCCGGCGGGAGCCGTCCCGGCGAGATCAACACCCACGACGGCGGCCGGGGCGTGTACTTCGACGACCCGTCCGGGCACCGCATGGAGCTCATCACGGTGCCCTACGGCGGCTGACGGGCCGGGGACCGTCAGAAGGTGGGCTCGGGCAGCAGGCCCTGCTGGGCACCGAGCCGTCGTCGCAGCACGATCTTGCGCACGCCGCCGGGGTAGAGGCGCAGCCGGGACAGCTCCCAGCCGGAGAACTCGGCCTGGATCGCCAGCCGCACCGACGCCGTCAGCCGGGAGACGTCCCCCTCGATGCGCACCGGGCGGTACTCGTACCGGTCGTCGGTCCAGCCGTCGCCGTCCCGAGTCCCGGCCACCCGATTCCCGGCGGCGGAGTCCTCCGACCCGTTCCCAGCGCCCTCGGTCATGCGTGCCTCCCGGTCGTGCCGTGCTCGTCGGTGCCCACCGGGTGAACGGTGGGTGTCGCGTCGGGCATTCCCACTGTAAAGGGCACCCGGGCCGGCGGGGGAGGCTCAGACGGGGTCGCTCACGTCGTCGAGCGCGGTGCGGATCTCGGCGGGCAGCACGAGGTCCTCGGCTGCGAGCGAGGCCCGCAGCTGGGCCACGTCCCGCGCCCCGACGACGGCCGAGGCGACCCCCGGGCGGTCCCGCACCCAGGTCAGCGCCACCGACAGCGGCGAGGTGCCGAGCCCGTCGGCGGCGGTGAGGACCGACTGGACGATCCGCGCCGAGTGCTCGGTGCGGCGCGCCTCCACGTACGAGGCCAGCAGCGCGCTCGCGCCGCGGGAGTCCGCCGGGGTGCCGTCGGTGTACTTGCCCGTCAGCACCCCCCGGCCCAGCGGGGCCCAGGCCAGCAGCCCGAGGCCGTGGTGCCGGGCGGCGGGCAGGAGCTCGGCCTCCGGTTCCCGGGCGAGCAGCGAGTACTCCACCTGCGCCGACACCGGACGGCAGACGGCCGGGTCGGGCCCGGCGGTGGCGCCACCCGCGACGGTCGCCAGCTGCCAGCCGGCCGGGGCGACCAGCCCGGCGTAGCGCACCCGTCCGGAGTAGACGGCGACCTGCACCGCGGACAGCGTCTCGTCCAGCGGCACCCGGGGATCCCAGCCGGGGAACTGCCACAGGTCCAGGTGCTCGGTGCCCAGCCGGCGCAGCGTGCGGTCCAGTGAGCGCAGCAGCGCGGTCCGCGAGGCCCGTTCACCCGCGTCGGGGGAGGCCGTGCCGCGCCCGGCGAGGACGACGTCGTCGCGACGCACGGTGCCCCGCAGCAGCCCGCCGAGCACCTGCTGGGCGGAGCCGCCGCCGTAGTCCTCGGCGGTCTCGACGAGGGTCCCGCCGACGTCGACGAACGCGCGCAGCTGGTCCGCGGCGTCGGCCGGGGAGGTGTCCTCGCCCCAGGTCATCGTGCCCAGGCCGACCCGCGACACCTCGAGGCCGCTGCTGCCCACCGGTCTGCGTTGCACGGTCGCCGAGCCTAGGCGCGCGGGCCCGCGGGACCGGTGAGGGCGCGCAGAGTGACCCCCGTCTCGGCGAGTACGGTGACGGCCCGTGATCATCCAGGAGCCGAGCCGCCAGGACCGGACGACCCCGGACCGGAGCACCCCGGACCGCGGCCGCGACGGGAGCCGTTCGTGAGCTGGCTCGAGGTCGTCGTCCTCGGGATCGTCCAGGGGCTCACCGAGTTCCTCCCGGTGTCCTCCTCGGCGCATCTGCGGATCGTCTCGGCGGTCGGTTTCGGCGGGGACCCGGGGGCGGCGTTCACCGCCGTCTCCCAGCTCGGCACCGAGGCCGCGGTGATCGTCTACTTCGCCAAGGACATCTGGCACCTGTTCCTCACCTGGGTGCGCGGGTTCCGCGACGCCGAGGTCCGCGCCACCGACGACTACCGGCTGGCCTGGCTGGTCATCATCGGGTCGGTCCCGATCGCGGTGCTCGGGGTGCTGTTCAAGGACCAGATCGAGGGCGTCGCCCGGAACCTGTGGCTGGTCGCGACCACGCTGATCGTGTTCGGTGTCCTGCTCGGCCTG
>JAESFO010000882.1_pt1 | contig 11741 bp, 15 predicted proteins | sample 9269421 | NCBI WGS metagenome assembly JAESFO01 (sample SAMN14502839, study PRJNA617101) | algae metagenome | isolation source: Nostoc desertorum CM1-VF14 and co-occurring heterotrophs from rocky... | place: USA: Clark Mountains, San Bernardino, California | collected 2000-06-05 | reverse complement strand
CCTTGCTTGGTCTTGATCATAATAACACCATTAGCACCCCGGGCTCCATAAATAGCGGTGGAAGATGCGTCTTTCAACACTTCTATTGATTCTATATCATCAGGGTTAATGGCATTGTTATCGGGATTTTCTACCGGGAAACCATCAATAACATATAAGGGTGCATTGGATTGGGTGATAGAATTGCCTCCCCTGATCACTATATTACTGGTACTACCGGGCTGCCCGTCGTTAGAACTAACCCTTACGCCGGCCACTCTTCCTGCCAGTGCATCTTCGAACGATGGCACAGGCGCCTTTTCCATATCTTTCATATTCACAGAGCCAACCGCCCCGGTTAAGTCTTTACGTTTTACTTCTCCATACCCGATTACCACTACATCGTCCATCACCTGGTTATTGGTCACCAGTTTTAGCGGATATTGATTGTCCGCCGTAATCTTTACGGATTGGGTTGTATAGCCGATCATAGAAACGATCATTACATCCTGCTCGCGTATATTAGCAAGGGTGAACCTGCCCTGTGCATCTGTAAGTACAGAGGCTGTTTTGCCCTGAATAGTAATAGTAACACGGGGTAAAGGACTCCCCTTTTCGTCTGTGACGGTACCCATTATCGTTTTTACAGCCTGTGCCAGGCAGGCTAACGGAATGCCGATGGCAAATAGTAATAGCAGCGTTAATTTTCGATTCATATGCAATAATCCTTATTTAAAAGCTGGTTTATAAATGGGAGAATAATCGTTGTATTGTAAGAAATAACCATCCTGACTTTATCACACACCATTGGCATTTGCTGAACCTTACAAGATCTGCTCTCAGGCAATGGCAACGCGGGCAATGACAAACTACATTTAAGCATTTTACAATCGTTATAAATAAAAATAGTCTGGTCTGGACTGGTTTGGCATCACAAACATAGGAAAATATTTATTTCGCAACTAATTTTTTTAAATAAATCGGATAACACAAGTTAATTTCAAGACTATTTGAAATACTCCACCTCAATTGAGCAACTTAAATCTGTTCTGGTTTGGTTTGTTTATTACTTTTGCAAAAATGGTCATATGAACGCAGCAATGTCGGCAGCTATTAAAGACGCCAAAATGCCAAAAGATAAAATGAAATATCAGCAGCTGGCTGATTATATTATCACGCTTATAGAAAATGACGAGCTGCATATCGGCGATCAAATCCCCTCGCTTAAGCAATTACAATTGCAGCTACAAATGAGTAAGGAAACATTACTCAAAGGATTAAATGAACTGGTAGAAAAAGGTATCATTGAATCGGTATATCGTAAAGGTTATTTTGTAAGAAAAAAAACGATCCAACATAATTTCCGCGTATTTCTGTTACTTGATAAAATGAATATTTTGCGCGAGCAATTCTACCGGAATCTTTTTAACCAGTTACAACCCCGCGCCGATATTGACATCTACTTTCACCATCATAATTACCAGGTGTTTGAAAAGCTGATCAGGGAAAACCTGGGAAAATATACTCATTATGTAATCGCTACCTTTTTGAAAGAAGATGTAGCACCGCTATTGAATCTGATACCAGATAAAAAAAGAATCATTATCGATTTAAATCAACAGGGATTAAATGGCCATTACACCTGCATTTACCAGGATTATGGCTATGACATTTTCCATAGTCTTCATAAGCTAAAAGCCGAATTGGCCAAATATCAGCGCCTGATCCTTGTTGCCCATTCGGAAGCTATTCATGCCAGGCTGGTAATAGAAGGTTTTTTACATTATTGCACCGAAATGGAATGCCCCTACCTGATCCAGTCCGAAATAGATGAAAAAAACTTTCAAAAAGGTAATGCCTATGTTACCTTTAGCCGTTATGATACCGACGACGTAAAGCTGATTAAGCTGGCCAGGAAAAAAAAGTTGAAGCTGGGCAAAGATGTCGGACTCATTTCTTACAACGACACGGAAGTAAAAGAAATACTGGAAGATGGCATCACCGTTATCTCAACAGATTTTGATGCCATGGGTAAAACCGTTGCCCAGGCTATATTAGACGATAAGATCATTGTAAAAAGAAACACGACCCGGGTGATTAAAAGACTTTCTTTATAATGAAAAATAATCCTGTTAACTTCAATACAGCCTGCTAACCTGCATAATAAAGCCCATGCAAAAAGCAACAGGTAGCAACAAAGCCCTTATTGTTGATATATTGACAAAAGCTTTTGATGACAATAAAAGTGTCAACTATATCATCAAACAAGATGAACGCCGGATAGAGCGTACCAGGGAATTGAGCAGCTACTCATTTGAAATATGCCTGCGGTTCGGCGAAATATTTATTTCCGAAGACAAAACTGCCTGCGCACTCATGCTTTTTCCCGGCACGAAGCGAACAACAGCGTTTTTCTTTAAAGACGAACCCGCTCGCTATTTCGTCTGCCAGCTATTATCCATAAAACCGGCCAATTAATCATCCGGGGCAGCACAGGAAAGAACGCTATCACCGGTCGGGAAACTGCGAAAACAGACAGTTTGGAAACATAGCAGGTTTCGGGTTTTCTGACACAACACACATTACAATCTTTGCAACAGAATTTTAAAACGAAAAACAATGCAAAGATTTAAAGACAAATTCGCACTTATCACTGGCGGAACAAACGGAATGGGATTTGCCACAGCTCAGCAATTTATCAATGAAAATGGTAAAGTAATCATCACAGGACGAAGTGGTGAAACGGTAAACAAAGCAGTAGAAAAATTAGGGCAAAACGCCTTCGGCGTTGTATCCAATGCAGGAAGCATGAAAGACATTTTTCGCTTGCAGGAACAAGTAAAACAATACACAGAAAACATCGACGTTCTTTTTGTCAATGCAGGTTACGGAAAATTTGCTTCTGTAGAAAATGCGGACGAAGTTCATTTTGACGAGTTGTTTAATATGTTGGTAAAAGGAACATTTTTTACCGTGCAACAACTTTTACCTTTAATGACAAACGGAAGTACAATTATCTTAAACACATCCTTTGTAACCGAAGTAGGAACAGCCAATTTTTCCGTTTATTCAGCTGCAAAATCAGCCGTGCAATCTTTTATTAAAACTTTTGCAGCAGACCTTACAGAAAAAGGTATTCGCGTGAACGGCATTAGTCCCGGACATATCAAAACCAACATTTTCAACAACACAGGTCTGAACGCTGAACAGATTGATGGAGCAATACAAAACATTATTCCTGCAATACCGTTCAAAAGACTGGGCGAACCTTCAGAAATTGCCCATGCCGTATTATTTCTTGCTTCGAAGGAAGCTTCATACATACACGGAACGGAATTAACGGTAGACGCAGGAATTTCAGTTATAAAATGATAACGCAAGGCGCTATTCATTAATCCAAACCTACTTAAAGTTAAAAAGTCTGAAGTAGATACTTCAGACTTTTTAACTTTTGGCGGTGAGGGCGGGATTATCTCTATCAGCCAAACCAAATATCACAAACACTCAAATAACTAATAATCAGCTTATTAATCCTGTTTACAGGGTCGTAGAATAATATAAAACATCATGCGCTATATCAAAAATTGGGTGTAAATTTGGGTGTAACCATTTTAATACACCATCTATGAATATAAAAAGAAACATCATTTTTGCCCTCGAAAGCCGTAAGAAAAAAGGGGTCCTCATAATTAACAATGTACCGATCCGTATGCGTGTTGTCTTTGACGGTAACCGGATTGAATTTTCAACCGGATACCGGATTGATGCAAATAAATGGGACACAGAAAAACAAAAAGTACAAAACGGCTGTACCAATAAACTTAAACAAAGCGCTTCCGAGATCAATATCAGTCTGCAAAAGTACTCTACAGACATTCATCACATATTTAAAGACTTTGAAGTAAAAGAATAACTCCCTTCACCGGAGCAAATAAAAGCTGCTTTTACAAAAGCGATTAGCAAAGGCAATACCGAATCATCAGCGCATTCTCCACAAACTTCCTTCGATACTGTTTTTAATCAGTTTACAAGGGAATGCGGCAGGCAAAATAACTGGACTGAATCAACTTATGGAAAGTTTGCTGCTGTAAAAAATCATCTGACGGCATTCAATCCCAAACTCAGCTTTTCCTTTTTCACCGAACCGGGCCTTAATGATTATGTAGAATTTCTACGGGAGAATAAGAAAATGCGCAATAGCACTGTGAGCAAGCAAGTCGGATACCTAAAATGGTTTCTCAGATGGGCATATAAAAAAGGGCACCATAACAATTTTGCTTATGACACTTTTAGGCCAAAACTTAAAAACACGCAAAAGAAAGTGATCTTTCTTAGCTGGGATGAATTAAATAAATTAAGAAACTACAAAATACCTGACAACAAACAACACCTGGGGCGTATTCGGGATCTGTTTCTGTTTTGCTGTTTCACCGGGCTTCGCTATTCCGATCTTGATAATTTGAGGCGCAGTGATATAAAGGAAAGCCATATTGAGATTACAACTGTTAAAACAGCAGATAACCTTATCATTGAATTAAATGATCACAGCAGGGCCATTCTTGAAAAATACAAGAGTATTCCGTTCGAGCATGACAAAGCATTGCCGGTTATCAGCAATCAAAAGATGAATGATTATTTGAAGGATTTGGCCGAACTTGCTGAAATCAATGAACCAGTAAGAGAAACATATTACAAAGGCAATAAGCGTATTGACACGATCACTCCTAAATATGCTTTACTGGGAACACATGCAGGCCGGAGAACCTTTATATGTAACGCTTTATCTCTGGGCATTCCGGCACAGGTAGTGATGAAATGGACCGGCCATAGCGATTACAAGGCCATGAAGCCTTACATTGATGTCGCAGATAGCATTAAAGCCGATGCCATGAGCAAGTTTAACCAACTTTAATAGCTTTACCAATGGATAATACAATAACTGTAATTGAACTCATTCCTGCTTATTCCAACCTGAAAGACATCTATAGCCAGGTGATCCGCAGCCGGGGTATCTCCTTTATCAATCAGTGCCAGGTCACCTCTTTTTATAATCAGTATTATGGGAAAATTAAAGGTTTTGACAGGATGATTGTTGATCTCTTAATGCAAAAAGATCATCATACCTGTGGCATTCTAATAAACCGTCTTAAAAATACTATCCTTGAGATTATAAAAATTTACGATCAAAATAATGAGCTATTGAATAGCCTGGATATTGATAGCATTTGCCAAAAAGTGGCCAGACAGTATGATACAGTTATCCAGGAACAAAGTCACAAAACAAGGGAGTATAGCAAAGAGCTAAATAATATTGATGGCACACTCGACATGTTACCATATCGTGAATCCAGCAAGGATGAGGAACAATTTTTGTCCCGGAAACGAGATTCTGTTAAAGTTTTATACAATGAAGAAAAGAAAAAACTATCCTCATTTTATGAACTTCAGAAAGAAGCATGGGATGCAGCAGGCCGCAATAACAAAAACAGATTTGAGGATATTCATAGTTTAAGCCTGTCGTTACTTATGGGTATTGAAAGTTATTTTACTGATCGCGATCATATAGCTACTGCAGGAGATAAAGAAATTACTCCTCCTGTAACAACTGCACCTTATTTTGATATGGGCATTATATCCGCTGTTCACAAGGAATGTAATGGCCAGCAATTTGAGGCGATCGCGGAAATTGACCTTTATAATATATTGAACCTACTACCCTCTCCATGCAATTTATCTATCAGGCCGGGCGAAAAAACAAGAATTTGCTACCTTATCTATAAACTCTATGAATCCATCAACACACCATTAAAAACTCAGTGGCGCACAGACATACTGAAAAAATTAAATATTAAAGAAAGCCTGTACCTAGCAAAGTACAAAGAACCTGTTTCTGACCTGCCTAGCCGAAAATCTGAAAACTTCTCAGAAAGGATCAATGAATTGTTTTTATAAGCTATCAGATATACTCACCACGCACTAACCACGCTTTTTACTCAAAAAAAATCTCTATCCACTGATATTCAAGCAAATACAGTAATATTTAATTGTTTCTCCACCTCCGTACCACCTCTTTGTGACGATAGTTTTGGACTGTTCAAATGTACTTCTTTGAACTGTTTAAAACTATGAAATATGAATCTGGAAGCACTTAAACAAAAGCCAGTATGGCAAATGACCGGGGAAGAATTGATTTTTCTCCAGCAGAATACCATCATTCAACACCAGCAAGAAAAAGTAACTGTTATTGGGGAAAATCAAAAAAAATATGTGTATGGCATCTCCGGTATTGCACGCCTATTTGGCTGTAGTATTCCGACCGCTAACCGAATCAAACAAAGTGGAAAAATTGATAAGGCTTTAACACAAATCGGAAGAAAAATCATCGTTGATGCCGACCTGGCGCTCGAACTGGCTGGCAGAAAAACCGGCGGCCGATCATAAATCTTTTTGTAAATAAAACTAAGTCAATCATGCAAACATCCAAAAGCTATTTGAGCATTGGAACGGCGTGCTACAAAGGCGTACAAAAGTTACTGGTCGGCGACGATCAAATAGAACCATTATTACACAAGCCGGAATCCAGCTATGTCAATCATACGCTGACGTTTTTGAATCATATATTTGGTGAGCAACATCAGATCAGGCTGGATTACTTTAAGACATTGCTGTTATATCCCACACATATCCTGCCTTTTCTATGCCTGACCAGCAAGAAGCGCAACATCAAAAAAACCGCCTTTCTTGATTTTCGAAAGGCCATTTTTGGCGATAATATAACCACTAACAGTAATAAAGTCTGTCAGCTATTCCAGGTCACCAAGCCTACTATTTACGACTGGATCAAACATGGAAAGTTAAAGCCTTACAAAATCCGCACAAGGGTCTATTTCCTTTTGAACGACATACCGCAGTTATTGCAACCAGATATCGCTCCACCTTAAGGAATTTAGGCAACACTGCCTGATAATCAACTTTCCAATTCACAAGACAATTCAAAAAGAGGCTTTGTCCACTAATTTGAGTAAATTTGGATGTATCGGAAATGAGCAATAGCGACAATTATAACAAGGAAGTATACCTGGTGCGCTGGAAGCAGCGAAAAAATCATGTTGAAATTTTCAACAACCTGGAAGTTTTTGCTGGCAGCTACCCGAGATATGACCTGTCAGTACTTGAGGATGCCCTTGCTTTCGGAAAAACCGTTTTTGAAGATGAAGCAGTTTTTATCGAAAAAAAGGCGGTTGTGACTGCGCGCAAACCAGACTTCCTGCCCAAGTTTTTTTGGGAGTATAACTATGATCAGATTAACTGGCAGGAAAGCGCAGTATTAATCATACAACGCATTCTTGAGCGGGGATTTGCTGAAGAATGGAAAGAACTTGTTCGCTTTTATGGACAAGTCACCGTTATTAATGCTCTTAAAAACGACATCATTTATTTACCAGATATGTGCATAGATGAAGTCTCTTTATTCTTTAACCTGAATAAAGAAGACATGCTATGTTACAAACACAAACTGTCACTGAAGATACCCTGGTTCTAATCAAGCGGCTAATGGCCGACAGCCAGCTTCAAGATTTTTTATTGGTAGGCGGCACCGCACTTGCTTTAAACATCGGGCATCGTAAGTCTATTGATATAGATTTGTTCTCTCGGCAATCATTTGACTCCAAAGCCCTGGGTGAATGGCTAAGGTCAAGATATGCTGCTCAAGATATAAAGACAGAAACTAACCTGGTTTTCTGTTATATAAATGATATTAAAACAGATATACTTACACATGCTTACCCTGAAATAGAGTCTTGTCAAACCACAGAAGGCATCCGGATGGCATCTCTTGCTGACATTGCGGCAATGAAACTGCACGCCATACATCAGAATGGAAGCCGTTTAAAAGATTTTGTAGACGTTTATTTTTTGTTGGAAAAAATGCCACTGGAACGAATGTATGCAGCCTATGAAGAAAAATACTCACCAAATGCCAGTGCGTATTTTGCCCACCTGGCTTTGCTTGACACTTCGAGAGTGATCTTATCAGAAAAGGTATATCTTTTTAATCACAGGCTTACCTGGGGTGTGATAAAACAGCGACTGCAAGAGGCACTCGAATTTACTCAAAAGATCTTCCCAGCCATGAAGCAAAATCGTTTCCGGAACGATCCTCCTGAAAAGAAAAGAGGCTTCCGTATGTAGCTCTGGTTCGGGATTGTTATCGCAATTAATACAAGCCATTCCTCTTTTTTAATAATAAAATCACTAAAAATATGACAAATAATAACTGGGAAACTGTTAAGCAAATCGATCTTTTAGACTACCTGGCTTCCCTGGGTTATCTTCCGGACAAAAAAATGAGCCGCAATCAACAGTATTGGTATCTGTCACCGCTGCCCGGCAGAAATGAAAATACGCCATCTTTTAAGGTAGACCGGCAAAAAAATCTGTGGTATGATCATGCCATTGGCAAAGGTGGTAGTGTTATAGACCTGTGTATGCTGTATCACGGTTGCAGTGTACCGGAGGCATTGAGCAAATTAGAACAATTTCTTTCTTTTCACCAGGGCTCCTCACAGGCCTTCCCGCTTTTCAGCCCTGCGCCTTTTCCCGATGAAAAGAAAAAGATCAAGATTGTAACAACCGGACCTATACAGTCCCCTCCACTTATCAGTTATCTGGAACAGCGAAAAATACCGGTTAAAATTGCGCAGGCCTATTGCAGGGAAGTACAGTATGAGTTGGGTGATAAAAAATTTTATGCCATCGGTTTCCCCAATAGTGCTGGTGGCTATGAATTACGGAACGCCCATTTTAAGGGCAGCGCTGCACCTAAAGACATCACTTTTTTTAACAATAGTAAAAATGATCTTTATGTATTCGAAGGATTTTTCAACTTTCTATCCTTCGCGGTAATCCGCCCTCAAACCAGTTCAGGGTTTACAAATTGCCTGGTACTTAATTCTCTTGCCTTTTTTGAAAAAAGCCGCTCCCTGATGGAGCAGCATAATAAAATATTTCTGTTTTTAGACAGAGATCTGGCCGGCAGGCAAAACACACAAAGAGCACTTTCCTGGAATCAGGAAATGGGGTCGGCAAAATATACGGATGCAAGTGATCTATACAAATCCTGCGACGACCTGAATGCCTGGCTGATAGCCGGAGCCGGACAGCAGGAACAACAACGACAGACAAGAGGCCGGGGAGTTTGATTTTATTCCTTTACCCAACATGAATTTTATAATCAAAAAATTTAAAAATGCAGCAGTTTCAATTTAATATCCAGGCCAAGGGCGGAGCTGGCAAATCAATGCTCACTTATCTGCAAGCCTTAAAAGAGCAAAATAATGACCGGTCTTATTTTGTAGATTTTGATAGTTCTGTAAAATCCAGCCTTCAACAGCTGCGATTTCTCCAGGGAAAAACACCCTCCCGGTTTGCAACAATGAGCCTGCTGGACAGCCGGGAGAAACTGGATCGCCAGCTATTGTTTGAAAATTTATACGAACTGTCACAAAAGGATTATGACTGTTTTTACTTAGACTTTGGCGCTCCGGAGAGTGATCAGCTACCATCCTTGTTTTATAAAGATTACACTATTGAAGAATTTAAAGACGTGCAGGATGAATTGAATGCTCAATTTATTTTCAATGTCGTCATTGCCGGGGGCAGCGCCTATGAACCTTGCACCCATTACCTCCAAAAAATCGTTTTACTGAATAGAGGTTTTTTTGGAGTGAACCTGTATATCAATGAAAGCAGTTTTGCTGGAACGCCGGGCCTTATTAAAGAGTTGATGGCTTTCGGGGCAGCGAAAGAAAACAATGTAAGCGCTGTTAAATTATATGGAGACTTTGATATCACCACAGCTCCGCACCGGAGCATTCTTCAGAAGATCAGCGAAGGCAAAGGAATGGAAGCTTTCCAGTTTATTGAAAAGATAAAAATGCTGAAAGAATTATCAAAAATTTGATCATGCCAGAGTCTAGGATTGATTTAAAGAAACTCCGATTGCAGATCGCACTTAAGTATGGCGTTGAGCTGGATGAAACTGCCCTTACTATTCTTGTTGTTCTGCTCCTGGAAATGAAAGGCCAGTTTGTAGTGATGAATAAAACACAGGGGGAAATAGTAACGGAAGTGCAGCAATCAAAGAAAGCGTTACAGGTAGATCCGAATCATCCCCGGTGGCAGGCATTTTGGCACGGCATGGGCCAGTGGGGATTGGGCCTTTGCCTTGCGGTAATAGCGGCGATGCTTGTTTACTTCACCAGCCTGAACAATGATAAAAAGCAGCTGGAAACCCAGCAAGCTCTTATTTGGTACAAGGAGCATTACGAAGCAGCGCAAAAGGTAATTGACAAATCGGGTGCTGGCACCATCGAAAAGAAATCCGGAAAGCGAATTAAATAGCTAAAGGTATGTACAAAGAGTTTATAAGAAAAGACTTGCTGGATAATGGGTATGGGGTGTACCGGAAAATACTGGAAATATACCGGGAACAAATGGCGTTCCTGGAAACGCCCGCCCGCTTTCGCCGGTGGCTTGCAGGGGAACTAGACGTTCCCCTGGAGAAAATAAATCTCAGCAGCCTTAATTCAGCATTGCAACAGCAACGGAAAAAGGATAAGGAAAAAACTCAAAGCAGATCAATAACGGCTCATGCTCAGGTGGAACCTGTAAATAATAAAGCGGAGACATTTCCTTTTTCAAAACCCAGTTCAGCCGACAAAAAACAGCCAAGGATCAATGAACTATAAAACGCCCATAGATAGGCGTAGTTCAATTTCCTTTCACAGTATATAAGCGTTGACGCACCAGCAATAAGTCTGAATAGGCTTCAACACATTTAATTAAGATCATTCGCGTTTAATCCTACGGATCTAAGCCTGTTTGATCCAATTATGAATAATGATTTTTCGGGAGCCAGCTATGTTCTCGTGGGCTCGTAACCTCGCCCACTTCGAACAGCTGGCCCATTCATGCCGCTTTGGGGCGGCATTCATGGGGGCGCAAAGCGCAGTTATCACCTTCTAAAATTAATATTATATGAATACACCAAATGAAAAAACCAAAGGCGGTAGGCCAAAGAAATCAGTTAAACGCAGCTACCGTTTGCGGGTGGCTTGTACCGCACTGGAGCGGGAAATAATTGAAGCAAAAGCCAAACAAGTACAGCTCACTGTTTCCGAGTTTTTGCGTGAAGCCGCTTTCAATAGTCATATTGAGACCAGGCACAAAACGTTGCCTAAAGAGGTTCTGGAGTTTACCGGGCAGTTGAATCACCTTGCGGCCAATGTTAATTCACTGGCCTATAAAAACAACGCCGCCCAGGCATTTAACGCTTTTGAGCGCACAGAATTAAGGCAACTGGCTGAACAACTAAAGGAGTTGGCAGAGGCAATTAAAAACAGATTGAGATGATCGGTAAGGTTATTACTGGAAAAGGTTTTAGTGGGTGTATCGGCTATTGCCTTGAAGACAAAAAAATGAAGGAAGATCCAGATCAGACCATTATAGAAAACCGGGCAGAGATTTTACTCTTCAATAAATGTTTTGGCAACAGGAAAGAACTGGCGCAGCAGTTCCGCGAAGTGCGGAAATTGAACCCAAAGCAATCGAAACCAGTTTTCCATTTAGTCTTGAGTATGGCACCCGGAGAGCATTTGTCAAGGTCACAACTCATCCAGATTGCCCAGGATTGTGCAAAGGAATTTGGTTTTGCTGACAACCAATTTATAGCAGTAGAACATAAGGACACCCGGCACCAG
>JAESFO010000881.1_pt1 | contig 11745 bp, 9 predicted proteins | sample 9269421 | NCBI WGS metagenome assembly JAESFO01 (sample SAMN14502839, study PRJNA617101) | algae metagenome | isolation source: Nostoc desertorum CM1-VF14 and co-occurring heterotrophs from rocky... | place: USA: Clark Mountains, San Bernardino, California | collected 2000-06-05 | reverse complement strand
AGTGTTCGGTAAGTAGAGTTCCGGCGCAAGGGGCAGGCGCGCGCCGCCCCGATCCCCCGATCCTGGATGCCGTCACCCACCGCGGAGGGCCCGTGACCACCGAACCCGTCCTGCGTGCACCCCGGCTCGTCGCGCTGCGCGAGGAGCTCACGCTCGCCGAGAAGGTCGGCCTGGTGACCGGCGCGACCATGTGGTCGACCCGCGAGGTGCCGCGGATCGGCCTGCGCCGGATGACGTTCTCCGACGGGCCGTCGGGCGTCCGCGGGGAGATCTGGGACGAGCGGCGCCCGTCGCTGTGCCTGCCGTCGGCGTCCGCGCTGGCCGCGAGCTGGGACCCCGGGCTGGTGGCCCGGGCCGGGACCGTCCTGGCAGGTCAGGCCGTCGAGCGGGGGGTCGACGTCGTACTCGGACCGACGATCAACCTGCACCGGTCGCCACGGGGCGGCCGGCACTTCGAGGCCTACAGCGAGGACCCCTTCCTGACCGGGCGCACGGCGGCGGCCTACGTCGCCGGGCTGCAGGCCGCCGGGGTCGCGGCCTGCCCCAAGCACTTCGTCGGCAACGACTCCGAGACCGAGCGGCAGACCGTCGACATCCGGGTCGGTGACCGTGCCCTGCACGAGGTCTACCTCGCCCCGTTCGAGGCCGCGGTCCGGGCCGGGGCGTGGGTCGTCATGAGCTCCTACAACCGGGTCGGCGGCACCACGATGACCGAGAGTCCGCTGCTGGCCGAGCCGCTGAAGGGCGAGTGGGGGTTCGACGGCGTGGTGGTCAGCGACTGGACCGCCGTCCGGTCGGTCGCGAGCGCGTCCGCGGCGCAGGACCTGGCCATGCCCGGGCCGGCCGGGGTGTGGGCCGACGGGCTGCTCGACGCGGTCACCGCCGGCGTCGTCGACGAGCGGGTGCTCGACGACAAGGTCGACCGGTTGCTGCTGCTCGCCGCCCGCGTCGGGGCGCTGGACGGCGGTCCGGCGCGGCCTGCCCCTCCGTCGGTCGGCGACGGCCGCGCGACCGCCCGCGAGATCGCCCGCGAGGGCCTCGTCCTGCTCGACAACGACGGCCTGCTGCCGTTGGGGCCGGACGCCGACCTCGACATCGTGGTGGTCGGCCAGGCCGCGGTGCACCCGCGCATCCAGGGCGGTGGCAGCGCCACCGTCGTCCCCGACCGGGTGGTGACCCCACTGGACGGGATCACCGCGGCGTTGCGCCGCTCCCGGGTCACACACGTCCTCGGTGCGGCGAACGACCAGGTGCAACCGCTGGACCCGGATCGGGTGACCGACCCGGTCACCGGTGGGCCGGGGGTCCGGGTCCGGCTGCTCGACGAGCACGACCGGCCGCTGCTCGACGAGCTCCGGCACACCACGGCGCTGACCTGGTTCGGGGGCGACGCCCCGGTCGCGCGCAGCAGCACCGTCGAGGTGAGCGTCCGGTGGACGCCACGCGACGGCGGCCCGGCCCGGATCGGCTTCGCCGGCGTCGGCGACGGGCACCTGACCCTCGACGGCACCACCGTGCTGCGCACCCGGGTCGAGCCGGAGGGACACCCGATCGAGTCGGTGCTGGTGCCCCCGGGCACGAGCACGGCGGTCGAGGTCCGGGCGGGGGTGCCCGTGGAGCTGGTGCTGCGGTTCCGGCCCTCCGAGCGCAAGGAGAGCCTGGCGAACGCGACCGGCGTGACGCTCGGGGCGGTGACCAGCGCGCAGGAGCCGCAGCGTCTGATCGCCGAGGCGGCGCAGCGGGCCGCGCGGGCCGACGTCGCGGTGGTCTGCGTCGGGACCGACGCCGGGGCCGAGGCCGAGGGTCGCGACCGTCGTGACCTATGCCTGCCCGGTCACCAGGACGAGCTGGTGCGCGCGGTCGCCGCGGCCAACCCGCGCACCGTCGTGGTGGTGGGGTCCGGAGCGCCGGTGCTGACCCCGTGGCGCGACGAGGTGGCCGCGGTCCTCCTGTCCTGGTTCGCCGGCCAGGAGGGCGGGACCGCGCTGGGCGAGGTGCTCGCCGGCGTCGCGGAGCCGGGCGGGCGGCTGCCCACCACCTGGCCCGCGGCGGAGGCGGACGTGCCGGTGCTCGACGTCCGTCCCGTCGACGGGGTGCTCGACTACGCCGAGGGCGTGCACGTCGGCCACCGCGGCTGGCTGCGCAGCGGTGCGGTCCCGGCGTGGCCGTTCGGGCACGGGCTCGGCTACACGACGTGGGAGGTCGGCGAGCTGCGGGTCCCCGAGCGCCACGACGCACGCGGCCCCGGGCCGCTGCGGCTCGCGACGGCGGTGACGAACACCGGTGACCGCCCCGGCAAGTGCGTGCTGCAGGTCTACGCGAGCCGACCCGCGGGCGGTCCCGGGTACCCCGCCCGCACCCTGGTCGGTTACGCGGTGGTGCGGTCCGGACCCGGGGTCACGGTGCCGGTGAAGATCGACGTCGAGCCGCGCGAGCTGGCCCGCCGTGCCGGGGACGACTGGGTGGTCGATCCCGGCCCCCTGTGTCTCGCGGTGGGCCGTTCGGTGACCGACCTGCCGGTCCACGCGACCGTCGAGCTGGTGTGACCCCTACTCGACCAGCCGGTTCTCCCAGGCCCACGCCGCGATCTCCACCCGGTTGCGGGCGTCCAGCTTGGACCCGATGTTGGCGATGTGGGTCTTCACCGTGGACAGCGAGACGAACAGGTCCCCGGCGATCTCGGAGTTCGTCCGGCCCCGGGCGACCGCCTTCACCACCTCCAGCTCGCGCGGTGAGAGCGTGGCGTGGACGTCGGCGCGGGCCGGTTCCGGCTCGGTGAGCCGCGACAGCAGCCGCACGGTGACCGACGGCGACACCAGGGCGTCGCCCGCCGCGGCGGCCCGGACGGCCTCGACGAGCAGCCGCGGGCCCGCCGTCTTCAGCAGGAACCCGCAGGCGCCCGAGCGCAGCGCGCCGTAGACGTACTCGTCGAGGTCGAAGGTCGTCACCACCACGATCCGCGGGGGGAACGGGTCCGCGGTCAGCGCGCGGGTCGCGGCGATGCCGTCCATGCCGGGCATCCGGACGTCCATGAGCACGACGTCCGGGCGCAGCTCGCGAGCCATGGCGACGGCGTCGGTGCCGGTGGCGGCCTCGCCGACCACCTCGATGCCGTCCTCGGCGGACAGGATCAGCCCGAAGCCGGTGCGCACCATCTCCTGGTCGTCGGCGAGCAGGACGCGGACCGCGGTCATCGACCCGCCCCGGCGGGCACCTCGGCGACGACGATCCACCGGCCGGGCCCGTCCGGCCCGGCGTGCAGCGAGCCGTCGAGGGCCTCCACCCGCTCACGCATCCCGGCCAGCCCGAACCCGCCCGGGTCGCGCAGCGGGTTCTCTGTCCCGGTCCCGTCGTTGTGCACCACGGTCACCAGTCTCCCGGCCTGCAGGTGCACGCCGACCGACACCGTCGTCGCGCCGGGGGCGTGCCGGTGCACGTTGGTCAGGGCCTCGCGCACCACCCGGAACGCGGTCGCCGCGACAGCCGGGCCGAGCCGCGCCGCCCGCACCTCGGGAGCGATCTCCAGCCGGGCCCGGCCGCCGTCGGGGTCGAAGCGGGCGACGACGTCGTCGATGTCGTCGAGGCCGTGCCCGGGGGCGCGCTCGGCGCCGTCCCCGGTGTCGTCCCCGGCGCCGGAGCGCAGCACACCGACCATGCGGCGCATCCCGTCGAGGGCCTCGGCGCCCGCCCGCTCGATCGCCTCCAGTGCCCGACCCGCCTCCTCCGGGCGGCTGCCCGCCACGACCACCCCGGCCTGCGCCGCCACCACGATCGCGGTGACGTGGTGGGCGACCGTGTCGTGCAGCTCGCGGGCCAGCTCCAGGCGCTCGTCGTTGCGGGCCCGGTCGAGCCGGGCGGAGCGGCGCTGCCACAGCTCGCGCGCCGCGGTCGCGACGACCATCGTCCCGGCCCAGCCGACCACGGTCAGGCTGGCGAACACCTCGCGGTCGATGTCCGGCACACGCAGCAGCGGCATGCCCACGATGAGGCACAGCGACACCACCGCCGTCGCGAGCACGACCCGGACCGGTGCGGTCCGCACGACCGACACCGTGACCACGGCCAGCGCGAACAGCTCGGTCAGCGACACGAACGGGATCCCGCCGGTCACCACCCCCGCGACCGAGCCGCACGCGGACAGCCCGAAGGCGACCACCGCCACCGGGAGCGTCCCGGTCCCCGTCCGGTACCGCAGGAGCACGACGCCCGCCACGAGCAGGCCGTACACCGCACCGCTCGGCACCGCCGCCGGCCCGACGCCCAGGCCCAGCAGGGCGTCGCACCCCGCCCAGAACAGGTAGGCGAGCACCTCGAACCCGGCCAGGAGGGGGCGGCCGCGACGGGGTGCGGAACTCATGGGACACACGGTAGGACGGGCTGCGCCCGGTCGACCTCGGCCGGAAGTACGACGACCCGGACGGGGACCCCCTACCACGGGCCGATGCCCCGGGCACCCTCCCGGCGGCACCGTGACCGTCATGATCGAGGGGTTGAGGAGTCCGGCCGACGTGCCTGCACGGATCGCCGCCGCGACGGTGAACCTGGTCCGCACCTACGGGACGGGACGGGCCGCGGTCCGCGCGTTGGACGGGATCACGCTGTGGCTTCCCGCCGGCCGGTTCACCGCGGTGATGGGGCCGAGCGGCTCGGGCAAGTCCACGCTGCTGCACTGCCTGGCCGGGCTCGACCGGCCGACGTCGGGGCAGGTGGTGCTGGGCGGGACCGACCTGGGGAGCCTGAACGACACCGCGCTGACCCGGGTGCGCCGCGACCGGATGGGCTTCGTGTTCCAGGACGGCAACCTGCTCGGGCACCTCACGGCCGGGGAGAACATCGACCTCGCCGCCTCGCTGGCCGGACGCAGGCCCAACCACGCGTGGCGGGCCGAGCTCGTCGAGCGGCTCGGCATCGCCGACCGGCTCACCCACCTGCCCTCGGAGCTGTCCGGCGGGCAGCGCCAGCGCGTCGCGGTGGCCCGGGCGCTGCTGGGCCGCCCGGAGATCGTCGTCGCCGACGAGCCGACCGGCGCGCTCGACACCCGCTCCGGACGCGAGCTGCTGGGTCTGCTGCGCGCCTGCGTCGACGACTACGGCCAGACCGTCGTCATGGTCACCCACGACCCACTGGCCGCCGCCGCGTCGGACCAGGTCCTGCTGCTGCGCGACGGCCGCGCCGCCGGCCGGCTGGACCGGCCCACCCCGGACCGGGTGCTGTCCGCGATGGGCGCCCTGACCGGCGCCGACGACCCGGCGACCGCCGACGTCACGATCACCGGCCCGGTGGCGCGGTGAACCCGGCGACCCGCGCGGCCGTCGCCGGCGCCCGGCGCAGCCCGCGACGGCTGCTGCTGACCGGGCTCGCCGTGCTGGTGGCGACGGTATTCGCCGCCGGCGCGGTGATCCTCACCGCGACCCTGCGCGGCGAGGTCACCGGCAGCCTGTCCTCGGTGCCCGCCGGAGCGGCGTACAGCCTCGAGACCGGCGGTCCGTCCGACGGCGCGGACCCCGCCGCGGTCGTCGACCGGCTGCGGGCGGTTCCCGGGGTCGACGCGGTGTCGGAGTCGCGCTCCGGTCCCTCCTCGGTCGAGGCGGGTGCCGCGAGCGGCAGCTGGACGCTCTCCACCGACCCGATGACCGGGCCGCTGAGCACCCTGGACCCGCTGACGGCGGGCCGGCTGCCGTCGGGGCCCGGTGAGGTGCTGGTCGGCGCGGGCACCGCGGAGCGCACCGGTCTCGCACCCGGCGCGCTCGTCGGCATCGGCGGCCGGACGCTGACCGTCACCGGGGTCGTGCCGCTGCGCTCCGGGAACGGGGACGCACTGGTGGTGCCCGACGGCGACCCGGCCGCGACCGCGCTGTACGGCGGCCGGATCGCCGTCGCGGGCTCCCCGGACCCGGCCGCGCTGGCCGCCGTGCCGGGGGTCGGCGCGGTGGCGACCGCCGACGAGCAGCGCGACGCGGACCTCGCGTCGGCCTCGGCGTCGGCGGACGCGCTGCTGGCGGGGCTGTCAGTGTTCGTGGGGCTCGCGCTGGTCGCCGCGGCGGTGGTCGTGGCCTCCACGTTCCGGATCGTGCTGGCGCGCCGTACCCGGGAGCTGGCGCTGCTGCGGTGCGTCGGGGCGAGCCGCGGGCAGGTGGCGCGCTCGGTGCTGGCCGAGGCGGTGCTGACCGGTGTCGTCGCCGGGGCCGGGGGAGCGGCCCTCGCCGTCGCCGGGGGGTGGGCGGTGTCGGCCGTGGTGGGCGCGACCGGGACGGAGGTCCCGGAGCTCGTGGTGCCGTGGGGACGGCTCGCGGGCTGCGTGCTGCTCGCCGTCGTCGTGACGGTGCTGGCCGCGCTGTCCCCCGCACTGGCCGCCGGGCGGACCCCGCCGGTGGTCGCGCTGGGTGCCGCCGACGCGACCGGCGCCCGTGGCCCGCGGGCCCGGGTCCGGGTGACGCTCGCCGCGCTCGCGCTGCTCGCCGCCGGGGCACTCGCCGCCCTCGCGGTGGAGCTCGGCGATGCGCTGACCGGGACCGCGCTGGCCGCGCTGTCCGGGATGAGCGTGTTCGCCGCGCTCGTGGTGGCGGGCCCGTTCGTGGTGTCCGGTCGCGCGGTGGGCGCCGGGGCGGATCGCGGTCGGCAACGCCCGGCGTATGTCGCGGCGGACCGCGGCGATGACCACGGTCCTGTCGTTGGGCGTGGGGCTGACCGCCGCGCTGCTGGTCGCGGTGGCCGGGGCGTCCGCCGACGCGCGGGCGTCGATCGACCGCAACTACCCGGCCGACGTCGTCGTGTTCCCCGGGACCGTGGACCGGGACACGGACGCGCTCGCGGCCCGGCTGGATGCGGCCCCGGAGCTGACCGCCCGGGTGTCCGACGGCATCGTGCTCGTCGACCCGGTGCCGGGCGCGGACCCGGTCGCGGTGCGCTCCGCGGTGGCGCGGGGCGCGGGTGACGCGTCGGCCGCCTTCGTCGCGGACATGCGGGAACAGACCGAGAGGGCGGTCGGTGCCGTGCGCGGGATCGGACTCGGTCTGGTCGGGGTGACGTTGCTGGTGGCCGTCGTCGGGGTCGGCGTGACCCTGGCGCTGTCGGTCAGCGAACGGACCCGGGAGATCGCGCTGCTGCGCACCCTCGGGCTGTCGCGCGCCGCGTCCCGGCGCGCGGTGGCGGCCGAGGCGGCGCTGGCCGGGGCGGTCGCGGCCGTGCTGGGGGTGGTGATCGGCGGCGCCTACGGGGTACTGGCGCTCGCTGCGACCGGGATCGGTGCGCCCACCTCCGGTATCCCGCTGGGGCAGCTCGCCGCGCTGGCCGCGGCCGTCGTCGCGGTCGCGGTGACCGCCTCGGTGGGGCCGGTGCGCCGAGCCGGGCGGATCGAGCCCGCGCACGGCGTCGTCGCGGCGTGAGGGCGCACCCGCGCGCCCGGACCGGGGGGTCGGGCGCGCGGGTGGCCGCGGCGGGTCAGCGCGCGGGCTCCAGGACGAAGACCGGGATGGTCCGGGAGGTCTTCTCCTGGTACTCCGCATAGGGCGGGTACGCCGCGACGGAGCGGTCCCACCACTCCTGGCGCTCGTCCCCGGTGACCTCGCGGGCGACGAAGGTGCCGGTCTGCGTGCCGTCCTGCACCTGGACCTGCGGGTTCGCGACCACGTTGTGGTACCAGGCCGGGTGCTCCGGGGTACCGCCCTTGGACGCGATCATCGCGTAGGAGCCGTCGTGCTCGACGCGCATCACCGGCACGTAGCGCTGCTTGCCGGACTTCGCGCCGGTCGTCGTGACCAGGATGATCGGACGGTCCATGACCGTGACGCCCTCGGTGGTGCCGTTCTCGAGGATCTTCTCGGTCTGCTCGCGGACCCAGTCGGTCGGGGAGAGCTCAGCGTTCTGCGTCATACCGGTGGAGAACCCGATACCTCCTGTGATCATTCCTCGCAGCCGGGTGAGGGGCTGGTGCGGGGCGCCGGACGGTGCCTACGGTGCCGGTGCACGACCAACTGAACACGCGGGAGCTCCGTCGCGCGGGGCTGAGAGGGCGACTCGCCGGTCGCCGACCGCAGAACCGGCCGGGTAATGCCGGCCAGGGAGGACTGTCATGACAACGGCACCAGTGCGCCCGCAGCAGGTCACCACCGGCCCGATCCAAGGGTCGGCCAAGGCCTGGATCTCCGGACCCGACGGCATCACCGTCCCGGTCCGGCGGATCTCGCTCTCCAACGGCGAGCACCACGACGTCTACGACACCTCCGGCCCGTACACCGACTCCGACGCGACCGTCGACCTGCACGCCGGGTTGCCCCGGCTGCGGGAGCCGTGGGTCGGGTCGCGGGAGCCGGGGACCCAGATGTCCTGGGCGCGGGCCGGGATCGTCACCCCGGAGATGGCCTACATCGCCGTCCGCGAGCGGTGCGACGCGGAGCTCGTCCGCGCCGAGCTCGCCCGCGGCCGGGCCGTGATCCCGGCCAACCGCAACCACCCCGAGTGCGAGCCGATGATCATCGGCAAGCGGTTCCTCACCAAGGTCAACGCCAACATCGGCAACTCCGCGGTGACCTCCTCGATCGCCGAGGAGGTGGAGAAGATGGTGTGGGCGACGCGGTGGGGTGCCGACACCGTGATGGACCTGTCGACGGGCCGGGACATCCACGAGACCCGCGAGTGGATCCTGCGCAACTCGCCGGTCCCCATCGGCACCGTCCCGATCTACCAGGCCCTGGAGAAGGTGAACGGCGACCCCGCCGCCCTGAGCTGGGAGGTCTACCGCGACACCGTGCTCGAGCAGTGCGAGCAGGGCGTGGACTACATGACCGTGCACGCCGGCGTGCTGCTGCGCCACGTGCCGCTCACCGCGAAGCGGGTCACCGGGATCGTCTCCCGCGGCGGGTCGATCATGGCCGCGTGGTGCCTGGCGCACCACGCCGAGTCGTTCCTCTACACCCACTTCGACGAGCTGTGCGAGATCCTGCGCCGCTACGACGTCACGTTCTCCCTCGGCGACGGCCTGCGCCCCGGCTCGATCGCCGACGCGAACGACGAGGCCCAGCTCGCCGAGCTCGCCACGCTCGGCGAGCTGACGAGGATCGCCCGCGGCCACGACGTGCAGGTCATGATCGAGGGTCCCGGCCACGTCCCGATGGACAAGATCGTCGAGAACGTGCGGCTGGAGGAGGAGTGGTGCGACGAGGCGCCGTTCTACACCCTCGGCCCGCTCGCCACCGACATCGCGCCCGGCTACGACCACATCACCTCCGCGATCGGCGCCGCCCGCATCGCCGAGGCCGGCACCGCGATGCTCTGCTACGTCACCCCGAAGGAACACCTGGGCCTGCCGAACCGCGACGACGTCAAGGTCGGCGTGATCAGCTACAAGATCGCCGCGCACGCCGCGGACCTGGCCAAGGGGCACCCGCACGCCCAGGCCCGCGACGACGCGCTCTCGCAGGCCCGGTTCGAGTTCCGCTGGCGTGACCAGTTCGCGCTGTCGCTCGACCCGGACACCGCGACCGCCTACCACGACGAGACGTTGCCGGCCGAGCCCGCGAAGACGGCGCACTTCTGCTCGATGTGCGGGCCGAAGTTCTGCTCGATGAAGATCACCCAGGACGTCCGGGACTACGCCGAGGCGCACGGGCTGACCAGCGTGGAGGCGATCGAGGCCGGGATGGCGGAGAAGTCCGGGGAGTTCCGCGACGAGGGCGGCCGGGTGTACCTGCCGATCTCCGCGACGGACTGACGCCCGGACCGGGACGTGCACTGCCGGGGCCGCGGGGATCCCACCCGCGGCCCCGGCACCGTCTACCGTCGTCGGCGACCACGCACGACGCGGGAGCTCGCGGAGCAGGCGGGCTGAGAGGGCGGCCGGGTCCCACCGGACCGGCGCCGCCGACCGCGGACCGGCCGGGTAATGCCGGCCAGGGAGGACACGTCCATGGAACCCACCGTCGGCACCACACCCCCGCGGGTCATGACGATCGCCGGAACCGACTCCGGCGGCGGCGCGGGCATCGCCGCGGACCTGCGCACCTTCGCCGCCTGCGGGGTGCACGGCTGCCTCGCCGTCTGCGCGGTGACCGTGCAGAACTCGGTGGGCGTCACCGGCGTCCACACGATCCCGGTCGACACGATCGCCGGGCAGATCGCGACGGTCGCCTCCGACATCGGGCTGCAGGCCGCGAAGACCGGGATGCTCGCGAACGCCGAGATCATCGAGACCGTCGCGCGGGCCTGCGACGGATGCGGCATCGGCGCCGGTCTGGCCACGCCGTTCGTCGTCGACCCGGTCGCGGCCTCGATGCACGGGGACCCGCTGCTGGCCGCCGAGGCGCTGGACGCCTACCGGCACACGCTGTTCCCGCGGGCCACGCTGGTCACCCCGAACCTCGACGAGATCCGGCTGCTCGTCGAGCACGACGTCCACGACCGCGCGGGCCAGTACGCCGCGGCGAAGGCGCTGCACGCGCTCGGCCCGCGCGCGGTCCTGGTGAAGGGCGGCCACCTCGCCGAGGACACCGACGGTTGCCTGGACCTGCTCTACGACGGCGAGACCGCCGTCGAGCTGCCCGGCCCGCGCTTCGACACCGGCCACACCCACGGCGGCGGGGACTCCCTGGCCGCCGCGATCGCGTCCGGGCTCGCCCGCGGGATGGAGCTGGAGGCGGCGGTCCGGTTCGGGAAGCGCTACATCGTCGAGGCGGTCCGCCACGCCTACCCGCTGGGTGCCGGGCACGGACCGGTCTCGGCGCTGTGGGCCGGACGGCCGTGGTGGGACGAACGCGACTGACCCTCGCCGGTCCTTGGATACGAGATGGATGCGATCTCAACAGATCCGAGGTCGGGGACGACCGGCCCCCGGCGTGCCGCAGATGCGGTGATCTGCCCGCGCGTCGCTCCGCGAAGGGTGCCCTGACCTGGGGATCGGGCGCTGTGGTCTGCATCGCACACGGCGGTGGAGATGTATACGCTCGCGTCCGATGAGCATCTTGGGCACCCGCGTCGTCCGCACCGAGGATCCGGTCTTCCTCACGCGCGGCGCGACCTACACCGACGACCTGACCGAGGAGCGGCTGACCGGGGCGTTGCACCTGACGCTCGTCCGCTCCCCGCTCGCCCACGCGACGATCACGTCGATCGACACCTCGGCGGCGCTCGCGTCGCCCGGCGTCGTCGCCGTCGTCACCGGGGCCGACCTCGACATCGCACCGGCACTGCTGTTCCCGGGCGCGAACAAGGTCATGACCCGCCCGTTCCTCGCGACCGACCGCGTGCGGTTCGTCGGCGAGCCGGTCGCCGCGGTCCTCACCGAGGAGTTCTACCAGGGTGAGGACGCGGCCGAGCTGGTCGACGTCGAGTACGAGCCCCTGGACGTGGTGATCGACCCGCTGGCCGCCGCCCGCGACGAGACGCTGCTGTTCCCCGAGGCCGGGACCAACACCGCGGCCGCCTACGGGCACGACGAGGAGCAGGACGCCTCGTTCTTCGACGGCTGCGAGGTCGTCGTCACCCGGGACCTGGTGAACCAGCGCCTGGCCGCGGCCCCGCTGGAGACCCGGGCCGCGAGCGCCTTCTGGGAGGGCGACCGCGTCACCGTCTACATGTCCAACCAGAACGCCCAGGGCGGCCGCGACGAGATCGCCGGCTGGCTGGGCCTGGACAAGGAGAAGGTGCGGGTCGTCCTGCCGGACGTCGGCGGCGGCTTCGGCGCGAAGATCGGGTCCGACCCCGAGTTCGCCCTCGTCGCGTGGCTCGCCCGGCAGCAGGGCCGTCCGGTCC
>JAESFO010000880.1_pt1 | contig 11794 bp, 9 predicted proteins | sample 9269421 | NCBI WGS metagenome assembly JAESFO01 (sample SAMN14502839, study PRJNA617101) | algae metagenome | isolation source: Nostoc desertorum CM1-VF14 and co-occurring heterotrophs from rocky... | place: USA: Clark Mountains, San Bernardino, California | collected 2000-06-05 | reverse complement strand
GTCTCCGAGCTGTCCTGGAAGCACATCGACCACCCGAGTGAGGTCGTCGAGGTCGGCCAGGAGGTCACCGTCGAGGTCCTCGACGTCGACCTGGACCGCGAGCGCGTCTCCCTGTCGCTGAAGGCGACCCAGGAGGACCCGTGGCGCCTGTACGCCCGGACCCACGCGATCGGTCAGATCGTGCCGGGCAAGGTCACCAAGCTCGTCCCGTTCGGCGCGTTCGTCCGCGTCGAGGAGGGCATCGAGGGCCTGGTCCACATCTCCGAGCTGGCCGAGCGCCACGTCGAGATCCCGGAGCAGGTCGTCCAGGTCGGCGACGACGCGATGGTCAAGGTCATCGACATCGACCTCGACCGCCGTCGCATCTCGCTGTCGCTGAAGCAGGCCAACGAGGGCATGACGGTCGACACCGAGTTCGACCCGACCCGCTACGGCATGGCCGCCGAGTACGACGACCAGGGGAACTACATCTACCCCGAGGGCTTCGACGTCGACTCCGGCGACTGGAAGGAAGGCTTCGACGAGGCCCGCGCGGCCTGGGAGAAGCAGTACGCCGAGGCGCAGGCCCGCTACGACCAGCACATGGCGCAGATCCGCAAGGCCGCCGAGGCCGAGGCGGAGGGCGGCAACGACATCGCGCCGGCGAACTACTCCTCCGGCGGTGACGAGGACCGGTCGACCGGCGGCGGTGGCGGTGGCCAGGCCGAGTCGGGTGGTTCGCTCGCCAGCGACGAGCAGCTCGCCGCGCTGCGGGAGAAGCTCTCCGGCGGGGCCTGATCACCCCCGGCCGGTCCCGCGCGGACCGGCCACCAGCACCACACCGGGCCCCGGTGACCGTCACGGTCACCGGGGCCCGGCCCGTTTCCGGGCCCCTACGGGCCCCGGTCGACACCCGTTCACGTCGCCCGGCGTGTCAGAGCGGACACGCCAGGTGCAGATCACGGTTCGGCTGCGGTTGGTCACGGCGCGCGCAGCCGTCCGGAGTCGATCTTCGGGTCGGCCTAGATTGGGTGCATGGCCGGCCGTACCGTCCGCCGGACGCGTTCCGGCGAGTCCCTGTCCCACGACCGCACGTTCCTGCGTCACGGGCGGTCCGCACTCGCGGGCGTCCTGCTCGCCGCGGTCCTCGCCGGATGCGGCACGGCGTCCGGGGACACCGGGATCGCGGTCCCGACGTTCCCGGCCGAGCAGTCCGGCGCCGCCCAGGCAGGGCGGGAACCGATCCCGATCGCGCTGCCCACCGACTGTGTGCAGCTGATGGACCCCGAGCAGGCCGGAGCGCTGTTCGGGCAGGTCCTGGGGTCGGTGTCGGTCCAGTCGGTCCGCGGCGTCCCCGAGGCGTCGGTGAACCGCACCGAGCGCACCGCCTGCACCTACCGCGCGGGCGGCCAGGCCCAGGCCTTCGGCGGGGCGCGCAACTCCGGCCCGGTGCTGTTCCAGCTCAACATCGGCCGCTACGGCGACACCGCGTCCGCGACCCGTCAGTGGCAGCTCAACACCAACGCCGAGCGCGGCTCGGCCACCGCCTCGCGTGACATCACCGTCGGCTCGGTCCCCGGCGTCCTCGTCGAGCGGCCGGACGAGACCACCCTCGCCCTGGTCTACGGCGTCGACACGCTGACGTTCATCCTGCCGGTGGCCGCTCCCGGCCAGACCCGGTCCGCGGCCGAGACCCTGCCCGACCTGGCCCAGCGCATCATCCCGGCGCTGACGCCGACGCAGCCGCCGTCCGCGCGGCCGACGCCCGCCGCACCGCCGACGGCGCCCGCCCCGCAGGCCGGCACCGGTGCCCCGGGCAACGCACGCGGCACCACCTGAGCGCGGCCGGGGCGCCCCGGCACGGCCCGCTACGGTGATCACGTGCTGCGGACAGGGCTGACCGGCGGAATCGGTGCGGGCAAGTCGACGGTCGCGACGCGACTGGTCGAACGCGGGGCGGTGCTGGTCGACTCCGACATGATCGCCCGCGAGGTCGTCGAACCGGGCACCGCGGGGCTGGCGGCGATCGTCGAGGCCTTCGGCCGGGACGTCCTCGACGCCGGCGGCCGGCTCGACCGGCCCGCCCTCGCCGCCGTCGTCTTCTCCGACGCCGGGGCACGGCGCACCCTCGACGGCATCGTGCACCCGCTGGTGCGGGCCCGGTCCGACGAGATCGTCGCCGCCGCCCCGGCGGACGCGATCGTCGTGCAGGACATCCCGCTGCTCGTCGAGGGCGGCATGGCTCCGACGTTCCCGCTGGTCGTCGTGGTCGGGGTGGACGCCGAGGAGCGGGTCCGGCGGCTGGTGTCCGCGCGCGGGATGAGCGAGCAGGACGCCCGGGCCCGGATCGCCGCCCAGGCCGGTGACGAGCAGCGCCGCGCCGTCGCCGACGTCTGGCTGGACAACTCGGGGGAACCGGACGACACCCGACGCCGGGTGGACGCGCTGTGGGACGGACGGCTCGCCGGGTTCGAGGAGAACCTGCGCACGGGCCGCCCGGCCGCGGACGGGCCGCCCCTGCTCGTCGAGCACGACCCGGACTGGGAGGCGCAGGCCCACCGGCTCGCCGAGCGGGTCGCGGTCGCTGCGGGCGGTTCCGGCCGCGGGGTGGACCACGTCGGATCGACGGCCGTCCCGGGGCTCCCCGCCCGCGACGTACTCGATCTGCAGCTCGCCGTGGAGTCGCCCGCCGACGCCGGCACGGTCACCGAAGCCCTGCTCGCGGCCGGTTTCCCGGTCGACACCGCCGCCCCGGAGGAGACCACGGGCACGGTGCGGGTGCACCGCTCGGCCGACCCGGGGCGGGCCGCCGTGCTGGCCGTGCGGGTGCACGGCTCGCCCGCCTGGCGGCAGGCGATCGAGCTGCGGGACCGGCTGCGTGCCGACGCGACCGCCCGTGCCGGCTACGCCGCGCACAAGCGTGCGGCGGCGGAACGGCACGCCGATGACCCGGACCCGCGCGACTACCGTGCGTGCATGGCGGAGTGGCGATCCGACCCGAACGGTTGAGCGTCGCGGGACGCAGATCACGCGGAACGTGACGATCGGGTCGCGCCGGACCCGTTTCTGTAACGCCGCACGCTCGTTGGTCGATCAGGCGGGGCAGAGGGTGCTCCTGCCCGGATCGGCCGCGGTACCTGCGGGTACCCGTCGACCGGGCCGGTCACCGGGGTGATCGGCACCGGACCGGAGGGTCCGGTGACGGCGACGAGAGGACACGGGGTTGAGCACAGTGGCCCAGCGTTTCGGGGCGGACGGCGAGTTCGCCGAGCCCGAGCGCGCGCCCGCGTTCCCCCACACGGACCAGTACGGCGGTGCGCCGGAGCCGGGCGAGCCGGGTGCGATCGACCACGACGCGTGGACCGGCGCCGAGTACGAGGCCCCGCCGATCAGCGGCGCGGTCGTCCAGCAGCACCGCACGCTCCCGCACGGTGAGCTCCGTGCGGACTTCGGCGCACACCTCGAGACGCACTACCCGCGGCTGGTCGCGCAGCTCTACGCGATCACGCTCAACCCGCACGACGCGCACGACGCCGTGCAGGACGCCTACTCGCGGGCCTGGCGACGCTGGGCCGCGCTGCGCGCCGAGCCCGCGGGCCCGGACCACGAGGACGCGGCCGTCGGCTGGGTCCGGCGGGTCGCGATCCGGACGTCGATGCGGGGGCGGATCCTGCGCCGCCGTCGCAGGCCGTCGCCGGAGGAGACCGACCCGCGCACCGGGGCGCTCCTGGAGGCGCTCGGGAGGCTCGCACCCGTCGACCGCCGGGCCGTGGTGCTGCACCACATGGCAGGCCTGTCGACCGGCGCGGTCGCCGAGCTCGAGCGGGTCACCGAGCACGAGGTGCGGCGCCGGCTCGTCCGCGGTCGCGAGGTCGTGACCGAGGGCATGGCCGAGGTGCTGGAGGAGATCATCGGACCGGCGGGTGGCGCGGTCGGGGGACCGCCGCCGGGTCACGGGGCGCCGCAGTACGACCTGCGTGGCGGGTACCCACCCGCCACCGAGGGGGGACGGGTATGAACGGGTTCGCCGACATCGACCGGGAGTTCCACCGGCTCGACGACGTCCTGGCCGCGGCGGTGCCGCTGCCCGCCGTCGACGACGTGATCTCCCGCGCCGCCGGTGCGCGCCGGGCCACCTCGGCCGCGGCCGCGGCGGTGCTCACCGTCGGGTCGCTGGGCGGGATCACCGCTGTCGCGACCGCGGCCGCCCCCGGCGGCAGCTTCGTCGGCCCGCCGTTCGCCATCGCCGCGCCGCAGGAGAGCGGCCCGGCCCCGGACCCGGTCCGGACCGGCGACGCCGGTGGCGCGGCCTCCGGTGGTCAGGGCGGTCTCCCGCCGGCGTTCGACCCGACCGTCGCGGCGACCCAGGGCGGCGCGCTGCCCGGTGGTGGCGGCTCGCCCGCCGTCCCCGCGCCCGGTCCGGCCCCCGCGCCCGGTCCGGCCCCCGCGCCCGGCACCCCCGGCGCGCCGGTGGTCCCGCCGCCGCCCACCGGCGGCGGTCAGCCGTCCCCGCCGTCGCACACGACCCCGCCGCGGCCGACCGACGAGGGTTCGCCGGAGCCGACGACGCCTCCGCCGTCGACGACGCCCCGGCCCACCACGCCGAAGCCGACGACCCCGCCGCCGACCACGCCGCCGGAGACCTCGACGCCGAAGCCGACCGACGAGGGCACCCCGGAGCCGACGACCGACCCGGTCCCGACGACGACCAACTCGGCCGCGCCGACCACCACCTCGCCCGACCCGACGACCACCACCGGGACCACGCCGCCGGAGACCTCGACCAGCGCCGTCGGCCTGGGCCCGGCGCAGTCCTCCGCGCTCTGACCCACCCGGGCCGGCCCGGCCGCGGCCGGTCGGTGCCCCGGGCGCGCCGTACGGACCGGCCGCGTCGCCGGTCGGTGGCGACGGTCAGTCGCGAGCGTCCTCCGGCCGGTCCCGCGGCCCCAGGTCGATCCCCAGGGACGCCAGCCAGGCCACGTGGTCGTGGTCGTGCCGGACCAGCCCGTCGAGCACGGCGTGCGACCGCTCCAGGGCGTATTCGGCCAGGTCGGTCCCGACCAGCCCCTGCGCCACGGCGGCGACGAACTCGTCGACGTCGATGACGTCGGTCCCGCGGCCGCGGCGCACCACGAGGTCCAGGTAGAGGTCGGTCATGTGCAGCCGCCTGCCCTCGCGGGTGATCGCGGCGACGTCGACGTACACGTCCTGGTCGCGTTCGTGCCCCGGCCGCCACTGCCAGTCCGACAGGCACACGCCCAGCTCCGGGAGCACCCAGGTCTCGATCCACCAGGCGTTCGGCCGGGCGACGACGGGCCGTGACAGGTACAGCCCCCAGGTCTCCTCGCGCAGTGTGGCGATCTCGCGGTGGGTCCCCTTGGTGTCGACCTGGACGCCCCGTTCGGGGTCGAAGGTCTGCGTCTTGGGCGGGTGCACGGTCGCCCATCCTGCCTCCTCCGGAGGATCCGGCGGGGCGCACGGGGGGAAAGTGTCGGGGGTCGCTCGTACCCTGGTGTCATGGCATTCGCGACCGAGGTCCCGGGCAGCGCGGCGGACTCCCGTGCCCGGGAGGACGCTGCACACCCGGACGCGGGCACCACCCCGACGGACACCCCGCGCGCGCACTCCGAGCACCGCCCGGTGGGTGCGGTCGAGCGGAGCACGGCCCCGTTCCGGGTGGTCAGCGAGCACGTCCCGGCCGGTGATCAGCCGACCGCGATCGCCGAGCTGGACCGGCGCCTCCGTGCCGGCGAGCAGGACGTCGTCCTGCTGGGCGCCACCGGCACCGGCAAGTCGGCCACCACCGCGTGGCTGATCGAGCAGCAGCAGCGCCCGACGCTGGTGATGGCGCCGAACAAGACCCTGGCCGCACAGCTGGCGAACGAGCTGCGGGAGATGCTCCCGAACAACGCGGTCGAGTACTTCGTCTCGTACTACGACTACTACCAGCCCGAGGCCTACATCGCGCAGACCGACACCTACATCGAGAAGGACAGCTCGATCAACGACGACGTCGAGCGGCTGCGGCACTCGGCGACGATGAACCTGCTGTCCCGGCGCGACGTCGTCGTGGTCGCCTCGGTGTCGTGCATCTACGGCCTCGGCACCCCGCAGTCCTACCTCGACCGGTCCGTCTCGCTGCGGGTCGGGGAGGAGGTCGAGCGGGACCGCCTGCTGCGGCTGCTGGTCGACGTGCAGTACACCCGCAACGACATGTCCTTCACCCGCGGCACGTTCCGGGTCCGCGGTGACACCGTCGAGATCATCCCCGCCTACCAGGAGCTGGCGCTGCGGATCGAGTTCTTCGGCGACGAGATCGAGGCGCTGTACTACCTCAACCCGCTGACAGGGGAGGAGGTCGAGCAGGTCGACGAGATCAAGGTCTTCCCGGCGACGCACTACGTCGCGGGCCCGGAGGCGATGGAACGCGCCGTGCGCGCCATCGAGGCCGAGCTGGAGGAGCGCCTCGCGCAGCTGGAGAACCAGGGCAAGCTGCTCGAGGCCCAGCGACTGCGGATGCGGACCCAGTACGACATCGAGATGATCCGCCAGGTCGGGTTCTGCTCGGGCATCGAGAACTACTCGCGCCACATCGACGGCCGCGGCGCCGGCACCGCGCCGGCCACCCTGATCGACTACTTCCCGGACGACTTCCTGCTGGTCATCGACGAGTCGCACGTGACCGTGCCGCAGATCGGCGGCATGTACGAGGGCGACATGTCCCGCAAGCGCAACCTCGTCGAGTACGGCTTCCGCCTCCCCTCGGCGGTCGACAACCGGCCGCTCACCTGGGAGGAGTTCGCCGACCGGATCGGCCAGACCGTCTACCTGTCCGCGACCCCGGGTCCCTACGAGCTCAACCGCACCGGCGGCGAGTTCGTCGAGCAGGTCATCCGCCCCACCGGCCTGGTCGACCCCGAGGTCGTCGTGAAGCCGACCAAGGGCCAGATCGACGACCTGGTCGCCGAGATCCGGGACCGGACCGCCAAGGACGAGCGGGTCCTGGTCACCACGCTGACCAAGAAGATGGCCGAGGACCTCACCGACTATCTGCTCGAGCTCGGGATCAAGGTCCGGTACCTGCACTCCGAGGTCGACACCCTGCGCCGGGTGGAGCTGCTGCGGCAGCTGCGGTCCGGCGAGTACGACGTGCTGGTCGGCATCAACCTGCTCCGCGAGGGCCTCGACCTGCCCGAGGTGTCGCTGGTGGCGATCCTCGACGCGGACAAGGAGGGTTTCCTCCGCTCCGGCACGTCACTGATCCAGACCATCGGCCGCGCGGCGCGCAACGTCTCCGGCCAGGTCCACATGTACGCCGACCGGATCACCGACTCGATGCGGTACGCCATCGACGAGACCGACCGGCGCCGCGCCAAGCAGGTCGCCTACAACACCGAGCACGGCATCGACCCGCAGCCGCTGCGCAAGAAGATCGCCGACATCCTCGACCAGGTCTACCGCGAGGCCGAGGACACCGAGGCCGTCCCGGTCGGCGGGTCGGGCCGCAACGCCTCGCGCGGCAAGCGGGCGGCGGGGGAGAAGGGCCGTCCGGCCGCGGCGGGCAGCTCCGGGGTGGCGGCGAAGGACACGGCGGGCATGCCGCGTGCCGAGCTGGCCGACCTCATCCAGCAGATGAACGACCAGATGCTCACCGCCGCACGGGACCTCCAGTTCGAGCTGGCGGCCCGGCTCCGTGACGAGATCGCCGACCTCAAGAAGGAGCTGCGGGGGATGGACGCGGCCGGGGTGTCGTAGGCGGGTCCCGCGGCGGGGCGCGAGGTCGCGCCCCGCTACCGTGGTCCACCGTCGTCCCCGAGCGGCCGCCGGGCTCCGCCCGTCGCGCGGCCCGTACCCGTCCGGCCCGGCCGCACACGGAGGAGCCCGCGTGACCGTCACCCGCACCCCGCACGACCCCGACGTGCCCGCCGCTCGCGGCGGGGCCGCCGCGGTCCTCGTCGGACGGCTGCGGACGGCGGCGCTCACCCCCTGGACACTCGTGGTCACGGTGCCGCTGCTGGCCGCGGCGCTGTACTGGTCCTGGTTCCGGCTGCGCGACTACGCACTCGACCTCGACGTCTACCGGATCGGCGTGCAGGTCTGGCTGGACGGCGGTGACATGTACGGTCGGCTCCCGCTGCCCCTGCACGGGCCCGAGCTGCCCTTCATCTACCCGACCTTCGCGGCGATCACGATGGTGCCGCTGACCGTGGTGCCCTACGCCGTCGCGTTCACCGCCCAGTTCATCGCCTCGGTGCTGTCGCTGGCGGTCTGCATCGCGCTCACGATCCGCGTCGCGTGGCCCGCGGGCGGGCGGCGGGCCCCGTTCGTGCTGGGCGTGCCGGTGCTGGCCGCGGCGCTGCTCACGGAGCCGGTCGCGCAGACCTTCGCCTTCGGCCAGATCAACCTCGTGCTGATGCTGCTCGTGCTGGTCGACCTGCTCGCCCCGCGGACCTGGTGGCCGCGCGGGCTGCTGCTCGGCCTGGCCGCGGCGATCAAGCTGACCCCGGGCGGGTTCGTCCTGTACTTCCTGGTGCGGCGGGACTGGAAGGCGGCGGGCGTCGCCGTCGTCACCGGCATCCTCGCGACCGGCATCGGGTTCGTCGTCGACCTCGACTCCTCGGTGCGGTACTGGTTCGTCGGGGGACCGGCGGCCGGGGTCAGCGGCTCGACGTTCTTCTCCAACGAGACCGTGCAGGCCGTGCTCGCCCGCCAGGAGGTCCCCGACCCCTGGTTCCACATCCTGTGGCTGGGCATCGTCGCCGTCCTGCTGGCGCTGGCCGTGCCGGTCATCCGGCGCTCCGAGCCGGTGATCGCGATGTCGGCGACGGCCGCCGTCGTGCTGATGGCGACCCCGACCGCCTGGTCGCACCACTGGGTGTGGGTGGTGCCCGCGCTGATCGGGATCGGTGCGCACGCGCTGCGGTACCGCAGCGCCGGGTGGGCCGCGGTCGGCGCGGTGATCGCCGCGATCTTCTACATCGCGCCGTTCCGGTGGATGCCCAACGTGTGGGGCGTCGAGATGAAGTGGAGCCTCTGGGAACAGTTCCTCGGGGCCAGCTACGTCATCCCCGCCGCGCTGACCCTCGGACTGTGCTGCTGGTACGTCACCCGGGGCCCGGGCCGTCCCGGCGGTCCGCGGGCCCCGCACGCCGAACGGCGTCGCGTCGGCTCCTGACCCTCCGGCGGGGGCCGCCCGGGCACGACCGCCCGCGACTATGGCGCGGGTCACGGGCACCCGCCTACTGTGGGAGCCGGAGGTGCCGGTGGAGCCAGTCGACGACGACCGGAACCGGGCAGGTGTGTGCGCCGTCCGCCCGGGGACCGACCTCGGTCGGCACGCCCGGATGCTGTCCCGGCTGCACGACGCGGTGCTGTCCGGCGACGCACGCCCCGACGACACGGCGCGCGGACGTCGGCTGGTCACCCGCTCCTGGGACCGGGTCCGGGCCCAGGGCGTGGACCCCGACGCCGGTGAGCCGCCCGGCCCGCTGGACGCCGCCGTCGTCGAGCAGCGCCGCGCGACCTCACCGCTGGTGCCGGTGCTGCCCGCGTTGCGTGCCGCGCTGACCTCGGTCGCCGAGGACGCCCGGCACGTGATGGTCGTCTGCGACGCCGACGGGGTCCTGCTGTGGCGGGAGGGCTCGACCGCGGTCCGCCGCCGCGCCGACGCGCTCGGGTTCACCGAGGGCGCGGCGTGGTCCGAGCAGTCGGTCGGCACCAACGCGATCGGGACCGCGCTCGCCGAGGGAGGGCCGGTGCAGATCTTCTCCGCCGAGCACTTCGTGCGCAGCCACCACGGCTGGACCTGCACCGCGGCCCCCGTGCACGACCCGCGCAGCGGCGAGCTGCTCGGCGTCGTCGACCTGTCCGGGCCCGCCGAGACCATCCACCCGACGACCGTCGCGCTCGTCGACACTGCGGTGCGGCTCGCCGAGGCCGGGCTGTGGCAGCGTCACGAGGCCCGCCTCGACGCGCTGCGCACCATCGGCGCCCCGATGCTCGCCGGCGACACCGGGCCGGGCCTGGTGGTCGACGACCACGGCTGGGTCGCCGCCGCGTCCGGGCTGCCCGGTGTCGAACGGGTCGCCGCACCGGTACCGGAGCGCCTGATCGCCGTCCACGGGCTGGGGCCCTGCCTGCCCGAGCCGGTGCCCGGCGGCTGGCTGCTGCGCCCGGCGTCCGGCGGGAGCAGGCGGATGCGGCTGCGCCTGGACCTGGACGGCCGTCCGCCGCAGGCCGTCATCGAGGGCACGACCCGCTGGGTGCACCCGCTGTCGACCCGGCACGCCGAGGTCCTGGTGCTGCTCGCCCGTGCGGGGGCGAGCGGGCTGGACGCCGCCACGCTGTCCCAGGGGCTCTACGGCGACCGGGCGCACCTGGTCACCGTCCGCGCCGAGATGTCGCGGCTGCGCCGGAACCTGGGCGGGATCCTGCTGGCACGCCCCTACCGGATCGCCCCCGAGATCGAGCTGGACCTGACGGGGCTGGCCGGTAGCCGGGTCGTGCGGGAGTCGACCGCGCCGGGCGTGGCCGTCCTGCGTCGCGACTGAGCGACCCCGTCGCTGCAACCCGGCTGCAACGCTGTCCGTGACCCGCGTCACCGGCTGGACTTGGGGTCGCGGGAACGTCCCGCCGCGGCAGGGACGCCGCCCCCGGCGGCCCGCGCGAGCGAACTGGGAGGCCGACATGGGTGTCGCCGTGGTGACCGGAGCCGGACGCGGGATCGGGCGGGGCATCGCCCTGCGCCTGTCACGGGACGGGCACGCCGTCGCGGTCAACGACCGGGACGCCCACGGCGCCACCGCCGTCGCCGAGGAGATCCGCGCGGCGGGCGGGACCGCGGTGGCCTACCCGGCCGACGTCACCGACCCCGGCGCGGTCACCGCGATGGTCGGCCAGGTCGCCGAGGAGCTCGGCGGTCTGGACGTGATGGTCGCGAACGCCGGTATCGCCCAGGTCAAGCCGCTGCTCGAGGTGACACCCGACGATCTGCGCACCATCTTCGACGTCAACGTGTTCGGCGTCGTCTACTGCCTGCAGGCCGCCGCCCGCGTGATGATCGACCGGGGGACCGGCGGCAAGATCGTCAGCGCCGCGTCGATCGCCGGGCACCAGGGCTTCGACCTCCTCGGGCACTACTCGGCGACCAAGTTCGCCGTCCGTGCCCTCACCCAGGCCGCGGCCAAGGAGCTGGCGCCGCACCGGATCACCGTGAACGCCTACTGCCCGGGGATCGTCGGCACCGACATGTGGGACCTGATCGACGAGCAGATGGGCGCCCGCAGCGGCGCGGGGAAGGGCGAGACGCTGAAGCAGTACGCGGCCGGTATCCCGCTGGGCCGGGTGCAGACCGCCGACGACGTCGCCGCCTTCGTCTCCTACCTCGCCGGTCCGGACTCCGACTACATGACCGGCCAGGCCGTCATGATCGACGGCGGGGTGGTCATGGTCTGAGGGCCCACCGGGTGCCGGGCCGCGCGGCCGGCCCGGCACCGCGGTCAGCTGGTGATGTCCTTGGTGCGGAACCGCCACGCCGCGAGCCCCAGGAACAGGCTCGCGTAGCAGGCCGCGGAGAACGTCCCGTAGGTCATGTCCGACCAGTCGACGTCGGTCGCCAGCAGCGCCGACCAGGCGTCGCCGTAGTGCGTCGGGAGGAAGTCCCGGATGAGTCCCAGGTCCTCGATCTGGTCGATGATCTGGGAGACGATCGAGGCCATCACCGCGCCGCCGACCGCGCCCAGCGGGGCGTCGGTGCTCACCGAGAGCAGCAGCGCCAGCCCGGCCACCCAGCTCAGCTGCACGGTCACGTACAGCG
>JAESFO010000879.1_pt1 | contig 11798 bp, 9 predicted proteins | sample 9269421 | NCBI WGS metagenome assembly JAESFO01 (sample SAMN14502839, study PRJNA617101) | algae metagenome | isolation source: Nostoc desertorum CM1-VF14 and co-occurring heterotrophs from rocky... | place: USA: Clark Mountains, San Bernardino, California | collected 2000-06-05 | reverse complement strand
ATCAGCCGCAGCCGCACGACGAGCCCGACGACGATGAGCAGCGCGCTGGCCAGGAACGGCACCCGCCAGCCCCAGGACAGGAAGTCCTCGTCGGGCAGGCTGCTCACCGCGGAGAACGCCGCGGTGGACAGCACGAGCCCGAGCGGGCTGCCGACCTGCGGCCACGACCCGTACCAGCCTGCTCTGCCGGGCGGCGCGTGCTCCACGGCCATCAGCACCGCACCGCCCCATTCGCCGCCGACGGCGACGCCCTGCACGAACCGGAGCGCCACGATGAGGACCGGGGCCAGGATGCCGATCTCGGCGAAGCCGGGGACCAGACCCATCGCCAGGGTGCCGAGACCCATCGCGAGCAGCGAGAGCACCAGCATCTTCTTGCGGCCGACCCGGTCTCCGTAGTGACCGAACACGATGCCGCCGAGCGGGCGGGCGGCGAAGCCCACCGCGTAGGTGGACAGCGATGCGAGCAGGCCCGCACCCGGCGAGAACTCGGGGAAGAACAGCTTGGGGAACACGAGGGCTGCGGCGGTGCCGTAGATGTAGAAGTCGTACCACTCGACGGTGGTGCCGATCAGGCTGGCGAAGGCGACCTTGCTGCTCTGCCGCCGGTTGCCCGGTGGTGTGTGTACTGCGCTCACTGACGGCTCTGTCATGGCACGGGACCTCTTGTCGATCGATGTCAGGGGGTGGGGGCGGATCGAGCGCTGGGCGCCAGGGCGGCGTCGAAGGCGCTGGTGATGGCCTCGCGGGCCTTGCCGGCCCGGGCGGCGTCGCCGACGACGAGCACCGTGCTCCCCGGGTCGACGGGCAGTCGGCGGGCCAGTTCGGCGCCGCGTCCGGTGCGGAGCCGGTAGTAGAGCGCGTCCCGGATCCGCGGGGAGGCGAACAGGCGGGCAGCCGCCCGCGAGCGGGCGGCACGGGTGCGCAGCAGGCGGGGGACGACGGCGCCGAGGCCGAACCGGTAGTGCGCGCCGGTGGCCACGACCACCAGGTCGGCGCCGCGCAGGTCGTCACCGGCGGCTTCGGAGCCGTAGCGGAACCGGACGCCGCCGAGCCGGCAGGTCCGTTCCAGCTCGTCGATGTAGGCGGTGAACGTCGGTTCGGCCGCGGCGACATCGTTGAAACGGGGGGCGAGCCCGGTGAGCCGGAACGCCCCGCCGGGGCGCTCCGCCCTGTCGATCACCGTGACGTCGTTGCCCTCGGCGACCTGGGAGGCGTAGGTCAGCCCGGCCGGTCCGGCGCCGAGCACCACGATCCGGCGGCCTCCCGGGGCGCTCGTGCCGGCGTAGACCTCCTCCCGGCCGGTCGCCGGGTTGACCACACAGGACAGCTGCGCGCCGGAGCGCATGTTCGTGATGCAGTGGTTGCAGGCCAGGCAACGCCGGACGGGGACTCCGGCCTGTGCCTTGGCCACCCAGCGCGGGTCCGCGATCAGCGGGCGGCCCAGGGCCACGATGTCGAGCTTGCCGTCGGCCACGGCGCGGGCGGCGAGGTCGGGGTCGCCGAGCCGCCCGACCCCGATCACCGGGACGTCGACGAGCTGCTTCATCCGTGCCGCGTACTCGACGAACGTCGCCGCGGGGTACGCCATCGGTGGGATCATCCGCTCGGCGGCGGGCAGGGAGCGGTAGTGCCCGGCGGTCACGCTGACCGCGTCGGCGCCGTCCTGCTCCGCCCAGCGGCCGACCTGCATGCCCTCGTCGGCGGTGAGCCCGCCCGGGAAGAAGTCCTCCACCCCGATCCGGAAGATCACCGGCAGGCCCGGGACCTCGGACTTGATGCGGCGCAGGATCTCCAGCCCGAAGCGTGCCCGGTTCTCCAGCGACCCGCCGTAGGCGTCGGAGCGGGTGTTCTCCAGCGGGGACAGGAACTGCGAGATCAGGTAGCCGTGCGCGCCGTGCAGCTCGACCATGTCGAACCCGGCCCGCTGTGCGCGGGCCGCCGCGGCCACGTAGGCGTCGACCGTCTCGCGGATCCGGGCGGCCGACATGGCTTCCGGGACGGCGAGCTCGGCGTCGATCTCGAAGACCGGGGTGGGCACCGCCGACGGCGCCACGGGGGTGGTGCCGGAGACGACGGACCGCGCCCGGCTGCCGCCGTGCCCGAGCTGGATCGACGCCCGCGCCCCGGCCTCGTGCAGCGTGTCCACCAGCCGGCGCAGGCCGGGCAGGAACATGTCGTCGTAGATGCCCAGCTCGCGGAACCGGTGCTTGCCGGCGATCTCGGGTGAGGCCATCTCGACGGTGACCAGGCCGACACCACCGTCGGCGCGGGCCCGGTAGTAGGCGAGCGTCGCCTCGGTGACGTGCCCGGCGTCGTCCGCGAGGCGGGTGGTCATCGAGGGCAGCAGCGTGCGGTTGCGGAGCCGCACGCCCCCGATCTCGATCGGGTCGAACAGGCCGGGGACCTCAGCCACGGGGCAGCTCCGCCCGCTCGACGGCCGCCCGCAGCGTGGCCCGCTCGGTGTCGGGCACCGGCTGCAGGGGTGGGCGGACGTGCGCGGCGTCGATCCGGCCCAGCTGCGCCAGCGCCACCTTCATCCGGTTGTGCCCGTCCAGGAACGGATCCGCGTAGCAGGCCTCGGCGAAGGGCTGGATGCGGTCCCAGACCCGGCGTGCCTCACCCAGGTCCTGCTTCTCCACCGCGCGGAACAGCTCCACCTGCAGGTCCACGACGACGCTGCCGTGCCCGGAGAGGATCCCGTCGGCGCCGAGCACCAGGGAGGCGAGCAGCGAGCGGCTGAAGCTGGACAGCAGCGACACCGGCCGGTCCAGCGCTCGCAGCGCCCGCAGGTTGCGCTCGTAGGCGACGATGTCGTTCGACCACTCCTTCACCGCGACCACGCTGTCGATCTCGGAACAGATCCGGACCAGCGTGTCGGTGTCCAGCCGGAGTCCCGACGTCGCCGGGTAGACGAACGCGATCATCGGGAGCGACGTGGCATCGGCGATCGTGGCGTAGTGGCTCACCGCCATCTCCGGGCGCAGCTGTGCGCCGCCCTCGAACACGACCGTGGGGAACACGAGCAGGCCGTCGGCTCCGGCGGCTTCGGCATCCGCGGCGATCCGCGCGGCCTTGGCCGAGCCGTCCTGGTACACCCCGGAGATGACCGGGACCCGCCCGGCGACCTCGTCGAGGACGATGTCGAGCTGGCGGCGCTGCTCGTCCGCGGTCAGCGTGGCCACCTCGGAGGCGTGCGCGTTGGTCGTGATGCCCGCGACGCCCTCGACGTCGAGCAGCGCACGCAGGTGGCGGCGGAGGTTGGTCTCGTCGATCTGCAGGTCGTCGGTGAACGGGAGCAGATGCGCCGGGATCACCCCGTGGAAGGAGACCATCGTCGGTTCCGTCCTCTCGTCGTCGGCTCGGCTTCTCCTCGTCGGATCAGCGCGCTGACACCGACGCTAGGCCGGTCGACCATGCGGGATGAAATGCCGTTTCAGCACCGCTTATGCTTCCGGTGCATGACAGAGATTCCTGCGGAGCACGGAGTGGAGTTCCGGCATCTCCGCGCCTTCGTGGCCGTGGCCCGGGAGCGGAACTTCACCCGCGCCGCGCACCATCTCCGGATCACCCAGCCTGCTCTGAGCCGCACCGTCGCCTCGCTGGAACGACTGCTCGGCACCACGCTCCTGGCACGGAACCGCCGGACGGTGCAGTTGACCGCCGCCGGTCAGCAGGTCCTGCCACACGTGCACCGGGTGCTGGCGGCGCTCGACGAGGCGGTCGGCGCCGCGACCGGCGCACCTCCCACCCTGCGGGTCGGCTTCACCTGGGGCTCCACGGCCGAGTACACCGCGCCGATCGTGCGCGACTTCGAACGTGCCCACCCGGACGTGACGGTGGAGATCCGGCGTTACGACGACACCGTGGCCGGTCTGGCAGACGGGCGTACGCACGTGGGGTTCCTGCCGGGTGACCCCGGTGACCCCCGGTTCGGGACGCTGGTGCTCGCCGACGAGCCCCGCGTCGTGGCCCTGCCGGCGGACCACCGGCTGGTGGACGGCGGGACCGTGGTGCTGGACGACCTCGCCGACGAGGCGATCGTGATCAACGTGGTGTCGGGCACGACCACGCTCGATCTCTGGGAGCCTGCCCGGCGCCCGGACACCGTCGTGCGTGTGCGGAACGTCGACGAATGGATGGAGGCGATCGCGGCCGGGCGGGGCGTCGGGCTCACACCCGCGTCCACCGGACGGCTCTACACCCACCCGCAGATCCGCTACCGGCTCGTCTCCGACTCGCCACGGGTACCGATCACGCTGGCCTGGCCCCGGTTGGCCGCGCACCCGCTGGTCGCGGACTTCGTCGCCAGCGCCGAGCGCCTGCGACACCTGTCCGATCCCACCACCACCTAGGCCGGCGTGACCCGCAGCGGCATCGACGCCCAGGCGCGCATGGTGTTGTTCGGCCGCCGGCGCGGTGGCCCGGCGGGGGTGATCGTCGCGACCCGCGCGGCGAGCGCGGCCAGCACCGCCTCGGCCTCCAGCCGGGCGACGTGCTGGCCGACGCACTGGTGCAGCCCCATCCCGAACCCGACGTGGCCCGACGGGTCACGGTCGAGGTCGAAGGTGCCCGCGCCGGGGCCCCAGTGCCGAGGGTCCCGGTTCGCCGAGCCGAGGAACATCAGCACCTTGCGCCCGGCCGGGACCCGCACGCCGGCGAGCTCGGTGTCGGTCGCCGTCGTACGGAAGAAGGTCTGTACCGGTGACTCCCAGCGGACCGCCTCGTCGAACGCGACCCGGGCGAGCCCGGGGTCGGCGCGCAGCCGCGCCCACTGATCCGGGTACCGGGCGACGGCGTGCAGCACCGCCGCGAGCCCGGTGACGGTGGTGTCGACCCCGGCCGACAAAAGCGACCGCACGACCAGCGGAGCCTGCTCGGCGGTGATGTCGCCGCGGTCGGCGGCGGCCCAGATGTCGGCACCGAACCCCTCCCCGGCCAGGGCGTCGCGGGCGCACTGGGCGTTCACCCAGGCCGAGAGCTCCCCGAGCCGCGGAAGCTTCTCCTCCAGCAGCGCGTTGCGCGGGCCGAAGGCGTTGAACAGCAGGTCGCCGTAGGGCAGCAGGTTCTCCCGGCCCTGCTCGGGCAGCCCGACGGCGTCGGGGAACACGCGCAGCGGGAACGCCTCGGCGATGGCGGGGACGGCGTCGAACTCGTACCCGCCGGCCAGCACCTCGTCGACGAGGATCTCGGCGTCGGCCGCCCAGCGCTCCCGCAGCACGCGCAACGCCCGGGGGCCGAGGACCTTCCCGAGCACGCGGCGGGGCGCGTCGTGGTGCGGCGGATCGGCCTCCAGCAGCAGCGACGGCGGCCGCCACGGTGGTTCGGTGTGGAAGTTCAGCATCCCGACCCCGGCCCCGGAACGGAAGGACTGCCAGTCGACCAGCGCGGCCCGGACATCGGTGTAGCGGCCGAGGGCGAGCACGTCGTAGCGGGTGAGCCGGACCAGCGGGCCCGCGGCGCGGAGTTCCTCGTGGAACGCGAGCGGGTCGGTGAGGACCTCGGGGGCGAACGGGTCGACGTCGGTGGTGGGCAGGTGGTCGAGCGCGGCCGTCATGGGCGCTGCCTTCCGGTCGGATCGGGTCGGGGTAGGGCTCAGAGGTCGAGGACCAGTCGCGGGCCGACCGAGCGCGAGACGCAGACGAGCATGCAGTCGGCGGCGGCGCGCTCGTCGTCGTCGAGGACGGAGTCGCGGTGGTCCGGCTCGCCCGCCAGCACGGTCGTCTCGCAGGTCCCGCAGGTGCCCTGCCTGCAGGAGGACAGGACGTCGACGCCGGCGTCGGAGACCGCGTCGAGCACGCTGCGCCCGGGCGGCACGGTCACCTCGGTCCCGCGGCGGGCGAGGTGGACCGCGAAGGCGGTGTCGCGGACCGGGCCGGTCGCGCGCGGGACGAAGCGCTCGGTCCGCACCGTGTGCGACGGCCACCCGGCCGTGGTCTCGGCCAGCGCCGCGAGCAGCGGGGCGGGACCGCAGCCGTACACCCGGGTGTCCGGGGTGGGCCGCCCCAGGAAGCCGGGGAGGTCGAGCAGGCCGTGCTCGTCCTGCGGGACGATCCGGACCCGGTCACCGTGGACCGCGAGCTCACGGGTGAACGCCATCGACGCGCGGGTGCGGCCGCCGTAGAGCAGCGCCCAGTCCGCGCCGAGCAGGTCCGCCGTGGTGATCATCGGCAGGATCGGGGTGATCCCGATGCCGCCCGCGACGAACAGGTAGCGCGGGGCCGGGACCAGCGGGAAGTTGTTGCGCGGCCCGCCGAGACCGATCTCGTCCCCGACCGCGAGGCGGTCGTGGGCCCAGGCCGAGCCGCCGCGTCCGGCGGGCTCGCGCAGTACGGCGACGCGGTAGCGGTGGGCGTCCCACCGGTCCCCGCACAGCGAGTACTGGCGGGTGTGCCCGCCGGGCAGGACGAGGTCGACGTGCGCACCGGGGGTCCAGTCCGGCAGCCGCCCGCCGTCGGCGGCGACCAGCTCCAGCGACACCACGCCGTCGGACTCCCGGTGGCGGCCCGCCACCCGGACCGTGCGGTTCTCGGCACCGGTCACCGCTGCTCCCCTCGTCGTCGAGGAGTCGAGCATCCGTCGCGAGGCCACCGTCCGGGAAGGCGACTCTCGCTCAGTGAGAGACCGGGTTCAGGCGGTTCCCGCCAGGCTCCGGCCGGCGGCCCGGCCGGAGAAGATGCAGCCACCGAGGAACGTGCCCTCCAGCGCGTTGTACCCGTGCACCCCGCCCCCGCCGAACCCGGCGGCCTCCCCCGCCGCGTAGAGCCCGGGGATCGGTTCGCCGTGGGCGTCGAGGGCGCGGGAGTCGAGGTCGGTCTGGATCCCGCCGAGGGTCTTGCGGGTCAGCACGTGCAGCTTCACCCCGATCAGCGGACCGGCGGCGGGGTCGAGGATCCGGTGCGGCGCCGCGACCCGCCCGATCCGGTCACCGAGCGAGCGGCGGGCGTTGTGGATGCCCTGGATCTGGGCGTCCTTGCTGTAGGGGTGGGCCAGCTGCCGGTCACGGGCCTCGATCTGGCCGCGGATCAGGGCCGGGTCGAGCGGCGGGGCGTCGGTGAGGGCGTTCATCCCCGCGACGAGCTCGTCGAGGGTGTCGGCGACGACGAAGTCCTCCCCGTGGGTCGTGAACGCCTCGACCGGGCCGGGCGCACCCCGGCTGAGCAGCCGTTCGCGGAGGAAGGCACTGCGGCGACCGGAGGTGATGTCGGGGTTCTGCTCGGAGCCCGACAGCGCGAACTCCTTCTCGACGATCTTCTGGGTGAGCACGAACCAGGAGTGGTCGTAGGGCGCGATGTCCGGGGTGGTGCGCAGGTGGCGCAGGGTGCCGAGGGTGTCGTAGCCGGGCAGGTACGGCGCGGGCAGCCGCCGCCCCAGCGCGTCGAACCACATCGACGACGGCCCGGGCAGGATGCGGATGGCGTGGCCGGGCCAGACCGGGTCCCAGTTCACGACGCCCTCGGTGTAGTGCCACATGCGGTCGCGGTTGACCAGCCGCACACCCGCGTCGGCGGCGATGTCGAGCATCCGGCCGTCCACATAGGCGGGCACCCCGGTGATCATCGACGACGGCGGGGTGCCCATCCGCCCGGGCCAGTACCGGCGGACCATCTCGTGGTTCGCGCCGATCCCGCCGGTGGCCAGGACGACCGCGGGCGCGGAGAGGGTGAACTCCCCGGTCACGTCGCGGTTGCTGGGTGCGCCGCGCGGCGAGTCGTCCGGGGCGAGGACGGCGCCGCGGACGCCGGTGACGGCGCCGTCGGTGCGGACCAGCCCGTCGACGCGGTGCCGGTGGTGGAAGGTCACCAGCCCGGCCTCGGCGGCGCGCAGGGCGGAGTCGACGAACGGTCCGACGACGCCCGTACCGGTCCCCCAGCTCACGTGGAAGCGGGGCACGGAATTGCCGTGGCCGGTGGCGGTGAGGTCGCCGCGCTCGGCCCAGCCGACCGTGGGGAGGAAGGAGATGCCCAGCTCGGTGAGGTAGGCGCGCTTCTCCCCCGCGGCGAACTCGACGTAGGCGCGGGCCCAGCGCGCGGCGTGGGTGTCCTCGTCGTCGAGGCGGTCGAAGCCGGCGCTGCCCTGCCAGTCGCTCCAGGCCAGCTCGACCGAGTCGTGCACCCGCATGCGGCGCTGCTCGGGGCTGTCGACGAGGAAGATGCCGCCGAAGGACCACCACGCCTGCCCGCCCAGGTCGACCGGCCCCTCCTGGTCGACGACGGCGACCCGGCGGCCCCGCCGGGTCAGCTCGTGGGTGGCGACCAGACCGGCCAGCCCGGCCCCGACGACGATCACGTCCGCGTCCATGCCACTCCCGTTCGTCGCCGGCCCACCGCACCCCGGCAGGGGGGGCCGGTACGCACAGAGGTATCAGATCCGCACCCGGGAACGGGTGACGGGCGGGTCGCGGCACCCGTGCGCCGCGACCCGCCCGCCGGGGCCCCGGGGTCAGCGCACGACGGTCGTGGTCACCCGTGTGGCGTTGTTGGCGAGCTTCGGGTCACGGACCTGTGACGGGGCGACGCCCGCGTCGAGGGTCCGCACCCCGGCCGCCGTGCGGTCCACGGTCACGGTGATCGTGAAGGTCCGCTCGGTGCCCGCGGCGATGCTCGGGACCAGGTAGGCGACGCTGCGGCCGCCGCTGACGATCCCGCCCTGGGCCGCGGTGGCCCGCAGACCGGTCGGGAGGGTGACGGCACCGGCGACCCGGGTCGCGGCGGCCGGGCCCGCGTTGCGGAGGGTCACGGTGACGGGGGCGGTGGTGCCCGCCTTCATCGTGCCCGGCACGCCGAGCCTGATCGAGAGGTCGGCCTCCCGCGGGATCACCGGCGCGGGGGTCACGGTGAGGGCGAACGTGGTGCTCATCGTGCCGGCGGTGGCGGTGGCGGTGACCGTCACCGGGCCCGCGGTGTCACCGGCGGACAGTGCCGGGCCGGTGGCGACGCCGTCGGCGCCGGTGGTGGCGGTGGCGGTGGCCCCGCCGGGGAAGGCGGCGCTGCCGCCGGACACCGTGAAGGTGACGTCCTGGCCCGCCACCGGGGCGTTGCCCGCTCCGGTGAGGGTGGCCGACAGCGGCTGGGCGAAGACGGTGCGGACCTGGGCGCTCTGCCCGTTGCCGCCGGTCGCGGCGAGCGCGGTCGGGACGACCGGGTTGTCGAAGTCCACCGTGGTGCCGTTGATCCGCAGGTTGTCGACGCCCGAGCGCAGCCCCGGGTTGCCGCTGCCCTGGTTGATCCCGATCCCGCCGATGACGACGGCGTCGGGCAGCGCGGCCTTCACCGCGGCGAAGTCGGCGGTGTAGGTGTCGAAGCCGTACCGGTTGGGCGTGCCGGTGCCGGTGATGCTGCCGCTGGCCCACCAGCCGCCGCTGCCCGCGGGGGTGCTCGACGCGGGCCACGTCTGCCACGCCCCGGTCTGCACCGGGGCGGTTCCGGTGTAGACCGGCTCGAACACCAGGGTCGTGAAGGTCGAGCCGTCCTTCATCGGGTTGACCGGGATGTTCAGGGCGGGTGCCTGCTGCGGGCCGCCCACCTGCTCGACGAGGGTCTGGTACTCGAGGTCGGTGATCTCCGAGAGCTTGCGCCCGTCGAAGGCCTGGGCGTACACGGTGACCTTGTCACCGCCGCCGGGGGTGTCCAGGCGCAGGTAGCCGTGTCCGGTGCGGGCCCTGGCATCGTCGACGACGGCGGCCGTACCGGCGTTGCGGACAGCCGTGCAGTACCCGGTCGGGCTCACCGTCGCGCCGCACGCCGGGATCTGGTCGTCGGAGACCCGGACGCCGTCGGCGGCGGCGGCGGTCCCGGCGACGAGCGGGACGAACCCGACCGCCGCCACCAGCGCGGCCGCCAGCAGGCGCCGTCCGCCCACCCGTGCTCCGTGCTCCCCGATCCGACGCGCCATGACTGCCTCCACCGCTCCGCCCGTCCCCGGGCCGTCGTCGCCGGGGCCTCTGCGCTCCCGACGGCCCCTGTGTCGTGGCGGCGGCCACGGTCGCTACACGACCTCATCAGAGCTGATGAACCACTCGGAGCATCACCAGGTGAGCCGGTCGGGGCACGGTCGGCTCCCACCGTCGACGCAACGACGACACGCGGACGGACACGCCGGTCCGTCGTCGGACACCGGCCACCGGTCCGCCCGCGGGCGGGGCCGGCCACCGACCGGACCGGGATCCGCAGCGCGTCCACAGCGGTCCGGCCGACGGATCACAGGAGTGCCCTCTACCGTTGATCCGGTCAGCGGGACGAGCGTGGGAGGTGGACGTGCGGACCGACACCCGGCCCGGCCACGGCCCCTCCCGCCCGCGGTGGCACGTCCCCGGGCTGCTCGGCGCCGCGCTCGCGCGGCCCGCGACCGGCGCCCTGTTCGACGGGCCGGCCGAGGACCCCGGTGACCACTTCTGCTCCGCCTCGGTGGTCGAGTCCACCACCGGCGACCTCGTCGTCACCGCCGCGCACTGCGTCGCCGACGGCGACGCGGACGCGACGACGGTGTCCGGCACCGCCGGGACGCTCGACGAGGACCAGTGGCAGCTCGACCGGCCCGGCCTCGATCAGGGTTCCAGCAGCGGCCCGTGGCCGACCGGCCCGGACGACTCGGAGATCCTGGCCGTCACCGGTGGCTACCAGCAGGGCGGGGACTCCCCCGACGTCTCCCACGGCGCCGACCTCGGCCCGGCCGTGCAGTCGGCGTACCGCTCGGCCGGGGGCACCGGCTGAGCCGGCTCGTCGCCTGGTGGGACCGCCACCAGGTCGCGCTGTACCTGGCCGCGATCCTCGCCGGGGCGCTCCTCGGTCTCCTCGCGCCGCGGGTCGCGCCCGCGCTCGCCGCGTCGGTCACCCCGCTGCTCGCGCTGCTGCTGTTCGCGACGTTCCTCGCGGTCCCGCTCGTCGACCTCGCGCGGGCCCTGACCGGCACCCGATTCCCGGTCGTCGTGCTGGTGGCGAACGCCGTGGTGGTCCCGCCGGTCGCGATCGGACTGTCGCGATGGGTCGCCGACGACCGCGGCCTGCTCGTGGGCGTCCTGCTCGTGCTGCTGACGCCGTGCATCGACTACGTCGTCGTGTTCACCGGGCTCGCCGGCGGCGCCCGCGCGCAGATGCTCGCCGCGACGCCGCTGCTGATGGTCGCGCAGATGCTCCTGCTGCCCGGCTACCTGTGGCTCGCGGCCGGACCGGAGGTCCTCGCCGTGGTCGAGGCCGGGCCGTTCCTGCACGCGTTCCTCGTGCTGGTCCTGGCCCCGCTGGCCGCGGCGGCCCTGGTCCAGGGCCTGCGGCGACGGCGCCCGACCGGCCGCGCAGCCCGTGTCGAGGGCGCCGTCGCCGGGGCGATGGTGCCACTGATGGCGGCGACCCTGGCCGCGGTCGTGGGCTCGCAGATCGCCGCCGTCGGGGCGCAGGCGCTCACCCTGGTGCGGCTGGTGCCGCTCTACCTGGCGTTCGTCGGTGCGGCGGTGGTGATCGGTCTGCTCACCGCCCGGGTGGCCCGCCTGGACGTGCCGGCCACCCGGGCGGTGGTGTTCTCGGTGACGACCCGCAACTCGCTGGTCGTCCTGCCGCTCGCGCTGGCGCTGCCCGGCGCGCTCGCCCTCGCCCCGCTCGCCGTCGTCACCCAGACCCTGGTCGAACTCGTCGCCCTGGTCGTGCTGGTACGGCTGGTGCCGGTGCTCGTCCCCGCCCGGTGAGCGGTCACCCGGTCACCGGGCCGCGCCCCGCCCAGCTCCACGCGTACGACGGGTCCTCACAGGCCCGTCCACCCTCACCGAGGGCCAGCGGCCGGTCCGTGTCGACCATGACCGCGAGCTC
>JAESFO010000878.1_pt1 | contig 11843 bp, 8 predicted proteins | sample 9269421 | NCBI WGS metagenome assembly JAESFO01 (sample SAMN14502839, study PRJNA617101) | algae metagenome | isolation source: Nostoc desertorum CM1-VF14 and co-occurring heterotrophs from rocky... | place: USA: Clark Mountains, San Bernardino, California | collected 2000-06-05 | reverse complement strand
GCCGCCTTCACGAACGCCGCGAACAACGGGTGCGGCCGGGTCGGGCGGCTCTTGAGCTCGGGGTGCGCCTGGGTCCCGACGAAGAACGGGTGCTGCGACGACGGCAGCTCCACGAACTCCACCAGCGTCCCGTCCGGGGAGGTCCCGAACACCAGGCCCGCCTCGGTGAGCTGCTGCCGGTAGGCGTTGTTGACCTCGAAGCGGTGCCGGTGCCGCTCGGAGATCTCGCGCGCCCCGTAGGCCTTCGCCGCGACCGAGCCGGGCTGCAGCACCGCCGGGTAGGCACCCAGGCGCATGGTCCCGCCCATGTCCCGCTCGCCCGCGACGACGTCGCGCTGGGTCGCCATCGTCGAGATCACCGGGTGCGCGGTCTCCGGGTCGAACTCGGTCGAGCTCGCGTCCTCCAGGCCGGCGACGGTGCGCGCGGTCTCGATGACCATGCACTGCAGGCCCAGGCACAGCCCCAGGGTGGGGATGCGCCGGGTGCGGGCGTGGGTGATCGCGCCGAGCTTGCCCTCGATGCCGCGGATGCCGAAGCCGCCGGGGACGAGCACTCCGTCGACGCCGTCGAGCGCCTCGGCCGCGCCGGCCGGGGTCTCGCAGGAGTCCGACGGCACCCAGCGGATCGCCACCTTGGCGTGGTGGGCGAAGCCGCCGGCCCGCAGCGCCTCGGTGACCGAGAGGTAGGCGTCGGGCAGGTCGACGTACTTGCCGACCAGTGCGATCGTCGCGGTCTCCCGCGGGTGGTGGACGCGGTCGAGCAGGTCGCCCCACACGGTCCAGTCGACGTCGCGGAACGGCAGCCCGAGCCGGCGCACGACGTAGGCGTCGAGGCCCTCGCCGTGCAGCACCTTCGGGATGTCGTAGATCGACGGGGCGTCCGGGCACGCGGCGACGCCGTCGAGTTCGATGTCGCACATCAGCGAGATCTTGCGCTTCATGCCCTCGGGGATCTCCCGGTCGGCGCGCAGGACCACCGCGTCGGGCTGGATGCCGATGTTGCGCAGCGCCGCGACGGAGTGCTGGGTCGGCTTGGTCTTCAGCTCGCCCGACGGCGCCAGGTACGGCACCAGCGACACGTGCAGGAAGAAGCAGTTGTCCCGGCCGACCTCGTGGCGGACCTGGCGGGCGGCCTCGACGAACGGCAGCGACTCGATGTCGCCGATGGTGCCGCCGACCTCGGTGATGACGACGTCGGGGGCCAGGCCCTCGGCGTCGGGCTCGGCCATCGCGAGGACACGGTCCTTGATCTCGTTGGTGATGTGCGGGATGACCTGGACGGTGTCGCCGAGGTACTCGCCGCGGCGCTCCTTGGCGATGACCTCGGAGTAGACCTGGCCGGTGGTGACGTTGGCCCGCCCGGCGAGGTCGCGGTCCAGGAACCGCTCGTAGTGGCCGACGTCGAGGTCGGTCTCGGCACCGTCCTCGGTGACGAACACCTCGCCGTGCTGGAACGGGTTCATCGTCCCGGGATCGACGTTCAAGTAGGGGTCGAGCTTCTGCATGGTGACGCGAAGCCCGCGCGCGGTGAGCAACTGACCGAGACTGGAGGCGGTCAGGCCCTTACCCAGCGAGGACGCGACCCCACCGGTGACGAAGAGATGACGGGTGGCGCGAGTCTGCACGGAGTTTCAGCCTACCGATCGGTCATGGGGCGGCGGGAACCGGCCCCACCGTTCCGGCCCCGGAACCGTAGCGGCCGGTGCCTCCTGCCTGTCGTTCGGCGAGCGCGAGCACGGTCGCGACCCGCCCGGCACCGGTACCGACGCCGTCGACGGTGGCGAGCCGGCCCATCGGACCGGCCCCGGACGAGCGGGCGGCGGCGACGGCCGAGCCGTCCGCGGCGTCCCGTCCGGCCAGCACGGCTCCCGCGCCACGACGGTCGAGCTCCGCGGCCAGTGCCGCGGCGGTGGACGCCGAGGCGCCGGCGTCCACGCCGGAGTACGCGGCACCGGTGACGACGACGGCCACCCGTCCGGCCGCGGGACTGCCCTGCGGTGCCTCGGCGAAGCCGCCGCCGGCGAGCCCGGCGAGCACCGCGCCGGCCCCGTCCGGGTCGGGTGCGGGGCCGTCGGGCGGGGCCAGCAGCGCGGAGCCGAGCAGGCCCCCGGCGAGCGCACCGGCGTCGGTGGCGGTGGGGAGCTGGGCCCCCGACGGCAGCAGCCGTGCGGACAGGTCGCGCAGCTGGTCGGCGCGGGCCGGGTCGGTGACGGCCGGGGTGAGCACGACCTCCCCCGCGACGCTGCCCCCCGCGGCGACGACGAGCTCGGCGACCGCGCGCGTGTCGGACGGGTCGGCACCGAGCGCGACGACGGTCACGGGCACCCCGGTGAGCTTCCCGCGCACCAGGTCCGGTCCGACGCGGCCGGCGAACTCGTCACTGGCGTGCAGCTGCGCGGCCAGGGTGTCGCGTTCGACGCTCAGCCGGGCGGTCTCGCCCGTGTCCGTCCCCGAGGCCGCGACGTCGGCGATGCGCTGCGGGAGCCCGACGACGGCGAGGACGAACCCGGCCGCCAGGGCCAGCACGAACACCGCGACCAGGGCGATGCGGTGGTGGCGCCGCGAGATCACGCCGGGAACCATCCGGCGACCAGGGCCCGCAGGCTCTCCAGCACGCCACGCAGCCACTCCAGCACCGCGGGGCCGCCGCCGGACACGAGCACGGCGACGACGACCGCGACCACCGCGGCCGCGACGAGCAGCAGCAGCGGGGCGAACGAGGTCCGGCTCCGGTACATCTGGGCGATCATCGCGCCGTCGACGACGCCGCCCCCGGCCTGCAGCCGGGTCAGGAACGTCGAGGCGTTGCTGCCCGACCGCCCGCGGTCGAGGAACTCCCCCATCGACGCCGACAGCCCGACCGTGACGATCATCGAGGCGCCGCGGTGGTGGGCGAGCAGCAGGGCGAGGTCCTCGGGGTTGGCCATCGACGGGAACGTGACGGCGCTGGCGCCCAGGTCCTGCACCCGGTGCAGCCCCGGGGCGTGCCCGTCGGGGAAGGCCGGGACGACGACGTCGGCGCCGCTGGTCAGCGCCTGGTTCGACACCTCGGACGGGTCGGCGACGATGAGGTCCGGGCGGTGGCGCGCGTTGAGCAGCGCGTCCGCGCCCGCCCCGACGCCGACGAGCACCGGCCGGTACTCCTTGATGTAGGCCTTGAGCCGCTTCAGCACGGCGAGGTGCTCGAACCCGGCGGCGACGACGAGCACCGGCCGCCCGTCGAGGGCGACGTCGACCTCGGGGACGCCGTGCCCGTCGAGGAGCAGCGAGCGCTCGCGGCGCATGAACTCGATGGTGTTCGCGGCGAACGCCTCGAGCTGGTGGGTCAGGCCCTGCTTGGCCTCGTCCAGGGCGTCGGCGACGGTGTCCTCGGTCTGCTCCCGGCCCTCGCACAGCGGCTGCTCGCCGGTGTAGAGCACGCCGTCGTGCAGCCGCACCCGGATGCCGTCCTTGACCGCGCGCAGGGTGTCGGGACCGCAGTCGTCGACGAGCGGGATGCCCGCCTCGACGAGCACCTGCGGGCCGAGGTTCGGGAACCGGCCGGAGATCGACGGGGCGGCGTTGACGACCGCGGCGACCCGGGCGGCGACGAGCGCGTCCGCGGTCGCCCGGTCCAGGTCGACCTGGTCGATCACGGCGATGTCGCCGGGGCGCAGGCGCCGGAGCACCGACTCGATACGACGGTCGGCGCGGGCCGGGCCGGTCAGGCCCGGCAGCTCCGGTCGGGAACGGTGCAGCAGGCCGGACAGCTTCATGTGGCGCACTGTGACAGGTGGGGCGTCCGTGACCACGCAGGCACGCCGCGCGAGACCGCGACGTCACCGGCCCGGACGATCCCCCGTCGCTCCCCGGGTGGCGACGCCCGGACCACGCGCCGCTCACCCACAGCGACGGCGCGCCGCCCGGGCTGCCGTCGGCCGGGCCCGCTCAGCCGGCCCGGCGCCGCCGCGACGCGGCGGCGGGACGGCCCGCGGCGCGGTCCGGGTCGATGCTGCGGGAGTCGGCGCTGCGGGAGTCGGCGCTGCGGGAGTCGGCGCCGCGGGAGTCGGCGCCGCGGGAGTCGGCGCCGCGGGAGTCGGCGCCGCAGGGGTCGGTGCCGCGGGGGTCGGTGCCGCGCGGCCCGGGGACCGCACCCTCCACCGGCGCGGTCGCGACGCCGGTGTCCGTGTCCCGCGCGGTCCGGCCGCGCCGGGACTGCGCGCGACGCGACCGGGCCTCGGCCAGGTCCGCGGGCCGTGCCGCCGCGCGGTCGGCCTCCCGGTGCGCGGTCGCGGCGCTCAGCAGCTCCTCGGCGTGCGCGCGGCCGGTGTCGGTGTCGTCCATCCCGGCCAGCATCCGTGCCAGCTCCCCGGTGCGCTCCTCCTCGGTGAGCCGCCGCACGCTGGAGCGGGTGACGCCCGCCCCGGACGCCTTCTGCACCACGAGGTGCCGGTCGGCGTACGCCGCGACCTGCGGCAGGTGTGTGACGACGATGACCTGGTGGCGGGCCGCGAGCTGCGCCAGCCGGCGGCCGATCTCCACCGCGGCCCGGCCGCCGACGCCGGCGTCGACCTCGTCGAACACCATGGTCGGCACCGGGTCTGCGCCGGCGAGCGCGACCTCCAGGGCCAGCATGACCCGGGACAGCTCGCCGCCGGAGGCGCCCTTGTGCAGCGGCTGTGCCACCGCCCCGGCGTGCGGGACGAGCCGGATCTCGACCTCGTCGACGCCGCTCGACCCGGCCTGGCAGCGCCGCCCGCCGACCTCGAGCACCGGCCCGGTGTCGGCGGCGGGCCGCGGCTGCACGCCGACCTGCAACGTCGCGTCCTTCATGGCGAGCCCGGCGAGTTCCGCCGTCGTCGCCTCGGCCAGCCGGGACGCGGCGGCGGTGCGCGCCGCGGTGATCGCGGCGGCGTGACCGGCCAGCTCACCGGCGAGTGCGTCACGGCGGGCCGACAGCTCGGCGAGCGCCTCGTCGGAGGTGTCGAGCCCGGACAGCCGGTCGCGGGCGGTGTCCGCCCAGGCCAGCACGCCGTCGGTGTCCGCGGCGTACTTGCGGGTGAGCGCCTTGAGCTCGGCCTGGCGGGTCAGGATGCGGGACAGCAGCTCGGGGTCGGCGTCGAGCCGGTCGAGGTAGCCGCTCAGCTCGGCCGCGGCGTCGGCGAGGACCGCGATGGCCTCGGTGAGGCGCGGGCCGAGCTCCTCCAGCGCGGGGTCGCCACTGCCCTCGGCGAGCCCCTTGGCCTGCCCGGCGAGCCCGACGGCGCCGGGGGCCTCGCCGTCGTCCGAGCCGGACAGTGCGAGGTGTGCGCTCTCGGCGGCGGCTCGCAGGTCGTCGGCCTCGGCCATCCGGCGGGCCTGTTCGACGAGCTCGCGGTCCTCACCGGGCTGCGGGTCGGCGGCCTCGATCTCGGCGAGACCGTGGCGCAGCAGGTCCGCCTCCTGGGCGAGCCGGCGGGCGTTGTCCCGCCGCTCGGCGAGCTCGGTGACCACCTGCAGCCACTCGGCGCGCACCGTCCGGTAGGCGGCCAGCGGGACCGCGACGGGGTCCCCGGCGAAGCGGTCGAGCAGGGCCCGCTGGTCGGAGCCGCGCAGCAGCCGCAGCTGGTCGTTCTGCCCGTGCACCGCGAGCTGGGTCTCGGCGAGCCTGCCCAGCACCCCGTTGGGCACCGACCGCCCGCCCAGGTGGGCCCGGGAGCGCCCGTCGGCCGACACGGTGCGGGCCGCGATCAGCGACCCGTCGTCGTCGGCCTCGGCGCCCACCTCCTCGGCCAGTTCCAGCGCCCCCGGCGAGGCCGCGAACCGGCCCTCGACGACGGCGCGCCTCGCCCCGGCCGACACCCGCGAGGACTCCGCGCGGCCACCGCCGAGGAGGTTCAGCCCGGTCACGACCATGGTCTTGCCGGCGCCGGTCTCGCCGGTCAGCACGGTCAGGCCCGGGTCGAGCTCCAGGGTCGCGTCGTCGATCACGCCGAGGCCCTGGATCCGCATCTCGGACAACATGCGTGGGACCATACGTTCGAACACCGACAGCGTTCGAGCCCCGACACGCCAACGGCACCGAACGGATGTTCCCGTGCGCCGAACGGTCGATCAGGTGTTCGAACCCGGTGGTTGGGTCCGGGCCCCGCGCCAGCCCCGGACAGGCAGGTCGAACTTGCGGACGAGCCGGTCGGCGAAGGGCTGCGCGGCCAGGCGCACCATCCGCACGGGCTCCGACGCACGCCGCAGCTCCACCCGGGCCCCGGGCGGCACCGCGACGGTGCGACGGCCGTCGCAGTCCAGCACGGCGGACGGGCCGTCGGCGGACACCTCGATCGCGACGGTGCTCTCCGGCGCGATCACCATCGGCCGGGCGAACAGGGCGTGTGCGTTGCTGGGGACCACCAGCAGTGCCTGCACCTGCGGCCAGATCAGCGGCCCGCCCGCGGAGAAGGCGTAGGCGGTGGAACCGGTCGGGGTGGAGCAGAGCACCCCGTCGCAGCCGAAGGAGGACACCGGGCGGCCGTCGACCTCGAGGACGACCTCGAGGATGCGGCCGCGGGTGGTCTTCTCGACGACGGCCTCGTTCAGCGCCCACGCCCGGCCGAGCACCTGCCCGGCGGCGGTGACGACGGCCTCGAGGGTGGTCCGTTCCTCGACCTCGTAGTCGCCGTCGGCGAGCTTCTGCAGCGCCTCGGGCAGGGTGTCCTCCTCGGCCTCGGCGAGGAAGCCGACGTGGCCGAGGTTGACGCCCAGCAGGGGCACGCCGGCGTGGCGGGCGAGGTCGGCGGCGCGCAGCAGGGTGCCGTCACCGCCGAGGACCAGGACCGCCTCGGCGCCGCGGGCGCACTCCGGGCTCCCGGGGACCGGGACCGGCTCGTAGCCCGCCGGGACGTCGGGGTCCGCGGCGAGCTCGGCCCACTCGTCGGCGAGCACCCGGGTGCGCAGGCCGAGCCGCCCGAGCTCGCCCATCACGTGCAGCGCGGTCTTGCGGTTGGTGGGCCGCCCGGTGTGCAGGACCAGCAGGACGTCCCTCATGCGGGGCCGTCCGCGACCGCGGCGGCCAGCATCGGCGCGAGCTCGGGCTGCTCCGGGGCGACGCCGGCCGGGCCGTCGACGGGCCGGCGCAGGTGCAGGAAGTACTCGACGTTGCCCGACGGGCCGGGCAGCGGGCTCGCGGTCGCGCCGAGGACGTGCAGCCCGGCCGTGGCGGCGGCGGTCGCGACCCCGTGCAGCGCCTCGATGCGCAGACCCGGGTCTCGTACGACCCCGCCGGAGCCGAGCCGGTCCTTCCCGACCTCGAACTGTGGTTTCACCATGGGTAGCAGGTCGCCTCCGGGCGCGGTGCAGGCGGCGAGGGCCGGCAGCACGGTGCGCAGCGAGATGAACGACAGGTCGGCGACGGTCAGGTCGACCGTCCCGCCGATCTGCTCCGGTTCGAGGGCCCGGACGTTGGTGCGGTCGTGCACCTGGACGCGCTCGTCGGACTGCAGCCGCCACACCAGCTGGCCGTACCCGACGTCGACGGCGACGACCTCGGCCGCCCCGCGGGTGAGCAGCACGTCGGTGAAGCCGCCGGTGGAGGCGCCCGCGTCGAGGCAGCGCCGTCCGGCGGGGTCGACGTCGGTGAACGCGTCGAGGGCGCCGAGCAGCTTCTTGGCGCCGCGGGAGGCCCAGTCGGGTTCGCCGTCGTCGTCCGGGCGGACGAGGACCGGTGCGTCCCGGTCCACCACGGTGGCGGGCTTCGCCGCCGGCATGCCGTTGACGACGACCCGGCCTGCGGCGATCAGCTCGGCGGCCTGGCCGCGGGAGCGGGCGAGCTTGCGGCGGACGAGTTCGGCGTCCAGGCGGGCGCGGGTGGGGCCCATCGTCACTCCCGTTCCGAGCCGGCGCTCAGCGCGCGGCCGAGCGCGGCGTGCACCCGCTCGAACGCGGCCGGGTGCTCGGAGACCGGACGGTCGTCCAGCGCGTCGAGCGCCGCGACGGCCGCGTCGACCTCGGCACGCAGAACCGCGACGGGGCGGTCCTGCTCGGGCCGCGGGTCGCCCGGACGGGGTCCGGGTGCGGGAACGCTCATGGATGATCTCCGGGGACGGGGTTCTGACGCCACGGTAGCCGACGGTCCCGACCGCGGCCGCGACGCGGCGTCACCGCCCTGGCCGCTCCGCCAGGCCGAGGTCGGCCAGTGCCGCGGCGGCGGCCGCACCGTCGGGGCGGACGTCGTGGACGCCCTGCTCCCAGGCCACCGCGCACAGGGCACGCAGCGCGTCCACCGTGGGTTCGGGCCCGTCCCCGTCGCCGGACAGCACGAGCGTGCCGCCGTCGGCGCGGACGTCCCAGCCGGGCCGCGGCCCGGGGGCCAGCTCGTCCGGTGGGCGGGTGAGCGCGGCGAGGTCGGCGCCGATGTGGGTGGGCCGCAGCTCCGGGGCGGCGGCGAGCAGCTCCGCGGCGCCGCTGACCCCGGTCAGGACCATCAGCGACGGGGCGCCCATGGCGTTGGCACCCTCGATGTCGGTGTCGAGCCGGTCCCCGATGACGAGCGGGGCCTGCGCGTCGCCACACCCCTCGCGGAGCAGCCGGGCGGCGGGCTTGCCCGCCACCTGCGGCCGTGCGCCGGTCGCCGTCCGCACGACCTGGACCATCGAGCCGTTGCCGGGCAGCGGCCCGCGCTCGGTGGGGAGGGTGGGATCGACGTTGGAGGCGACCCACAACGCTCCGGCCCGGACGGCGACGACCGCCTCGGCCAGGATCCGCCACCCGGTGTCGGGCGAGTGCCCCTGGACGACGGCGTCCGCGCCCTCGGCGTCACCGACGACGGCGAGCCCGCGGGCCCGGACCTCGTCGGCCAGCGCCGACGTGCCGACGACCAGCACCCGCGCGCCCGGCGGGAGCTGCTCGGCCAGCATCGCTGCAGCGGCCTGTGAGCTGGTGCGGACGTCCTCGACGCGGGCCGGGAAGCCGAGCTCGGCGAGGTGCGCCGCGACGTCGGCGGGGCTGCGCGAGGCGTTGTTGGTGACGTACACCGTGGGCACGCCACGGCCCGCGGCCCCGCGCACCGCCTCGACGGCCCCCGGGACGACCTCGGGGCCCCGGTAGAGGGTGCCGTCGAGGTCGGCCAGGAGGACGTCGTGGCGGGACAGCAGGTCGTCGGTCACCGGTCGCCGACCCCGGTGTCGCGGCCCTGCTGCTGGTCCGCGGAGGGAGCCGCCCCGGAGGCGTCCGGCCTCTCGACCACGGCGCCTCCGTCGGTGTCGCCGCGGACCTCGTCCGGCCCGCCCTCCTCCGTCCCGTCCGCGTCGCTCCCGTCGGCGCCCGGGACTGCGGTCCCGGACGCGTCGTCGTCGTCGGCTGCGTCGTCGGCTGCGTCGTCGGCTGCGTCGTCGGCATCGCCGGCGTCGATCCGACCGGACGGTGCCGGGGCGTCGGTGTGCGGCGCCTCGACGTGGTCGTCGGCGGCCGGGGGCACGTCCTCCCAGCCGACGGAGAGCTCGTCGTCGGCGCCCTCGAGCTCGTCACCGGTGAGCTCGGCGATGCGCGCGGCGGCGTCGGTCTCCCGGTGCCGGTCGGCGTCGTGGGCGTGGACGAACCACTGCACGGCCTCCGACTCCCGGCCGGCGGCGAGCAGGTTGTCGGCGTAGGCGTAGAACAGCCGCGCGCTCCACGGGTCGCGGCGGACCGCGTCGAGCTCGGGGACCTGGAGCCCGACGACGGCGGCGTCGGCCTCGCCCAGGTCGCGCCGGGCTCCCGCAGCGACGATGAGCAGCTCGATCCGCTCCTCGTGGCCGAGGTCCCGGGCCTCCGGGCTGCGGGCCAGGTCGAGAGCACGCTCGGGACGGCCGAGGGCTCGCTCGATGTCGGCCATGACGTGCACGTGCCCCGGTCCGCCGCCCATCCGGCGGGCGGCGCGGAACTCGCCGAGGGCCTCGTTCCACTCCCCCGCGTGGTAGGCGACGATGCCGGCAGCCTCCCGGACGACCGCGATCCGCGACGCCCGGCGCCGCGCGTAGCGCACGTGCTCGAGCGCCTGCACGGCGTCCTCGTCGACGAGCAGCCCCGCCGCGACGAGGTGCCGCGCCACCACCTCGGCGGTCTCCTTCTGGAGGCCGCGCAGGTCCCGGCGCACGCTCGGGTCGAGCTCGGCGGCCGTCACCGAGTCCGGCAGGTCCGGCTCGGCGACGAAGGTCCGCTCGGCCGACTCCGGGATCGCCCGTCGCGGACGGGCGTCGCGGTCACGGCGGTCGTCGCGGCCACGGTCGTCGCGCCCACGGTCGTTCCGGCCCCGGTCGTCGCGCCTGCGGTCGTTCCGGCCCCGGTCGTCGCGCCTGCGGTCGTCACGGCCGGAGCGCGGGCCCCGGTCGTCCCGGCCGCCACGCGGGCCACGGTCGTCACGCTCCCGGCGCGGGCCACGGTCGTCACGGTCACGGAGCGGGCGACGCTCGTCGCGCCCGATGGGGCGCTCGGCACGGTCGGTGCGCGGACCGTCGACGGTGTCGGCGTCCGATCCGGTCGTGCCCGGGGCGGTCCCGGCGCGGTCGACGGCGTCGGCCCCGGTACCGGCCCCGCGGGCGTCGGTCACGGGGGTGTCGGTCCGCTCCCCGCTGTCGGACCGGGGGCCGTCGGACGCGGTGCTGCCCGTGCTGACCGCGTCGTCGGTGCGCTCGTCGCGGGTGACCGGCGCGTCGGCCGCCTCCGCGGGCGAGGTCTCCGGAACCCGGGTAGCGGTGTCGGAGGCGGTTGCGCCGGTCGGCGTGGCCGCCTCCCGCGTGTCGGTCGTCGACGGCGTCACGGCAGGCGCGTCACCGGCCGGCTCGGCCTGCACCGCGGCCGGCTGCGCGACGTCCTGGGGCTCGACGGCCGCGGACCGCTCGGACGGGCGATCGTGCGACGGGCGCTCCTGACGGGCGCGGTACGGGCGGTCCTCCCGGTCCCGGGACGGGCTGCGCCGGTCCTCGCCACGGTCGTCACGACCGCGGGGCGCGCGGTCGTCACGGTTCCGGTGGGGACGGGCACCACGGTCGTCCTCGCGCTGCGGACGGGGGCCACGGTCGTCACGGTTACCGAAGGGTCGGCCGCCGCGGTCGTCACGGTCCCGGGACGGTCGGCCGGCCCGGTCGTCGCGATCGCGGAACGAACGGCCGCCACGGTCGTCGCCGCGCTGCGGACGGGCGCCACGCTCGTCGCGGTCCCGGAAGGAACGGGCACCGCGGTCACCGGACGGACGTCCCCCGCGGTCGTCACGGTCGCGGAACGAACGGCCGCCGCGGTCGTCGTCGCGCTGCGGACGAGGGGCCCGGTCGTCACGGCCACCGAAGGAACGGCCGCCGCGGTCGTCACGGTCACGGAACGAGCGGGCACCGCGGTCGTCACGGTCCCCGGACGGGCGACCGCCCCGGTCGTCGCCGCCGCGGAACGGACGGCCGCCGCGGTCGTCACGGTCACGGGAGGGACGGTGGTCGTCACGGCCACCGAAGGAGCGACCGTCACGGCCCCCGGACGGACGTCCCCCGCGGTCGTCGCGACCGGGGAAGGAACGACCGCCACGGTCGTCGCGACCGGAGAACGAGCGGCCATCACGGTCGTCGCGACCGGAGAACGAGCGGCCATCACGGTCGTCACGGCCGGAGGAGGGACGACCGGCGCGGTCCCGGAACGAGCGCCCGCCGCGGTCGTCGTCGCGCTGCGGACGGGCGCCACGGTCGTCGCGGTCACGGTAGGGACGGCGGTCCTCACGGCCCGCGGAGGGCCGGCCACCGCGTTCGTCACGGCCACCCCGGAACGAGTCGCGCCGGCCGGTGCCACCGGAACGGCGGTCGTCGTCACGGGCGGGGCGACGGTCGTCGTCGCGACGCGGCCCGCGGTCGGAGCGGTCCTCGCCGCGGAAG
>JAESFO010000877.1_pt1 | contig 11846 bp, 12 predicted proteins | sample 9269421 | NCBI WGS metagenome assembly JAESFO01 (sample SAMN14502839, study PRJNA617101) | algae metagenome | isolation source: Nostoc desertorum CM1-VF14 and co-occurring heterotrophs from rocky... | place: USA: Clark Mountains, San Bernardino, California | collected 2000-06-05 | reverse complement strand
TTAGACATTACCACCCCTAAAAAGATTGACTTATCTCTCAGGTTAGGGAATTTTTTAATATTCTCAACCATGAGCGGTATTATATTAGCGCTCACTTCATTATCAAAAAAATCTAAAATGAATTTTTTCTGCTCAGAATTCAGTTGCTTATCATTTTTAAGAAAAATATTCTGATTATTCATTTCGGTTAGCACCTCGGCCCATACTCTTTCAAATGCCAATTGATGCTCGGTATTCACTCGCTGTACTTCATTCAATATTTTCTGAGGATTTTTCTCAGAATGCATTTTCATTTTGGTTTCTATTTGCAGCATCCTTTTAAGAGACGCCACACGAACGCGAAAGAATTCATCCCGGTTATTGGAAAAAATGCCCAGAAACTTAACCCGCTCTCTTAAAGGAACTGTATGATCCGATGCCTCCTGCAATACCCTTTCATTAAATGATAGCCAGCTGATATCTCTTGGAATAAGTTTCAACATTGTAATTTAAGTTTTCAATATATAAAAAATATCCGATAAATATAGGGCACCCGCTTTAAGCGGATTAAAATCCTACTTTAAGTATTTATTATTTTTTTATATAAGAGAAGCAGGGTGTAACCAGCCCTATTTAGCAAAGAAAAAACCTGCTGTACAACGCAAAACCTTCACGAATAGCTATTGGTTTTAAACGCTTTTTTCCCTTACTTTGCACTCCACGAAGGGGTTCTTCGGACAAAAAATTAGCGAGTGGCAACAAAATTTTCTAAAGAAACATATTTATACTGGTACGAATTAATGCAATTGATTCGCCAGTTTGAACTTACAGCGGAAGAAAAGTATAAAATGGAAGGAAAAATACGCGGCTTTTTTCACGCGTATGTGGGTCAGGAAGCTATTGCAGCAGGTTGTATGACAGCAACAAGACCTGAAGATATGTTCATTACAGCCTACCGTGACCACGGACTGGCGATTGCCAAAGGTGTATCTGTTGACAGTTGCATGGCCGAGCTTTACGGAAAAGCTACAGGTTGTGCAAAAGGTAAAGGAGGAAGTATGCACTTTTTTGGTAAAAAAGAAAACTTCTATGGCGGTCATGGTATTGTAGGTGCACAGATTGGTACCGGTACGGGATTGGCTTTTGCTGAACATTATAAGGATACCGATAATGTGGTACTTTGCTTTTTTGGAGACGGTGCTGCGAGGCAGGGTATTTTGCATGAAAGCTTTAACCTGGCTATGCTTTGGAAATTGCCTGTAATTTACATTTGCGAGAATAATAACTATGCAATGGGTACCTCTGTAGAGCGTACATCCAATGTAACAGATATCTACAAATTGGGTGCTGGTTTCGATATGCCATCGGCTGTTGTTGATGGCATGAATCCCGAGTCTGTACATGATGCTATTGCAGAAGCAGTAAAACGTGCACGTGAAAAAGGCGGTCCTACATTACTGGAGATAAAAACTTACCGTTACAAAGGTCACTCTATTAGTGATCCTCAAAAATACAGGACGAAGGACGAGGTAGATGAGTACAAATCCAAGGATCCTATTTCCATTCTGAAAAAAAATATCCTGGACAATAATTATGCAACGGAAGAGGCATTGGGTGAAATTGATGCACGTTGCGAAGAAGTAGTGGCAAACTCTGTAAAATTTGCAGAAGAAAGTCCGATTCCTAATGACGACGAAGTATTAAAGGATGTTTACATGGATCAGAATTATCCTTTCATCGTTGATTAATATTTAAATTTCTATCAAGAATAAAATGGCAGATAACATAAACCAACAAGCTGGTAATGAAACGCTTGAGCAAAACGAAGCCGTAGAGAAAGCAAAACAGGTTTGGAATAAAAGCGGTAAGAACATTTCTCTTTTCCTGGGTGTAGTAGTGGTAGCTGTAGGCGGTTTTTTCGCTTACAAACATTTTGTAAAGGGGCCTAAGGAAGCTGAGGCAGCTGATAAGATTTACAAAGCTGAGCAATATTATGAAATGGATTCTATCAACCTCGCTTTAAACGGCGAAGGAGTGAATCCTGGTTTTATTAAAGTGGCTGATAATTACAGTGGAACCGTAAAAGGGAATCTTGCTAATTTTTATGCAGGTAGCTGTTATATTAAATTGAATCAGAACGATAAAGCAGTTCAGTATTTAAAAGAATTCAGCACAGATTCCAAGCAAATTCAGCAGCGCGCTTATCTATTGCTCGGTGATGCTTATGGCGACCTGGGTAAAGGAGCCGAAGCATTGGATTATTATAAGAAAGCAGCTCATCATTTCGAAGCAGATCCTCAACAAAGCTCTGATGCGCTTTTTAGAGGTGCGTTTTTAGCACAACATGTTTTGAACAATAAAGATGAAGCAATTACGCTTTTTAAAGAATTAAAGGAAAAATATCCCAGAACACAGCAAGGTTTTGAAGCCGATAAGTACCTGGCGCAGTTAGGGGTGTATAACGTTAATTAATATGGCATCAACTGGCAACAGTAATTTATTAAATACCGATACTGGCATCTTTAAACAGGATGCCTTTATTGTTTTAGTAAAAACAGAATGGAACGCGCATATTGTAGACGAGCTGGAAGCCGGCTGTTTACGAGTATTGCAGCAGTATAACGCAAGGGTAGAAGTATTGATTGTGCCCGGATGTGTAGAAATACCTTTCGCAATTAACCGGCATTGGAACAAAGCCAAGCAGCAATTTGACGAACCACATGCTTACATTGCACTTGGAACAGTTATTAAAGGCGATACACCGCACTTTGATTATGTATGCAAAATGGTGGCTGATGGCATCCTGCAGCTAAACCTGATGTTACCTGTGCCTACTATATTTGGCGTTTTAACGGTAAATACTGAAGAGCAGGCTATTGAAAGAATAGGCGGCAAACATGGGCATAAAGGGGAGGAAGCTGCTATAACAGCGCTAAAAATGTTGTAATAATGTACGATGCACTTAATGTACGATTACGTGCGCATCCTGCAACTGACTTCGTAGCATTCCATTCTGAAATTATCTATTAACCAATCATGTACAACGTTCATATATTCATTCCGTGCTTTGTAGACCAGTTATATCCTGAAACGGGTTTTAATATGGTGAAAGTGCTGGAGAGGTTTGGTTGTACCGTTCAGTATAACAGCAATCAAACCTGCTGTGGCCAGCCGGCTTTTAATGCCGGTTTCTGGGACCAATCCAAGGCCGTATGCAGCAAATTTATTAACGACTTTAAAGATGCTGAATATATAGTAGCCCCCAGCGCCAGCTGCGTGGGTTTTATTCGTAATTATTATCAGAAATTGTTCGATAACTCATCTTTGCACAATGAGGTGAAGGCGATGGCTTCGCGTACATTCGAATTTTCAGAGTTTCTTCTCAACATATTAAAGGTAAACAATTGTGGCGCCGAACTAAACGGGCTAGCCACTTACCACGATAGCTGTGCCGCTTTAAGGGAATGCAAAATAAAGGAAGGCCCCAGGCAATTACTGCAAAATGTAAAGGGTTTATATCTGACGGAAATGAATGATGTAGAAACCTGTTGTGGCTTTGGTGGTACTTTTGCTGTAAAATTTCCGGGCATATCAGTAGGTATGGGAGAGCAAAAAGTAGAAAATGCGATTGCAACTGACGCCGACTATATCATCAGCACCGATCTTTCCTGCCTGATGCACCTGCAGGGCTATATCAATGGTAAGGGGTACCGCATCAAACCTATGCACCTGGCTGATGTATTAGCCAGTGGCTGGTAGCCTTTTACTTTTTATTCTTGCGCGATTTTAGTTCTGCGTTTATTTGACCTAATCTCATAAAACTGGGTAGCAGGGATAGCATGGCAACCGGAATTACAAAGATAATCATGTAGTTCTTGCTCTTCAATACAAGATAGAACAGGATCAGGCAGGCTACCAACATAACGATGCCCAGTCCAAAAGCTACACCCGTAAGTGTTTTCTTTTGCTTAAGAAGCTCTTCTGTGGTTAAGTCAGTCACAACATTGCTTACTTTCTTAGTCATCATCTATATCGTTAGTGGGTTTTAATGAATGCTGTTTAACGCTTGCTCAATGTCATAAATCACGTCGTCAGGGTGTTCTAAACCCACTGAGATGCGAATAAGACCGGGTGTGATGCCCACTTTTAAACGCTCTTCTTCGCTCAGTTTAGAATGTGTAGTACTCGCAGGATGAGAAGCAATACTACGCGAATCGCCCAGGTTAGGGGTCAACGATAATAATTGCAATGCATCCATAAATTTACGGCCTGCTTCAACGCCGCCTTTTATTTCAAAACAAACAATGCCACCGCCTGCACTCATTTGTTTTCGGGCTATTTCATGTTGAGGATGAGAAGGAAGAAAAGGATACTTTACCCATTCCAGCTGAGCATTCTTTTCCAGCGTTTCCGCCACTTTCAATGCATTAGCCGAATGACGGGTAATACGAACATCTAAGGTCTCAAGGCTTTTGGTTAATACCCATGCATTAAAGGCTGAAAGGGTAGGACCCGAATTACGGCAAAACAGGTACACTTCGTTGATCAGTTCTTTCTTACCGGCAATAACACCACCCAAAACACGTCCCTGCCCATCAATCCACTTGGTAGCAGAATGGATTACCAGGTCGGCTCCGAAATCAGCCGGAGTCTGCAGAAAAGGAGTAGCAAAGCAGTTATCTACATTAAATATCAGGTTATGTTTCTTTGCCAGCCGGCCCGCCTTTTCCAGGTCAATCAGCTCTAATTGAGGATTGGTAGGCGTTTCCAGGTAAAGCATCTTCGTATTGGGCTTTACGAAAGCTTCCCAGTTATCAATATCAGCTGCGTCAACCAACGTAAATTCGATACCAAATTTCCCCAAAAATTTAGTAACAACGGTATTAGTGCCGCCGAACATAGAGCGGCAACACAGCAGGTGATCGCCCGTCTTTAAAAGCGCCATAAAGGAATTGAATACAGCGGCCATACCGCTGGCAACAGCAAAACCCGCTTCACACTTTTCCAACAATGCAATTTTATGCGCAAACTCATCCACCGTAGGATTGCTGTATCGGCTGTAAATATTGTCGTCAGACTCATCTGCAAATGCAGCACGCATTGACTCTGCGTTTTCAAAAGTAAAGCTGCTGGTCAAAAACAGGGGCGTGGAGTGTTCCATTTGTTGGGTGCGCTCTGTTTGGGTTCTTACTGCAATGGTCGATGGGTGAAGTTGTCGTTTGTTACTCAACGTTTATTATTTTATTCGGGGTCTTTAACTGTTTGTTATTCGAAACGGGAATCTATTAGCTCGGCTGTTTGATGATCACCTGTGTTTTAATTTCAGCACCCGCTTTAGCAAGGGTAATAGCTACCGAGCAGTATTTGGTAATCGAGATCTCAACGGCACGTTTTGCTTTATCTTCATCTACATTACCTGTAATTTCAAAAATCATCTCAATATTTTTCCATAAAGAAGGCTCTACATTTGGTTCCCTTTCTCCGTTAACGGTTACTTCGTAGTCTGTAACTTCCTGGCGTTGTTTTTTCAAAATGCTGATCACATCTATACTTGAACAGGCGGCCAATGCATTCAGTAAAAGCTGCATGGGGCGTGCGCCATATTCAAGGCCACCCATATTGGGGTTGGTATCTGTTTTCACCACTGTTCCATTCTCATTAATGGTGTCAAAACCATATTCGCCATTCACCCTTTTTAATTTTACTGTGTTCATCGGTATATATTTATTTAAGGTTCTGATAAGATTGTTGCGCTGGTCTTAATTGCGCGTGCAAAAGTATTTTAATTGAATCAGCTTTCCAACTAAGCTATAACCAAATTATCTATTAGCCTTACTTGCCCTAAAAATGCTGCAATTAAGGCTACCAGGGGCTTTTGCCCATCCCATTCATCTACGGGCTCCAATGTATAAGCGTCAGCTATTCCCACATAATCTACCATAAATCCTTTTTCGCTTAATTTCAAAGTAGCAGTCTTTTTAATATGTGTCAACGGTCCTGCTTCAATTGATTCCTTTAAGAACAACAATGTCTGGTAAATTGTTGGAGCCACCTGCTTCTCCTTCTCAGATAGCCGCATATTCCGGCTGCTCATGGCCAAACCATCGGGTTCCCGCATCGTAGGTACAATGTTCATGTCAATGGAATGAAAGGATGGGGTTGTTGCTATCAATCTTTTGATCACCATGCATTGCTGGTAATCTTTCTGGCCAAAAAATACAGCATGCGGCTGTACAATTGAAAACAACCTGTCCACTACCTGGCAAACCCCCTGGAAATGTCCGGGCCGGTAAGCTCCTTCAAACAGGTTTTCAAGGCTTTGTAAATCATAAATTCTTGTTATTTCTCCGGGAGGATAAATCTCTTCTGCTTCTGGGTAAAACAAAACATCGCAGTCTGCGCCAATTAGCAGGGTCATGTCCTTCTCAATAGTGCGCGGATATTTTTCCAGGTCATTCTTGTCGTTAAACTGTGTTGGATTTACAAAAATGCTTACTATTGCTATATCGCAGCTTGCCTTACAAGCTTCCAGTAAACTCAGGTGTCCCTGGTGTAAAGCACCCATTGTAGGCACAAACCCTATGTTCAGTTTTTTCTCTTTCTGACGCTGTAAATAATCCTGTATGTCTTTGATCTTTTTAAATACTTTCATTATCGTAATTTCTAATACAAGGCAGTTTGCCCATAAATGTTTAACTTTGCAAACTTTAAAAATTGCAAAAGCATGTCAACAAAGAAAAGAATTTTATTTATAGCCAATGAAATGTCCCCTTATTTAGAGTTGACTGAATTTTCTGAAATTGTTAATAAACTCGCGATAAAAGCCAATGATAATGGTTTTGAGGTACGTTGTATTATGCCTCGTTTCGGGGTTATTAACGAGCGCAGACACAGACTTCATGAGGTGGTTCGGCTTTCCGGTATCAATGTAACCGTTGATAACGACGACATGCCATTGCAAATCAAGGTGGCATCTTTGCCCAGCGCACGTCTTCAGGTGTATTTTTTAGAAAATGAGGAGCTGTTTAAACGGAAAACCCTGTTCCATGATGACGAAGAAAAATGGTTTGCCGATAATGACCTGAGAACTGTTTTTTATTGCAAAGGTGCCCTGGAAACTGTAAAAAAGTTTGGCTGGAGCCCTGATGTAATACATTGCAGCGGGTGGATGACAGGGTTAATTCCTGCTTATCTCAAAACGATCTACAAAAAAGAGCCCGTTTTTGCGCATAGCAAAATTGTATACACCATTGGCGAAAGCACTTTTAAAGAGAAGCTGGGTAAAGGATTTATACCCAAAGCGCTTATTCATCCTTCCCTGAAAGAAAAAGATCTGGAGCCTTATAAAGAAGGAACCAATGTAGCATTGATGAGAGGAGGCGCTACTTATGCAGATGCCATCACTTTTGGTGCACCCAACGTCGATAAAAAATTACTGGCCGAGTTTACTAAAGTACGCGGTAAAAAAACCCTCCAGTTTAAAGAAGATTCTGATTTAACAGACTATTTACAACTGTATAACGATCTTGCGGAATAATTTTCTCAAACTTACCGTATCAATTTTCAAAAATATCTGTGTGAAGAAATATATTGCATCAGCGCTGGGAATATGCACGTTAGCTATCGTTTTACTGGTTTCCTGTAACAAAATCAATCAAGCAACCGATATGGGACAGGATCTGATCCCTCCGGTTGATAATATCCATACTTTTGATACTACGTTGGAGGTGGAGACGTATAATGGTTTATTTGATCCGGCATTAGACTCTTTCCGGTCAATATATACTCAAACCAAACTCCTAGGGGTAATTTCAAATGATCCGTTGTTTGGAAAGACTGATGGCCGTATTTTTTTCCAGGTCTCACCTGGTGGGCGTTCGCCATTTAAAAATCGCCCGGGGTCTCTTTACCTTGATTCTGTTGTGCTGGTCATTGATCATAGTTTTACTTATGGGGATACGCTGACACCTCAGACCATTCAGGTTTCGGAGATAGATCCGTCCAGTGATTTCAGGGCCGATTCTCTTTACAGAATAAACCGGTTATTTACTACTTCAAATGTGTTGGGCAGCAAAACTTTTATTCCAAGATCTACCAGCGATTCTATACGTGTAATTAATTATCCTGATACCAACAATGTTGTCAGACAGATTCGTATCAAGCTTGATCCAGCCTTTGGGCAACGTTTACTGGATTATGATTCAACTGGAACCAATAATGCTTATGCGTCTGATTCGCTCTTCCGAATAAAGTTCAAGGGCTTTGCTTTACAGTCAATCGGAGGGGGAAACGGTCTTATGGGAGTTTATTTAAATGATGCTACAACGCATCTTGCTGTATATTACAGATACAATAATACAGCAACTCCAACGGATATCGACACTGCTGTTGCTTCATTTTATTTCTATAATGGCGCCAATGCTAGCTCAAACTATATAAGCAGAAACTATAGTGGAACACAGGTACTTACGGGTATGGGTGATCAGATGAAAGATCCTATTGTATATATGCAGAATACTCCGGGGACTTATACTAATATTCGTATTCCTGGTATGGCGGCTTTACCTAATTGTGTAGTACATCTGGCCGAATTACAAGCTCAGAGTATTTATGATGTTTCAGACACCATATTTACTGCACCTCCCAATGTTTTTGTAGACGTATATGATTCTACTGCTGCAAAATTCAAGCTCATTCCATCCATTTTTGGAACTACACCGGGAACTAATGAATATTTGATAACAAATTGGGAACGCTTTTATAGTAGTAGTTCAATTAATCAGACATTTACAAATACAACAGATCCTCTAGGAAATAGAATAAAGTTATGGCGTTTTAACATCACAAGATATTTGCAAAGCATTGTGAGTGATAAAATTCCTGCTTATAGTATGAGAATGTATGCACCTGCTGCTACTACTTTACCATTAGGAGATTTGATGCCTGCCATTCCCGACAATATGCGGGTTCCCTCTCCCCAAGCTACCTTTTATGGATTAGCTGGAGTTGGTCGTACCCGTATCGGCGGCGGTAATCATCCCACACAAAAAATGAAGCTGAGAATTGTTTACTCAAAAATATAGTTGCTATCGTATGATTTTTTGTTAAGAGATAGAGCAATTTGAAAATATTGTTTGTCGGTGCAAAAAGAAATACAGAAACTTGCTAGTAAATCAGTTATGTAATTGAGAGCACTTTAATACAAAGTAGCATGAAAAATATCGGTCATTATTGGGGAAATTAGGTTATGAAGACCAGACTTGAATAGAATACATTTCCCAGTTAGAATGGAAGCCATGAAGATAATGGCAGTGGCAAAATTTCGAAACAGCTTTATACTCTCCTCTCCACAAAATTGAAAAGTAGTCGAAATTCACATTGTAAAGGAATTTCGACTGCTTTTCAAATAACTCCTATGTCTTAAAGTTATGTAGAATAAAATACTTTAAAGAGTTCGAGACAATACCTAGCTATTTTTTACTCAGCTGACTACATACTCTTCCTTAAAGTATCTTAGCATATTGAGCATACCTACAAAGCATTCGAAAACAGCAGTGTTGAATAGCCAACACCTTCGTCTTTTGCTACAATGCTAAAGGATGCTTTAGGACTATATAATTGTATTGGAGAAGGAATACTATTCCAATTATCAACTAAACTCGGTGTAGTAGAATATATTCCAAATTGCTGATGATTACCAGCACCCAAATACACATTTGAATATCGTGTAATATAATCTAAAGTTTCGCCGCTATTTCCATGTAAAATATAATAATTATTTGGAAATGTACGGAGGGGGCCACTTCCAAAACTGATGTCCTGAATATTGACCGATGAATTATAGGAGTTCCAGAAAAATGTTACTTTTTTTTGATGAGCAAATTCGTAATATATATAATAAGATAAATACCACTGAGTTGTACCTGAAACAACTTGAGGAGTAAATATGAAATTTTCATTTAAATCGATCCAAAATTTGCGATTGCTTCCAGAATAGAATACCTGCCCCTTTAAAAAATTAGTATGAGTGTACGCACCTGTCGGTTTTGCAATAACAGGATTTACTGCCCGCATTACCGTTCCCGAACCGTTTAAACTGCCTATATCTTTGTTTTTTGCTGCAAGATCTCTGATGGGCCTGCTTAGAACTTTATCAGCTTCTTCATTTGCTAAGGCATAAAAAATATTATCAGGTGCATATTTTATCAGCGTATTTCCGACTTGAACGATTCCATTTTCATTAATTACTTTACTTAATGTATTTCCGATTTTTGAAAAAAGTCGATCATTTTTAACATAATATAAGTTTGTATCTATATTATTTGAAATCTCCTGATAGCCAATATTTTCGGCAAGGCGTTCGGTTTTTAAATAATCATCATAGAGGGTTTTGGATAAGTTTTGTTTTTTTTTCCAATTATTGTAATCAACCTCTTGCATCTGTGATACTCTGACCAATTCCCGTTTAAATTCATCAGGATTTTCAAACTTAATATAGGGGGCCGTTGTTAGATTTTTTCGTTCTTCGACCAATGTGTTTTTGGGTGAATCGTTTTTACTACAAGATGCGGTTAGCAAAGCCAGTGTTGTTACATAGACCAATGTCTTTTTCATAAATTTTACTTTTTTTTGGTTAAAAATATTTTCACCAATATTATCCCCGAAACCATTATTTTCTTGTGGAAATGCAGTAGTTTTAAGGCTGCTTAAAGTTGTTTTAAACTGCTAACTATGACACTTAATAACAAAGCCATTGGCAATAATATTGCTAAGCTGAGAAGGTTAAAAGATATTAAAGCTGCCGATATTGCGAACCAGTTGGGTTTAAAAGAAGCTTCTTACACAAAGTATGAACGCGGCGAAACGGCAATAACCATCGATTTCTTGAGAAAAGTTGCCCATATACTTGATGTGGCCCCGGCAAATTTAATAACTTTGCCACTGGATAGTATTTTCCGGTATCTACAGAAGCCAGCCTCAGAGCCATCCAGGAATAACCTCTGTATTGATGTCAATGAAGAGAAACATGACATAACTGATATTTTAACTTCTTTGGTGAAGCTAAATAAATCTCTATTGACAATTATTAGGAAAGAATAAATATTATTAGTTTTATTTAAAAGATACACATACTATATTTGCAGCCTATTTATTTTATAGACTACAAACTCATTATTTCACAATGCCTTACTTATTTACTTCCGAGAGTGTTTCTGAAGGACACCCAGATAAAGTGGCGGACCAGATTTCTGATGCGCTGATTGATAATTTTCTTGCTTTTGATCCGCAGTCTAAAGTAGCCTGCGAAACCCTGGTTACTACAGGTCAGGTGGTATTAGCCGGGGAAGTGAAGTCCAAAGCTTATTTGGATGTGCAGGACATTGCCCGTAAAGTAATCAGCAAAATAGGTTATACCAAGAGTGAATACATGTTTGAAGCTAATTCATGTGGTGTGTTGTCTGCTATACACGAACAATCTTCCGATATCAACCAGGGAGTAGATCGTAAGAAGAAAGAAGAGCAGGGTGCAGGTGACCAGGGTATGATGTTTGGTTATGCTACCAACGAAACGGCTAACTATATGCCTCTAGCTTTAGACCTGGCTCATACCTTATTGATTGAGTTAGCTGAGTTAAGAAGAGAAAACAAACAAATCAAGTACCTGCGCCCAGATTCTAAAAGCCAGGTTACTTTGGAATATGATGACAATAATAAACCAGTGAGAATTGATGCTATTGTTATCTCCACACAGCATGACGACTTTGATAAAGAAGAAAAAATGCTGGCAACGATCGGTGACGATATTAAAAAGATCCTGATCCCACGCGTGATCAAAAAATATCCCCAGTATAAACATCTTTTCAATA
>JAESFO010000876.1_pt1 | contig 11846 bp, 7 predicted proteins | sample 9269421 | NCBI WGS metagenome assembly JAESFO01 (sample SAMN14502839, study PRJNA617101) | algae metagenome | isolation source: Nostoc desertorum CM1-VF14 and co-occurring heterotrophs from rocky... | place: USA: Clark Mountains, San Bernardino, California | collected 2000-06-05 | reverse complement strand
AGGTAGCCCATGCAAAGCCATACGAAGCATTACAGATGAAGACCAACAGTATTATTTCAGGAACTTAAAATTTTAATCACTCCTAAACTCCCCTCCCATGAAAGCCCGGCCCCTGATAATCCTGGTTATTGTTTGCATGTGGTTTACAGATGCTATTGCCCAGGACTACAAAAAAACTGCAGAGCAGCAGTTCATGCATTACACCAACCTGATCATTAAAAAAGATTTCAGGAAGGCCGCCGATTTTATTATTGAAGACTTCTATACACTGATCCCCAGGGAACAAATGATTACAGCTATGGAAACTATCTTTAATATGCCGGAATTCGATTACCAGATAGATTCCGCCAGGGTACTGGAGGTAGGCGAAGCCAGGTTAATTGACAGTGCTCATTTCCTGAAACTGCAGTACTCCAACATCCTTCGCATGAAATTCGGAACCGACTCTACCCAAACTGATTCCGCTTTGGCAGAAAATGAGTTTCTTACATTAACATTACAATCGAAGTTTGGTGAACCCAATGTAACTTATAACAAAGCAACCGGCTATTATACCATCCGTTCTATAAAAGATGTGATTGCCAAATCCCAAAACCTCAACGAATGGAAGTTTATAGTAATGGAAGAAGACAAGATGCCTTTTTTAAAAAAGATCGTTCCCAAAGAATTGCTTGAATAATTTTTCCGATATTTCCGGAAAGAAATGAACGAATGATTGTTGAAGCACATCCAAACGACACGCCTGCCCGAAAGAAAAAATTTTACCAGGTACTATATATCCAGGTATTAATAGCCATTACTATAGGCGCGCTGTTAGGTTATTTTAAACCATCCCTCGCAGAGCAAATGAAGCCACTGGGAGATGGCTTTATTGCTTTGATCAAAATGATCATAGCCCCTGTGATATTTGTAACCATCACCGTAGGTATTGCTTCTATGAACGATATGAAAAAAGTAGGCCGCGTTGCGGGAAAGGCTTTCCTGTATTTTATAACCTTTTCTACACTGGCGCTTATATTAGGTCTTATTGTAAGCAATATTGTTAGGCCAGGCAAGGGGCTTAACATCAACCCCGTAACATTGCATGCATCCACTATTGAGCAATATGTAAACAAAGCGCATGATAGCTCGCTCATCAAGTTCATATTCGACATTATCCCTAAAACGCTGGTAAGCCCGCTTACAGGCGATAATATTTTACAGGTATTATTAATAGCCATATTATTTGGCATAGGTATATCGCTCACTATGCCCAAGAGCAAGCTGGTACTAGATTTTATGGAGGCATTGGCTTATCCGGTTTTTAAAGTAGTGGCTATTTTAATGAAACTGGCTCCCATCGGGGCTTTCGGCGCCATAGCTTTTACCATTGGCAAATATGGCATTTCTTCCATCGGCAATTTACTGGCACTGGTTATTACCTTTTATGCCACGTCTCTGTTATTCGTAATCGTAATACTGGGAGCTGTAGCCCGGTACAACGGCTTTTCTATTTTCAGGTTTTTAAAATATATAAAGGATGAATTACTGCTGGTACTCGGCACCAGCTCATCGGAAGCTGCCCTGCCCAGCCTGATGCAGAAAATGGAAAGGGCCGGCTGCGCCAAACCCATTGTGGGATTGGTAGTTCCTACAGGTTATTCATTTAACCTGGATGGCACCAATATTTACATGACCCTGGCAGCACTGTTTATAGCACAGGCCTGTAATATTGACCTGCCTTTAGAAAGCCAGATTGTACTGCTATTGGTAGCCATGTTGAGCTCTAAAGGCGCGGCTGGTGTAAGCGGGGCAGGATTCATTACTTTAGCTGCTACCCTGGCCGTAGTGCCGGAAGTACCCATTGCAGGAATGACATTAATATTAGGGATAGACCGGTTTATGAGCGAATGCCGCGCGTTAACCAACATGGTGGGTAATGCGGTGGCAACGGTGGTAATTGCACGCTGGGAAAAACAACTGGATAAGGAACAGCTGGATACCGTATTAGGTGTGAAGCAAGCTGCTTGAAATTGCAGCAAAAAATACTTAAAAAGGGACTATTCGCCTTAGGATGAATAGTCCCTTTTTAAATCCTTTGAACAGGATAATTTCTAATCGGCTTTAACTGCTACCGGCATTTTACCCGAAAACACGTCATCCAAAACATCATGCAGCCGTTCGTCACGCAAATTGGAAGCAATAATTTTACCTTCCTTATCTAACAGGTAGTTTTGAGGAACTGCCCGTACCCCATATCTCAATGCAATTTCATTACTCCATCCTTTTAAATCGGAAACATGTACCCAGGGCAGGTCATCTTTATGTATTGCCGCAATCCATGCGTCCCTGGTGTCCTTATCATCTAACGAAACGCCGATCACCGTAAGTTTATCCTTATATTTATCGTACGCCTTTTTAAGATTCGGGTTCTCAGCGCGGCAGGGCTTACACCAGCTGGCCCAGAAGTCAACCAATACATACTGCCCCCTGTAATCGGCCAGGTGAACCAATTTCCCACTGGTATCTGCCTGCGAAAATGCAGGTGCAATATTCCCAATTTTGATGGTCTTCTCTGCTAGTATTCTTGTATCAAGCGCCTTGCCTCCCCGCAGGCTGCGCACCTCGTCGGTCAACGCTAAAAAGATAGGCTCCAGCGAACTAAGCGGGTGCTTGTTGGCGGCATCAGTAAGGGCATCGATTGAGAAAATGGACCCTGGATTACGCTTGGCGAATTCAATTTCCTTCAACCGGCGATCTTCAAATTTTTGTTCGATTGAATCATACAGCTTTTTCGCACGCTCATTATAATCGGGTACATTTTGAGGTATAGCAGCCATAGCAGCCTGAGCAGCACCTATTATCATCATAAAGTCACCTCCGATTTCTTTTATATACGACTGAAACGCGGCCTGTGTAGGCGAGCCGGTAATGCGGGCCGATTGTACAGAATCTTTGATCTCGATCTTGTAGTTTTCATTGGCCAGGTAAAAAAACAAACGGTCACCAACATTGGCGATCCAGTATTTACCATGGTTTTTATGATCCAATATCATACGTGAATAGGAGGGCTCATCTACAGTGCCCTTAAAAGAAAATTTCCCGTTTTTAATAATGGCCGAATCGGCTACACTACCCGATTCATTCTGATAATCGAGGTATACTATTGCCCCTTCCTTACTGGCCGGTGCAGTACCCTCTAATTTAAATGCCTTTTTCTGAGCGGCTGCACTCAGGGTAAGCACCGTCGCTACAAGCGTGATCTTTATTGACTTCATTGTATACTTTTTTATCTGTGATCGATTGATTAATTTCTTATTTGTATATCTACAGGTGACCCGGGAATACCATTTACCCTGCTAAGCAGGTCGCCGTAATTACCAACACTAATGTTTAAATAAACCAGGCTGCTAGCCGTTCCAACGATCAGCGTATTCTCATCATCGGAGAGTTTAAGCATGGTTACATCACTATTGAAGGTGGTGTTTAAGGGCCTCAGTTCTTCATTAAGCGGGTTGTACCTATAAATTGCAGTTCCTGAAGCAATGTAAATAGCACCGCTTCTGCTGGCTACCAGTTTCGTTTTAGCGGTAAATAACTCCTGCCTGATAAAGGGTCGCTTATGACGGGCGGTAAAGGTAAAGGGCCCGCTAAAGTTCACGTTGAACATCAGTTCCTGCATAACACCGGCATTATCCCTGCAATATGCATATGTATCGGTACTGTTGATTTGTACCATTTCAGTCAGATCCATTCCTACGCTGGTAGGATCAAAAACCGAACGGTTCACTACGGTGTAGTCTGTGCCAAAGTAAGTAGGTACGCCGTAAGAGTTGATGCGTGTAAACTGCTTTTTATTTTTTTCAAAGGCTATATAGGTAATGTTATTATTAATATTGGTCATTATAAAATGAGGATCGAGCTCATATTCTCCGTTGGCAAATCCTCCAAACATCCCATACGTAGGCGACTGATCCCAGGTGGTGGTTGCCCCTCCGTAAAACTTACCGTTGATCACCCCAACCATTACACCCTGTGGGTTCTTTTGCAAAGAGCCAACCTGTATAGCGGCAGGCGGAGTAAAAAAGTTATCCTTTAAGGTATTAGGATTTATCGCGTCTTCCATCATTGTACTGACGTTTAAACGAACACCTCCGTTCTTGGTGATGATCCAGTACCCCAATGGTGTATTTCCTGTAAACTGGTTGGTAAGATAAAATAAGTGCAGGGGATCAGCAGGCAGGGTTTTGTTATTAATCGCTTCGTAAACCCTTGGCTGCACGGTTCCATCCGGTTTTACGAAAGAGAACTGCGTTATTCCGTTTTCAACACTCAAAACAGTGGTGCCCCGGGTGAATTCGGTAACACCCTGTATTTCGAACCAATGAAAATATTTCATTCCATTAGCCTTGTTATGCACCGTGAGCTTGGTGCGATACCTGCGCGATTGCAAACCAAAAATAATACGCAGCGATGGGCCTGTGAAGCGGTACAACGTATCACTGATTGCTTCAGGTACCATAATTCTCCATTCAAACTCAAGATTTGCTCCTTCAGGCGCCGTCACTTTGGGTGCAATAATGAGGCTATCGCCTACGTAAGCAGTGTATACTGTATCCAGGTTGGAAATTACCGGCTCCACCGGGAGCGCTATATCGTAATTATCTTTATCCTTAAAACAGGAAACCAGTATAATGCCGCAAACCATCAACAAAAGGCTGTATTGTCTGATCATTTTATTGTGTTTAACTTTCATTCAAATATTTTTTTACCGGGACAAGCTCACCTATCTTACTTCCTGTCCATTTTCATCTATAAAGAAATACCTTCCTGATCCGGTATTTTTCTGCAACAGTATTTTCTTATTTGGATTCTGAGGTGTGTAGAAATAATAAGCATCTGTACTACCCGCAGTTACCGCCTCCAGTACATAACCCTTGTCTGCATTACCAGCTACCCAATCAAAAGGGTTATTGAGCATCACCGTAAGCAGGTTGGCGATGTACAGGTTCTTTGGGGCATCCAGTCCCGCGGTAGATAGTTCTGTGATACCCGTCACAATTAAGAACAACTGATGCTTCGTTCTAGAATAAGCGCCACACCACATGCTCCACCATGCAGGCTGCTCCAGCCTTGCAGAGAGTACCACCCTGGCCCTGATAATAGCAGGGTTTTCTATACCCAAATCTCTTGAAGCCTTTAATTTCACGATAATTGTTCTGGAACTATCTTCCAGGTCAGGCCGGTTATAAACTATCAGCGGCAACACGGTTCTGCCTTCCAATGCGGGAATGGTATACTGTGATTCAAGGGGCTTAAAGTGGGTTCCGGGTAACGCGGTTGAAGAGTCCGTTTCTATGTAGGCGGTATAAAAACGATCCTGCGAAATTCGTTTTCCCGAAATCGTAACCGGAATATTTATTGTATCAGTAGCTTTTGCCAGATCATAAGCAAATGTGTAGGAGATGCTATCTTTTTGTTGCTGAGACAAATCGAAATAGATGTTGGCAGCATGATCAAAAGTTAGGGGCTCTGCCTTTTTGCAGCCAGCAGCGAGCAATACCATGCACAACAGGTATCCCCCTTTTCTGCTTAATAATATCTTTATATATTGACTCATAATTTAAGTTTTAACGGTTGCCATAAATAATCTCATCATCAGGTAGCGGCAGCACAAAAATGTTGTTGGAAGCCGGATAACTGGTACCATTCTGGCCGCTGATAGCCACATTCCATCTTTTAAACGCATAAAATAACTGTCCTTCCCCAAACAGGTCCTTCCGGTATTCTTTCAGGAGCTCGTTTCTAAGGGCCGTCTCATTGGCTACAGTAAGTTTCTCGCCGATGCCCCTGTGGCTGCGCACCTCGTCTATAAAAGCTGTAGCAGCAGCCGGGTTAGCCGCATAACTGCATTCCGCAGCTATGAAATACATCTCGCTTAATCGTATCGCCGGCGCCACCATATAAGCAAGGTTCGCGGTGCTCGTAGTACTGGTACTGTTTCTGCGATATTTATGTATTTCTGAAATGTAGCTTGTCTGGTTATTTACCGTGGTAAACCATTGTTTGTACCGCATATCATTGCTACCTACGGTACCCGTTTCATAAAATTCCTGTGATGCTTCCTGTGTCAGATGCATACCGGTAACACCACCCGAAAACCAGCTGCTGTTATAGGTAGCATCCAGGGTGGGAATGAACCAGCTAAATACAAGCTCCTTGTAAAGCATGAGATCTTTCTTATCCTCGTCTACAGCTAAAAAATCCTCAGCTTTTGTCCAGGGGAACTTATTGGCACTGATCACTTCCTGCGCATTAGCCAGGGCCTGTGGTTTATTATTTTTGTACAACTGAACTCTCGCCAATGTTCCGCATACAGCATAATAATTCATGCGATGCCGGCGGTTATGTAAAAACAGATCGCGCGCGCCCTCTTCGGTATTGAGTGTTGTATCTGTTTGTGTGGGATAACCTACCCGGTAAGCAGCGCTGCGTATCAGATCCTTATTCAATAACTGTTTGGCACGCTCCAGGTCAAAGATCGCTGAGTCGAGCACCTGGGTCACCGTAGATAATGGAGTTGTTTTATTCGAGTATTGGGTTACATAAGGAATTGCCGCCGCATTGGGATTACTGGCGAATGACGGAGCAAATAATCTGAGTGCATCAAAATGCAGATAGGCCCTTAAACCCAACGCTTCACCTTTGATCAACTCATAGTTACCGGGCATAAACAGGTTCTTTTTCTCATCTATCTTACCCAGTATCAGGTTACAGTTAACAATAGCATTGTACAATCCTTTCCAAATATCATCTTTGCGGGAAATAAAATTAAGGTCTTTATAATCGTAGGACTTGGTTTTTAGATAACGCTGTGGATCGTTGGCGCTGATACTGTAGTTTTGGGCCAGCACTTCGGGCGTACCAATAGTCAGCTCTTTTCCATAGATATCAGTTCTGGTGCAGCGCGTATAAATACCAAGAAGGGCTTCTTTAAATCCTTCTTCGGTAGTGAATAACACGTCTTCCGATATCTGGCTTTCAGGTTGTAGGTCTAGCCACTTTTTGCAGGAGCTGAAAAGTGTCAGCGCCAACAGGCATATAAGGATATGATTTATTTTTATCATAATTTCTTTTTTATAATTTAGAAAATGGCTTGGAGGGTAATACTGATATTACGGGCAAACGGATAATCAATGCCACGCTCTATTCTAACTGACGACCACCGGGCCAGGTCATTTGCAGTAACACCAAACCGAAGTCCGGTCAGAGAAAGCCTGGAAGCAAGCCGGGGATCTACATCATAAGTTAGATTGAGTGAGGAGAAATTAATCAGATTATCGGGCATTACGAAGCGCGAGGAAACACGGGTTGTTCCCAAATCTGCTATGTTTTTATAGAAGGCCACGTCACCGGGTTGCTGCCACTTTTGCTCCAGCACACGCCTGTCTACATTATAACGGGGATCGGCATTTTCCACCCGGTCTACAAGGGTTTGATTATACATGTCGCCTCCAAACCGGGTTTGAAAAAAAGCTACCATCATCAATTGTTTATAGCGCAGTGTGGCACCAAAAGAGCCTTCCAGCTTAGGCGTATTTTCTCCCACTACCGTTATATCCCTGGCATCCCATTCGTAGGTGAGAGAGCCATCCCGTTTTACAAAAATCTCTTTCCCGTTCTCCGGGTCAATACCCAACGAAGGCACCGCATAAATAGCATAGATAGATTGGCCTTCATTGTAACGCAACAGCGGAACAGCTTTCAGATCATCGCCCTGCTGTGCCTCGTCTGCCCGCTCATTATAGCTTTTTAAAGAATTGGAGATCTTTACGATCTTATTGGTATTGCGTGCGAAATTACCCATAAGCCCTACGGTCCAGGTCTTGTTTTGTATGATGTTGGCCCGCAGGTTCACCTCAAACCCATTGTTTTCCATATCGCCCAGGTTATCCTTATAAGTGGAGAACCCGGTAGAAGGCGCAATACTGATATCAGTTAATATATCCCGGGTAAGCTTCCGGTAAACTCTCGAAGACAGGAAGATCCGATCCTGGAATAATCCCAGATCCACGCCCCAGTCCATATTGGTTGTTTTCTGCCAGGACAGGTCGCTATTGCCGTAAGTATTTACGTAAGCGCCTAAACCGGAAGAATACCAGTTATTCTGGTCGTAGGAGTAAGTGGTTTGTGCCATGAAGGGAGCAAACTGCACAGAACCGGTAAGGCCGGTTGTAAAGCGTAAGCGAAGCTGGCTCACCTGCGGTATATTGAACCAGTTTTCTTTATCTACATTCCAACCCACACCGAAAGATCCAAAAGGAGCTGTACGGTTATTAGCTCCGAATAATGAAGATCCGTCTATCCGTACCGTACCATCTAACAGGTAACGGTTTTTAAAAGAGTAGTTAACACTGGAAAAAACGCCGAACAGGCGGGACTCAGATAAACTGCTACCCGGTTTTCCATTTTCAGCATATCCTTTGGCAAATCCAATACTGGTAAAGCGGTCATTAGGGAATCCTATCGCTGTGAAAAACTTCGCATCCGAACGATCCGTACGGATATTAGAACCAGCAACCAGGTTAATGACATGACCGCCGGTCTGTTTAATCCAGTTCAGTCTTAAATTTCCATCCCAGGTAGTCACATCGTTCCCACTGCTGGTATAGCTACCTCTTTCATCGGCCCGGGCTGCTTCATAGAAGTAAAATTCATTAGCCAGTGGTGAAACAAAACGATCGCCGGTGCTCATTCGTTTCAACATACTGATCTGCCCGCGCAACTTCAGGTTTTTCACCAGTTCTATTTCAGTTGCAAAGTTGTTAAGTATTTCGTTGTACTTCGTTTTATCAAAACTACTCAACGTTGCATTGTACATAGGGTTTAGCACATAATCATATATGTAAGTGCCACTGGCTGCCCGCCGGGTCCATACATCAACATTTTGAATAGTATTCCCGTTCTCATCTGTTTTAGGGTAATAGGGGTTCATGGTTACGTAAGATGTAAAGCTGCCGTAAGGCGACTCCCTGCCTTGTACCGATGTAATGGAAAGTTCGTTCTGAAACCTGATCTTATTATTCAGATTATAACTGAAGAACATACCTCCCGAGTACTGATCTCTGCCCGAACCCTTCATAACACCAGGCCGGGTTTGATATCGCAGGTCGGCACCATAACGAAAGGTATTAGAACCACCCTCCAGGGATAAACCGTGTTTTTGCCCTATAGCGGTTCGCAGTGGCTGAGAAAGCCAATAGGTATTTACCCCACCCACTACATTCTTATACCTGTGATAATAAAGTTCATCCAGCTCATCCTGCGAAATAGTATTCTGAGCAGCAGCGGTGTAAACACCAGCCTTCTTCTCATACTCCAGCTTTTCAGCAGCGTTTAAAACATCATAGCCGGTAAGATCAGGCGCCATTATATTTGTTTCATGCTGGTAAGAGAACTGGAGCTTGCCCTCCTTGGGCAATTTGGTTACAATTACCAATACACCATTAGCCGCCCTCGATCCGTAAATTGCAGTAGCAGCCGCATCCTTTAACAGCGTAACCGAGGCAACACGATTCAGATCAAGGTCAAATATTTTTTGAACATTTACTTCATATCCATCCAGGATAAAAGCAGGCATATTGGCCATACCGGTGATATTGTCTCTTCTTAAAATATCATTACTACCGGTAGGCAAAGCAGAAGTTCCCCTCACATTGATTGTTGGAAGACTATTAGGGTTAGAACCTGCAAAATTGTTATCGAGCAACCGGAAGGACGGATCAAGCACCTGTATTGCCTGGAACAGGTTTTGTGTACTCACTCTTTTCAGCTCCTCACCGGTGATCGCCACCGCTGTACCAGTAAACGTGTTTTTATTTAAGGTTTGATAGCCGTTGCTGATAACCTTAACCTCCTCTTGTGCAGCTATTTTGATGGATACTATTATATTTCCAAGATCTTTCTTCCGGCCCACTTTCACCTCCCTCGGCTCAATATTAACACCGCTTACTATCAATACAGCAGTTTCGTCTATATCTGTAAGCACAAACCGTCCATCGCTGTTACTCACCGTTCCTTTGCCCAAACTGCCTTTTACCTGAACTGAAACACCTGCGATAGCAAAACCGTCTTCCCCGACAATACGACCGGTGACGTCTATTCCTAAAGAAACCGCTTCCAGGGCCGGAGCAGATGCAGGCCGTGATACCATAGGTTTTATAATGATAACCCCATTGACAACGCTGAAACTAACCCGTTCCTGCCTAAGGCTCGCCTGCAATGCTTCCTGTACTGATGCATTTTTGATATTGATGTTCAGTTTATCGCTCTTATCAAATAAACTGGCATCATAAAACAGGCCATACCCGGTTTGCTTTTGAATCATCTTCAACACCTGCTCAATCGATACGCCACGCTCATTAAGCGTAACAGACTGCGTATAGCCATCAGCCGCCGAACAGGATAAAATCGCAACCAGGATTACAATTACTGTAAGTTTCATTTTTAAAACAGTTTTTTTGCTGATCCCGTAGCCCCTCAAAACTGCCTGTTCAAACAAAACGCTCCTGCAAACGCTGACACTTGACGACATTATAAAATGCCACCAACAGCTTTTTCCAGGACATGCTAAACGTGTAGTTTTTGGTATAGCTTCGGGCTCCACTCCTTCAGGGCAGGAGGAATTCATTAAATGCATAGCTTTGCATAGTTTGGTTAAATAATAAGAGATTCTACAGAGTTCTTATGCACACTAAACACTTTCCGCTTCGGGGTCCAGCCGGAGCGGTTTTTTTTAGGGTATTACTATTAGCTTTTTGCCTTCTATTTTGAACGATAAATTTGATTCTTCTAAAACGGCCAGTACCTGCTTCAGGCTGAGGCTTCTTGACAGTTCTCCGTTGAACAAACGTTTATCATCCGATTTATGATTAATAATTTCCAGGTCGTACCACACGGCCAACTGGCTGAGTACCGACGAGAGGTCATCATTCTTAAAACTGAAAAAACCTTCTTTCCATGCCACCTGCTGCGCTACATCAGTGCCCGCAAGCTGAATTTCTTCTTTGTTTACGACCGCTTGCTGACCCGGCTTCAGCATTTTAAATTTCCCTTTCTGCGACTGCAGCGAGTCGGCTGAAATTTTTACGGATCCTTCCAACAGGGTTACTTTGGCCTGTTGTTGATAAGCTGCCACATTGAACCGGGTGCCTAACACTTCTATGTTTACCACACCTTTTTTGTATACAATGAATGGCTTTTCCTTATCATGAGCAATATCAAAATAAGCTTCTCCACTCATGGAAACTTTGCGGTAAGATTCGTTAAACACAACCGGGTACGTGATACTGGAACCTGCATTTAACCACACTACAGAACCATCGGTAAGTTTAATATGTATGACTTTACTACCGCTGGGATTTGACAGGGTACTGAGCATAGTACCGGCTGTGGCGGCTTGCTTATCCAGCGTATACTCCAGATCGCCCTCCCTGCTCTTTCGTAATACCCCGCCCGGAATCTGAAGTACTTGTCCTTTTTGAATACTGTCTACATAAACTGTTTGGCCATTACCCATGGTAATTACCGCACGGTTGAGAATAGGTGCTGTAATATCGGCAGTTGCGGAGGCCACATGATTAACGGCCGGTTTAGCGGGTGGCTGCATCAATGCAATATATCCGGCAATGGCCATTACAAAAACGGCAGCCGCAGCCCAGGCGATTCTTTTGCTCCAAAGCCGGGGAGCCGTTTTCACCTGCTGGCCGGTAGCCAGGGAAATAAGTTTCATAATGCGCTCCTGCATATCTACAGGCATGGCACTACCGTCCGGCCCCTCCTGCATATATTCATACTGCATGATGTCT
>JAESFO010000874.1_pt1 | contig 11862 bp, 10 predicted proteins | sample 9269421 | NCBI WGS metagenome assembly JAESFO01 (sample SAMN14502839, study PRJNA617101) | algae metagenome | isolation source: Nostoc desertorum CM1-VF14 and co-occurring heterotrophs from rocky... | place: USA: Clark Mountains, San Bernardino, California | collected 2000-06-05 | reverse complement strand
GAACTGGACCCCGGAGCAGATCCTGCTGGCCACCCGGTTCCGCGACGTCGGGACCGACCCGACGATCTGCACGGCGGCCGCCGACCTCGGCGTCGACTGGCTCCTGACGGGGCCGATCACGTTCTGGCCGAGCCACGGGGGCGCCCGCTGGTACCCGGGGCTGCACGACATCGCGCCGGTGCCCGGGTTCGAGCTCGTCGCGACGGGCGGGGGCCAGGAGCTGTGGCGGCTCACCGCCTGCGCCCCGGGCGCGCCGGCGACCCCCGGAGCGCAGGCGTTCGCCCCGCCCGGTCCGGACGGTGCGCCCCCGTCCCCGTACGGTGGGTGACCCCCCGACGCCTCGACGGAGACCACGTGACCGACCTCCCCGAGTACGAACGCTCCCTGCGCATGGTGGAGCGGCGGACGCTCGCCACCGGGTTCGCCCGGCAGATCGCGATCACCACCGAACCCTTCCTCGACCTGCCGTTCCGTGACGCACGGGTGGTCGATCTCGGCTGCGGCTACGGCTACACCGCACTGGAGCTCGCAGGTCTGTGCCGGGAGGTCGTCGGCATCGAGCCGAACGGTGCGCTGGCCGCCGAGGCGACCCGGCTGGCCGCCGAGGGCGGGGCCGACAACTTCACGTTCCGTGTCCAGGGCATCGGCGAGTTCGGGCACGGCGACGACGCCGGCTCCTTCGACGTCGCCGTGCTCGACAACGTCCTGGAGCACCTCGACGACCAGCCCGACGCGCTGGAGCGGATCGCGTCCTGCCTGCGGCCCGGCGGCGTCGCCTACATCCTGGTGCCGAACCGGTGGTGGCCGATCGAGGCGCACTACGCGCTGCCGTTCCTGGCGTGGCTGCCGCTGCCGCTCGCGACCCGCTACCTGCGCTGGTCCGGGCGCGGCAGCGACTACACCGACGCCAGCTACGCCCCCAGCTACCTGCGGATGCGCCGGCTCCTCGCGCGCCGCCCCGACCTCGACGCCCGGTTCACCGTGCCCGGCGACGTCAGCCTGGCCGAGGGCGGCGGGTCGCGGCTGTACTCGCTGGGCGTCTCGGCGCTGCGCCGCTTCCCGGCGCTGTGGGCGATCTCGAAGGCGTTCCTCGTCGTCGCCGTGAAGAAGCAGCCCTGACCGTGGCGCGACGGCTCCTCGCCGCGGCCGACCTGGTCGTCGGCCCGGTCGTCGCCGTCGGGGTCGTCGCCGCGGGGCTGCTGCTCGCGGACCGGATCACGGTCCCGGCCGGGTCGAACGTCGGGCTGGCCCTCACCGCGACCGGTGGTGCGCTCGTCGCCGCGGTGCTGGCCGCCGCCGCGTGGAGCCGGTCGCCGCTCGTCGCCGCGCCGCTGTCGTGGGTGGGGCTGGCCGCGCTGCCCGCGCTGCCGCTTACGCTGTTCCTGGCGAACACCCCGCACTACCTGTTCGGGGTCGGCGGCGACCAGCAGTTCCGGGTCGCGTTCCTGACCCGGTTCGCGGACTCGGCGCGCCTCGCGGACTTCGCCTACGCGGACATGCCGCCGTACTACCCGGCCGCGTGGTTCTGGCTCGGCGGGCGGGCCGCGGCGCTGCTGGGTGTCGACGCCTGGGCGTTCCACAAGCCGTTCTCGATCGCGACGCTGGCGGTCACCGCCGTCCTGACCTACGCCCTGTGGGCACTGGTGACGTCCCGCCCGCGGGCGGTCGGGGCCGCCGTGGCGACCACCCTCGCCGGCTTCGTGACACTCGCCGCATACTCGCCGTACTCCTGGCTGACCGCGGCGCTCGTCCCGCCGCTGGCCGTGCTCGGGCTGCGGCTGGTGCGCCGGAACGGCGGCTCGTGGGTCCGGACGGCGCTGCTCGTCGGTCTCGTCCTCGGGCTGGCCGCGGTCACCCACACCCAGATCCTGGTGTTCGCCGGGTTCGTGCTCACGGTGCTGGCCGTCGACGGCCTGGTGACGCGGACGACCCGGCCCGCGACGCTCGCCGTGACGATCGTCGTGGTCGTCGCCGCGGCACTGCCGACGGCCCTGGTGCACTGGCTGCCGTACCTGCTGGCCTCGGCCAGGCAGCCCACCTACAGCGCGGGCCAGCACTTCCTCGCCGAGGCGGGGTCGCGCTGGCCGCTGCCGATGCTGGAGGCGACCCCGGTCGGGGCGCTGTGCCTGCTGGGCACGGTGTGGATCGTGGCGCGGTTCCGCACGGACCCGGTCGCGCGGGCGCTGGGCGTCACCGCTGCCTGCGGCTACGCCTGGTACCTGCTGTCGACGGCGGCGCTGGCGTTCGGCAGCACGCTGCTGGCGTTCCGCATCCAGCCGATCCTCACCGCGGCACTGGCCTGTGGTGCGGTCTGGGCGGTCGCCTCACTGGCCGGCGTCCTGCGCGGCCGGGGCCTCCGTGCCGGGACCTGCGCGGCCGTGGCGACGGCGCTGGCCGCGGCGGTCGTCGTCGGGCAGGTGCAGTCCGTCCCGCAGGACTACGGGTGGACCGGGACGGCCCAGGACTACCGGCCCGACGGGACGCGGCCCGACGGCTCGCGGGACCCGGCGGACGCGAACGCCTGGCTCGGGGACCTGCGCAGCACGATCGACGGTCTGACCGGCCGTCCGCCGCGGGAGGTCGTCGTCGCGAGCGCGAACGCGACCCTGCTCGGCTACGTGCCGTACTTCGCGTTCCAGGCGTCGCAGCCGCAGTACGCGAACCCGCTCGCGGACTACCCGGCCCGCACCGACGAGGCCCGGCGCTGGGCGGCCGCGGCCGACCCGGGCCGGCTGCTCGACGCGCTGGACCGGGCCCCGGAGCGGGCACCGTCGGTGTTCGTGCTGGACCGGGCCGCGGACGGGACCCTGCGGCTGCCGCTGTCGCAGGACCGGTTCCCCGACCCGCGCCAGGGCGCCGAGCCCGCGGTGTTCGCCCCGCAGCTGTTCGCCGACCCGGCCTGGCAGCGCCGCGACGTCGGGCCCTACGCGGTGCTGGTCCGGGCCGGGGTGCCCCCGGTGCCCTGACGGCTCAGACCTCGACGACGGTGATCACGTTGCCGTCCGGGTCGCGGACCATGAACAGCCGCGGCGCGCCGGGGGTGTCCTCGGTGGGCAGCGGCTCCATGTCCGCGACGAGCTCGGCCAGCCGGGCGTGCTCGGCGGCCAGGTCCGGGGTCTCGACACCGATGGCGCTGCCACCGGGCTCGTCGAACATCGGCGGGTTGAGCGCGAGCCGCGCGGTCGAGCCGGGCGGGGCGACCTCCAGCCAGCGGTACTCGCCGTTCTCGCCGAACCGGGTGTCGCCGCGGACCTCGAACCCGAGCACACGGGTGTAGAAGTCCAGGGCGGCGTCCTGGTCGGCGACGGTGAACATGACGACGCCGATGTTGTTCAGGGTGGTGGGGCGCTGCGTGGGTGTGCTCATGCCCGGTACGACCGCGGCGCGGGACGGAACTCATCGGTGCAGGCCACGACCCACGTCCGCGCGTGACTGTGACCGATTCGGGCCACGGCCCGACGGGGTTCGCGGAACACTGGCGGCCATGCTGCGCGCGCGCCGACAGGCTGCGGACCGCGGCCAGGACACGGGCCGGCTCTCCCCGGACCGCAGGATCCTCCTGGCCGCTGCCCTCGCGTCCCTGGCCGTCGGGGTGTGGGCGTGCTGGTCGGTGACCGTCGACGACGCCTACATCACCTACCGGTACAGCGCGAACCTCGCGCACGGGTTCGGGCCGGTCTGGAACCCGGGCCGGACTCCGGTGGAGGGTTTCACCAACTTCGCGTGGATGGTGTGGCACGCGCCGTGGGTGTGGCTCGGTGTACCGCTGCCGGTGGTGTCGAAGCTGACCGCGGCCGCCTGTGCGGCGGCGATCGTGTGGGTGCTCGTCACCGAGCCTCGCACCCGCAGCGGCGCCGTGGTGGCCGCGGGGAGCTTCGTGCTGTTCCTCCCGACCTGGGTCCACGTCGACGCCGGGCTGGAGACCGCACCCTTCGCGCTGGTCGTGCTGCGGGCCGTCGTCCTCGCCGCGCGGCTGCTGCGCGACCCGGACGTCGTGGTCAGTTCCTGGGAGATGCCGGCGTTGCTGCTGCTCGCGGGAACCCTCCGCCCCGACGGAGTCCTCGGTGTGGGCCCCGCGCTGCTGGTGTGGCTGTGGCTGCGCCGTTCCCGGAGGTCGACCTGGCTGTGGACCGCGGGGGGCGGCGCACTGGGCGCCGGCTACGTGGCCGCGCGATGGGCTTACTACGGCCATCCGCTGCCGAACACCTTCTACGTGAAGGTCGGGGTGGAGGCCACGACCGACGGCCGGTGGATCGAGCTGACAGCCGCGACCCTGCTGCCGTTGCTCGCGTTCGCAGTCGCCGCGTTGTTCCGGTCGCGCACCGCGGGCCCGGCCGCGCTGGTGCTGGCGAGCTGCACCGCGCTGTGGATCATCCCGGCCCTGTCCGCACCGGCGATGGACTACCTGTCCCGGTTCGCCTGGCACGGGTTCCCGCTGGTGTGCCTGGCCGCGGCGTGGGCGCTGGACACGGTCGACCTGCGCCGGGTCGCAGCCGGAGCGGCGGTGGTCGCCGTCGGTTGGACGACGGTTGCAGGCCTCCTCGCACCGGACGGCCCCAGCATGGTCAACTACGGGGACGACCTCCGGCGCGCGCACATCGCCGTCGGTCTCGCCCTGGCCGACACCGACCTGTCGGCAGACCGACGGACCGTCGCGGTGTCCGATGCCGGGGCCATCCCGTACTTCTCCGGATGGACCGCCACCGACTACATCGGCCTCAACGACGGACGGATCGCGCACGGCGCCGACCCGACCGAGGTCCTGCAGGCCGACGACCCGTCCGTGGTGGTCGTCACCAGTTCCTCGCCCAGGCCGCCGGCCGCGTCGTGGCGGACGGATCTGACTCCGGTCCTCGCCGGCCGCGAGCTCGTCGGCGTCGCGCAGATGCGCCCGGAGTACTTCCAGCTCGTGTTCGCGACGCCGGACGTCGCCCCGCAGGTCCGGACGGCGCTGGACCGGCGCCTCGCCGAGGGCCGCGCGGTCACCGACGCCCGGCTCGACCCCGGCTACTCCCGCTGGCTGGAGCGGATCCTCGGGCTCAGCTGAGGCGCCCCAGCACGTGCCCGCCGAGGGCGCGCAGCGCGGCGGCGTCGCGACGCAGGACCGCGCCGGGCAGCTGGACGGCGGCGTTGAGCCGCGACGACACGTGCGCCCGGGCCGCGCGGGCGGCCCGGGGCAGTCCCCGGGCGTCCATCCGGTCCGCCTCCGCCGCGAAGTAGCGGCGCTCCTCGGCGAACCGGTTCCCGGCGACGGCGCCCGACCCCGAGTCGCTGGAGCGGTGGCGCCGGTAGCGGAAGCAGACGTGGTCGTCGACGACCATCGTGCCGCCGTCGGCGATCACCGCGACCGGCAGCGCCAGGTCGAACACGTCCGCGGACTCCGGCATCGCGACCCGCGCCACCGCGTCGGTCCGCCAGCACAGCGACGGGTTGTACAGCCAGTTCCCCCGCAGCAGGCTCACCAGCAGGTCCTCGCCACCGACCGGGCGCGGGCCCGACCCGGACGGTGCGAGCAGCGCCTTGACCCGGTCGGCGAGCGGGCGGACCGGGCGGTCGTCGGCGTCCATCACCGCGACGCCCGGCTGCACCACCGCGGCGTCCGGCCAGCGATCGTGCAGCGCGAGGACGGTGTCGAGGTAGTCGGGCTCCATCAGGTCGTCGGCGCCCATCATCACGAAGTACGGCAGCTCGACCGCCTCGATGCAGTACCGGTTGTTCGCCTGCGCGCCGAGCCGCTCGGGGTTGCGGCGGTACCGGATCCGGTCGTCGCCCAGGCCCGCGAACCAGGGGCCGATCGTGTCGTCGGGGTAGCCGTCGTCGACGACGGTGAGCCGCCAGTCGGTACGGCGCTGGTCCTGCACGCTGCGGACCGCGCGGCGCAGGAGCTCCGGGTCGCCGTAGAAGGGGAGCATCACGTCGACGGGCACGCACCCGACGGTAGCGAGGCGCCCCCTGGCTACGATCACCCGGCCTCACCGGCCACGACACCAGCCACGACCCGGAGCACGGCGATGGACATCCAGAACCACTACTACGGCCACTCCGCCGTCCTCGCCGCCTACGCCGGGCTGTCCCGGCCCCGGCACATCGCCGGTCTGCTGCAGCACGGCTGGACCGCGGTCTCGCCCGTCGCCGCGCACTTCGCGGACTTCCCGAAGGTCGGCACCGACCCCCGGCAGCGACGTCTGCTGGTGTGGTCGCACGGCTGCCGCGGCTGGTCCCCCGCGGACGAGGACCGCACGACCACCCCGGTCGGCGCCCCGGTGCTCTACCTGGAGGCGCTGCTGCGCGCGCAGGGGTGGACGCCGTCGGAACGGCTCGGGCCGGTGTTCGTCCCGTTCCACGGCACCCGGCTGGTCCGCGTGACCGGCGCGCACGCCGACCTGGCCCGCCAGGTCACGAAGGTCGACGGCCCGTCGACGGTGTGCCTGCACCACGAGGACATGACCGACCCGGAGATCACCACGGCCTGGCGCGACGCCGGGCACACGCTGGTCACCGCCGGTCGGCGCGACGACCCGCACTTCCTGCTGCGGATCATGCACCTGGTCGGGAACGCGAGCCGGGTCTCGTCGAACCGGCTGTCGACGGCCGTGCTGTACGCGGCCGCCGTCGGCACCCCGGCCGCGGTGTGGGGGGATCCGCTGACGTTCGGGGCCCAGTCGTCGTCGGCGGTGGACGAGCTGCGCGCGACCTGGCCGGAGTTCCACACGGTCGATCCCACCGACGGGGCCCGCCCGGAGACCGGCGCCGCGGAGGCCGACGCCGCCGCGACCGCGCTGGCCCGCCGCGAGCTCGGCGCCGAGCACCTGCTCGACCCCGCCGCGCTGCGCTCCGTGCTCGGCTGGGGCCGCACCCCGGGCATCGGGCCGGGTCTGCAGTACTACGCGGCGTCGCCGCTGACGAAGGCCGCGATGGTGCTGGGGCTGACGAAGCGTTCCGAGGCCAGCACACAGGCCATGTCGGCGGGCAGCTCGAACCCGCTGCTGTGGCTGCGCCACCCGCTGGCCGCGCTGCCGAAGCCGCTGCCGCACGGTCTGCCCACGCCGGTCACGACCGAGGAGCCCCTCGACGCCTGACCACGCCGGTCAGGCCGGCCTGAAGATCCGGCGCACCAGCACCAGCAGCACCACCCCGAGCAGAGCGGCCAGCACGAACCGCACCGACAGCCACAGCACGCCCTCGGACGGCAGCAGCACGCCGGACCCGCACACGACGACCCCGACGGCCAGCGGCCCGGCCAGCACCGCCTCCCGCCAGCGGGTCGGCGACACCCTGCGGCGCAGCAGCGACGTCCCGGCCGCCAGGGCCAGGTAGATCAGCGGGAACCCGGCGGCAACGGCGGTCAGCGACCCGGTCCGGGCGAGCAGCACCGCCGCGACCACCCCGAGCACCAGGCTGACCGGGCTCGCGAAGGCCAGCCCGCCGCTGCGCCCGGACGCGAACACCAGGTGCACGTTGGCCAGGTACACGACGCTGACCACGGCGCCGAGCGTCGCGACCGCGGTGACCGGCACCAGCTGCTCGGGGGCGAACGAGGCCGGGGCGAGGATGCGCAGCAGGAACGGCGCGAGCAGCGCGACCCCACCGGCCAGGGCGGCGGTGACGACCCCGACGTCGCGGGCGGTGCGTTCCAGGGCGGCGCCGCGGGCCTCGGGCGGCGTCCGGTAGATCACCGGCGCCCAGGCGTTGTTCAACGCCGAGACGATCATGGCGGGGGCCGAGCCGAGCAGCAGCGCGATCTGCATGCGGCCGCCGTCGGCGACGCCGAAGTACCGGTTCACGATCAGGACCAGCGCGTTCTGCACCAGCAGCAGCGCGACCAGGTGCGGGACGGCGGGCAGCCCGATCCGCAGCGCCCGGCCGAAGTCACCCCGCGCCGTGCGCGGACGGCCACCGCGCAGGGCCAGCACCAGCCCGATGACCGCGGCGGCGAGGTAGCCGAGCAGCAGCCCGAACAGGTAGTCGTCGGCGTCGCTCGCCCGCCAGGAGACGAGCGCGAGCCCGGCGAGCGGGCCGCCGAGCGTCGCCACCCCGGACATGACCACGAACGGCACCGGCCGGTCCTGCACCCGCAGGAACGCCTGGGCGTTGAGCACCACGACGAAACCGGCGGCGGCGAGCCCGGCGCAGACGAGCCCGGCCCGCCACGGCACCGACAGCACCGGGACGCTCCACCACGGCCCGGCCAGCACCGCGACGACGACCACCGCCAGCGACAGCGCGCTGCCCTGCAACACCAGCGCCCGCGCGCCGTCGGTGCCGGAGCTCTCCAGGATCCCGTGCCGGGTGATCGACGACGCCAGGCCGAACCCGACGACCATCGCGCCGACCTGCACCAAGATCAGCCCGACGGCGACGACGCCGTATTCGGCGTCGCCCAGCAGCCGGGTGACGAACGGCGTGACGACGACGTTCGCCAGGATCGGGGCGACGCTGCCCAGGGTGTAGAGCGAGCCGCGCCCGAGTACCTCCCGGCTGGCGTCCACGGCGTTCACCCCTCGCTCACACCGAGTGCCCGAAGAACTCCCGGACCAGGGCGGCGACCCGGTCCACGTCGGTGTCGGTGAGATCGGGGAACAGCGGCAGCGAGAGCTGCTGGGAGTAGTACTCCTCGGCGTTCGGGCACAGGCCGCGGCGGTAGCCGAGGTCGGCGAACACCGGGTGCCAGTAGGCCGGGATGTAGTTGACCTGCACCCCGATGCCCCGCTCACGCAGGTGGTCGAACAGCGCGCGGCGGCGGCCGTCGAGCACGCGCAGCGGGTAGAGGTGCCAGGCGGGTTCGGCGCCGTCGCGGCGGACCGGGGTGCGGACCTCGGGCACGTCGGCGAGCGCGGCGTCGTAGCGGGCGTGGATCTCCCTGCGCCGCGCGGTGAACGCGGCCAGCCGCGTGAGCTGCGACGATCCGAGCGCGGCGAGCAGGTCGGGCAGCCGGTAGTTCAGCCCGAACGCGTGCACCTCCTGGTGCCACGGCCCCTCGTCGGGGAAGCGCTGGGCGTCCTTGTCGCGGACGAGGCCGTGGTTGCGGAACGACCGGGCGCCCGCGACGAGATCCGCCCGCGGGGACACGACCGCGCCGCCCTCGGCGGTGGTGAGGTTCTTGGTCGGGAAGAAGCTCAGTGTCGTCAGGTCGGCCAGGTCACCGACCGGGCGGCCGTGCCAGGTGCCGCCCACGGAGTGCGCGGCGTCCTCCAGCAGCAGGGCGCCGGCCCCGTGTGCCAGCGACCGCAACGGTTCCGCGTCGATCGGGTGGCCCGCGTAGTCGACCCCGGCCACGACGGTGGTGTCCGGGGTGAGCGCGGCCTTCGCCGCGTCCGGGTCGAGGTTGCCGGTGTCGGGGCTGACGTCGGCGAACACGACGTTCGCGCCGAGCAGCGCCGCGGCGCTCGCCGTCGCCACGAACGTCAGCGGGGCGACCACGACGTCCTGGCCGGGGCCGACCCCGGCTGCGGCGTAGGCGACGTGCAGCGCCGCGGTCCCGCTGGTCACGGCCACCGCGGGGTTCCCGCAGACCGCGGCGAGGTCGTCCTCGAACCGGGTCACGGCCGGGCCGGTGGTCAACCAGTCGGTCCCGAGGACCGCCGTGACCGCCTCGACGTCGGACGACGAGATCGACTGCCGGCCGTAGGGGAGCATCAGTCGAGCGCCTCGACCATCGCGCGCAGCTGCTCGGGCGAGAGCCACAGGTCGTTGGTGTCCGACCGGTACGCCTGCCCGTCCGGGACCGGCTCGCCGCCGGCCGGGGAGGTGTAGCCCCAGCCGGCGATGTAGGGCTCGACGACGTAGCGGTCGGCCAGTTTGAGGGTCCGCCGCGAGTCGTCGGCGGCGATCATCTCCTCGTGCAGCTTCTCCCCCGGCCGGATCCCGATCTCGTGGGTCGCGGCGCCGGGGGCGATGGCCTCGGCGAGGTCGGTCATCCGCATCGACGGGATGCGCGGCACGTAGAGCTCGCCGCCCTGCATCGCGTCGAAGGAGTCGATGACGAACTGCACCGCGTCCGGCAGGGTGATCCAGAACCGGGTCATCCGCTTGTCGGTGATCGGCAGCGACTGGCCCTCGGCGGCGAGGCGCTTGAATAGCGGCACCACGGAGCCGCGGCTGCCGAGCACGTTGCCGTAGCGGACCACGGCGAACCGGGTCTCGTAGGCGGCGGCGTAGTGGTTCGCGCTCACGAACAGCCGGTCGGCGCACAGCTTGGTGGCGCCGTAGAGGTTGATCGGGCTCGACGCCTTGTCCGTCGACAGCGCGACGACCTTCTTCACCCCGGCGTCGATCGCGGCCTCGACGACGTTCTGCGAGCCCTCGACGTTGGTCCGGATGAACTCGAACGGGTTGTACTCGGCGGTGTCCACCTGCTTGAGCGCGGCGGCGTGCACGACGTAGTCGACACCGTGCATCGCGCGGCGCAGGCGCGGCTGGTCCCGGACGTCGCCGAGGAACCAGCGCAGCCGCGGGTCGTTCTCGAACAGCGAGCGGCACTCGTACTGCTTCAGCTCGTCACGCGACAGGATCACCAGCCGCCGCGGCTCGTAGCGGTCGAGCAGGGTGCGGACGAAGGCCTTCCCGAAGGACCCCGTCCCGCCCGTGACCAGGACCGACGAGCCCTTGAGTACCGACATCACGCCTCCAGATCTGCGGAATTTCTTCCGCCCGGCATGATGGCACGCGCTCAACCGGACGAATCGAAGCAGGTACGGGTGCGGGTCAACGCGGTCATCCAGGCGCGGACGGGGTCGACGCGGCTCCCGGGCAAGGTGCTCACCGATCTCGGCGGGGCACCGGTGCTCGACCGGGTGGTCGCGGCCGCCCGTGCCGCCGAGGGCGTCGACCGGGTGGTCGTCGCGACCTCGACCGCCGCGGGCGACGACGCCGTGGCCGAGCGGGCCGCGGCGCTCGGCGCCCCGGTGGTGCGCGGCTCCGAGGACGACGTGCTCGCCCGCTTCGTCCAGGCCGCCGACGAGCACCCCTGCGACGCCGTGGTGCGCCTGACCGCGGACTGCCCGCTGCTCGACCCGGCGCTGGTGTCGCTGGTCGCCGCGACCTGGCGGGACGCCCCCGGCCACGACTACGTCGCGACCACCCTGGTGCGCACCCTGCCCCGCGGCCTCGACGTCGAGCTGGCGCGCACCGGTGCGCTGCGCGAGCTGGCCGGCACCGCGACCGGCCACGACCGGATCCACGTGACGTCGGGCCTCTACGGCGCCCCGGAGCGGTTCCGCTGCCTCGGGCTCGTCGTCGCCCCGGCGGCCGACGACCTGCGCGTCACCCTCGACACCGCCGACGACCTGCACGCCCTGCAGGGCCTGGTGGAGGCACTGGGCGGCCGGAGCGACTGGCGGTCGGTGGTCGCGGTGCTGCGGTCACGACCCGACCTGGTGGAGCGCAACGCGCACGTCCGCCAGAAGTCCCTCGCCGAGGGCTGACCGTGCGTCTGCTGCTGCGTTGCGACGCCGGGCCGTCGACGGGAGTGGGGCACGCCGTCCGGTGTGCCGCGGTCGCCGAGGCCGCGGCGCTCTCCGGGCACGAGGTGTCCTGGTCGGGACGGCTCGACGGGCTGGACTGGCTGTGGTCCGGGCTGGTCCGGGAGCCCGGACCCGTCCTGCCCCCGGCCGACACCGCCGGCGGACTCGCCGCGCTGGCCCGTGAGCACCGGATCGACGCCGTGCACGTCGACCACTACCTGCTCGGCGACGACCTGCGTCCGGCCCTGCACGACGCCGGGGTCGTGCTGTCCACGGTGGAGGACTTCGCGACCGGCCGGCGTCCCGGCGACGTCGTGGTCGACCCCAACATGGGTGCCGACGACCACGCCCGCCCCGACGACGGCTCCCCCGTCCTGCTCCGCGGCCCCGGCTACGCCCC
>JAESFO010000873.1_pt1 | contig 11989 bp, 11 predicted proteins | sample 9269421 | NCBI WGS metagenome assembly JAESFO01 (sample SAMN14502839, study PRJNA617101) | algae metagenome | isolation source: Nostoc desertorum CM1-VF14 and co-occurring heterotrophs from rocky... | place: USA: Clark Mountains, San Bernardino, California | collected 2000-06-05 | reverse complement strand
GGCCTGTCCGAGCGACCGGGTGGACCGGCCCGGCCGTGGCGGCGGTGCCGCTCGGCCCGGACGCCCCGCGAACGCCGTCGCGACCAGGGCGACGGCGCGGTCGTCGTCGCGGGTGAGCCGGAGCAGCGCCTCCCGCGCCCCGGACCCGGGCTGCTCGACCAGCGCCTGGGCCAGCCGGATCCGCGCGGCCGGGTCGGCGCCGTCGAGCGCACCGCCGAGCGCGTCGAGTACCCGCGCCGAGGTGGCGGGGTCGTCCTCGGACAGCGCCGCCAGCACCTCCGCGGCGGCGACGTCGTCCACCCCCGCGACGACCAGCGCCACCAGGGCGGGCACGGTCGCGGTCACCCCGCGCCCGCCCGCGGCCAGCACGGCGCGCCGGTGCACCTCCGGGTCCGGGTCGTCGACGGCGTCGACGAGTGCCGCGGTCGCCTCCGGTGCCGTGCCGGTCTCGGCGAGCGCGTCCACCGCGCGCCGCCGGACCGCGACGTCGGCGGACCGCAGGCCGGCGGCGAGCGTCGCCGCCGCGGTGCCGTCCGGGTCGCCGGAACGGGCCAGCGCCCACCGCAGTGCCCCCGCGACGTGCGGGTCGGGCTCGGCCAGCGCGGTCCGGGCCAGCAGCTCCGGGGGCAGCGGGGCGTCGGCCGTCGCGGCCAGCGCCGCCTGCTGACGGTGCCCGGCCGCGGGGGAGGCCAGCGCCCGCAGCAGCCCGACGACGTCGAGCACCTCGTCCCAGCTCCCCGGCTCCGCGGCGTCGACGGTGCGCAGCCGCGCGAGCAGCTCCCGGTCGCGGGTCAACCGGTCCTCGGTCGCCCGGACCAGGTCCGCGACCAGCTCCGACGGCGTGAACGCCGGGTCCGCCAGCGCCCGCCCCACCTGGGCCAGCGACAGCCCGAGCGTCCGCAGGCCCTCCACATGGAGGAGCCTGCGGACGTCGGCGGGGGAGTACTCGCGGTAGCCGCCGACGGTGCGCCCTGTCGGCCGGACCAGCCCGACGGCGTCGTAGTGGCGCAGCATCCGGGCGCTGAGCCCGCTGCGCCGCGCCACCTCCCCGATCAGCACCCGGCCATCGTCCCGCGGCCGGGGCCCAGCGCCACCACCCGCTGCGCCTCCGCGACGGCGGCGTCGAACCCGGCGTCCGGGTCCGCGCGCAGCGCGACGGTGGCACGCGCGTGCGCGGCGACCGCCGGGTCGGGGTCCTCCGAGGCCCGCGCGAGCGCCGCGCCGGCGGTGTCGCCGAGGTCGACCCGGGCCCGGCTCAGGCTGAGCCGGACGTCGCGGTCGCCGCGGCCGAGCTGCCCGGCCAGCTCCCCGGCCAGCGCGGCCCGCTCTCCGGCGGGGGCGAGCACGACGGCGGCGCGCCAGGCCGTGCGGGCCACGTCGTCCTCGGGGTCGCGGAGCAGGTCGCGGGTGACCCACGGCCACGTCGACGGGGCGGCGATCTTCGACAGCGTGTGCAGCGCCTGTGCCCGCGCCCGTGGCCGGGGCGAGCCGAGCTCGATGCGCAGGCGGGGCAGCACGTCGGCAGCCGGGAGCCGGGTCAGCGCCCAGGACAGCATGTCGCGGACGAAGGCGTCCGGCTCGGCCGCGCACCGCTCGACCAGGACCCCGGCGAGTGCGGGGTCGGGGGTCGACCCGGCGGCGAGCGCCGCCCGCAGCCGGGTCGAGGCGTCGTCGGCGGCCAGGGCCGACCGGAGGTCCTGCGGTGTGGTCATGGCTCCACCCCAGACCCTGTCACGGTGTGAGGGTCAAGCCCGGCGTGCAGGTTCAGGGCCGCTGCTCCAGCCAGTGGCGTCGGCACCGATCTCGAACCAGCGCCGGACCTGCACGGCGAGACGGGTGAAGGAGAAGGTGATCAGCACGGTCGTGCCCCCGTCCGGGTGAGCTGGTCGGCGAGGTCGGTCAGGTCCGTGGCGTGCAGGTCGAACCGGTCGTGTGCGCCCGGCGGGTCGCCGCCGGGCCGGTCGACGTATGCGGTGCGCATCCCGGCCGCCGCCGCACCCCGGAGGTCCCACGCGTGGGCCGCGACCATCAGGAGCCGATCGGGCGGGACCGCCGCGGCCTCGACCGCGAGCCGGTAGACCTCCGGGGCGGGCTTGTACGACGCGGCGCCCTCCGCCGACAGAGCGAGGTGCCAGCGCAGCCCTGCCCCCGCGGCCAGCCGCAGCAGGGTGGAGCGGCTCGCGTTCGACAGTCCGACCACCGGGAACCGGCCGGCGAGCCGGGTGATCCCGTCGGACGAGTCCGGCCACGCCGGATGCCGCGCCCCGGCGCCGGCCAGCGCCGCGACGACCTGCGGGGCGCCGACACCCGCCCGCCGCGCGACGGCCGCCGCGGCCTCGGCGTCCAGCACGTGGCCGGGCACGAACGCCCGCCCGCCCGCGACGATGCGCCGCTGCTCGCCCGCGACGTGCGCCTGCCATACGCCGGTCAGGTCCGTGGCGGTGTCGCGGTCGGTGCCGGGCACGGCCGCGGCGATCGCGTCGCGCAGGCCGGACGGCTCGTCGACCAGCGTGCCCAGCACGTCGAACACGACGACGTCGATCGTCATCAGCGGCTCCCCGGGATCGTCCGGCGACGGCGTCACCGGTTCGACTGGTGACGCAGTGTGCGGCGTCGATTCGTCACCGGTCAAGATGGTGCCGTGGGTTTCGTGTTCGTGAGCGGCAGTGCCGCGCTCGACCTGGTCGGCACCGTCACCTGGCGGCGCACCGACCCGACCGAGCTGCTCACCGGGCCCGCCGACCTCGCCCGCTGGATCGACGCCTGCGCCGACCTCCCGGACGGCGTGACCGTGACCCCGGAGGTCCTCGGGCGCGCGCGGGACCTGCGGGAGGCGGTCCACCGGCTCGCGACCGACCGGCTGGCCGGGCGGGCGGGCGTTCGACCCCGCTGCGTTGGCCGTCGTCAACGGCACGGCCCGCGGTCCCGGCCTGACCGTGCAGCTCGACGACCACGGCACCCGCCGTACCGGCGACGCCGACGCCGTCCTCGCGGAGCTGGCGCGCGACGCCGTCGCCGTCCTCGCCGACGTGGACACCCCGCTGAAGGAGTGCGGCCGCCCCGGCTGCACCCGGCTCTATCTCGACCGCTCCCGTGGCGCGCGGCGCACCTGGTGCGGCATGGACGAGTGCGGGAACCGGGTGAAGGCGGCCGCCTACCGCGCTCGCAGGAGGACGATCACCGGCTGAGTCGTTCTCCTGACGGCCCGCACGGGGGCCCCGGCGCGGGCGGGGCCCCGGGAGCGGACGTCACGCCGGCGTGATGACCACCTTGAGCGCCTGGTTCGCCGCGGCGTTCTTGAACACGTCGTAGGCCTCGTCCATCTGGTCGAAGGTGAACGAGTGGGTGCCCATCTTCTCCGCCGGGATCCGTCCGCCCGCGACCATCTTGAGCAGCGTCGGGATGGACACGGTGTCGACCAGGCCCATCGTCAGCGTGACGTTGGAGATCCACATGTCCTGCATCGGCAGCTCCACCGGGGTGCCGTGGACGCCCACGTTGGCGATCGTGCCGCCCGGGCGCACCAGCGACGCCGCCGTCAGCAGCGTCTCCGGGTAGCCGACGGCCTCGATCGCGACGTCCACTCCGAGCCCGTCGGTCAGCGCGGTCACGTCGGCGACGGTGCCCGGCCCGACCTCGACGCTGTCGGTCGCGCCGAACTCGACGGCCTTCTCCAGCCGGAACTTGTTGGAGTCGATCGCGATGACCTTCGACGCGCCCCACAGGCCGGTCGTGAGGATCGCAGAGAGGCCGACCGCACCCGCGCCGACGACGGCGACGGTGTCGCCCGGCCGTACGTTCCCGGCGAGCACACCGACCTCGTAGCCGGTCGGCAGCGAGTCGGCGAGGAAGATCGCCTGCTCGTCGGTGACCGACTCCGGCACGGCGTAGAGCGAGGTGTCGGCGTAGGGGACCCGGACGTACTCGGCCTGGGTGCCGTCGATGAGGTGGCCGAAGATCCAGCCGATCCCGCCGACGGTCTGGCAGTGCGACGGCATGCCGCGCTGGCAGTAGTCGCAGCGGCCGCACTTGGTGATCGCGGGGACGAGGACGCGATCGCCGACGGCGAACCCGGACACGGCGTCGCCGACGGCGGTGATCGTGCCGACGGCCTCGTGGCCGAGGATGCGGCCGTCGGTGACGGCCGGGACGTCACCCTGCAGGATGTGCAGGTCGGTGCCGCAGATCGTGGTGGTGTCGACCTTGACGATCACGTCGGTGGGGTCCTGGATCGTCGGGTCCGGGACCTCCTCCCAGGCCTTGGCGTCCGGTCCGTGGTAGACGAGTGCCTTCATCTGCTCACTCCGTTGGTCGCAGGGGGTGCCGAGAGCGTCGGCGGGCCCGACGCTAATGCGGGAGTGCGCATGTGACTGTCCCGTTCTGGGACGACTCCGCGGGCGGCACGACCCCCGGCGACTGCGGTGTGTCCCGGTCCCGGGACACCTCAGCCGATGTAGCTGATCCCGAACGCGTCGATCTTGCGGTAGAGCGAGGACCGGGCGATCCCCAGCAGCTCGGCGGCCTGGTAGCGGTTGCCGCGCGCCTCGTAGAGGGCCTGGATGATCACGTCGCACTGCGCCGCCTCGAGCATCGACATCCGCGGTGCGCCGCCGGTGAAGCACGACGACGGCAGGTCCGGTGCCTGCACCACGCCGACCGGCTTGCGGGCGATGACGTAGCGCAGCACGTCCTCCAGCTCGCGTAGGTTCCCCGGCCAGGCGTAGCCCTCCAGGACCCGCACCACCTGCATGCTCAGGCTCAGCGACCGGCCGCCGGACAGCGAGTGCAGCACCGACCGCGCGAGCTGGCCGAGCTCGTCGGCCCGGTACCGGAGCGCGGGCACCCGGACCGTGTCGTGGAAGTGGCGCAGCAGCAGCCCGTAGGGCCGGGTGGCGTCGACCGAGGGCGTGTCGATGCACCCGACGACGGTCGGTGCGGCGGGTGTGGACACGAGCACCCGCAGCGACTCGTCGAGGCGCCGCGCGGCGACCGACCCGAGCATCGCGAGCCGGCGCAGGACGAGCAGCCGCGGCCGGTCCCCGTCGGTGCCGCGGACCGTCGGCAGGAGGGGGCCACCGGACTCCGCGATCCGCGCGCAGTCGAGCACCTGCACCGTCCCGGACGGGTGGCTGCGGCGGAACTGCTCGACGGCCAGGGTCTGCTTCCCGACCCCCGGCTCGCCGACGAGGAGCAGGTGCCTGGTCCGTGCGGCGACCGCGGCCGCGACGTCGCGGCGGGCGCGCAGGTAGGGGCTGAGCAGCTCGCGGTTCGCGCGGCGCCGCACCTCGGCGGCGGCGCCGTCGGCGTGGGCGTCCCGGAAGTCGGCCGCGAAGTCCCGGCGGGCGGTCGGCGCGACGTGCGACCCCTGGCGGCGCATCGCGTCCGTCGCCAGGGCCCCGGCCGGTACGGGAACGCTGCGCCGCCCGGAGCTGACGTGGCCCACGACGGCACGGCCGTCGCGGACGACGGAGGTGACGACGTCGTCGCGGCGGCCCGACGGGAGCTCGGCCGTGGACCCGGCGGGTGGCGGGTCTGCGAGAGCGGCGTCGGCGAGCGCCCGGTCGAGCAGGTGGTCCCGGTCCTCGCGGGGCAGGGCCCGGAACCCGGGGCTGCACAGGGTCGCCCGGCCGTCGGTCGCGACGACCCACTCCGCGCCGGAGCGTGCGCAGACGTCGTCGAAGCGGGCGTGCAGCATCCGCCCGGCCCGGTGCCCGCGGTCCCGGACACGCTCGCCGACCTGGCGGGCCAGCTCCGCGGCGACGGCCGCACGCAGCGCCGACGTAGCGCCCGGCGTCGACAGGTGCGTCACGACCACTACCGTCTGCGGGGCCGCGTCGGTGTCGGACGGCACCGGTGCGGCGGCCTCGGCCAGGTGGGCGAGGTCGGGGTGGAGGTGCTCGGGACCGTCCACCCGGGCGGCGCGACCGGTGGCCCGCACGAGCGCGGACGCCGTCGTCGCCACGTCCTGCTCGGCGATCCGGAAGCCCGGTGCGACCAGGACGGCGTCGAGCAGCGCGGCGAGGTCCGGGCAGGCGTCGCGGCGGACGCGGACCACACCGTCGCCGTCGACGAGCAGCACCGAGCAGTCCAGGTCCTCGGCGCCGACGAGGAAGCGGTCGAACACCTCGTCCGCCTCGGCGACGGCGGCGACGCCGGGTTCGTGCCCGACGTAGGTCGCGGACCGGGCGAGGTCGACGCCCAGGTCGACCGACCGCTGCCAGGACTCCGCGACGATCGGGCGGACGTGGGCGCCCACGTCACCGACGTGCCGGGCGTGCCGCACCCGCCGGGCGGCGGCCTCGACCCCGGCGCCGGTATCCACAGGCGTAGCGTAGCCAGCCGGCGCCCCACTCCACGAGGATCGCCGGCAGCCGGCGTCTGCCGGTCACGCTCACCGATCCGGGGCCGGGCAACCTCTCGGGGCAGTGTGGCTAGGCAGGGAAGTCCGCGCTGCGCGAGAGGTCCTCGTTCGCCCGGATGCCGGCCAGGTTCTGCTCCAGAGCATCGAGCACCGCGTCGTACCCGCTGTTGCCCAGGACCAGCCGGCGGGGCGGCGGATCCTGGGACATCGCCATGATCACCGCACGGGCACCGCGGTGCGGGTCGCCGGGCTGCACACCGTCCATCCCGACGAAGACGGCCCGGACCTGCTCCAGCATCTCGTGGTACACCGGGATCGCCTCCTCGAAGGCGTCGTCGGCGAATCCGGCGTAGGCGTTGGTGCGGAACGCTCCCGGTTCGACGGTCAACACGGAGATGCCCTGTGCGGCGACCTCGTCGCGCAGCGCGTCGGTGACGGCCTCGACGGCGAACTTCGTCGCGCTGTAGTAGCCGAATCCGGGCGCCGGGATGAGCCCGGCCACCGAGGACACGTTGACGATCCACCCGTCGCCGCGGGCGCGCATCCCCGGCAGCACCGCGCGGGTCACGGAGAGCACGGCGAAGAAGTTCAGCTCGAACATCGACCGCATCGCGGACTCGTCCATCGCCTCGATGGATCCGTACCAGCCGCGGCCGGCGTTGTTGACCAGCACGTCGATACCACCGAAGTGCTCCTCGGCTGCTCGTACCGCGCGCCGTACCTGTGTCGCGTCGGTCAGTTCCAGCGGCACGACGAGAACGCGGTCACCGTACCGGTCCGCCCACGTCGCCAACTCCTGCGGGCGGCGGGAGGTCACCACCACGCGGTCACCGGTGTCGAGCGCCGCCTCGGCGAAGGCCATCCCGAAGTTGCCGGGCGTGCCACCGGTGATGAACCATCGCCGTGTCACGGCTCGATCACCAGCCGACCGATCACTGCACCGTCGAGGATGAAACGGTAGTGCAGATCGACGACCCCGCCCGGGAAGTCGCCCTCCAGATGCTGCCCGACGTCGACGCCTCCGGTGGTCGTGGACGCACCAGCGAACTCGGCGGTGTAGGTGTACTCGGTGACCGCGGTCGCCAGCCAGGCCCTGATCTCGTCGGTGCCCGCGTGGTCGCGGCCGTCATCGGTCACCACGGCATCGGAGGCGAAGGTGGCGAGCGCCCGATCGAACTCCTGGGAGTCGAGTGCGGTCATGAACGTCTTCACGGATTCCGGGAGTGCTTCCCATTCTGCTGTGGACATGACTGCACGATGGAGCTTCCCGTGAGGGGAAGGTCAACCCGTGGTCGCGAGCATCCCGCGATGTTGACCTTGCCCCAGGGGGAGGCTTCAGGATTGCCTCGTCCGACAGGCGACGCGACGTGGGGGAGGACGCCATGGGGGCCCAGGTCTCGATCGGTGACTTCGCGCTGATGACCGGCCTGAGCCGTAAGGCACTACGCCACTATCACGACATCGGCATTCTCGAACCGGCCCATATCGACCCCGGCACCGGCTACCGTTTCTACGACACCGGCCAGGTCGACCATGCGCACATCATCCGCCGGTTCCGCTCCCTGGGCATGTCCATCCCCGACATCAAGGCGCTCCTGAGCACCGACGACGCCGGGGCCCGCACCGAGATCATCACCTCCCATCTCGAGCAGATGGAGGCTGCGCTCGCGCAGACCCGTGACACCGTGGGGGCGTTGCGTGAGCTGCTCGCCCCGGCGAGCCCTCCCGCCGACGTCACGGTGCGCCACGAGCCGGCGCTCGCCGTGTGGTCCGTCAGCGCCACCATCGACGTATCCGAGATCGACGACTGGTTCGCAGCCGCACTGCGAACACTGCACCGGGCTGTCGCCACGGCCGCAGGCTCGCCCGACGCGGTGGTGCCGGGCGGCCTCTACGAGAGAGCGCTGTTCCTCGAACAGCAGGGCCACACAACCCTGTTCGTCCCCGCACCACCATCGGTCGATCCGCCGGCGGGTGTCCGGGCCGAGGTCCTCCCCAGGACCGAGTTCGCGGTGCTCACCCATCCGGGCGGCCACGATGGCATCGACCGTAGTTACGCGGCCCTGGGGATCTATGTCAACGAGCATCTGATCAGCAGCCAGGGGCCCATTCGCGAACGGTACTTCGGGGGTACCCCTACGGATCCTGCCCGGTTCACCGCCACCGAGATCTGTTGGCCGATCTTCGGAACCACCGCACCCACGGTATGAGCGGACCGGGAACGCGATCATCGTGACGGCGATCGTCATCATCCGGCAGGCCGCCCCCGCTGCATCGCCCGCCGTCCGCCCCGTCGGCCGCGGCGGCGAGATCCGCGTCGGTCGTCGCCGGGTCGACCTGTGCGAGCACCCGGTACTCCAGGTCGTCGACCGGGTTGATCCAGTAGAAGTCCGCGATCCCGACCGGGGCCGAGCCCTCGGGGTACCGGTAGAGGATCTCCACGACGGCCCCGGCGCCGGGCACCCGCCGCGCGGGAGGCAGCGCGCGCTCCACCGTGCGCACGGTCCGCTTCGCCCGGTGGAACGCCTCGGTGCCGGGGCGCCCGCTGCCGCGCAGCGAGACGAAGGTCGTGGCGGGCGCGACGACCAGCTCCGGCTCGTCGGCGGCGGCCAGGTGCGGGGTCGTGGGCACGGCATCGGTGGTCATCGGGATCCTTCCGGTGGGGAGTCGCGGTACCGCCGACGGTAGGAGCGGTTGTGGACCGTTCCCGTCCGGAACCCGGACCTATCCTGCGACGGTGCTCAGCGCCTCGCACCGGCTCCTCCAGCTCCTCACGGTCCTGTCGACCCGCCCGGAGTGGTCGGGTGCCGAGCTGGCGGACCGGCTGGGCGTGCACGAGCGGACCGTCCGCCGCGACGTCGTCAAGCTGCGTGAGCTCGGGTACGGCGTCGAGACCGCGACCGGCCCGTTCGGCGGGTACCGGCTCGTCGCCGGGTCCCGGACGCCCCCGCTGAGCCTCGACGACGACGAGGCGCTGGCCACCGCGATCGCGCTGCGGCGGCTCGCGTGGAGCCACCCCGACGGCGAGGGACGCGCGGCGCCGGCGGCCCTGCTCAAGCTGCGCCGGTCCCTGCCGTCCCGGGCCGCCGAGGCACTGGGCCGGTTCGACCTCGCGATCGCCGAGGCCGGGGTGCGGCCGGACGCCCATGGCGAGGTGGACCCGGAGACCCTGACCGCGCTCGCCGGCGCCTCCCGGACCCGCGACCGGGTCCGGTTCCGCTACCGCGACCGCCACGGGGCGGAGAGCACCCGCGCGGTGGAGCCGGAGCAGGTCGTCCGCACCGCCCACCGGTGGTACCTCGTCGCCTGGGATCTCGACCGCCGGGACTGGCGGGTGTTCCGGGTCGACCGCGTCGCGGCCGTCGCCGTCACCGGCCGGGCGGACCCGCGCCGCAGGGAGGTCGACGCGACGGCGCTGGTCGAGGAGGCGATCACCACCACGCCCTACGCGACCTACGCCGAGGTCGAGATCCACCGCTCCCTCGACGAGACCCGAGCACTGCTCCCGGCGAGCATCGCGCGGCACCGCGCCGACGGCCCAGACCGGACCCTGAGCACGGTCGGCGGCCTCGACGCACGGTGGATCGCGGAGTTCCTGCTCCGGCTCGGGGTTCCGTTCCGGGTACTCGGACCCGACGAGGTCCGCGAGCACGTCGTGGCCCGGCTGGAGGAGCTGCTGGCGCTGCAGCACAACCCGTGACGCGGGCCACCGTCGCCGGTTCCGGACAGGACCGGTCCGGAACCGGACCTAGCGTCGTGGTCACACGAGACGAGGGGCGTGACCATGACCGACGACACCGGGCCGGCCGACGACGGACTGGGCGACGCACGCAGCCGCGCCCGCGAGGTGCGCGCGCTCTACGAGCAGCTCGAGGGCCGGCTGCTGGGGCGCACCTGGACCCTCCCGGAGCTGGCGCTCGGGTTCACCCACGACGCCGCCTACGTCGGACGGCTCGTGCTCGCGGCCGAGCGCACCTGGGACATCGACGGCGACACCGACGCCGAGCTGCGGCACAAGCTCGCCGAGTGCCTCTGGTGGCTGTTCGTGCTCGCCGACCGGCTCGACGTCGACCTCCCCGAGGCCTACGGGGCCACGATGGAGCGCATCGGGGGCGGACTGCGGCGCGCGGTCGCCGAGGGGGCCGGATGACGGCTCGTCCCACGGCGGCGCCGGGTCGGACGCGTCGCGCCGGCACGTCGGACCAGTGCCGCTGCGCGACCCGGGGGTGCGAGCGCAGCCGGTCAGCGCGTTCTCCCCGTAGCGCGCGTCGAGCGGGTTGTCGGCGTCCTCGCTGATCCCGCGGACGTCCGCGGCCAGCTCGGCCGGCGGGTCGAGCGGCGCGACGACGGCGTCCAGGTGCGGCGCGAGGCGGAACGGCACCGATATCCGGTCGACCCCGGGCGGTGGCGACACCACCCGGTGCCGCGTCGCGGTGAGGTGGCCGCGGGTGGCGATCTCCAGCATCCCGCCGATGTTCACCACGAACGAGCCCGGCACCGGGAGGGCGTCGGACCAGCCGTCGAAGTAGGCCTCCTGCCGGCCGAGCGCGGCGGCGAGCGCACGCAGGACCTCGCGGGAGACCCGCAGCATCTCGGTCTGCCGGCGCAGGACGACCTCGCGCAGCTCGGGCAGGGCGGCCGGCCACTGGTCCGGGCCGATCAGCCGCAGCCGGTCCGGCTCCCCGGGACCGGGCTCGACGGCGGCGCGCTCGGCCCGATGTCGATCTGCTCGCGCCGGTCGGCGGTGCCACCGGTGTGCTCGGTCCCGGCCCGGGTGTAGCCGCGGAACCGGGGGAGTGGACGTTCTCGATCGCGAGACGGTCCTGCAGGGGCAGCGCGAAGAAGCGGCGGGCGAGCGCGTCCGTACCGGTCAGTGACGGAGAAGAACCCGGCCTCACGCGCGGCGCGACGTAGTTCCGCGAGGAGGGCCGCCCGCTCGTCCGGACCGGCGCGAAAGCGGGACAGGTCGACGACCGGGAACCGGTCGGTGACGGGCGGCGGCACGGTGCCTCCGACGGGGTGGCGGACGGGCACCTCGGACGTGGTGCGCCGGGCGTACCAGACACCCTGGCCGTCGGAGAGGGCGTCACGGCGCCGGCCGCGGACCGACCGTCGTGATCAGCCGCGGCTGCTGCCGACGAGATGGGCGAACACCACGGTGTTGTCCCGATAACTCCGTGCGCTCGAGTCGAAAGATCCGCCACAGGTGATCAGGCGCAGTTCCGCGCGGTCGACGTCGCCGTAGACGGATTCCGTCGGAAACGCATTCTTGGGAAACGACCGGACTTCGTCGACACGGAATGTCGCGGCAATTCCGTCGGCCCGTGTGACGGTGATGTCCTCGCCCGGACGCATCCGGCCGAGGTCGTAGAACACCGACGGTCCCTCGGCGGCCGAGTCGACGTGGCCGAGGATGACCGACGGGCCGCGGAAGCCCGGTGCCGACGACCCGCGGTACCAGGACGCCCGGTCGTAGCCGGGGCCCGGGGCCGGGACCTCGAGGGTGCCGTCCGGCGCGAGACCGGACTGGTCGACGACCGACTCGACCCCGATCGACGGGATCGAGATCGACCGGGGCGGGGAGGGCGGGAGCACCTCCCCCACCGGCCGGGCCCCCGCGGGCGCGGT
>JAESFO010000872.1_pt1 | contig 12038 bp, 10 predicted proteins | sample 9269421 | NCBI WGS metagenome assembly JAESFO01 (sample SAMN14502839, study PRJNA617101) | algae metagenome | isolation source: Nostoc desertorum CM1-VF14 and co-occurring heterotrophs from rocky... | place: USA: Clark Mountains, San Bernardino, California | collected 2000-06-05 | reverse complement strand
CGACGTCCCGGCCCCGCTCAGGGCCCCGGCCCCTCGGGTGCGGGGCCCGGGGCGGTCCCCGGCGGCCGGGCGGCGGGCTCGCCTGCGCCCGGCCGCCCGCCGTTCGGCACCCCGGTGCCCGGCCCCGCCCCCGGGGGAGGCGACGAGCACCTCACCCGTGCCGTCCGCCGTCCGGACCCGCCCGCCGGCGGGACCCACGGCCGCCACCACGACGACCCGTCGGACCCCGGCCCCACCCGCCCGATGCTCCGTCCGGACGACGACCCGGACCACCCCCCCACCCGGTGATCACCGGTTGTGGAGCGCAGCGTCCGCCCGGCGGGCGACGGACTCCACAACCGGTGATCGTGGTCGTAGCGGGACGGGTGAGGCCGGTCTCAGGACCACCCGTCGCCACCCGGCGCGCGTCTACCCTCGCGTCCGGCGCGCGGCCACCGGAGGTCGCGCCACCCGCGGATTGCCCGACCGGTACCCCACCAGGACCGGAACGGGAGGAAACGGATTCTCGTGATGGACTCTGCGATCGATGGCGGTCGCCCCGCGCGGCTCGCGGTCGGGGTGGTCTCGGCCGGTCGGGTCGGTGCGGTGCTGGGCGCCGCGCTCGCCCGCGCGGGCCACCACGTCGTCGCCGCCTCCGGGGTCTCGCAGGCCTCGGTGCGCCGGGCGGAGACCCTGCTCCCCGACGTCCCCCTGCTCCCGCCGGACGAGGTCTGCTCGCGCGCCGACCTGGTCCTGCTCGCCGTCCCCGACGACGTGCTGCCCGGCCTGGTCCGTGGCCTCGCCGCCGCCGGGTGCTTCCGCCCGGGCCAGATCGCCGTCCACACGGCGGGGTCGCGCGGCGTCGCGGTGCTGGACCCGGCGACGGAGCAGGGTGTGTTGCCGCTGGCGCTGCACCCGGCGATGACGGTGACCGGCCGCCCCGAGGACGTCGACCGGCTCGCCGCCTGCTGCATCGGCGTCACCGCCCCCGGCGACCCGGAGCACGGCGACCCGCGCGACGCCGTCGGCTGGAGCGTCGCCGAGGCACTCGTGCTGGAGATGTCGGCCGAGCCCGTCCGCATCCCCGAGGCGATGCGCCCGCTCTACCACGCCGCGCTCGCCCACGGCGCCAACCATCTGACCACCCTGGTCGGGGACTGCGTGCAGTTGCTGGAGACCGCCGGCATCCGGCCCGCGGAGCGGCTCGTCGCGCCGCTGCTGTCGGCCGCGCTGGACAACGCGCTGCGCCACGGCGACCGCGCGCTGACCGGACCGGTCGCCCGCGGCGACGCCGGCACCGTCCGGACCCACCTGGAGCACATCGCCGACGCCGACGCCGACCTGGCCGCCGTCTACCGGGCGCTGGCCGGGCGCACCGCCCACCGCGCCGCCGCCGCCGGGCTCCTGGGCCCCGACGGCGTCCGCGACATCGAGACCGCACTGGAGGAGAAGTGAGCACCCCCGGCTCCACCCGGAACGGCTACGGCACCGGCCGGCTGACCGTGCACGCCGACCCCGCGAAGCTCGCCGCGGTCACCCGCGCGCTGCGCGGTGCGGGCCGCAAGGTCGTCCTCATTCCCACGATGGGCGCCCTGCACGAGGGCCACCGCGAGCTGATCCGGCATGCGAAGCGGATCCCCGGCGCCGTCGTCCCGGTCGTGTCGATCTTCGTGAACCCGCTGCAGTTCGGCGCGGGCGAGGACCTCGACCGCTACCCGCGCCCGATCGAGGCCGACCTCGACGCCTGCCGCGACGAGGGCGTCGAGCTGGTGTTCACCCCGCAGGTCGAGCACATGTACCCGCCGGGCTCGCAGACCCGCGTCACCGCCGGGCCGCTCGGTGACGAGCTGGAGGGTGCCTCCCGGAGGGGCCACTTCGACGGCGTCCTGACCGTCGTGTCCAAGCTGTTCCACATCGTCGGCCCGGACGTCGCGCTGTTCGGCGAGAAGGACTACCAGCAGCTGACGCTGATCCGCCGGATGGTGCGCGACCTGGACTTCCCGACCCGGGTCGTCGGCGTCCCGACCGTCCGCGAGGACGACGGCCTGGCCCTGTCCTCGCGCAACGTCTACCTCGACCCCGGGCAGCGCCGCGCCGCCGCCGTGCTGTCGCGCGCGCTCGCGGCCGGGGCCGCGGTGTCGGTCCGCGGGCACGACGCCGTGCTGGACGCCGCCCGCGCCGAGCTGGCGACCGAGCCGGAGGTCGACGTCGACTACCTCGAGCTGCGCGACACCGACCTCGGACCGGCCCCCGCCCCGGGCGCCGGGGACGGCCGCCTGCTCGTCGCCGCCCGGGTCGGCGCCACCCGCCTGATCGACAACGCCCCCATCGCGTTCTGACCGCGTCCCGAGGAGAACCGCCGTGAACCGAACGATGATGAAGTCCAAGATCCACCGCGCCACCGTGACGCAGGCCGACCTGCACTACGTCGGCTCGGTCACCGTCGACGCCGACCTGATGGCGGCCGCCGACCTGCTCGAGGGCGAGCAGGTCAGCATCGTCGACATCACCAACGGCGCCCGCCTGGAGACCTACGTGATCACCGGCGAGCCCGGCTCCGGGGTGATCGGCATCAACGGCGCCGCCGCGCACCTGGTGCACCCCGGTGACCTGGTCATCCTGATCTCCTACGGCTCCTACGACGAGGCCGAGCTGCGCGACTACAGCCCGCGCGTCGTCTTCGTCGACGCCGACAACCGGATCGCCGACCTGGGCGCCGACCCGGGGCACGCCCCGGAGGGTTCGGGCCTGCTGACCAGCGCGGCCCGCTGAGGACGACACGGTGCTGCTCTGCATCGATGTGGGGAACACCCACGTCTCGCTGGGGCTCTACCCCGACACCGGGACGGGTGCGGAGGCGCTCGACCCGGAGCCGGAGCGGCGCTGGCGGCTGCGCACCGACACCAGTGCCACCGCCGACGAGCTGGACCTGACCGTCACCGGGATGCTCGGCGCGCACTTCCCCGAGGTCACCGCGGTCGCCGCGCTGTCCACGGTGCCCGGGCCGTCGCGGGAGCTGCGCACGCTGCTCTCGCGCTGGTCGGACCGGATGCGGACGCTCGTCGTCGGGCCGGGGGTACGGACGGGCGTGCCGCTGCTGGTGGACCACCCGCGCGAGGTGGGCGCGGACCGGGTCGTGAACTCGCTCGCCGCGCACCACCTGTTCGGCACCACCTGCGTCTGCGTCGACCTCGGGACCTGCACGAACATCGACGTGGTCACCGCGAAGGGTGAGTTCCTCGGCGGAGCCCTGGCCCCGGGCATCGACATCGCGATGCAGGCGCTGGCCGAGCGGGCGTCGTCGCTGCGGCCGGTGGACCTGGTCGAGCCGCGCTCGGTGATCGGCCGGACGACGGTCGAGGCCGTCCAGGCCGGGGTGCTCTACGGCGCCGCCGGGCAGGTCGACGGGCTGGTCCGCCGGATCCTCGCCGAGCTGGGCCCGGACGCGCTGCCGGTCACCGTGATCGTCACCGGTGGGCTCGCGGAGCTCGTCCACGGCCGTGCCGACACCGTCACCCACCACGTCCCGGACCTGACGCTGCACGGGCTGCGGCTGACCCACCTGCGCCACCACCGGCCCCGCTGACCGGGCCCGTGGACCGCGCCCGCCGGCCGGGCTCAGAGCGTGCGGGACCGCCGCACGATCGTGCGCATCGGCATGGTGAAGCGGCCGTCGGCGTCGGCGACCCGCCCGGTCAGGAACTCCCGGGCGGCGGCGAACACCGCGTCCCGGTCCTGTGGGGTGCTCCGCAGCGCCCAGGAGTGCGTGGCGATGTCGGCGAGGTGCTCGTCGACGGTGGTCGGGCGGTCCCAGGTGACGCGGTCCTCCCCGTCGTCGACGAACCAGGGGGAGCCCGGGTGCGGCGTCGCGTCGCCGCCACCGGCCGGGTTGTCGGGCACCCGTCGACCGCGCACGGTGAGCTCGCCGAACTCGCGGATCCAGGCGACGTCGTCGTCCCCGCCGTTCCACAGCCCGGCCAGCACCCCGCCGGGCCGCAGCACCCGCGCCATCTCCGGGGCGGCCCGGTCGAGGTCGAACCAGTGCAGCGCCTGCCCGACCAGGACGGCATCGAGGTGGCCGTCGGGCAGCGGGATGCGTTCCGCGGACCCGGTCCGGGCCTCGACGCCGGGGGAGCGCTCGCGCAGCACCGCGAGCATCGCCGGGTCCGGCTCCACCGCGACGACGTCGAGCCCGCGGGCGGTCAGGACGCGCGTCAGTTTCCCGGTCCCCGCGCCCAGGTCGAGCACGCGGGGCCGTTGCGGGGTCCCGGCCAGCGCCGCGTCGACGGCGGCGTCGGGGTAGGCGGGGCGGTGGTGGTCGTAGGCGCGCGCGACGGCACCGAACGTGCGGCCGCGGTCCACCTCGTCGTCGGGCACCTCCGCACGGTAGGCCGGTGGCCGACCACCGCGCGCGGCCTCGCCGCGGAGGTGGGGGGTGACGACGGGCGCTCCCGGGTACCGCCGATAGCCTGACCTGCCGTGAACACTCCCGGCACACCGTCCGACCCGGCGACCGAGGCCGACCTCCCCGAGCAGATGCGGGTGCGCCGGGCCAAGCGCGCGGAGCTGATCGCCGCGGGCACCGACCCGTACCCCGTCGAGGTCCCCCGCACGCACTCGCTGCGCCAGGTCCGCGACGCCCACCCGGACCTGCCCGCGGACACCGCGACGGGCGAGACCGTCGCCGTCGCCGGCCGGGTGATCTTCGTGCGGAACACCGGCAAGCTGTGCTTCGCGACGCTGCGCGAGGGCGACGGCACCGAGCTGCAGGCCATGCTCTCGCTCGACCGGGTCGGGGCCGAGGCGCTGGCCGGCTGGAAGTCCGTCGTCGACATGGGTGACTTCGTCGCGGTGCGCGGTGAGGTCATCACCTCGCGACGGGGCGAGCTCTCGGTGATGGTCGACGAGTGGTCGGTCGCCGCGAAGTCGGTCCGGCCGCTGCCGACCGCGCACAAGGAGCTCTCGGAGGAGAACCGGGTCCGGCAGCGCTACGTCGACCTCATCCTGCGCCCGCAGGCCCGCGAGACCGTGCGCGCGCGGTCCACCGTGCTGCGGACCGTCCGCGAGTCGCTCACCGGCCGCGACTTCATCGAGGTCGAGACGCCGATGCTGCAGAACCTGCACGGCGGTGCCACTGCGCGTCCGTTCGTGACGCACGCGAACGCACTCGACTCCGATCTGTATCTGCGGATCGCACCGGAGCTGTTCCTGAAGCGTTGCGTGGTCGGTGGTATCGAGCGCGTCTTCGAGCTGAACCGGGTGTTCCGGAACGAGGGCATCGACTCCACGCATTCCCCGGAGTTCGCGATGCTGGAGGCCTACCAGGCCTACGCGACCTACGACGACATGGCGGTCCTGACCCGGGAGCTGATCCAGTCCTCGGCGCAGGCGCTGTTCGGTTCCACCACGGTGCGCCACCACGACGGCACCGAGCACGATCTCGGTGGCGAGTGGCGATCGGTGACCATCTACGGATCGGTGTCCGAGGCTGTCGGGCGGGACGTGACGCCGGACACGGAACTGTCGGAACTGCAGCGGATCGCGCACGCCCACGACGTCGACATCACCGATTACCCGACGGCCGCACAGATCGTGCTGGAGTTGTTCGAGAAGCTGGTCGAGCACACCCTGCACGAGCCGACCTTCGTGCGCGACTTCCCGGTCGAGGTGCGGCCGCTGACCCGTGCGCACCGCGACGACCCGCGGCTGTCGGAGTCCTGGGACCTCATCGTCTTCGGCGTGGAGCTGGCCACGGCCTACTCCGAGCTGGTGGACCCGGTCGAGCAGCGGGAACGCCTGCACACCCAGTCGCTCAAGGCCGCGGCGGGCGACCCGGAGGCCATGCAGCTCGACGAGGACTTCCTGCGCGCCATGGAGTACGGCATGCCGCCCACCGGTGGGATGGGAATGGGTATCGACCGTCTCCTGATGACCCTGACCGGCCTCGGAATCCGCGAGACGATCCTGTTCCCGCTGGTCCGCGGCGAGTCCTGAACCGGTTCCGAACGCACATCCGACGACGTCCCCGGCCGCGAAGAGCGACCGGGGGCGTCGTGTTTGGCGGACCCGTACGAGTGGTGTCGAACTCGGTTCGCCGTATTTCGCCGTACCCAGGTCGACGACACGAACATTTCTCGGATACTCTCGGATTCGAGTCGGAACCGGTACCCGGTGGCCTCATATTGCGTCCTGCTATTGCATCGCGCAGTCTCCGATGTCCGCCCCGGTCCCTCATCATGAAAGTGTTCGGCCATTCAGGGAGGCTGCGGAGATGGCGCAGATCAAGGAAGTCCGGCTCGTCGACGATCTGACCGGTGACGCGGCGGACGAGACGATCGAGTTCGGTCTCGACGGACGCAACTACGAGATCGACCTGTCCGACGGGAATGCGAAGAAGCTGCGCGACGTGCTCGCCGACTACGTCGCGGCCGCCCGTCGCGCCGGTGGCGCGGCCCGTCGGCGCAGCAGCGGCTCGTCGGGCGGGGCGGCCCGCCGCCCGTCGGTCGACCGCGAGCAGAACCAGGCGATCCGCGAGTGGGCCCGCAACCGCGGGATGAAGGTCTCGGACCGCGGCCGCATCCCGGCCGAGGTGCTCGAGGCCTACCACCAGGAAAACTAAGGTCTGCCTTACCCGGCGGGGCGGGGGAGGGGTACCGTCGCGACGGCCCCTTCCCCTCTCGTCGTTGGGAGGCAGCCTGATGGCCCGCCCCGTCACCGATCTCAGGGTGCTCCGCACCGAACGTCTGAGCCCGCACATGGTGCGCGTCGTCGCCGGTGGCGACGGCCTGGCGGCGTTCCCCGTCACGGAGCACACCGACCGCTACGTCAAGCTCCTCTTCCCGCTCCCCGGCGTCGAGTACCCCGAGCCGCTGGACATGGACCGGGTGCATGCCGAGCTGCCGCGCGACCGGTGGCCCGCCCAGCGGACCTACACCGTCCGCTCGCTCGACCACGCCGCAGGCGAGCTCGTCATCGACTTCGTCCACCACGGCGACACCGGCCTCGCCGGCCCGTGGGCGGCCGCCGCCCGCCCGGGCGACCGGCTGCGGATGCTCGGCCCCGGCGGCGCCTACGCCCCGGACCCGGACGCCGACTGGCACCTGCTCGTCGGCGACGAGGCCGCGCTGCCCGCGATCTGCGCCGCGCTCGAGCGGATCCCGGCCGGGCGACCGGTCGTCGCCGTCCTGCAGGTGGACGGTCCCGGCGACGAGATCGACGTGCCGACGGGCCCCGGGGTGGACGTGCGGTGGCTGTACCGCATCGACGCCGGGGGCGACCCGGACTCGGAGCAGCTGCCCGCCGTCGTCGCGGATCTGGAGTTCCTCCCCGGGCGCGTGCACGCCTTCGTGCACGGTGAGGCGATCGCCGTGCGCGAACTCCGCAGGCACCTCACCCGCGAGCGCGGCGTCGCCAAGGACGACCTGTCGATCTCCGGGTACTGGCGCCGCGGGCGCGACGAGGAGGGGTTCCGGCAGTTCAAGGCGGCCGAGCGGGAGCGCGAGGAGGCCGCTACCGCGACCGGCTGACGTCCGTCGGGAACACGGCAGGTGTCACCCGTGTTACTGCGGGCACGTACCCCGGTGCACGTCAGGTGGAGGCGCCGGGGCCCCTTCGACCGATACAGTGGTATGTGGTCTCCCGTGAGGGTGGCCTGGCGCGGTGTCACGCGAGGGCGCAGTGTCGGTTCGGGCGAGCCCGGACCGTACGGAGATGCTGGTCGCGCCGTCAGTGAGGCGCAGCAGGCAAGGAGTGCGAATTGTTCGAGAGGTTCACCGACCGAGCGCGACGTGTTGTCGTCCTGGCCCAGGAAGAGGCCCGGATGCTCAACCACAACTACATCGGGACCGAGCACATCCTCCTTGGCCTGATCCACGAGGGAGAGGGCGTCGCCGCGAAGGCGCTCGAGTCCCTCGGTATCGCTCTGGAGGGCGTGCGACAGCAGGTCGAGGAGATCATCGGCCAGGGGCAGCAGGCCCCGTCCGGGCACATCCCCTTCACCCCCCGGGCGAAGAAGGTGCTGGAGCTGTCGCTGCGCGAGGCGCTGCAGCTCGGCCACAACTACATCGGGACCGAGCACATCCTGCTCGGCCTCATCCGCGAGGGCGAGGGCGTCGCGGCCCAGGTGCTGGTCAAGCTGGGCGCCGACCTCAACCGTGTCCGTCAGCAGGTGCTCCAGCTGCTGTCCGGCTACCAGGGCAAGGAGCCGCAGGAGAGCGGCACCGGTGGCCGTGGCGAGGGCACGCCGTCCTCGTCGCTGGTGCTGGACCAGTTCGGTCGCAACCTCACCCAGCAGGCCCGTGAGGGCAAGCTGGACCCGGTCATCGGCCGGGAGAAGGAGATCGAGCGGATCATGCAGGTCCTCTCGCGGAGGACCAAGAACAACCCGGTGCTGATCGGTGAGGCCGGCGTCGGCAAGACCGCCGCCGTCGAGGGCCTCGGCCAGGCGATCGTCAAGGGCGAGGTCCCGGAGACGCTGAAGGACAAGCAGCTCTACACCCTCGACCTGGGCTCGCTGGTCGCCGGTTCCCGTTACCGCGGTGACTTCGAGGAGCGCCTCAAGAAGGTGCTCAAGGAGATCCGCACCCGCGGCGACATCATCCTGTTCATCGACGAGATCCACACCCTGGTGGGTGCGGGTGCCGCCGAGGGCGCGATCGACGCCGCCTCGATCCTCAAGCCGATGCTGGCCCGCGGCGAGCTGCAGACCATCGGTGCGACGACGCTCGACGAGTACCGCAAGTACGTCGAGAAGGACCCCGCGCTGGAGCGCCGCTTCCAGCCGATCCAGGTGTCCGAGCCGTCGGTCGAGCACACGATCGAGATCCTTCGTGGTCTGCGTGACCGGTACGAGGCGCACCACCGCGTCACGATCACCGACGACGCACTGGCCTCGGCCGCGACGCTGGCCGACCGCTACATCAACGACCGCTTCCTGCCGGACAAGGCGATCGACCTGATCGACGAGGCCGGCGCCCGGATGCGCATCCGCCGGATGACGGCTCCGCCGGACCTGCGGGAGTTCGACGAGAAGATCGCGAACGTCCGCCGGGACAAGGAGTCGGCGATCGACGCGCAGGACTTCGAGCGGGCCGCGCACCTGCGCGACCAGGAGAAGACCCTGCTCGGCGAGAAGGCCGAGCGCGAGAAGCAGTGGAAGTCGGGCGACCTCGACGTCGTCGCGGAGGTCGACGGCGAGCAGATCGCCGAGGTGCTGGGGAACTGGACCGGCATCCCGGTGTTCAAGCTGACCGAGGAGGAGACGACCCGTCTGCTCAAGATGGAGGACGAGGTCCACAAGCGGATCATCGGCCAGGAGGACGCGGTCCGCTCCGTCTCGCAGGCGATCCGCCGTACCCGCGCCGGTCTGAAGGACCCGAAGCGCCCGTCCGGCTCGTTCATCTTCGCCGGCCCGTCCGGTGTCGGTAAGACCGAGCTGTCCAAGGCCCTCGCGAACTTCCTGTTCGGCGAGGACGACGCCCTCATCCAGATCGACATGGGTGAGTTCCACGACCGCTACACCGCCTCGCGGCTGTTCGGTGCCCCTCCCGGGTACGTCGGCTACGAGGAGGGCGGCCAGCTCACCGAGAAGGTGCGGCGCAAGCCGTTCTCGGTGGTGCTGTTCGACGAGATCGAGAAGGCGCACCAGGAGATCTACAACACGCTCCTGCAGGTGCTCGAGGACGGCCGTCTCACCGACGGTCAGGGCCGCACGGTCGACTTCAAGAACACCGTGCTGATCTTCACCTCGAACCTGGGCACCCAGGACATCTCGAAGGCCGTGGGACTGGGCTTCTCCTCCGGTGGCGACGAGAAGTCGAACTACGAGCGGATGAAGACGAAGGTCAACGACGAGCTGAAGAAGCACTTCAGGCCGGAGTTCCTCAACCGCATCGACGACATCATCGTCTTCCACCAGCTCAACCAGGAACAGATCATCCAGATGGTCGACCTGATGATCGGGCGGGTGGAGAAGCAGCTGGCGAACAAGGACATGGGCATCGAGCTCACCGACAACGCCAAGAAGCTGCTGGCCCACCGCGGGTTCGACCCGGTCCTGGGCGCCCGGCCGCTGCGCCGGACGATCCAGCGGGAGATCGAGGACCAGCTGTCGGAGAAGATCCTGTTCGGCGAGATCGAGGCCGGGCAGATCGTCATCGTCGACGTCGAGGGCCTCGACACCTCCGCGGAGGAGGGCTCCAACGCCTGGTCGGACAAGGCCAAGTTCACCTTCCGCGGTGAGCGCAAGCCGTCCGAGCCGGTGCCGGACACCCCGCCCACCGCGCTGGCCGGCGAGGAGTGAGACAGACCCACGCATGACGACGGCGGGCCGTCCCGGGAACTCCCGGGGCGGCCCGCCGTCGTCGGTCCGGAGCCCGGTTCCGACCCCGGCCCGGTGGCCCCCAGGGGAACTTTCGAGGTGTAGAGCGCTACGAAGGTTCCCCTGGGAGCGGGCCGGGGGCGTGGTCGGGCAGCGCGACGACCAGGTCGGCCCGGTGCCGGGACGCCTCGACGAGGCGGGCGTTGGGCTCGTCGGTGCGCTCGACCCACACCCGGGCCGCCTCCAGGGTCTTGCCGAAGCGCACGTGCCGCGCGACCAGGCGCTCCAGCCGGAGCGCCTCGTCGGTCTCGTGGAACCACACGGCGTCGAACCCTGCCCGCACCGCCCGCCAGCGGGGGGTGTCGAGGAGCAGGTAGTTGCCCTCGCTGACCACGAGCCGGCACTGCGGGTGCACCGGGACCGACCCGGCGACGGGCTGCTCGATCTCCCGGTCGAACGCCGGGGCGTACACCGGGCCCGCGCCGTCGTCGGGGGTGAGCCGCAGCCGGGCGAGCAGCGCGGCGTAGCCGTCGGCGTCGAAGGTGTCGGGGGCGCCCTTGCGATGACGTCGGCCCAGCCGGTCCAGCTCGACGTCGGCGAGATGGAAGCCGTCCATCGGGACATGGGCGACCCAGCCGGGGCCGAGTCCGTCCGGGGGCGTGGCGGCGAGCGCCCGGACCAGGGCCAGCGCGACGGTCGTCTTCCCGGCCCCGGGGGCCCCCGCGATGCCGAGCACCGCCCGTCGTCGTCCGGCGGCGAGCGCCCGGGCGCGCTCCACCAGCTCGTCGAAGCGGTCGGTCCGTGCCGGGGTGTCCACGAGCGTCATTCTTTCCGCCTGCGGCTAGGTTCTGCGCATGAGCTCGGTGCGCCCGGTCCCCGAGACCCGGCTGATGACCGGCGAGGAGCTCTCCGCCGACGACGCCGCCCACACGCTGCGCCGCTACGGCCTCGGGCACCTGCTGTCCGCGGGCTTCCTGCGCTTCCGCTACGGCGACGGCTTCTCCCACGCCCGCGCGTTCGGCCTGCAGCTGGCGCTCGCCGCCGTCCCGCTGATCATCGCCGGGGTCGGGCTGTCCGCCGCGGCGGGCGCTGAGGGCGCCTCGGAGGTCGTCGCCCGCACGGTGCTGGCGCTGTCCCCCGGGACCAGCGACGAGCTGGTCGCCGAGGCCGTCCGCGGTGCCGGAGCGGGGGAGGCCGACCCGGACGACCCCGGTGAGCAGGCCGAGCGGGACGACACCCCCACCGGGGAACGCGGTGAGCTGGTCCTCGCGCTCGGCCTGCTCACCGCGTTCGCCGCGGCGACCTCGGCGTTCGCGCAGCTGGAGCGGGGCGCGAACCGGATCTACGGCACCGAGCGGGACCGGCCCGCGCTCGCCAAGTACGCGCGTGCCGCGGCGCTGACCGCCACCGCGGGCGTCGCCATGGCGACCGGGCTGCTGCTGATCGTGGCGGGGGAGCCGTTCGGGGACGCGGTACGCGAGGTGTACCGGTGGGGCGCGGTCGCCGAGACGGTGTGGGACGTCGTGCGCTGGCCGGTCGGGCTCGGGCTGCTCGTCGTCGCGGTGACGGTGCTGCTGCGGTTCGCGCCGCGCCGTCGCCAGCCGGGACTGTCCTGGCTGGGCGCCGGGGCCGCGGTCACGGTGCTGCTGTGGCTGGTCGCGTCCGGCCTGCTGGGTCTCTACGTCGCCGTCGCGGACACCTTCGGTGAGACCTACGGTACGCTGACGGCGGTGATGGCCCT
>JAESFO010000871.1_pt1 | contig 12077 bp, 6 predicted proteins | sample 9269421 | NCBI WGS metagenome assembly JAESFO01 (sample SAMN14502839, study PRJNA617101) | algae metagenome | isolation source: Nostoc desertorum CM1-VF14 and co-occurring heterotrophs from rocky... | place: USA: Clark Mountains, San Bernardino, California | collected 2000-06-05 | reverse complement strand
CTTATTGTCATTCACCCTGCTCGGAGACTTAACCTCCTCTACTGATTTGCAACAGCACCGGCCTGACCAGTTTGAAGCACCTGTGCTATCCCTCTCCCGTTCAGGTATTGATCGGCCCCAACATCCCATTTGCCTGCTCTTGGCTGCGCATCCATATCTATATTAACTACCTTAAAACCTGCATCAGCCGTTCCTATTGCGGGGCTCCTGGCGCCAAGCCGGTAAATACCCTTACTATCTTTAACCAGCTGGGCATCTTTCAACTGGTATCCGCCTGCAGGAATATCGCCGGGACCAGTTACCTGGTATATCCAGTTATTTTTCCAGATACCTTCTTTTAATGGTCCCGAAAGTACAGCCGCTTCCGCGCCTCCCTGGATAATATTATCAGCGATGGTAATAAACGTAGCGCCTAAACCGTTTTGTCTTGCCTGCAGCAGGATATTTTTTTTATTGCCCACTAACGTATTAAAGGCAATTAAAACACGATCGGGGCGATCATGAGAAGTAAGTGGCGCTCCGTCTGCTACTTCAGCGCCTCCGTTACCGATGGTGATAGCCTGGCTACAATTTTCAAAGTAGTTGCTGAAAATATGATGATCATCTCCATAAATTCTCAGGCCGGGCGTGTTAAAGAAAAAATTTCCATAAACATCACAACGATTGCCATGTCTCAGCGTGAATTGTGCAGGACAATCCCGTATAGTGTTATACCGAAGAGTAACGCCTGAAGCCTTAACAGAAATCAGCTCGTTTTCTCCATGGCATTTTTCAAAAAGATTATACTCCACTATACTGTTGCTGGTAGATAAGCTTAAGCCACTTAAACCAAACTGTAATGTTTCGGCTCCATTGGCGCCTCCCTGGTCGGGGAAATCATAAAAATAATTATGATGAATGTGCAGGCGCTGAGCAATCTGGCTTCCCTCGCCTCTTATCGCCAGGATACGCCCCATTTCTTTTTTATGCTGAAAAGTGTTGTAATCTATTTTATGATCATTGCCTGCAATAGTAAGGTACTCTCCCTTACCAGGTGTTTCAAAAATATTTTGTGTCCACCGGCAATAACTCGTTCCTGAAGCTGATCGGGCATGAGAAGCAGCATGCGTGAATTTAAAACCCTTGATAACTACATAAGCGGCAGGACTTACTAAGTTGATTCCACCTTTACCGGTAATAACAGCACCCCCCACAGTTTGGGCCTGTATTAGAACAGGCTGCTTCTTTGTTCCGGAACAATTCACTATTATGTCGGCGTCTGTTTGATAAGATCCATTTTTCAGGATAATGGTTGCTCCGGGCGCCGCTTTATTAATCGCTTCCTGCAAATCTTTAATTGAGGATACTACTATGGGAGCAGCGATTGCAGAGCCCATAAGAATAGAACATACCAACGCAAAAATATACCTGGTCATTTCATTGTTTTTATTATTTAAAAGCTAGTGCGCTGTGCCCGGGTTGGGGTTCGGATTTTTTTCATACACCCTCAGATCACTCAACCACATTGATTCATTTTTTAGCAACGGGTTCTGACCCACCGGATTTTGATTCAAACGACCTGCACCAAGGCTCCTGTATATCCCGAACTTGCTACGGATATAGGAGCTTCCGGTTCGCCACATATCAATATTAGTATCCCTGAAATCTATGAGTACCTTGCCATCGCGCTGTCTTACAATTTTGCAGGAGTAATAACCGTTGTGCGCGTAATGCATTTCTTCACGCACGCTCACCCATTCGTTCTCAAAATCAGCAAGGGGAATATTATCAACAATGGTCCCTTTACCTGTTTGGGCACCGTCTACAGAATGAATGATCTGCATGCGCTTATTGGATCCGTTACTGTTAGCCCTTGGCGTAATCGTAATAACCGCACTCCCGTTATTAGGTCCGTCCTGCGCCTTTAACTGGTGTATATGACAGAAGCTGGATGTAGGCTGAAAGCCAGCAGGAAGTTTAAATTTCCATTCCAGTATCTGCCATTCATCCCAGTTGCCCTGTACTTTCGCCCATTCAGTATTATTGGTAGCAGACTTTAATTCGTTTCGCTGACGATCAACCGTACCGGAGCTGCAACGGTCGCCATCGATCACCGGATCGATATGAATGTCAAACCTGAAAACATATTTGTTTAGAAAATCGTCCTTCTCCGTTGCAAAATGTATCCCATCCCTATGACCACCATAGCCACCGCTACAATGCGGATGTTCTGTATAGTCAAAACCTGAGATCCTTGCATAGCTGTTTAATTCGTTATATGGTTTTCCTGCCAGGGAGGAATCGGCGTTAAGTGATGTTGTCAACTGGTAACCTCTACAGCCGGGGCCCCGGATCTCCATCGGGGAACAGGTGGTGCCAGCTTTTATCCAACCTGATGCGGGTACCTGTGCATATATTGAGTCAAGTGTAAACTCTATTGTATAGACTTCGGAGCTGGGTAAGTTCTCAAACTTTACGAAATTATCCGACTCAATTTGACATTGGGTATTGCCGTTTGAAGCGGTAATCTTTCCCATCCAGTCAACACCATTTACTTTTGCCGCAATAATATTGCTGATAGTTGGGCTATCCTCACCGCAGCCGCCCAGGTTGAGAACAAAATACCCGATATCCTTTGCCTTGTTTTCTTTTGTTATCGTGTAGGTCCATGTGGAAGTACCTGTTGCCGAGCTAAGTCCCAGGTGAACTGCATAGTTTCCGGCTTTCTGAACACCGGCATGGGTCTCAACCAACTTCTCGTCCACTGTCGCGTCCATCCTTTCCTGTGAACAACTGAATAGAGCAATACTACATAAGGCAGCAATAGCTGCTTTCCTGCTTAGACATTTCATATGTGATCGTATTTTATTATGAGATTGAGCATATAACTTTTTCGAATGGTCTGAAATCAAATCGGAGCAACCCCTGATGCCCGGGGACACCAGGTCATCTTAGGTCATGCTGTTTAAGTGCTACGATTCCATTGCTCCTTTCAGGATTGATTTTCTGGCACACTAAATATTATTTAACCACGAAGAAAGGAGGACACAAAGACTGCGCAGAGGATATCTCCGATTCTGATGAAGTAAAACCAGGAATATATAATTTAAACTACTCCGCGTTAACTCTGTTTCTCTTTTTCTCCCCGGTGAATCTCTTAACCATGCGGCGCTATGACGATAAGAAGTTGACACCTGGTAAATTGTTGTACAGAATGCACGAATCAAAAATATTAGTGCCTGCCGGCCCGTCATGCAGCCATTCGTGGCATTTTTATTTCATGTATTCAAAAGATCAGGACAGTCCCGGTCATTCAGCAAACCCTATTTACTTATTTCCTACCTTTTCATCTCCTATTTCTAACAATATTGAAAGACCGTTTTCTAATACAGTTTCTTTGAGCCGGTTAATTTCCGCAAACGTAACAGCGCTTCGAGATAGTAATAATCTGCATAGCTCAAAGGAACATCAACTTCACTATCTGACGGTTTAGATCCGGTACTATGCTGCAATAAAAAGCCAAAGTCGCTACCGATGGGGGCTCTGTAGCTTTTGGTTAAATTGGTCAGCATCTTTTCGGCTGTTGCCCTGTATAGCTTACCACTCTTGCTATAGGTGCTTAGCTCCAGCAATGCCGACGCCATTACTGCTGCTGCCGACACATCCCGTGGCTCGTGCGGTATTTGAGGTGCGTTAAAATCCCAATAAGGTATTAAATCCTCAGGCAGGTTCGGATGTTTCAAAATAAACCCGGCGACATTTTCAGCCTGCTTTAGATATTTTGGATCTTTTGTTTCACGGTAACACATCGTGTATCCATAAATGGCCCATGCTTCTCCCCTGGACCAGGTGGACTCATCAGCATATCCCTGGTGGGTTGTTTTTTTATTGATCTTTCCCGCCTGAGTTGAATCATAATCCACCACATGCCAGGTACCAAAATCTTTTCGAAAATGGTTCTTCATAGTAGTATTGGCATGGCTTACGGCTATATTATAATAGGATCGATCGCCGGTAAGTTTTGATGCAGCAAATAACAATTCGAGATTTAGCATATTATCGATAATTACCGGGTAATCCCATTTCTGTTTATTATGGTCCCAGGAACGTATAACGCCTGCTGTTTTATTAAAACGCCTGCTCAATGTTTTTGCAGACAGTATCAGCACTTCTTTATAGTGATTGCTGCCGGTAAGCCTGAAACCGTTGCCTACACTGCAATATACTTTAAAGCCCATATCATGTGTGCCACCATTCCATTGCTCCTTTTCGATGTCAGCAGTATAGCGTTCAGCCTCCTTTTTCCATTCAGCATTACGGGTATAGTCGTATAAAAACCATAATACGCCCGGGAAAAAACCGCTGGTCCAGTCACCCGACTTTACCAGCTTTAATTTTCCCTGTTCAATAGTTCTTGGAGCAACCATATCAGGCTTTCCTTCTTTAGCTTTATCAATTTCAGCAAGCATTACCCTTGTTTGTTTCTCAGCATCACTGAACACAGCGCGGATATCCGGGCTTTGTGCCTGCGCGCTCACCCCTGTTATTATGGCTATGCCCAGGGATACGACTATTTTATTCACCATATCTGTTACTTTTTAATTAATAGTAATTCCAACGGACGCATCAATTCCTGTTCTGTTATAGATACCGGCTGAACGACTAACGTGTGTATTCCTTTTTTCAACTGCACCGGGCCTATATTCTTCGTCAAAATATCCTCTCCCTTAGCAGCCGGTTGAACCGCTGCTTCAGCCAGGGGTTTACCATCCAACACTACTTTATAAATGCCACCAGCATTATCTCCCACGATATATTTCAATGCCAGATCGAACATTGCATCGCTATCGTTTCTAAAGATCCAGCTGATGGTTTGCGAAGGCAGCTTCCACCCGTCCACATAATACCGGTTGGTTTTCCCATCGCCAAAACCAAAACCTTTCCCGTTCAAAGCCGCATCAAAAGCGAGCATTCTCGTAACACGGCTATTGGGGGCTATATAGCGTACACTATCAAAGCTGGTTCCTTCATTGATCTCCAACACTACTACTGTATTAGTGGTATCCGGCGCTGTTGCCGGGAGCTCAATCCTCCAGTCTTCTTTACCTGCCCTTTCTATTTTCAGATTTTTACTTTTATCAGCCAGCAAATAGGCTTTCCTGATACCAGCCCCGATACCGCCCATAAAGAGCTTTCCATCCGTAGGATAATAAAAAATATGCAGGTACAGCTTTCCTTTTTTATAAGTGGTAACGCCCCAGCTCTGCAGCGGTGCCGGCGTAGCCACAGTACCATAAATACTCTCACCATTTTTATGCATCCACTGGCCGATGCCCTTTAAAATATTTTCATCCCTAACATCTATAGATCCGTCTCCCATCGGACCAATATTCATGAGCAGGTTTCCTCCTTTGGCTGCAGCACTGGCCAGCAGCCTAATAAAATAAGCGACGGGTTTATGAGACAGATCAAACCGGTTATAGCCATAGCTTTCATTGGTTGTTGGGATAGCTTCCCAATCACCTGTAACGGGGTAAAATTCAGCGGGTCGGTCGGCCGTATTTTTGTAATCACCGAAATTATTTCTTTCGCTTCTAACCAGTCGCCCGTTTACAACTACGCCAGGATCGGCCTTGCGAATGGCTTGCAAAATGCGTATATTCTCCGACAAAGGCAATTTATGGGGCGTGTCAAACCATAAAATATCCGGGTGATATTTATGGATCAATTCGACGATTTGCGGGATGGCCTTTTGATCAACATAGCGCTTCGCCTTTTGTAATAATTCAGGATGCAAATTGTACCAGCCGGTACCGCCGTGTAGCTGCCGGTCTCCACCAGGGTTATTATATTCCCAGTCATTGCCCGGTGCATCGGGATGTTCCCAATCAAATGCATGTGAATAATAAAATCCAAACTTCAAACCGTACTTTTTGCAGGCAGCCTGTAACTCAGACATAGGGTCTCTGGTAAAAGGGGTTTGTGCCTGTATATTAAAATCAGATATAGCTGACGGATACATAGCAAATCCATCATGGTGTTTAGCGGTAATGACAAAGTAACGCATTCCTGCATTTTTTGCATCCTTCACCCATTCTTCTGCATTAAATTTTACGGGATTGAACTGCTTCGCAATATCCAGGTAATCTTGCCTGGATATTTTTTCCTTTCGCATTAGATGCTCGCCATATCCCTTAACCTCCCTGCCCTTCCATTCTCCGCCCGGGAGCGAATAAATGCCCCAATGGATAAACATACCAAACCTGGCATCGCTCCACCAATTTATGCGATCATCGTGATTTTTCATCGAAGCGGTCCACCAACCATTCAATGCATCCTGCACAGCGTTGTTATCACGATCTGTACCAGCTTTATTAAACATCTCTTTATCCTCATCCCCTTTCACCTGCGCTTCAACCAACAACAGTGAGATGCCACACAAAACCGTTAGTATTATTTTTGCGTATTTCATTTTGCTATCCATATTAAAGAGTTACGTACAGGCAGGTTACGAATCACTTCTTCAACGGCCGGAAAATGGTCGAGCTTGGCCCATGTGTTGAACCAGTCCCGGTTATTAAAAGCCGCGGCTCCGAATAATAATGCGGGTTGCGCCACCGGCCAGTTATTCCAGTACATCACATCCTGTTTAAAAGGCCATCTGTTTTTATTATTGATATAAGGATATAGAAATGCTATTGCCTTTTTAATAGAGCGGCCATCGGCTGTCTGGTAGTTCCAGAGATCATTCTCTTTTGAGGAAAGTATCTGGCAGATGGTTGTCATGGCATCCAGGTTGAATAAGGAATAGCCATAGGGTTTGGTACGGGCCAATTCTCTTGGGAAACTCCCATCAGGTGCCATCTGGTTAGGTAATAGTACTTTTTTATAACGCTCTGAACAAAAGTTGATCCATTTTTGATCGCCGGTAAATTTTGCAAAGCTCGCCACCTGCATCACCCAGCAGGTACCGTGATTATTGGCTGCATTCATTTCATCAATGCCATACTGATGGGAGGTAACCCAGTCCAGGTATTGTGCAAACCATTGCTTTACCTGCCTTAAGGCTTCCTGATCCATTGCATGAGATTGCTGCATCAGGTAAAGTCCCTGGGCCACTTCCATTAACTGTATCGCATCGATTATACCGATACCCCTGCCTGTGGCTCTCCCCTTAATAGCCTGCGCGTAAAGAAGGCTCGGGTTCATTTTTGTTGCCGTATCAACAAACCAGGCTTTGCAATGTTGCATTGCCTTTGTTACATATTTATTATCATTCGTAATACGCCAAGCTGACGCCAACACACCTACAATCCGGCTTAAGCGTATCATTGCCAGTCGATGCGCCACGAAATTATCCGGGTTGGTCATCCCATCTTTTTGAATATAAGGGCTGTCTGCGTTTACCGGATTGGGCCACCAGTAGTCGCCTTCGCTATAAAAGTCATGTATACCCCCTGCGCTTCTCGGGGAGGTTTGCGCAGTAACGGTTACGGCCTTTTCTTTAAGCGCCTTTTCTGCTTCTTTCAAAACATTATTACGTAGCTGCTTTACAGCAATATTGTAAATATTCGCGGTGTTGCTTTGCTGCGCACGCAAGTCGGAGATAGCTCCCATTAATGCTATGACAATAAACAATCTCATATATTACTATTGGCCCGACATAAACCGGAATGTGATTTTGTTATAGGACTGAACATTCTTGTTGTGTGGTGCATCTATAGAACCGTTTAGCTTTCCTTTGCTATCTTTCTCTACTTTTATATTTCGCCAGTCAAAAGCGCCTTTTTCATAATCCAGGCTTTGACCGTCATCGTCGTAGAGTTTGTAAGCACCTTGCTTCTGGCCATATACTCTTATTTCCAGATCTACTTTCTCTCCCTTGCGGGGTGCATGCAATTTAGCTTCCATCATGGGAATAATGCCACCATCTTTTACGAATACCGGGATTTTGTCAAGTCCTGGTGTTACCGTTATAATTTCCCCATCTCCTGCATACGCGCCGGTATAAAAATCAAACCATTTTCCTTTGGGTAAAATAACTTTCCTTGTTTGCTGGCCGGTGAATAAAGGCGCTACCAAAAGATATTCGCCGGCCATATACTGATCCTTCACCTCTTTGGTGGTAGCTTCGAGGTACGGGTTATCGTCCAGGTTTCCTTTTACAGCACTCACCGCATTTACTTCAAAACCGGGCTCCAGGCTCATTCCACGGAAAACAGGAGTTCCTTCAAAACGATATTTTGCAAACTCGCTGTACCAATAAGGCATCATTTTCATACGAAGTAATGCCAACTCTTTCACCTGCTCTGCCACATCGGGGTAAGACCAGGGCTTGGTACCACTTGACCAGGCGTTGATCATGGCCATTGGTGAAAAAATTACGGTTTGAAAGCGGCGCAGCCATTCCTCCGAAGTTTTGGAGGCACGGGCTTCAGGAGTCCATAATACACCAATATAGCCGCTGTTGATCAGGGCCGTAATAAAATCTTCATGATTATAATAGTCGTTATAGATAACATAAGGAAAGGCATTAGCCCCGGCATTGGAAGCCCTTACCAAACCATAGGTACGTTCATTCTTTTGCCTGAACATATCCAGGCTATACCGCATGGCCAATACGCCATAAGTCTGCCGCATGGGCTCTCCCGTTAAGCCGCCGGGAAAACGCGCCACATCCGGCCACAGATAATAATCATATCCATCTACCTCATCTATCTTATAACCGCTTACGCCAATATCTACCTGGTCTTTTTTTAAATGCTCAAAGAAAATATTACGGGCCTGCGGCATCGTAAAATCGGGTGCTTCACCTACCCACACCGTATGAGAACCTGTATAGGGAGCTATTTTTTTATAGAACCCGGCTTCTTTGGATACATAAGGGTTAATCCATAAGTTTAAACGGATATTATTGTCGAGCATCTCTTTTACAAATTTTGCCGGCTGGGGAAAACGTTTTTTATCCCATTCAAATGTGCCCGGGTAGGCACGGCTTTGCCATCCTGGTTCCAGGCCCACAAAATCCAAAGGATATCCTTTGAGACGAAAGGAATCCACTTCAGCTTTTACATCATCAGCTGTATACAAAGTTTTTACCCGTTGAGTGAAACCCAGTCCCCATCGGGGCGGTAGCACGCCACCGCCATTAAATAAATTATATCTCCTTACAGCATCAAGGCTGGTAGGGCCAGCAAACACATATACTTCACTACCGGCAGCCGGCACCAAAATCTCTACGGCATCTGAATAGGGACGCGAACTCCAGCTCTTGTCTTCGTTCCTGTTTTTCTCCGCAGGCGGATGCTTGCTGTCTTTTCTTACTGAAGCCCCGGCATATACCGTTATATACCTGGCCGAATTAATAAAAACGCCGTACCCCGCGCTGGATACATAAAAAGGAACCGGGGCATGTGTGCGTCCGTTATCTTTACCACCGTAGTGATCCATATGTAACTGGAGTATTTTACCCCGCTGATGTACGGTTTGAAAATTTAATCCCAACCCAAACAGCTGTTCTTTCTCTGCCAGGGGAAAACGCAGATAGGTTTTACCATCGACAACTGAAGCCGTAATATCGTTCCTGTTTATGGGCAATGGGCTATTCCCCATCTTTTGCAAAGCTTCGGTTGCAGGAGTTGAACCGGATGCCTTTAATAAATCGTAGGAATCGGGTTGCCCTGCAATACCCTTCCATACACCGGGCGCTACCTGCTGCCACTGCAGAGACTGGGCATTAACCCTGACCAATAAGGTTGCAAAAAAGCAAACGTAAAAAATATATCGATGCATTGGTTATAGTGGTACAATGGTGTACCTTTTTCCTTTTTCGGTTTTAAAATTAATGGTATACCCTTCCGCCGTATTTACATCGGGGAGTTTCTCTTTTGTATTATTAAGATAGTTGAGCTTTTCGTACCGGGTTAGTAAATTATTGCCGGCAATGCCTACATTTTTCAAAGAAGTAGTTTCTACTACTTTTACAGGCTGCAGGGTGTGCAGGCTACAGTCGCCTCCAATTTCAGAATAGACGGTTGCGCTGGTAAGCTTATTGTTTTTCCAGTTTATATCTACTTTAAAATTCCCCCTAGCTTTAATGCCGCTTATAAACCCGTCTTTCCATACAGCTGGAAGTGCTGGCAGCAGGAAGAGATACCCTTCATGGCTTTGCAACAGCATTTCTGTCATACCCGCTGTTGCTCCAAAGTTCCCGTCGATCTGAAAAGGAGGATGCGCGTCGAACAGGTTCGGATAAGTACCTCCACCGCCCATAGTTTCCCTTTTCTCCCGCGGATCAATATAAGCAAAGGCATCGCTTAAGATCTTATAAGCATGGTCTCCGTCGCGGAGGCGAGCCCACCAGTTGATTTTCCAGGCCATAGACCAGCCCGTGCTCACATCGCCCCGGAAGATTAATGATTGCTTTGCTGCCGCTGCCAGTTCCGGCGTGTTGCTCAATGTTACCTGGCTGCCAGGGTACAATCCAAACAAATGTGAAAGATGGCGGTGCTTATCAGTGGGCGCATCCCAGTCTTTAAACCACTCCTGCAGTTGGCCGTATTGCCCGATATTAAAAGGATACAATTGATCCATTGCCTTTTTAAGAGTGGCTGCAAAAGCCGCATCGGTTTTTAATAGCTCCGCTGATTTAATGACAGCAGTGAACAGTTCCCTGATGATGGACATATCCATAGTACTGGCCATGGTGAGCTGGTGCTCTTTGCCGTTGATCTTAATGGTATTTTCGGGAGAAGAAGAAGGATTGGTAACCAGCAAACCCGATTGGGGATCTTTGACCAGCCAGTGCAACAGGAACTGCGCAGCGCCTTTCATTAGAGGATAACCTTTCTCTCTTAAAAATTGCACATCGCCTGTAAAAAGATAATGCTCCCATAAATGAGTACTGAACCAGCCGGCAGCCATGGGCCAGCAACTCCACCTCGGCATAGCAGAGGGGTCATTCCAGCCTTGCCCGCCCGGAGGAGAGGTCTTTGCCCAAAGATCTGAGTTATGATGAGCTGTCCAGCCTTCATTGATGCCATAGTTTACTTTGGCCGTTACCGCTCCGTTTACAGCCAGTTCTTTCATAAAGTCGAACAAAGGCTGATGGCATTCGGAAAGATTGGTATTTTCTGCCAGCCAATAATTCATTTCGGTATTAATGTTGGTGGTATAATTGCTGCCCCAGGGTGGCTGCACATGATCGTTCCAGATACCCTGCAGGTTAGTAGGTCTTGATCCGGGCCTGGAAGATGCAATCATCAGGTAGCGCCCAAATTGATAATATAAAGTTTGTAAGCCAAAATCATCAGGCGTTTTAGCGAAACGTCTCAACCGTTCATTGGTTGGTAAATCAGCATGGAGCGAAGGACTGTTAATCTTAAAAATAACCCTGTCAAACAAATTACGATAGTCGGCAACATGGCTTTGCCGGAGTTTTTCGAAAGATATGTTTTGTACCCGCTGCATATTGCTACCAGCTTCCTTATGCGGATCTTTTCCTTCTTTGCCTGGTGATTTATTAAAACCATTAAAACTGGTAGCATTGGTTAAATAGAGCGTAACCATGTTCGCTCCTGAAATATGAAGCTGATCGCCTATAGCTTTTACTGTTGCACCTGGCGCTACTATTTTTAACTGAACCTCAAAGTTGATACCCTCGCCATTCCAATCGTCATATACTACCTGCTCTTTTTCATAAGCACGATTCGCTACAAACTTCGGTGCTTTGCCGGTTAACACCAGTCCATCCTTTCCATTCGCTGCAACCTTGTATTTTAGTTTACTACTGAGCGCTGCCGAAATGTTGATGGCCTTGCTTTTATTGGCGCTGAGGCGTACTACCAGTGCTTTATCGGGATGACTTACAAAAGCCTCACGGGTATAGGTTACTCCATTCAAAGTATACCTTACCGTAGCTGTAGCTGTGTTGAGATTCAAGTCGCGGTAATAAGCCGAAGCTGTTGTATCCTGACCCAATGTTCTCAGCCATAGATCGGCCATAGGAAGATAACGGGCTGAATAAGGTCCATGCATTTTTTTCCAGACATTGGTGGCGCTATCGTATAAACCTGCAAAAATGAGCCGGCGCACCTCAG
>JAESFO010000870.1_pt1 | contig 12089 bp, 7 predicted proteins | sample 9269421 | NCBI WGS metagenome assembly JAESFO01 (sample SAMN14502839, study PRJNA617101) | algae metagenome | isolation source: Nostoc desertorum CM1-VF14 and co-occurring heterotrophs from rocky... | place: USA: Clark Mountains, San Bernardino, California | collected 2000-06-05 | reverse complement strand
TCCCTGATTACAATTTCCTGTTTACAGATAGGTCGACACTTTCTATAACGGATGAAGCAGCCATAAACCGTTTTTTTGCAGAGCATCAACCCGATTTTTGCGTCAATTGTGCAGCCTATACGGCAGTAGATAAAGCGGAAGATGTCGCTGAATTGAGTAATGTACAGGCGTTGAATGCAGATGCGGTAGGATATCTCGCCAGGGCCTGCGCTGCACATAATACCAAATTGATCCAGGTTTCTACAGATTATGTTTTTGACGGAAACGGTACCGAGCCTTACAAAGAGACAGATGCCACACGACCTGTAAGTGTGTATGGTAGCACTAAATTAGAAGGGGAGAAGCTGGCTGCAGCGTTTACCGATGCCATCATTATCCGCACAGCCTGGGTATATTCTACCTTTGGAAAGAACTTTGTAAAAACCATGATCCGCCTGATGAACGAAAAGCCACAGATCAGTGTAGTAAGCGATCAATATGGTTCGCCAACCTATGCAGCAGATCTGGCCGCCGCCATTATGCATATTATCAGCTCGGGCAACTGGGCACCGGGTATTTATCATTATACTAACGAGGGACGTATTAACTGGCATGAGTTTGCCCTTGCTATCAAAGAACTCATACACTCGGAGTGTGAAGTAAAAGCTATTCCTACTATTCAATACCCTACGCCGGCTAAACGGCCCTCCTGGAGTGTGCTGGACAAAACTAAAATAAAAGAAACCTATCAGCTGGAAATTCCCGACTGGAAGACCAGCCTGGAACTTTGCATCGGAAAAATGCAATAATACCAACAATACGATAGCTTTGTTGTTTACTTAATAATTGACTGCAATAGCAGGCTGGGCAGCAAAAGAACGCCCTGGAAATAATATATATTCAATAATGAAGCGTTTTTTATTATCATTTTGGGCGGTGCTATCCACGCTCTTTCTATGGGCACAGGACACTACGGCAGTAAAACTTTCTGTTGATCAGAAGCGTGTTAATAAAGATGAAGTTATCATTACCATTACAGCCAAAGCAATAAAGCCGGGTGTTGCCCTCTATCCGCTTCAAAAAAGCCCCGAGGATGCGGTTTTTTCCCAGGTGAGTTTCGATAGTAGCCTGGCCAGCCATTTAAAAGGGAATATCACGGAGAAAGGAAATGTTCAATCCAAACTGGATTCGACTTTATCTTTAAATGTTTCTTTTGTGGCCGATTCCGTTCAATGGATGCAAACTTTAAAAATTGCCGAAACAGATACAGTGCTGGTTAAAGGCAAGGTGACTTACATGTTTAATCTGGGTAACGAATATCCGTCTGTTGAAAAAGACTTTCGTCTCGTTGTTATGCCTGAGAATGCAAATAGTGAAAATGCTACAGCTTCAGGCAGCAGATCCGGTGAACAAGGTCAATCTCTGATATGGATCTTTTTAACGGCATTTGCCGGCGGTTTACTGGCACTGCTCACTCCTTGTGTGTACTCCATGATACCGGTTACGGTAAGCTTCTTTACCAAACGCAGTAAGACCAAACAGGAAGGGATCAAAAATGCCGTTATCTATTCTTTGTCCATTATCATCATATTTACTTTACTCGGCTTCCTCATTACCCTGATCTTCGGGCCGGCCGCATTAAATAATCTTTCTACTAACTGGATAGCCAACCTTATATTTTTTGCCATATTCATCATCTTCGGAGTTTCATTTTTGGGGGCTTTCGAAATTCAGCTACCCAGTTCCTGGTCTACCCGGGCCGATAGTAAAGCAAATACCGGAAGCTTCTGGGGTATCTTCTTTATGGCGCTTACTTTAGTGATTGTTTCCTTCTCCTGTACAGGCCCTATCATCGGGAACTTATTGGTACTGGCCTCCAAGGGTAGTTATTGGGGACCATTACTAGGGATGTTCGGCTTTTCGGTGGCATTGGCGTTGCCATTTGCCCTGTTTGCATTTTTCCCAAGCAAATTAAATGTATTAGGAAAAGCCGGAGGCTGGTTGAATGCTATTAAAGTAACCTTAGGATTTTTAGAATTGGCATTGGCACTTAAGTTCCTGTCTAATGCCGACCTGGCCAAAAACTGGCGGATACTGGACCGTGAAATATTTATTGTGTTGTGGATTGTGATCTTCCTGTTGCTGGGCTTGTATTTGCTCGGTAAGCTTAAATTTAAACACGATGATGACCTGCCGAAAAACGACTTTGGCATTCCTTACCTGTCTGTGACAAGATTATTTTTTGCAATAGCAGCGTTTTCTATGGTAGTATACCTTACGCCAGGTTTGTGGGGTGCTCCTTTAAAAGGATTAGGAGCATTTCTGCCTCCTATGGGTACACAGGATTTTAATGCAGATGATCTGCCCAAAGGTTTTGATCCCTCTAAGCTAACCGCTCCGGCTGGCCATGGAACGGTAGCAAGTCAGGATAGTGAATTACCTCATCCTGTAAAATTTGCCGAGGCAATGAAAAAGAATGAACCGGATGTAGTCATCAATAATGGTATGGTTACTTACTTCGATTACAAAGAGGCTTTGGAAGTAGCCAGGAAGCTGAAAAAGCCATTAATGCTGGACTTTACAGGAATTAACTGTGTTAACTGCCGGCTGATGGAAACACAGGTATGGAGCGACCCTGAAGTGATGAAATTATTAAAAGAAGAGTTTGTTATTGCTTCTTTATTTGTGGATGTGCACGATGAAAGTGTTATGCTGCCTGTGGCAGAACAATTTTATTCTGAAGACCTGGGTAAGCAGGTTGAAACCCTGGGTGATTTGAACACGCACCTGCAGGTGAGCCGTTTTGGCAGCAACTCTCAACCTAATTATTTCTTTTTAGATGGAAAAGAAGAACGGTTGTTACAGGAGGGATATGGGTATCAACCATCCAAAGGAATTAAAGGATTTAAAGAATGGCTTAACAAGGCTTTGGAAGAATACAAGAAGAAACAGTAAAGAAGTAGCCGGTCTTCCGATGATGGCACGGTGCTCTGCTTCTATCCTGATAAAAGAGGCCGGCCTCTGTAAGCATTCAACACGCTTGGTTACATTTTTAGTAAGACTGCAATGATTTTGCAGATTGCTTCATCGCTAAGCGGGGATAACTTTCTTAGCAATCAGGTCAGCGTTTTTTATATCCGATCCAGGTTATGCCGGGTAAGTTCATTTTCGATGTTACCTGTGTTTAGCGTTGTTGCGGGTTCAAACAGCATTACCCAAACTTCATCTTCTGCAAAGGGCTTATGTTCTACTCCTTTCGGTACTATTATGAATTCATTTCTTTTTAATGTAACCGTTTTTTCCCGGAATTCTATTTTCAATATGCCATCTACAACCAAAAACATTTCATCTTCGTTATCATGGCTGTGCCAAGCAAACTCGCCTTTAAATTTAGCAATTTTTACATGTTGACCGTTGAGCTCGCCCACAATTTTGGGCGACCAATGTTCCGAAAAAAGTTTAAATTTTTCTTCCAGGTTTACCTTGTTCATAATGTTGTTTTTTGCTGTTGAGATTTGCGGTCTTTGTTGATGTAAAACCTGAATCACATGGTTTTTAAAACTGTATCTTTTGTCGGTTCATAAAATAGTATTATAGCCCCGGAATCAAAAGTTTTCGCTTTTATAAGTTGGAGCCTGACCTCTTTATCGATGTTTTTAAACAGGGGCAAACCGGAACCTGCCACTACCGGATGAACACAGATCTGGTATTCGTCTATTAAATTCAATTGGGTTAGCGTTACAATCAAGCTGGGACTACAGGCCAAAATATCGTTGCCGGGTTGGTTCTTCAGTGCCGCTACTACTGCCTCAATTTCCTGATCAGCCAGCTTTGCGCTTTCCCAATCTACGTTTTTTAAAGTACGTGAAAATACAATTTTTGGGATCTGGTTAATTGCTGAAGCAAAATCGTCCATCGAGGATTCACCTGTTGGGTGGTTAACCATTGGCCGCCAATACTCCATTAGTTGATAGGTGATTCTTCCATACAATGCAACGCCTGAACTATTCAACAGGTCAGTGTAATGTTGATGTATAGCCTCGTCTGGATCTACTGCAGTATGATCGCAAAATCCATCCAGTGTCATATTAATGGCGGCAACAAGTTTTCTCATGTGTTCTTAAATTTAGTAATTGAAATCAGGTAATTGAAATCAGGTAATTACCTATTATAACGATTGAGCGCTTTCCGTTGTTGATCACTCTATTGTCTCCGACAGGTCGCTTACGAAATTAATTTGTTTCCCCTTATTGCTTTCAAAAATGAAATCGTGTAAACTCTTACTATTGAATTTTGAAAAATCTCCAACAATTACTAAAGACATTTGATATTGTACAAACTTTTGCAGGATGTCTCCCGCTATCCTCGTTTTAAGGTCGAAGAATTCAGGCGTAATATTTTTTTCGTAAATAATGATCTTGTCAAATCCCTGATAGTAAAGGTTGCCCAGTAAGTCTAAGCTGTCTTCAATTGTCGTTAAGATAATTTCGTTACTTACAATTTCAGCGGCTTTAATGCCGTTGATAGGGTGGGTATTAATTTGCATATTACCTGGATTGTTAGTGCCTATGTTGTTTACCAATAGAGGGTTTGTTTTATTCCAAAGAAAAAATAGTACCAATCGTGTTACTTAATCATACAAAGTAAATCATTTTTCTACCCCGTCATCTATGTATACATAAGTAGAATCTAACTCATAATGTGACTTTTTTTTATCCCACTTAAAAAGGGACACCTGAAGTTTGGAAGGGTTATAGGGCTCTGTTTCTACTGATGATTGTATGGTCCATAAACCGTTTTTTTCTATTTTAAATTCCGCATTTTTCAAATAGTCAAAGAACGCCAGTTGGTAATAATTGCCGTATTGTTTTAAAAACAAACCATACATACAGCCTCCTGTTCCGCAAGCGCCTAAATAAACCAAAATGTCTTCTTTATTATCAGCATTGAAGTCTCCCACTTTAAAGGGTTCTGTTTTGGCTGAACTGTCAGGTAACTCAAAGTTTGATTTTTCGGGAGCCTTAATGCTGACGAAGTTTTCATGAAGTTTTAATTCTAATCTGAACAGGTTGGCTTTATTACTTCTTTTTTCGTTCTGTGTGAGCTTAGTATCGCGTTCAGTTTTTTTGTTTTCCCGGTTATAGGTGCAGGAAATCAAAAGAACTAATATGGCAACCCGAACGCATTTCATTTTGAGTAGTATACGAATTTATAATGGCTTGTTGCTGGCAGATTTAGCCGGTCCCTTTTACGGATTTAGCAGCAACGCCAATCTGCTTCTAACAATTAATTGCTAAAGTAAATGTTTTAAACCGGACTTTATCTTTTTCGCATACCTGCATAAGCCCTGTTGCGCAGGCACGATAGCTGTTCATCAGCGGCATCATTAACGGCCAGCTATGGCTAAAAACCTTAAAAATTTAATAGCAGGTAAATGAGTCGAAAATGTAAACTCTTTACCTGGTTATATTATTGCGGAGAATGATGGGGTATTACAAGATGGGCCGTGCCTTACTATGAAACCTCACAGATCTTTTACAAAAGCTCCCAACTTTTTCTCAACGCTACTTAATCCGGCAAAACCTGCATAATGGGCCAGTATACGCAGGTTGATCACCTGTTTCTGCTGTTTGTTTCTCGAGCCGGCTAAAGCCCAGATATGCCGGAGTTTTTTGGCCAGGTCCTGGAAGTTTCTTTCTGATGGTTTCAGGATATAACGGCAAAGAGACACATCAATGACTTCTGTCATATCCCAATACACTTGCTCATGGTCATTCTCTTCATTCATTTTTCCCATATCAGCCAACTGTTTTTCTATTTGTGGCTGCGTAGGTAATTGGTAATGTTTTTTGTGACGGGTTACTTCCTGCCCCCATCTTTGCTGTTTTATTTTAATAATAAACGCTTCCTGTATGATCCAGTTGGAAAAGGTGTAGCTGGTTCCTGTTTTTTCAAAAGCCAGTCGGTAATAGTCGGCAGAAGCTTCGAGAGCTGCTATTTTACCTTTTTCGTTTTTCTTGTCCGAAGGCAATACAAATCCTTTTCGCTTAAAGGCACTTCCCAGTAAAGATAATCTGTGACCCGTTTCCCATATCTGCAACAGGTAATAGAGATTGTCAATACTGCTATCGATTTTATCTATAACTGATACGGGGTCGGAAGTGTCTTTCAGGTATTTGCTTACTGCCTTGTTTACCGACATGTTCTGATAGTTCTCCAGGGCAGTAACATCAAACCGGGCATTTTCATTCTGAAATAATTTGTCGTATAGTTCAGTAGATGTTTCATAGTCGTTCAGCTCCATATAAGCCTGTGCTTCTTTCTGTCGCATCTCTGCATGGGTGAAATTTGCTGCATCAATGGCTTGGGATATAGACTGCAGCTCATTGAGCAAATCTTCCGGATTATAAAAAGCTACTTCAGTTTTGCTCAGCAGGTTATCCAGGTCGTTTTCTGCTTCCTGGGCTATGTGATAAACCTTTTCGTACCTGTCACTGCCTCTTTCCAGGTTAAAAGAATAATGTTGCTGGCCGTAGCATTGAAAAGCTCCCCAGGTATTGGTATAGCTAAACTTATTGTACACATGCTGCCTGGCCGCTAATACGGCTTCCCCGAAATTGTATCCCGCCAGCATCTTACTGTAAAATACTTCTGCGAATGCCAAAGCCGCGCTATCGTCTACTTCCCATCCGGCTACTATTACGGCTTTTACACCATTCTCAATTAATTGCGTGCCTATATTGGCCGCCAGCTTAAAACGGTTGGCAGCGTATTCTTCGGCGTAAGGATTGATCCGGCCCAGGAAACAACAGTTGATGAAAACAAACTCGGGAGTAGAGGGCAGCTGGTTAATATGATGAGGCGTCAGGAACATAGGCTCATCACTATCTTTCATGCTACCGATCAAAACGCCGGAAGCCGCCGGATTTTTTTCATTATAAAAACCATGGCCTGCAATATGTACGATCTTATAATCCTGCTTAAAAAGGGCAGTTAATATTTCATCACTACCGGCATGGATCAACGGTCCCTCAATAGTCAATTCTTTGGCTGCTTTCAGTTGGTCGTTCACGGCTAAGGCTTCTTTTTCGGCCCCGGGTAACTGGCCTGCTTTCGTAAAACCATTCAGATCGGGATCGCCAATAACTAAAGCATTGTTGGTTTTAACCGGGTTGCTGGCTTTGTAGTCGGATGTCGCCAGCTGGCGGATCATACCGGCGGTTACACATAGCGGCTTTTCTGCCGCAGATCCGGTTTGAAGCAGTTCCCAGGGAAAAGAAGCTGTGAACTTATCCAAAACCCAAAGAATGGGGGAGTTGCGACGAATGTTCTCTTTAAAATCTGTTGGAATGAGTAGTTCAAAAATGGCTTTGGCTTTGTCGAAAGACCAGCTCTTTTTGATGGAAATGTCGTTCAGCAAAGCTTCTATCAGGGGTAGGTTGTGATGGAGCTCTTTTTTTTCCTCACGGGCATTGTTAGTGCTGGAATAATAGGAGAGCGTCTTGTCTGTTTTACTTTTATCCTGCTGTGAGTCACTATTGGCTACCACGCTTAACCGCTGCCACCAGGTTACATTGTTGTCAACCAGCAGGCGCTTACGCGCTCCAAACAAGCTTTTTATTTTTCTTTCCTTCCAGAAGATATTCATGCCATCACTGTTGCCATTGATGAAATTGGTAAGGCTGTAAAAACAGGTAATGGCCTTATCTTCGAATAGTTCTACAAACTCCAGTTCGTCTACATACAGGTCTTCATTGCCGGTTAGTTTTTGAACCTTATCATTGGCATTAATAATACCTTGCATAATGGCCCGGCAAGAGCTTTCAATGGCCATTCCGCCATAACCTGCGCCAATAATAAGCGATGACAGGCCAATTTTATTTTTTGAACTGGTCTTCCTGAAATGGTTCCTGCTGAATATAAGGAGGTAGTCGGCCACAGCACTTTCAACAGTTTTGGCCAGCTGGTAACTATTCAGGAATTCTGCCTGTCCCAGTCCGGCAACTATACACCCTTTAAACAGGGAGTTGTTGTCTTTAAAAAATGTGTGAGTGCCTATATTGCCCGGGTATATACCCAGCGAATGTTTTAATGAAAGTATATTATCGAGGTATTGATTGGCGATGGTTTCTGCGCCATAAATACCATCATTCGCAAAATGCCCCAGCATTACCGGGTAGCTGGCGTAGATCATATCGCCCTTGCTTACCGAAACCTTCAGGATAGGAGTGTTGGTTTTTTCTACAAATGCATCCAGTCCCAGGCCTAAAAGATTAGATTCAATAGCCCTTTCATTGATATCGAAATTATAGGTCTCTTTGGCTATAGTACGGCTGGCGGGCTGGATGGGTAAAGGCTTACGACTAAACTCAGCGGCTTCGGTAGTGCCCTTATCCAGCAGGTCTTTAATACCCTGGAATAAGTACTTCTGAGTAGTCAGGCCTCCGTGGGTAGCATTGGTATAATATAAAGATGTTTGCCTGTTGATGCCCGCGGGAATGCCGGTAGCCCAGGTAACGCTCTGATCGCCCTCGGCAGTGGTTTTAAACTGTAACTGTCCATTCTCGTAGCTATAGCCACTTACAGTTTGGTCATCTTTACCAGCTACATAAATAATTTTGTCATGATTTAACTGCTCCAGGTTATTGTTGATCTTTTTTCTGAAATCGGCAAACTCCGACAACAGTTGAGTGTCGGGTATGGTCCACTTTAATCCTGTAGCACCCGCAAATACTTCCCACTCTTTTTTGCTGCTGAAATCTACGTCGCTGGTACCCAGGGGCAAAAGGCCCAGCAGTCCCGGGAACTTTGCAAACATATTGATCAAGCCACCTTTAGAATGCGCAAAGTCGATTGTGTCCAGTTGTTTGATGATGGGATCTTTACCACTGAGTACATGAGGTATCCGGTAAGAGCCCATCCAGGGCGTGCCTAACAAAAGAGTTCTGAAAGACGGTTGTGCATTCAACCATGCCCAGGTATCGGGGTAACTAATGGCCATATCCCTGATGATCAGCCCACCCATAGAATGCCCTACCAGTGAAATGGACTGTTTTAATTTTTGCAGCTCCAGTATGCGTTGATTAAGGGCGGTGCCTGAATCAGCTATAGGCCTGCGCCAATCAAAGGGAAATACTTCTACATCGTAGCTGGCGGACAAGTAGGCGACCAGGTCTTTGTAGGCAGTTTTAATGATACCGGTAGCAGCAATATCAGTATTTTCTATTTTCAGTTTGGTCAGGCCGCCAAAGGCGAAAGCCAGGTAATTAATCCAAAGCGGTTTATTATTTCTTTCAAGGAAGGAGCCCATGATGCCTGGTAATAACAATACAACCGGCTTTTTGCCCGTTGCTTTTACAATGCCCAGTTTGCCGCCGTCCAAACCAAAAACACCCCTGCTTAGTGCCGCATAATTTTCTATTTCCATTTCTTTGAAAGTGGTGATGCGGTCGGTCGTTGCGGTTAAGGCCAGCAGTATAGCGTCCTGTGTTTTTTTATTGGTGAAGTAATTGAAGTGATTCACATTACTACCATCATCCAGGAAGTATTGAACGGCTGTTCTGCGACGGGCACCCTGGTACATAGATGCAGTGTCTACCACCAGGTCGTTTTGATCCCATTTGAAAAAGAACTTCGTTAATAACACTTTGAGGCCGTTTAAGCTTACGCTGAATTTGCTGTTGCCCGAGATCACGAACAGGCGGTTATCAAATCCCTTAGGCAATTCGTTTTCATAATTACTTACGGTGTTCAGGCATTTCAGAAAAACTGATTCAGGGTTCATAGCTTCCAGTCCCGGTAGCACTTCTACATCAGCCTTACTTTCAAGAGCCTGGCTGATAATAGCTTTCAATCCTTCTACCAATGGTAGCAATACCGGACTGGATACATTGATGAGGTTGATCAATACGTTCAGGAAAATATCTACGCGTTTGCCCAGTAGCGATGTGCCCTTGGCCGGACAAGCCACTCTTACAAAACGATTGATCTTTATAGATTTTGAAACAGATAATTTTTGTAACGACTTAATGTATTGCAGGTCATCATGTCGTTCTGCTTCCTCCAGGAGCGTAATACTTTCCTCCATAAAACCATCTGCATCTTCGGCAAACCGCATCAGGGTATCACCCACCAATCCGCCACGGGAATGTGAAAGAATATCGACCTTACTGTTGGCTGGTAAGAGCTTCATTAATTCTGCAACATTCTGTAACGGGCTCTTGGTAAGCGTTTCGTGTTCGAAGGCTAAGATGTTATCACCATATACATCAATCAGGTCGTTCCATATGTTACCTGAGGTTAATGCTGCAAAAGAACCTTTTGTAGAAGAAGCAGTACCGTGCAACAATAACAGGATAGGTTTTGCCGAATCAATATTTTTATAAGGCAGGAGGTTGAAGGCTGCGTCGACATTATACAGGCCGCTCCTGTTTTCCAGCGATCTTGTCTGGTAGGTTTCGGCAATTTTAATAAGCCCTGCATTGACTGCTTTTTTAGTATATTTCTGGAAAAACCTGAGCACTACCTGGCTGGCTATGCTCCTGGTCGTATCGTCGGAGCTAATTACAACAGGAAGTGTTGCAGGTTCACCGGAGCGGCTTTGCAGGTTTATTTCGGGAAATATTTCAGCTAGTGTTTCAGTATTGCCAAACCAGGTGGAAGCATCGCTGAAAGTGAGCTGTATATAATCCTCAGGTGCTAACCTTACTAATTGTTCATCTCCCGGGGCTCGCGTGGCGCTTAGCTGATACGTTTCTTCGAGCGTGAAATATTCATTGTGGGCAGGCTGCTCTGGTGGCGGAACAGCTTGTTTTTGTCCGTGTAATTTGATAACAGTAGACGTTGATGTTTTTTTTGCCATACAGATCGGTTAAATAGTTGGCTAAACGCTTAGAAGGCCTGCTTTAGCCAACTAAAAGTAAGGAAATGCTATCGATATGGCAAGCAAGAAGTATCCCCAAAAGAGGTGAGGTTGACGCTGATTTTACGCCTGCGTTCGAGACAAAATACGGGCATGCCTGGCGATATCAGCTTCTTTTTCAAGGGGCTGTTGATGAACAATGTGTTGAACCAGCTGTGAAGCAAAATAGGGAGCGAGTGAGCAACCCTTCGTGCCCATGCCATTCAATATACCAACATTTTTATAGAGCGGATGTAAACCTACAAATGGCCGGCGTTCTACAGTAGCCGGGCGTACAGCTGCTTTATGATCTAATATTTTGTAGGGCACTTTTAGCCAGCTGTTTAAATTATGTTCGGTTGATTTTCTAAAGACTTCTGTAGGCAGGTGGTCGTCAAATTCCCAGATATAGTTTGTGCCTGCCCAAAAAATGCCAGGTTCGCCAAATGGCGCCAATGTCATCGATTTTTTATAAATATGACCGGCCGGTAGCTCAGGCGCTTCAATAATGATGGCTTCGCCTTTATTCAATGCAAAGGGCAGCAAATGGAAGTAAGGGTTTTCGCTTCCCTCAACTCCATCACAGAAAACGACGAGGTCTGCTACAATGTTTTCATATTGCACACTATGATCTGATACCTGAAGTTTATTGAAGTTGAATGATTGTTCAATAAATTTATTTTCAGACAATAGGTGTTTACGCCAGGCAGGTAACAGCTGCTGCAGATGTACGATGTAGGCGGGTTCTATAATACCGGTTCCAAATTCATAATTAAAATATTCATTTAAATATTGTTTATCCTTTGCCAGGCTGATATAGGGTGCCTGCTGGCTCATTTTTTTTAGAAAGCTTTCTTTCATAAAAGGGTTAGGAAAGAAGTCCACGATATCCATTTTTGAAATAGCTTCTATACCTAATTGTGCGCCTATTTCCTTGTAAGTTTTTTCAGCAAAAGGCAGGATAATGTCGTCCATCCAAACCGTTACCACACGCCGGCCGGTAACCGGATTTATCAGTCCCGCGGCCGTCTTGGAAGGGCTGTTACTAAGGGCGTTATTTATGATAATAAAATCTAAATTATGTTGCGCGCAAAACCACGAAAAAAGCGTTCCAGACACTCCTTGTCCTACAATTATGATTTTTTTGCTATCCAATTTTAATGTTTTATTATATATTTTTTAATGTATAGATTTTTAAAAGATAATATCT
>JAESFO010000869.1_pt1 | contig 12089 bp, 9 predicted proteins | sample 9269421 | NCBI WGS metagenome assembly JAESFO01 (sample SAMN14502839, study PRJNA617101) | algae metagenome | isolation source: Nostoc desertorum CM1-VF14 and co-occurring heterotrophs from rocky... | place: USA: Clark Mountains, San Bernardino, California | collected 2000-06-05 | reverse complement strand
CCTGATTTTAACAGAGGTCAAAATAAACAATGTAATAATTCCTGTTGCTGATAGTTTTTATTTGAAGGCTAATCAAAGCACGGTCTCACTGGAGTTTGCTGGAATAGATCTGAATGCGAATGTCAGGCAATTACAATACTGCCTGGATACCGGTAACAGCTGGACGGATATTGCACAAAACAAACTTAATATGGCACTTGCGCCTGGCAGGTATCATCTGCAAGTGCGAACTATTAATGCAATTGGGATCGCAAACGCTCATACACTAAAATTATACTTTAATATTTTGCCTCCTTTGTATGCGCGTGGTTGGTTTATAATGCTTTATACTGCTTTAACGATAGCAGGTATTTCTCTGATTTATTTCCGTATAAAAAGAAAACAACGGGAAAGACTTTTTAGGAATAGAGAGAAAATAGAACAGGAACGTAACCGTATTACGGCTGACTTGCATGACGAAATAGGAGCTTCGTTAAGCAGCTTGCAGTTGTACAGCGATGCCGTTCTAAAAGTATTAGACGAAGACATCGATAAATCAAGAACAATTATCAAAAAAATATCCACACAAGCCTACTACATATCGGATAAAATAAGCGACATTATATGGAGCATAAAGCCAATGGGTGAAACAACTATGAGCCTGGAGAGGCATTTAAAAAACTGTATTAGCAATTTACTGGATGAAACAGATATTCGTTACAGCATATCTATAGATCATACCATGGAGAACAGAGGGCAAAATATTGTTTTTAGAAAAAATATTATACTGGTCATTAAAGAGGCTATAAACAATTGCATCAAACACAGTCAGGCCCGGAAAATAGAGATAACTTTAAAAATGGAGAACAGCATTCTATCCTGTATCATACAAGATGATGGCATAGGAATAGATCCTAACGCTGAAATAGCTGGAGGTAATGGCTTGTATAATATCAAAGCCCGTGTTAAAGAAATGAATGGAACAATAATACTCAATACCGCGATCAACGATGGTGTTGCAATTTTGATCACGATACCTTCGGAAAACGTCTATGAATTACCTAAATAACACCGCATACCGGTGAGGGTCTCAAATATTTTTAAAAAGCTGCTCCTTCCTGATAATATGTTGTCAACAGAATGAAGTCGTAAAAAAAACGGTCCACCATGATCTTCCCTGTTTAGATAAATTAGTTTTTAAAAATAAGATCAATACAATAATGGTAAACATCATAAAACAAACAAGAAATACCATAACAACCCGCAGGGGCCGATGCCTGAATTTTGTAGTTTAAGTTAAAGTTTTATGAAAACAACAGTTCAATGGCATAATGTGTACCTGCTGTTTATTGCGCAGGCATTGTTCCAGACGGCCTCCATCCTCGTCATTACTTTATCGGGTATGGCGGGGCTGGTTATGGCGCCTCGTAAGAACCTGGCTACCCTGCCTGTGGCAATGATTACGGTAGGCGCGGCAGCAATGATGATACCGGCTTCGATGATCATTAGAAAAACAGGGCAGCGTAAGGCGTTTATGATCGGGACGCTTACCGGCTGCCTGGCCGGTCTCGTCTCGTGGTATGGCATTATACAGCATTCTTTTTGGGTGTTCTCCATAGGTAATACGCTGGTAGGTGCTTACCAGGGTTTTTCGCAGTATTATCGTTTTGCTGCGGCCGATGCTGTTCCCGGCCAGGCAAAAAGCAAAGCCATTTCCCTGGTAATTGCAGGAGGCATTGTTGCTGCATTTGCCGGGCCCAACCTTGCTAAATTTACACAGCATATAGGTACGGTTCCTTATGCCTACTCCTACTTTTCCATCATTTTGCTAAGCCTGCTGGCGCTGGGTATTGTGTCGCTGCTAAAGCTGGGTAAAACAACATCGAACCTGCTGAAAGATTCCACAGGCGGGGGCCGCCCTTTAAAAGAAATCATCAAGAACAAAGATGCCATTCTTGCGGTACTTGCTTCCTCTACCGCATTTGCGGTAATGGGCATGTCTATGACGGTTACACCCATAGCGATGTACGGTTTCGGGCATCCGTCGGAGCATTCGGCAACGGTTATTCAGTGGCATGTACTAGGGATGTTCCTGCCTTCCTTCTTTACCGGGCTGCTCATCCAAAAATTCGGAGTTTACCGTATCATTATTGCAGGCTTGCTGATGATGTTGCTCTATATTGCTCTGGCACTTAGCGGAACGGGTACCGGCAATTTCATTGCGGCCTTATTTGTGGTAGGCTTAGGCTGGAACTTTCTGTTTATCGGTGGGTCGTCTTTGCTTACTAAAGTATACCAGCCTGACGAAAAGGAGAAAACACAAGCCTTTCACGATTTTACTGTTTTTGCAGTGATCAGTATTGCCAGCTTCTTTGCCGGAAGCCTTTTCAACCACTGGGGGTGGAAAGGAGTCAATATAGTGCTGCTGCCTATGCTCGTCGTTACTTTGATCGCAGCCATCACCATTACTTTGCGTAAAAGCAGGTCTGAACAGTAGCCTGTAAATGTTACAAATTAAATAAGGGATAGTGCAATACAGTTAAGTCTTCGGCGACTGAAATTTGTTTGGTATATACGAAGGATAAAATCGACTATTTAATAACCCTACTACCGGCAGTGGCAGTTCCGTAGTCATCTTTATTCATCTTACAAGCCAATACCGGTAGCAAACATAAATTATCATTCTATGAATGCAGATCAAAAACATCCAGGCAATATATATACTTGCCCTATGCACCCCGAAGTAACCGGAAACAAAGGCTGTAAATGCTATAAATGTGGTATGACATTGATTGCTGTCGACACAGACGGCAACAATATGTATAAAGTAACAGTTACTGCCGAGCCGAAGCATATAGAAGCAGGCAGGCCCACCAATCTGTGCATTGCCATCACAGAACGCGGCAGGAATGTACCATTGGAAGTGGTGCACGAAAAGAAAATGCACCTCCTGATCGTGAACGAGGAGCTATCATGGTTTGATCATATCCATCCCTTAGAACAGCCGGATGGCAGTTATCAAATTTCAGAAACATTTCCTACGGCGGGTGGCTATCTTTTATTCACCGATTATAAGCCCGTGGGGGGCAGTCAGGATGGGCATATGCATCGCATAGAAGTGTCCGGTGTGATTGCCACCCCACTAAAAGATCTGGAAACAAAACTGGTTTCAACAGTTGATGGTTATACTGTATCCTTACTAAACGGTAATAATTTAAGAACAGGTACACCACAGGGGTTGCAGTTTTATATGATGAAAGATGGCCATGTATTATTGAAAAAGGACATGCAGCCATATCTCGGAGCTGTAGCCCATATCGTAATGATCAGTAAAGCTGATTATGACTTCCTGCATATACATCCAGTATCGGATAACCGTTTCCCAATATATGCAGAAACCAATATCGAAAAAACAGGTCTCCATAGAATATGGGTACAGTTTAAAACAGATAATGTGGTGCATACAGCAGACTTTACAGTAAATGTCTTAAAAGGTGAGCCACCAGAGATGAGCAACAGCAAAGCGGATCATCATTAGAAAAGTGAAAGAACGAACCATTTCAGCTTAAAAGATCACAGAAAGAATTACGGTAAAATAATACTGCGGTCCCGGGTCCTTTAATAACGATCTGGAAGCGGCAATGGAAGCTTATTGTATTGGTGTTAACGACATTAATAATGATCTCTTAAAAACTTAACAATGAAAAAGAAAATATGCTTATCAGCAATAGCGGCAGTTTTGGTTTATGCAAGCCAGGTATCGGCTCAGCAATGGAGTATAGGTGCCCGTGGAGGCCTTGCTATTCCCAATTTGACGGCAGGCAGCGGTTCGGCGGTTAATCCCCTGAACAAAGGTTACAGCTCACGATTGGGCCTGGGTTTTGGTGTTGTTGCAGAATACAAGACCAGCAGGCTTTTTTCGATACAGGCAATGCTGGAGTATGCTCAGCAAGGCGGTAAGAAAAGTGGTTCTCAGGCTTTTGCTGTTCCGCCTCAGATGGCGCCTTTGTTCGGCCCGCAGACGCCGCCGTACTTGCATGCCGATTTTAAAAGCACAGCTAAGCTCAATTATCTGTTGTTGCCGGTTCTGGCCAAATTCGGTTGGGATCTGGGGCCTGCAAAGAAATGGCGCATTTATACCGGAGCGGGACCATTCGCCGGGCTGTTGTTGAGTGCCAAACAGATCACCGAAGGTGCCAGCCAGGTCTATCTCGACGAGGAAAACACAAAGCCCGTTCCTGCAAACCCGGCCAACCCTGCTGCAGGTATGCTCGCATTATCTTTCGACAATACAAAGGATATTAAAGATCAGCTTCGTTCTTTCAATTTTGGCCTGGCCGGCAATGTAGGTATTGGCTTTAAAATGAAACGCAATATGATTTTCCTTGAAGGTGGCGGCAATTATGGCCTCATCAATATACAAAAAGGATCGGCCAACGGAAAAAATCGATCGGGTGCGGCTATTATTATGGTGGGATATGCGCGCGCTTTGTAAATATTTAAACCTCGTAGAGAATGTTGGCCAAGATCTATATCATTTTTGGGGCTTTTGTTTTTCCATATCACAGCTTTCTTAATGAAAATTTGGTAATGTAATCACTACTGCTACAATAGTGAGACCTAATATGGCAGAAGTTTGAATAGCCATGTGAAAATTGAGATACATACTGTCGTGAAAAGGTAAACATATTGTAAAAAAGAGGGTATATGAACTGGCTATCTCATCGTTTCTCTAACTTCAGAAAGCGATAATAAACCAGGAATATCACAAAGACTTTGGCGGAATAGCTATTTCTAAAGAAACAAAAATTAATGAAAGCTATAGTGCCAGTTAATACCTTTTTATTGACCATATACCATCCGAAATCAACTACATAAAACAAAAGATCTTGTAAGCTATCACCTATTGATGAAAGTTGATGTTTCTGCGTTTCCAGCGATTGTAGAAATAAGGCAGAGCCTGCTGAAATCGGGTGAAATCTTTATTTTCTTTTTTTGTCCAGCCTACTTCTGCGTAAGCGGCAATACGCGGAAATGTTTTTTGATACATTTCGGTTACAGTAGGTATCCACTCCCCCCACATTTGGCAACCCAGGCCTAATATTTTGTTATGATATCGCTCATCTAATCCCTGGGGAATAGGATCAAAACTGTAAGCTTTTTCTACTGGTATAGTATTGTAATCATAATCGAGGTAGGTAAAGATGTGAAAAGAATTCACCACATCATACCCTTTGCTTACAGCGTCTTTCACCATATCTAAATCACCTTTCCAAAAATGGACGATAGTAGATTGGGCAAGAGTTCCGGTTACCGGAGCACTGTCCTGGTTATAGTCATGCAGCTTCGCACCCATGATATCATTCCAGCCCATCATCCGCTTTTTCTTTTTTTCTAAAAAGTTGGATATACCGTTTGTAAAAAATATCTGCAGATCTGCGGGTGAACTTAATGCATGCTTTTTCATGTAAGCCTGTACCGACGATGACCTGATCCATTGGTCGTATTTAACTTCGTCGCCGCCAATATGAATAACATCAGAAGGGAACATAGCAATAACTTCGTTTAACACATTGTGGATAAACTCAATTACAGCCGGCTCTGTTACATCGAAAATGTCATACTTTACGCCAAAGTTGGTTGGCACCCTGATGGGCTGTTTGCTTACTCCAAGCCATGGGTAAGAAGCAATTGCTGCGCTTGCATGCCCGGGCATTTCTATTTCTGGTATTACTTTAATGTGCCGTTCGGCAGCGTATGCCACGATCTCCCTTACATCAGCCTTTGTATAATAACCTTCAAGAGGCTTACCATCGTACTGCGTGCTATTCCATCCGTTTAGCTGCGTTGAATCGCGCCGACCACCTATCCGGGTAAGGTTAGGATATTTTTCAATTGCCAGCCGCCAGCCCTGGTCTTCCGTTAAATGCCAATGAAAAATATTCATCTTTAATAGAGCCATTTCGTCCAGCATTTTTTTAACTACTTCCTTGCCCTTAAAAGCCCGGCCATCGTCCAGCATATAACTGCGCCATGAAAACCGGGGTTGATCAATGATAGTTACAAAACCCAGTTTTACAACATTGCTTTCTTTTTGTAAGAGTTGTCTTAATGTTTGAATGCCATAAAAAATGCCCGTAGCAGTTGGCGCTTCTATCAAAACGCCAGTTTGATCTACCTGTAACCGATATCCCTCTTTACCCAGTTCTCTTTCCAATACTTTATTGATCAACAGGCGAATATCCGCTGAACGGGACAAAGTTGTTTTTACTTTGTCAAATGCAAAATCCGTCTTTAAAATCCGGGCCAAGAAAGCGGCTTCTTTTCGAACGTTGGAGCCAGCAAAAATGCTTACATCGACATTGGTAATGTAAGTACCTTCTTTTTCCAAAAAGTAGGATGGTCGGGGAATAACATCAATAGCAGTTACTTTTGATGAAAACGAAAGAATCAGCGTTGTCAGGATAAACATTACTCTGTTTAACATCATTTATTTTTTAATTTATAATTCCATTTAAATTACAACTGAATCAATTGCATGCCGACCCACCGAAGAATACCTATTATGCATACGTAGTTCTTCCCAAACATCCGAAGCTGTATTAGGTTCTAAATATAATGTCCCATCGTAAATATTATAAAAAAAAACCGCTGCTATCGTTATCGAGCCGTTGATTGATTGAAAACTACCACCACCAGTTTGCGCATATATGTGGCTTGAAAAAAGCAAGACCGTTATAAGCAACATACCTATTAATGTGATCTTAAACTTTAATTGAAGTTGAGTTATAATATATTTGCTAAATAATTTCATTCGTATCAGAAACTTGTGGCGTAACGTCCGACAAAAGCGCTTTATTAATCAGGGAGCTATTATTTTTTTTACATCGATACACGACACCATAATCGACGAGGTTATTGCTTTCGCTTAAAGAATAAGTAGATCCTAAACATTCCAGCTCGTTGATAAACCCTAACAGATTCTAGACTCTTATTTAATCTCACTGCTATATCCTTTAAAGAAATCGATTGCTGGTAATGCATACGTATAACTTCCTGCAGGGGATTGTTCAAAGTTTCAATGGCCGTTTCTATCTCGGTTACGGTAAATCTTTCGTGAATTTCTGTCCAGAATAGCAGGCGCTCTTTGTTTGAATTAAATGACATAATGATAAATCTACAATTATACCTAAATAGAGAAACTTGTGCTTACGGCAATTTATTATAGTTCAAACAACATGGATGGTTAGATCACCATAAAACTTACCACAAAGTTAATGTGGATTGAGATTTACCAGCACAACAAGCCCTCTGTAGAAACAGTGGGCGAACGGTTGTGTACCTTGAATCCATATAAAACTATTCTATTACTTACAACACACTCACCATGGCAACAACTATTTGTGGCATGGCTAAGCATATATAAAATATTAATTTCAATATGTCGGTGATAAGTCTGGCACCTGGCTTGCCCAATTCTCTTCTTCTATCCGTTGATGTAAAAACCAATGCATATCCGGGAACACTTCACATTAATCAAGAATGCAACGTTGCATTCTTGATGCTACAGGAAGCCACATAACAACATCTGCATACATAGATTTCTAAGCATTTATATGTTTACGCTACAAATAAAAACATATATAATCGAAAAATTTATTCTACACTTTAATGATAGTTAACAAGTGCTATATAGAATAAAAGATTAGTAATAATGTGCTACCTTTTTTCTGGCTATAATATTTACTTCCCCCGATCACTACCTTGTCAGGCAATATGTAGAAGTATGAACCAAAAGCCGCTGATCAAGATTAAAGAAAATAATTCACGAAATCTCAAATCTAGCAATCTGCAAACTGTATATATTTTTTCAATTATGTAATGTCGTAAATCTATTAATTAAACACTGCTTGATGATGCGAAAAAAATGTCCTCCAATTAGGGGATAAGCTATATCATGAGTTATAAGCTGTCCTAAATACTTTTGCGCCAACAAAATTTTTTACATAAACTATTATATAGCTCGTAGTTGTTTACCTGGTCAGTCATTGCATTATTAAGACAGTTATATACTGATGAAGGGCTATACTTAACCAAAAACTAAAAGATAAAATGAGGTCAAGCTTAAAAATATTCAATCTTTGTTTTACACTGTTGCTCATCGGTTTTGTTAATGCTCAGCAGGTATTTCAGGTGAGCACGCAGGATGTGTGCGCTGGAAACGCTCCTGTAACTTTTACTCACAATGGTCCAGTAGGTGGTACCTGGTCGGTACAGAGGGGAATAATTGACGCGGCTACGGGAACATTTAGCAGTTCTGGCAGTACAACGCCTGGCTTGAATGTAGCTACTTATGCTGCAACCAGCGGAAAAACAGCCAGCGCTCCTTTTATAGTATTCCCAACTGCACCTGCTTTTGCACCTTATGAGCTGTGCAAGGGTGATGCTTTTGAATGGCCTGTAGTAACGCCTTACGCTAATTTCAACGTTGAGTATAGGGTAGATGGTGGCCCCTGGAGTAGCAACCCCGCAGCACCCACCGCCGTTGGTTGCTACGTTGTTGAAGCCCGCTATGTATATAACGGTATAAATTACGCCGACATAAAGCCAGAAGTGATTTATGAAGGCTCCGAATATGGCTATGGTTACAGGCGTATAGCTGTTCGGATTAAAAACATTGGCTCCGTACCCACCCAGGGTACAATCACTTTGCAAGTGGGCGGTGTACCGCTCAGCCAACAACTTACTTATTTGCAAATTAATCCTAGTGAAAGGGGGATCATTACTATTGATGGCAACCTCTACGAATATGATAATACCCTGTGGAATATTACAAATGTGAGTCAAAGCCCCAATACCTATAACGATTACACATTAACCTCCAAACCAGGGGTAATAATACCAGCTCTAAGCGACCTGATCGTTTACATGCAGGTTCGTATGCATGATAATAATTATGGCGACGATGTTAATATTCATGTGTTTATTTCAAATGGCGGCATTAATGAAGCAAATACATCCAATAATGGTCAATACTTTGCTTTATTGGCTAATACGGGTTTACCCGGTAATATAACACCGGCGCAACCAGGAGATGGGTCGGCATACATTTATACTACACCTGCAGCCACTTCTACTCTTGAGGCCGTTAACAGTTGCGCTGCTGGTAATGGGGGGCAGGTATGTATAAAAGATTGTAGCCTGCCAGTTATTTTTGGTGATATTACCGCGCGTTTTATCAACGAAAATCTAGCCATTAACTGGGTAACGAAAATGGAATCAAATAATGATCATTTCCTGGTCCAGGCATCAAAAGATGGTAAAAACTTTACCACTATTGGTACTGAATTAAGCAAAGCCCGCGACGGTAATAGTAATGAGGATCTATTGTACGAATGGAAAATTCCGGTTCATTCCATTTGGGCTTTGAGCATTGCCGGGTTATTGGTTTTGTCGATCGGGAAAAAACATAGAGGTAGAAAATGGCTGCTCACACTGACCTTTATGGGAGTAGTTGTGTTAAGTATTAAATGTACCAAGAGTAAAAACGACTCTTTTGCTAATACCAATGATATTTACATTAGAATAGCACAGGTAGATAAAGACAATATCGTAAAGCACTCGAAAGTAGTTAGAGTGATTAAAAACTGAAAACAGTAGGTCCTAAAAATTAACACAATCAGACGCTTTGAAGCAAAATTGTCACCTGAAATAACTTTATTTTTCGGTACGGGTTACATTTATAAAACGGTATTCTGGTTTGGCCTTGTAAGTGTTCAGGTAGGGTGGTATTTGTAAGACAGTTTTCAGAAAATGAATAAGTCAGGCATTAAAAATAAATCTGACAATCAGTAGCAATATTGTCGAAGAAATGAGGCAATTGTAAAAGTTACCTTATTGTATAGAATTTTTAAATCTGCGTTAATGAAATAAAAACTTCTATGAATTAGAGCAATGGAAAACTTTACGGTTTTACCGGAGTCTAGCTGTTGTTGAATGCCTTTTTGCGCGGCAGTCTTTATGTTTTCTATAATCCTTTGATGTTTGTTGTACAGCAAATCGAATCCCAATGCCTGCAAAACGGTCCGGATCGTATGTTCGTCCATATCCGGGTTGTTTTTCTTCAGGATTACGTCACCTAAACGTACCTAGGCAAGCTCCAGCCCAAGTTGAGATAATGCATCAGACAGAACATAGATACATCTGCTGCATACCATCCCTTTGATTTGTATACTGGAAGTTTTTGCCATATTGGTTCTATTTGATTTTTCAAAAGCAGATTAATAGTTATGGCTTATATCTCTTTTTTAAAGATCAGTGATGATGGTGTGCCACGCTTGGTGCTGTTTTTGTGCAGCATAAAACCGAGGTATCGTGTCTGTGTGCGGCTGTTTCCAGCTGAATGGTTACGTGGTGAACGTTTAAGTGCAGCAGGTCGTGTTCTATTTTACGGAGCAGTATTTCACTCGCCTCAACTGTTATTTTTCCATTGACTACGGCGTGGCAGGTTAATGCATTTAATCCGCTGGTAATTGTCCATATATGCAGGTCGTGAATGCTGATGATATCTTCTGTTTCCAGTATTTTCTGTGTTACATTTTCTATGTCAACATTCTCCGGTGTGCCTTCCATCAGAACGTGTACTGCTGATTTTGTAACGAGGTATCCGCTTCGTAAAACCAATACAGAGACAATGATACTTGCCAGCGCATCTGCCCATATCCAGCCAAAAAACATAATAAGCAGAGCCGCAACAATGGCACCTACCGAACCCAGCATATCGCTGATCACGTGAAGGTAAGCGCCCCGCATATTCAGGTTTTCTTTCACATCGGCTCCACGCATCATTATCCAGGCCACAAGTATGTTTACCGCTAATCCCATCACTGCGACAATGAGCATTCCGCCAGACAGGATCTCGGGAGGCTTTTGGAAACGTTCAATGGCTTCATAGATAATGTAGGCGGAGATAAGGATCAGTGTTACCCCGTTTATTACCGCAGCTAATATTTCAAATCGCTTGTAGCCATATGTTTTTCCGTAATCTGCTGCTTTACTGCTGAATGTAAAAGCCATCAGAGCGATAAACAGTGATATGGCATCACTCAGCATATGTCCTGCATCTGCAAGCAGGGAAAGGCTGTTTGTAAGCAATCCGCCAGTAACCTCTACCGCCATATATATGGTGATAATAACGAGGCTTATGGTTAATGTCTTTTTATTGGCACTGCCGGTATGGCTGTGATCGTGATTATGTTCCATTGCTGTTGGTTTTAGCTGTAAAAAGTTACTCTTTAATGTCACTCGTTCAATAGCCGGGTTTCCTGTTTTATTTTTTCCACTTTAGCCGTAAACTGTTGGACACTACGCTTACGTTACTTAATGCCATTGCGGCACCGGCGATCATCGGGTTAAGGAGAAATCCGTTGCCAGGATAAAGAATCCCTGCTGCAACGGAAATACCTATAAGATTATAAATGAATGTCCAAAACAAATTCTGTTCTATGGTAGCTACGGTCTGCCTGGATAATTCTACGGCTTATGGTATTTTGGTGGGTCAGGGAATATTATGGTCATCTTAGCTACATTCATTGCGATATCACTGCCTTTACCCATTGCGATGCTTATATCTGCAGTAGCCAGTGCCGTGCTGTCATTGATGCCATTACCTACCATTGCCACTACTTTTCCATGCTGCCGCAATTCATACTCTTCAGAAGCGGTATTATTACTCCCGGATGTATTGGTTTACTGTACTGTTGCATTACCAACTGCCGGTTGCTCACTATTCTTATCAGGTGCATGGTTACAGGAAGAGAGGAAAAAAAGCGGCAGTGGCCAGGGCAAGGCTGTATAGGCTTGCATACTTCATACTTACTATTTTTTTTGTTTAAAGAAAGCTTTATAGTTGGCATCGTTTTCAAAATAAGCTACCTCGCCATTGTCACCTGTAATAGCTATTATTGCTGCAGCTTTGTCTACCTGGTTTTGAGATACCGGGTCGACTGCCATCCTTATGGCTTCTTCCTTTGGAATTCTTTTTTTACACATTTCACAACAGCCATAATATTTCTTTGAATTATGAACTACTTCAATTTGCTTTTTTCCCA
>JAESFO010000868.1_pt1 | contig 12096 bp, 9 predicted proteins | sample 9269421 | NCBI WGS metagenome assembly JAESFO01 (sample SAMN14502839, study PRJNA617101) | algae metagenome | isolation source: Nostoc desertorum CM1-VF14 and co-occurring heterotrophs from rocky... | place: USA: Clark Mountains, San Bernardino, California | collected 2000-06-05 | reverse complement strand
ATAGCGGGTATTGACAGTGATAAAGCTGCATTGATGTCACTTATTCGTGGGAAGGATGTTCCGGTATACCCTTTTAAAACGAATGGTGGAGAAAGCTCGAACATGAGTGATGATGATTATCGCAACATGGTACAGCAGGGAATTGCGCATTGTTACCGGGGTGATGTTTTCCAGATTGTTTTAAGCCGCAGGTTTCAGCAATCGTTTAATGGTGATGAGTTTAATGTTTATCGTGCCTTGCGCAACATCAACCCGTCACCCTACTTGTTTTTCTTCGATTATGGCGATTATAAGATCATGGGCTCGTCACCCGAATCGCAGCTCATCATTAATAATGGCAAGGCCGTTGTGCATCCGATAGCGGGTACTGTAAAGCGTACCGGCGATGATAAGCAGGATGCGGCAGAAACCATACGGCTTGAAAATGATCCGAAGGAAAATGCCGAACATGTAATGCTCGTGGATCTGGCCCGCAATGATTTAAGCAGGGGCTGTCATGATGTAAAAGTGGCTCACTTCAGGGAAACCCATTTTTACTCTCATGTAATACACCTGGTTAGCGAAGTAGTAGGTACGGTGAATGACACCACTAATGCATTTGAACTCCTGGCGAAAACTTTCCCGGCAGGAACTTTAAGCGGCGCACCTAAAATAAAAGCAATGCAACTGATCAATCAGTATGAACCTACCTTGCGTAGCTATTATGGAGGAGCTGTTGGTTTTATGGGCTTTAACGGAAGCTGCAACCAGGCCATAATGATTCGCACCTTTCTCAGCAGAAACAATACATTGTATTACCAGGCCGGTGCGGGCATAGTAGCTGCCAGCGTTCCAGAAAGTGAATTGCAGGAAGTTAATAACAAATTGGGGGCCTTAAAAAAGGCGATTGTAGTTGCCCAGACTATTTAGGTTCGGTACCCAATTATGTAATGAGCCACATTTTAATTTATTATTCTACATTTTACAATCAACATGAAACTTCTTGTTTTCGATAACTACGATTCTTTTACATACAACCTGGTGCACCTGGTAGAAAAAATATTACATCAAAAAGTAGATGTACACCGCAACGACCGGATAACCCTGGAGCAGGTAAAAGACTATGATAAAATAATTCTTTCCCCGGGTCCGGGTATACCGGAAGAAGCCGGATTATTATTACCGCTGATCAAGGAATATGCTGCATCGAAATCTATACTGGGCGTTTGCCTGGGGCAGCAGGCCATTGGCGAGGCTTTTGGCGGACAACTCACGAATCTTTCAAAAGTATACCATGGTGTAGCTACTCCCTGTAAAATCATAAAAGAGGGTGTCGGTCTGTTTGCAGGATTGACAGAAGAGTTTGAAGTAGGCCGCTACCATTCCTGGGTAGTGTCAAGGGATGGCTTTCCAGATGAGTTAGAAATTACCGCTGTAGATGAAAATGATATGATTATGGCACTGCAGCACAAAACTTATGATGTACGTGGCGTGCAGTTTCACCCCGAAAGTGTATTAACGCCGCAGGGAGAGCAGATATTAAGAAACTGGTTGAAAGCCTAGGAGATTGGATATTGATTACTGCATATTGAATATTTCAAATGAAAAAAATATTAAGCTTATTATTTGAGCATAAAACATTAGACCGGGAAACTGCCAGGGAGGCGCTCGTGAATATCGGTAAAGGAGTATATAATGAACATGAAGTAACGGCCTTTATGACCGTGTTCCTGATGCGTAGCATTACGTTACAGGAGCTGCAAGGCTTTCAGGATGCATTGCTGGAGCTTTGTGTGCGTGTAGACTTTAGTGGTTTGACCACCCTGGATATAGTAGGTACCGGAGGCGATGGTAAGAACACTTTTAATATCTCTACTTTATCCTGCTTTATTGTTGCCGGCGCTGGTGTTAAAGTAAGTAAGCATGGCAACTATGGAGCATCCGCCATCAGTGGTTCCTCCAACGTGATAGAATCAATGGGTTATCGCTTCAAAAACGATGGTGAGGCACTTCGGAAAGAGCTGGAAGAGGCCAATATCTGTTTTCTCCATGCACCTTTGTTTCACCCCGCTTTGAAGAACGTAGGGCCGATACGTAAAAATCTGGGTATGCGTACTTTTTTCAACATGCTCGGACCCCTTGTCAACCCTGCATTTCCGGCATATAGCATTATTGGCGTTTATAGTTTGGAAATGGCGCGTTTGTATAACTATCTTTTACAGCAGCAGTCTAATAAATTTGCTATCGTACATGGACTGGATGGTTATGACGAAGTTTCCCTCACCGGCGATAGTAAACTATTGACTCCACAGGGAGAGAAGATCTTATCTGCTATTCAATTAGCCGGACTGGAAGTAAAGCCGGAAGCCATATCGGGCGGCAGCACTGTAGCTGAGGCGGCACATATATTTAAATCTATTCTGGAAGGTAATGGCACCCCCGAGCAGGAAGCTGTGGTTTTGGCTAATGCAGCCATTGCCTTGCAGGTGACGGATACATTTGGCAGTTATGATGACGCTTTTGCTGCCGCTAAAGAAAGTCTGAGATCGGGTAAGGCCCACGCCTGCTTACAAAAACTAATTTCTTTACAATAAAATAAATCGTATCAGACATTTGTTTTGATATAGTTTGCCAGATATAAGATCATGAATATTTTAGATACCATTATAGCCCATAAAAGAACGGAAGTAGCAGATCGGAAAGGACAGACTTCAGTAAAACAGCTGGAGGGCAGACCCGCTTTTTCTTTACCGGTTCGATCATTATCCGAATCTCTTTTAAAGCCTGGTAGCACAGGCATTATTGCTGAGTTTAAAAGAAAGTCTCCGTCCAAAGGATTTATTAAACAAGATGCCAACGTAACAGAGATTACATCAGCGTATACCCGGTATGGTGCGGCCTGTTTATCTGTATTGACCGACGAAAATTTTTTTGGTGGTTCGGATGCCGATTTGATTGAGGCAAGAACTAATGATGTCCCGATTTTAAGAAAGGACTTTATAGTGGATGAATACCAGATAGCAGAAGCCAAATCTATTGGTGCTGATGTTATTCTGCTGATTGCCGCCTGTCTTACGCCTGCGGAAGTACAACATCTGGCAACGTTTGCTACGTCACTGGGGTTGCAAACTATATTGGAGTTGCACGCTGAAGAAGAGCTGGGGCATATTTGTGATGCAACAAAGATTGTTGGTATTAATAATCGCGATTTAAAAACTTTTAGTGTTGATATTGAACGCAGTCTTCGCATGGCTGAACAATTGCCTGCCGATAAGATAAAGATAGCAGAAAGCGGCATCGATAAAATTGATGATATTCTGCTCTTTCAACAAAACGGATTCAAAGGGTTTTTGATTGGTGAGTATTTTATGAAGCAAGCAGATACACCAGCTGCTTTTCAAACATTTGTAGAGCAATTAAAAGCAGCTCAATGAATCAGCCCCGTATAAAAGTGTGTGGTATGACCTCTATGCAACAGGTGCAGGAACTGGCTGCATCGGGAGCCGATTATGCCGGGTTTATTTTTTATGAAAAATCGCCCCGTTTTGTTGCCGGTAAAATAATTGCCGGTGATTTAAAGGCGTTCGCTGCCATTCGAAAGATAGGTGTATTTGTAAATGAAACTATAGAAAAAATTTTGCAGACGGTTGCTGATTATGGTTTGGACGCTGTACAGTTACATGGTGATGAAACGCCCGGATTTTGCAAGGCGCTGTTGGGTGAAGTTACCGTGATCAAAGCCTTTCGGGTTAAGGGTGATGAAACCGCTTTGGCTGAATTACTGGCATCTTATGAGGATAGTGTCGACTATTTTTTATTTGATACCAAGGCGCAGGAGTACGGGGGGACAGGAAAGAAATTTGACTGGTCGTTACTGGCACATACGCCAATCAATAAACCTTATTTTTTAAGCGGTGGTATAGGTCTTAATGATGCAGAACAGGTGAAGGCATTTATAACCACTCATCCGGTTTTTTCGCTGGATGTTAACAGCAAATTTGAGACAGAGCCAGGTGTGAAGGATATGAATCAGGTACGACGGTTTATGCAGGATATTCTTTAAACAAAACAGGCCGTGGTTTAAACCACGGCCTGTTTTGTTATATTGGTAAATTATATTTTACCTTCTTTAATTTCTTCTACTACCGCCGGATCTAACAGGGTAGAAGTATCTCCCAGGTTTTCCAGCTCGCCTTCAGCTACTTTGCGTAAAATACGACGCATGATCTTACCACTGCGTGTTTTGGGCAGTGCGCTAACAAACTGTATTTTGTCTGGTTTTGCAATCGGGCCAATAATACGGGAAACCGTTGCTAACAGGTCCTGCTTGGTGAGTTGATCATCTTCTTCATGCCGGTTACGGCCATCCAACACTACGTATGCATAGATGCCTTGTCCTTTTAACTCGTGCGGATAACCTACAACAGCGCTTTCTACAACACCCGCCATCATATTAATGGCATTCTCAACTTCAGCGGTGCCCAACCTGTGTCCGCTTACATTTAATACATCGTCTACACGACCTGTAATGCGGAAGTTGCCTTCCTCATCTTTAAAGGCGCCGTCTCCTGTAAAATATTTATTCTCGTAAGTACTGAAATAGGTTTGCCTGCAACGCTCATGATCGCCCCATGTGGTGCGTAAAATTCCAGGCCACGGCATTGTGAGGCACAGGTTTCCGCTATAATGTGTATCCGTCAGCTCAGTCACTTCTTCTCCTTTCTCGTCTACCAATACCGGCTTTACTCCCGGCAATGGAAGTGTTGCCCAGCTTGGTTTTGCGGGCGTAACACCAGCCAGGTTAGATATTAATATGCCTCCGGTTTCGGTTTGCCACCAGGTATCTACGATAGGGCATTTTTTCTTGCCGATATGCTCATCATACCAATGCCATGCTTCTTCGTTAATGGGTTCACCAACGGTACCCAATACTTTCAGGCTCGACAGGTCTTTATCTTTTAAAGGCTCCAGCCCGTAGCTCATTAAAGAACGGATAGCTGTGGGGGCAGTATAAAGTGTATTTACTTTATGTTTGTCTACGATGTCCCAGAACCTGCCGGCATCAGGCCAGGTGGGTATGCCTTCGAACATCAGGCAGGTAGCACCTGCCAATAAAGGACCGTATACGATATAGCTATGGCCGGTGATCCAGCCTATATCTGCAGTACAGAAGAATACATCACCAGGGTTATATTGAAATACGTTTACAAAAGTATAAGTTGTCCATAGCATGTAACCTGCTGTAGTATGCACCACTCCTTTAGGTTTGCCTGTACTACCTGAAGTGTATAAGATGAACAGCGGGTCTTCTGCATCCATTTCTTCTGCCGGAACCTTTAATACTTCTTCGCTCATGCTTTCTACCACGTCTTCCACCTCATCTCTCCACCATACATCGCGTCCTTTGATCATACTTACCGGTGTGCGGGTGCGGGTATGTACGATCACTCTTTTTACCGTTCGGTTGCCGATCAAAGCGTCGTCTATAATAGATTTTAAAGGAATGTCTTTAGCTCCACGGAAAGAGCCATCGCAGGTAATAATATATTCCGCTTCGGCATCGTACAGCCTGTCTGCAATACTCTGGGCCGAAAACCCACCGAATATTACCGAGTGTATGGCGCCTATACGGGCACAGCCTAAAACAGCAATAACCAGCTCCGGTATCATCCCCATATAAATACAAACCCGGTCTCCTTTTTTTACCCCATTGTTACGCAATACCTGTGCAAACTCGCATACTTTTTTGTGTAATACTTTATAAGTAAGGGTTCTCACTTTTTCGTTGGGATCATTAGGTTCCCAAACAATCGCCGGCCGGTCGCCAATAGATTCCAGGTGCCTGTCCAGGCAGTTTTCAGTTATATTTAGTTTAGCGCCTTCAAACCATTTTACAGAAGGTTCTGTGAAATTCCAATCCAATCCTTTTTTGCTGAAAGGCTGTTTTTTTCTCCATTCAAAGCTGTCGGCTACGTTGCTCCAGAATCCTTCCGGGTCTTCAAGGCTCTTTTTATAATCGGTATGATATTGTTCTAAAGATTTAATCTGAAAAGGATATGACATTGCAAATAGTATTTTGAGGGGCTAATATAATGAACTATTCCTTATTTACAGGCTAAATGCGCAACCGTTTGTTTTAAAAAATAGTTATGAACTCCGTGAAACTGAGTGGGGTAGCGGCCGGCAACGTTCTCGTATTAAATTACTCCCTATTGAAAACGGCGTATATTTATAGCTCATTACTTGTTTGCCAAAAAATCCGCGATGAGCTATAAACCGTTTACAGTTTTATTGTTTTTACTTGCTATTAGCCTCAATTGTTTAGCTGGTTCCAATAAAAAAGAAAGAATCGGGTTGTATGATCTGACCTGCGAATACCTTCAAAATCCTAAAGGGATTGATGAGCCGCAACCGCGGTTGGGTTGGAAGCTGCGCGCTCTTAGTGAGGCATTATACGCTCAAAAGCAGCAGGCCTATCGTGTGATTGTTGCTTCAAGCAACGAATTACTGAAAAAAAATAAAGGAGATATATGGGACTCTAAATGGGTGTATTCCTCGCAGACCAACCAGGTTGTTTATCAGGGACAACCGTTACTATCTGACAGAACCTATTACTGGAAGGTGTGTATAAAAGATGAACGTTCACAGGTTTCAGCATGGAGTGAGCCGAATAGTTTTACGACGGGGTTTTTCGATCAAAAAGAATGGAAGGCTCAGTGGATCGGGGATGATCAGCGATTTATGCCGGGCAAGGCAGACTGTAATATATGGGATCCGTGGATGAAGCAAACATTTACGCTAAAAGAAAGTGCAGGACGGGCTTTCATGTATGTAGCTTCTGTCGGCTATCATGAGCTTTATATAAATGGTGCTAAAGTAGGAAATGGTATTCTGGCTCCGGCCGTAACAGATCATACCAAAAGAGCCCGCTATATTGCTTATGATATAACTTCTTTTGTTCACAAAGGAGAAAATATAGCAGGTCTTTGGTTAGGTGCTTCGTGGTCAATCTTCGGACCATATCATCTTGAAAATGATGACCGGCCATTAACTCCTATTGTTTCAGCCCAGGCTTTTTTTTACAGGAAGGATGATCCTTCTCAAACAGATACGCCTTTTGAAACGCTATTGACCAACCAGGAGTGGGTAACAAAAAAGAGTCCGAATAAATTGCTGGGCGTTTGGGATTTTTCGAATATGGGCGGAGAACTCTGGGATGATCGAAGGTTGAATAACGATTGGAATTTGCTTACTGATGCCAGCGATGGTTGGAAGCCTGTTGAAGTGTATCATCCGAAATTATTTGTATCTGCTCAAATGGTGGAAGAAAACAGGTTGTTAACACCTGTTAAACCGATAAACGTAGAACATAGGGCCGACGGCACCTTCAGGGTTGATTTCGGTACTAATTTCGCCGGTTGGACCGAAATACCTGTAAGTGGTCAACCAGGAGATACTATCCGTTTTAATTTTTCTGAACGAAAGGAGATGGAAACTACGTTTAATATCAGGAGTAGTTTTATTATTGGCAAAAGCGGCAAGGGAGTATTCCGCAATCGCTTCAATTATAGTTCAGGTAGATGGCTTACTATCAAGGGCCTGAAAGAAGCCCCAAAGCTGGATTTAATTAAAGGCTGGCTGGTGAGAACAAACTACAAAACCGCCGCTAACTTTAAATGCTCCGACACGTTAATGAACTGGATTTACGATAAAGTGTGCTGGACTTTTGAGAACCTGTCTTTAGGCGGCTATGTGGTAGACTGTCCGCAACGCGAACGAATGGGTTATGGAGGTGATGCACATGCAACCAGTGAAACGGGTATGTACAATTATCAGCTGGGTGCATTTTATACCAAGTGGATGCAGGACTGGCGCGATGTACAGGGAACAGAATCGATGGTAGGAAATATGTATGACAGTAAAACCTCCCGTAAAACCGTAACCAGTGGACGTTTCTTAAATAATGGCATTCTGCCACATACAGCACCTACTTATTGGGGCGGCGGAGGGCCTGCATGGGGCGGTATAGTGGTTTCATTACCCTGGTACGTATATGAGCACCAGGGTGATAAAAAGATCCTGAAGGAAAACTACCAGCTGATGAAAAACTGGCTGTCATTTTTAGATACACAGGTAACAGATGATATGCTGAAACGGTTTGGTGGCCAGTGGGATTTTTTGGGCGATTGGTTATGGCCTAATGCGACAGCAGAGGGCATGAATAATGACAAGCCGCAAACGCTGTTCTTTAATAATTGCTACCGGGTTTATAATTTAAGAACAGCTCAAAAGATAGCACAGGTATTAGGATACGATCAGGATGCGCGGGATTGGGGGCGTAAAGCCGATAATGCATCCCGGGCTATTCATCAAAAGTTTTTTAATGCGGCAAACAACAGCTATTCGGACGGAAGTTCTGCTAACCTGGCGATGGCTCTTTTGTCGGAAATGGTGCCCGCCGAACTTCGGGAAAAAGTAATGCAGGCACTGGAGCATGAGATCCTGGTAAAAAGTAAAGGAAATATATCTGCTGGTATTACGGGCGGTACGGTGCTTTTTAAATTGTTGAGGCAGGAGCAAAGGGACGATCTTATTTTTACAATGCTTTCCAGGAAAACTTATCCCGGATGGGGATATATGATGGAAAATGACGCCACTACTATATGGGAAATGTGGGAGAAAAATTTGCCCGGCCATTCTTTATTACATAGCTCTTTTTTATTTCCGGGAGCATGGTTCATAGAGGGACTCGCCGGGATTAAGAGTAAGGGAGCAGGTTTTTCGGGCATCATTATCCGGCAGCCAGATATCGGAAACAGTAAGCTGCCATGGGTGACTGCAAGCTATGACGGGCCTTCGGGTTTAATTGAAACACATTGGACACGTAGTGCCGGTCAGCTACATTTAAAATTGAGCGTACCTCCTAACACCACCGCTATTTTGAAAATAAGGGATCAGGAAAATATGCAGATCGTTGAAGAGAAAGAACGCATACGGAAATTACCTGATGAAGCCGGTTACCAGGCTTACGAATTGCAATCGGGAAGTTACTCTTTTTAGCAGCTGGCCTTATATTACCAGAAGCAATAGTATCTTTTTTCATTTTTTCAGAACGGGGACATTTTGTAGCCTGTTCTTTTGTAGCAAACTGAAAATGCTACCATGAAGTTTGCTACAATTTTGTAGCATCCAGTCAGCAAAAAATGAGAAATGCTACTACAGGGAATTTCTACCATCATTTCAGCAACCAGATTCGAACGTTTAACCGGAGGGGTTGAAGCGGGTGGTTTATGACGCCAGACTGGAAATACTAACTTTTCCTGGGCTGCCAGGGTATGTCGGTAACATTTAACAGATGACCTGAATATCTTGCCAGCACAAAAAGGTAGTCACTCAGCCGGTTCAGGTATTTTATAATAATTGGCGCAACGGTTGTTTCATTGGCTAGTCGCACACAGCAGCGTTCTGCACGACGGCAAACGGTGCGTGCTATATGAATGTGTGATATAGACGGATGCCCTCCAGGAAGAATAAAAGTTTTCAGCGGCTCCAGCTTTAACTCCATGCGATCAATTTCTTTTTCCAAAATTTCGATATCGGTTTCATGCAAGTCAGGGATGGATACTTTGGTTATTTTATCCGGATCACAGGCCAATTCAGCTCCGATAGTAAAAAGGCGATCCTGTATTTCCTGTAAAGTTGTAATGCCTGCTTCATCCTGCAGTAAATCCTTACACAATCCCACATAAGAATTTAACTCATCTACTGTTCCATAGCTTTCAATACGGAGGTCAGCCTTAGATACTTTTGTGCCGCCGATCAGCGAGGTTTTACCCTGGTCGCCGGTTTTTGTATAGATTTTAAAAGCCATTGCTGAGCAAGTTTAAAATTAAAAGTTAAAGGTTGAGAGTTGAGGGGGTGTATTTAATATCTTTTGCGCTAACACATAGAGCTGCCAATCTTGAACTTCAAACCTTGAACTTTAAATTAGATTTTCGCAAGGGTAGGGCTTTCTACTCTTTTATCCGTTTCAATTAAGCCATCTCTTAACCGTACAATGCGATGAGAGTGCTGTGCAATATCTTCTTCGTGCGTAACTAATACTACGGTGTTACCTCCTGCATGTATTTTTCCAAAGATGTCCATGATTTCGTAGGAAGTTTTGGTATCGAGGTTCCCGGTAGGTTCATCGGCTAGTATCAGTGAAGGGTCATTGACCAATGCCCGGGCAATAGCCACACGCTGGCATTGTCCACCACTTAGCTCATTAGGTTTATGATGGCTTCGATCAGTAAGATTTACTTTTTCCAGCACATGCATGGCTTTTTCATTACGCTGGCTTTTGGAAACACCCGCATAAATAAGGGGTAGGGCTACATTTTCAAGCGCGGTTAAACGTGGAAGCAGGTTGAACTGCTGAAATACGAAACCAATTTCTTTATTGCGTACTTCTGCCAGAGCATTGTCTGGCATTTTGCTTACATCATGACCGTTTAAAATATAGGTACCTGCGGTTGGACTATCCAGGCATCCTAATATATTCATCAGCGTACTTTTGCCACTACCCGAGGGCCCCATCAGCGACACGTATTCGTTTTTGTAAATATCCAATGAAACGCCCTTTAAAACCTGCAGCTCCTGCTGGCCCATAAAGTAGCTTTTACGCAATTGTTCGATATGGATAATACCTGCCAATGAATTAACTTTTAGTATGACTGATTACTCATTATTCACTACTTACTATTTGATCACTCACTTCTTAATCACTTTAGGCACCAGGAAGAACTGCCCGTCTGTTTCCGGCGCATTTTTTAGTGCCTCCTCGTGGCTGGCCGATCCTTTAATCTCATCTTCGCGAAGCACATTTATTTCTTCGCTCATATGCATTAAGGGCTCCACATCTTTAAGATCCAGCTCATTCAGCTTTTCAACAAAACCAATCATGTTCTGAAGATCTTTAGAAATATCTTTTTTTTCCTGCTCGGTAAAAGTCAGTTTGGAAAGATGTGCTAATTTATCAACCAATGCGTCATTTACTTCCATATATCAAAAATAGTTGAAATGTGCGAACCTTTGAACCTGTTTGAGCAGAAACGTGCACTTGCGTAGTATTATAACACCTTTAGACTCTCTAATTTATCGTTGTCTATTTTTTTAACTAACGCCTCCAGGCTGTCAAATTTCTCTTCCGACCTTAAAAATTGCTTCACATATACCCGCAGCGTTTTGCCGTAAATGTCGCTCTGGAAATCAAAAAGATTTACTTCTATAACCCTTTTTGTACCATCTACAGTGGGTCTGAAGCCAATACTCATCATTCCTTTTAAAACGGGGCCATAGCTGCCATCTATATTTTTTACTGAAGCGTAAACGGCATAAATGCCGTCGCAGGGCAATATCTTTTCTTCATTCTGCACTTTTAAGTTGGCGGTAGGATAACCTAATTCCCGCCCTAATTTATCACCATGCACCACTTCCCCTTCAAAAAAGAAATGATACCCCAGCAGGTGATTGGTAGTGGCAGTGTCGCCATTAAGGATAGATTCCCGTATTTTGGTGGAACTAATGCCTATATGATCCAGGATATGTTTAGGAATTTCTTTAAGATGGTAACCATATTTTTCCTGGTAGCTTTCTAACAGCTTGTAATTTCCCTTGCGGTTTTTTCCAAAATGATGGTCGTAGCCAATGATAATGGTGTGGGGGTGAAATTTATTGATCAGGAAGTCCTGAAGGTAGTCTTCAGGTTCCTGGTTGGCAAAAACTTCGGTAAAAGGGGTTATTACTAAGTGATTGATTCCCAATTGTTCCAGCAATTCCGTTTTTTCACTTAACGTGTTAATCAGGCGAATACCCAGTATAGAAGAGGATACGATCTTCCGCGGATGCGGGTGAAACGTAATAATAACGGACTCGCCACCCGCTTCCTGTGCGGTTTTCGTTAACTGGTCAATTATTTTTTTATGACCTTCGTGTACACCATCAAAAGTACCAATGGTAACCACGGCATTTTTGAAAACCGGCAACTGATTAATATCGTAATGAATCTGCATGAAACGCAAAAATAAGTTTACAGGTCGAAATGTTGAAAAGTTAGCTGGGAGGGTGAACAATAAG
>JAESFO010000867.1_pt1 | contig 12098 bp, 12 predicted proteins | sample 9269421 | NCBI WGS metagenome assembly JAESFO01 (sample SAMN14502839, study PRJNA617101) | algae metagenome | isolation source: Nostoc desertorum CM1-VF14 and co-occurring heterotrophs from rocky... | place: USA: Clark Mountains, San Bernardino, California | collected 2000-06-05 | reverse complement strand
TGGAAATAAGTTACTGCTGATCGGTTCCTGTTTTACTGAACATATCGGCAATGCTTTGGCGGATTATAAATTCAATGTGCTGCAGAATCCGCACGGAATATTGTTTGAGCCGGCCAGCGTAAGACATAGCCTGATATCTTATATAGAAAACAGGAAGTACACGGAGGCTGATCTCTTTTATTTAAATGAGGTATGGAGCTCCTGGCATCATCATTCGCGCTTTTCTAACATTAATAAAGAAAAAGCGCTGGAAGCTATGAATCAGTCAGTTGAACAGGCGCATCATTTTTTAAAAGATTGTGATTGGGTAGTCATCACGCTGGGTTCATCATTTTCCTATATTTTGTCTTCAGACAATCCTGAAAAAGAACGCTATGATCTGCATGTGGCCAATTGCCACCGGGCGCCGGGCCAATGGTTTTATAAAAAACTGTTAGGTATTGAGGAGATCATAGCGGCTATGGATAATACTTACCACCGGCTGCGAACCTTTAATCCTAAAATAAAAATACTGTTTACCGTTAGCCCTGTAAGACATTTACGGGATGGCGTTACAGAGAACAATCGCAGCAAAGCCCGTTTGATTGAAGTCGTGCATCATATGGTGGACAAATTCCCGGGCGTATATTATTTCCCGGCTTATGAGTTGGTAATAGATGTACTGCGCGATTATCGTTTTTATGATGTAGACCTGGCTCATCCCAACTACCAGGCTACTGAGTTTGTACTGGAGAAGTTTACAGAAGCTTGTATTGACGATGCTTCAAAGCCTATAATGAAGGAAGTGAGGCAGGTATCTATCGCCAGGAGGCATAAGGCGTTTCAGCCGGATACCAACGCTCATCAACAGTTTCTGAAAGCGCATTATGAAAAGGCAAAGGCATTGATGGAAAAATATGCATTCCTGAACCTGAAGGAAGAAATGGATTATTTTTCCGGTGCTAATTAGGGCTTTGATTGAAGAGAATCGGTAGTAGTTAAACCGCCATCCGTCCAAACCCACTCAATTTCCTCATAAATAAACGAGCATTCTTCATATTCTGCATACTTGCTTAGCTCAGGGTTTTTATTATTGGGCATTATGGTTCTGATGCCAACAACCGAAGCATTTTTTAATCGTATAGTGAAATGATTGACCTGCGTGCCTTGCCCGCCTGCTGCTCCCATTTTATTAGGAGTATAGAACTTTAATTCAAAACTGGTGAGCACTTCATTTTGAATGAGGGCTTGTGATAAAGCTGTAGTGCTTTTGTCCAGCTCTTTAGTAATAACAAGGTGTTTGTGCTGGCGTCTGCCAGTGGCCTGGCCTGTAGCAGCATCGCGTGGAGATACGATCTCGTGTTCAAAAGCGATTATTTCTATCAGTCCTTCTTTTCCTTTTTGAATAGTACTGCCTTTTATAACGCCTTGTTTGCTGCCGGTAATTTTCAGGTATGCATTTAGTGCCATTGGTTTAGATTTTACACTGCTAAGTTAGCAGCATTTAAAGCTATATGCTATACCATGAATAGGTGAGCGCCGATTAAGGGTTGGCGGTTTCGCCATCGTTGGCTGTTGTGGTTCTTTTAGTGAGTTGATCCGGGAGCAACGGTTGAATGAGCTGTCCGGCATAGTTTTTAGGAAATGGCTCTTTGATCCCGAAGCTGTCGGGTTCGTGCGGGGGACAAACATAAGTGCCAAATAGTAGATCCATTAAAGGTGAAATATTGGCATAATTGCCGCGGTCTCTTTCCTTGTCGTGATGCCAGTGGTGGAGTTCGGGAGCGCCAATCAGCATCTTTAGCTTACCAATAGGTAATCTTACATTCGAATGGATATAAATAGCCCAAATACCTCTGAAAGCCACGATGAGCGCCAATGCTTCCAACTCAAAACCGAAAATAAAAGCAGGCAGGTTGATCAGGCCAATCGTATAAATGCTATCAATAGGATGTTCCCGGTGCGCCGCCAGCCAGTCGAGCTCTTCAGCACTATGATGTACCTTATGAAAGCGCCAGAGAAAATCTACTTTATGCTGAAGCCGGTGCCCCCAATAAATCAGCAGGTCGCTTAACAGCAAAACTTCTATAGCCTGAAGCCACAAAGATTGTTGCTGGACCTTTTCTCTGAAGGAAGCGGGGATAATGCCATCGAGCCAGAAACTAAAATATTGTAGTACCCATAACACAACACCGCTCCATAAAAGATATTGCCCCAGGAAATAACAAAGGTCCGTTAGCCACCCTTTCCTGAATATCTTTTGATCCTTCTTCGCCGGGAATGCTTTTTCCAAAGGAATAAATACCAGGCAAAGAAAGAGCAGGCTGACAGCCGTGCCGAAGATCAGGCTTAAAAAGTCCATTGTCTGTTATTTAAATATTGACGTATCCGTATTCTTCTTATAGTCCCGGTTGGTGTATTGGGGTTTGGCTGTTGGTTTAACAAGGATGCCCGATTTGGAACTGCTCATTATTTGTTGCTCCGTCAGCAATGCTTTAGGTTTTAATTTATGTTTCCATACATCGACGGGTGGCGGCTGTTTAGGGTCGGCCAGGATCATCGATTTGGAAGATGAGAGCATCCTCCGGTTGAGTAAAGTGTCTTTAGGCTTTGAGGGCTTTGCGATAGTATTAGACTGAATGCTGCTTCCATTCGGACTGGTTTGTAAGCCTGTATCCGGATTAGTGAATTCTGAAAACAGGCCAGCCCTGTAACATAAAAAAGTAATAACGAGCAATATCGATGATGTAAGTACTAATCCTTTTGAGATGTTTGACCGTATCATGGTAAGCAATTAATTTTTAGGGAGAGAATCTTTATATAAATATAAAGCAATCGTACCTGATTTAATTAAAATGCTGAAAAAAGAACTGTTAATTACGGCATTTTGAAATTTGACAACCTGATGCAGTAATTATTAGTTAACATCAATAATAGTGCTTTGGCATGGGTTTGGCCCTATTGTATTGGTGTGAATCGACGATAGTAATTCTCAGGTATAGCAGAAAAGTATAACAATAATTATGAAAGATATAGGACGAACCCTCCCTGGGAGATATAAGAAGTTGATCTATAAAGACCGATCATGTTAACCTTAAAGTAAGTCCGGCGATCTGCCGGACTTTTTATATGATCTTTATATATAAGGTTGCATGTTTATTGTAATGGTGGGTCACTTGTGTGCAACCATCTTATTGCGTCATCCATTTGTTCATGAGGGTAGATGCGCAACTCGCCGGGTATATCATTGCAGGTTTCATTGGTAAAGTTCTTTAGCCCTTCGAGGTTGCTAATGATCGCACAACGCTTCCAGGTACTCCAATCCCTTACAGCCAGCCACAGGCTTTTAATCCACCAGGTAATAGAAAAACTGCTAAGATCATGTTCCAGCACCAGCATATAATTAAGATCCTTGTGGCTTCTTTTATACTGTTGAATAGCAGGAACGAGCGTGGTTTCAAAATCATTTCCATGAATAGTTCCGTACGCTTTAAATGCTACAATGTTGTTTGATATGTTTTTTATTTCTGTAATCATAGGTGGTTTTTTAAAAGGCCATCTGTTGTATGGGATATCCAAAGTCGTACCGAAAATATAAAGTGCTTTAGTAATTCATCTTATACCTGGTTTAACCTGTTGATACCCACTAGTAAAAAATAATTCGTCATGGCTGGCGGCTATTCCTGTTTTCCTGCTTCGGTCCACCAGAAAATTATTAGGAACAAAGAGCGATTTTGCATATCTTTATGATATCATTTTAATATCAAATAGTTTATATGGAAAAAATCGTAAAACCAATGTCTGGCTTTTTAGCGTTGATCATTTCCCTTGCTGTTTTAGGGTTAGGTGTTTTTTTCTTCACGCGACCGGAGCCGGCTGGCACTAACATTATATTGGGCATTCTATGTGTTTTGGTGTTCATATTTTTTATTAAAGGGCTGATGATCATACAACCCAACCATTCAAGAGTGCTTACTTTTTTTGGTAAATATGTGGGATCTGTTAAAGAAAACGGACTGTTTTTTATTAACCCCTTATATGGTACACATAAATTAAGCTTGCGATCTCAGAATATGCAGGGACAAACTTTAAAAGTAAACGATAAAATGGGTAACCCTATTGAAATTGGGGCGGTAGTGGTATGGCAGGTGGGAGATACCTATAGAGCTGCTTATGATGTGGCTAATTACGTAGATTATGTAAATGCTCAAAGTGAAGCAGCTATCAGGCACCTGGCGGTTAGCTTTCCTTATGATAATCTTGAAGATGAACATGCAGGTATCACACTAAGAGAAGGCGGAGAAAAAGTAAACCAGATACTGGAGCAGGAGCTGACAGACCGGCTGGCGCGGGCTGGTATTATTGTGCAGGAGGCCCGTATCAGTCATCTGGCATATGCTTCGGAAATTGCCGGTGCCATGTTACAACGCCAGCAGGCAACCGCTATTGTAGCTGCCCGCACAAAAATTGTTGAAGGCGCTGTGGGTATGGTTGATCTGGCATTGAAAAAACTATCTGCAGAAAATATTGTTGAGTTAGATGACGAGCGCAAAGCTGCGATGGTTAGTAATTTAATGGTAGTGCTGTGCGGCGAAAAAGCTGCTCAACCTATTTTAAACGCAGGAACCCTGCATCATTAGAATTGATGTTTTGAACGATAAGAAGAGCTTTATATTAAGGATTAATCCCGACACTTTTCAGGCGCTTGAAAAATGGGCTGCCGATGAATTCAGAAGTGTTAACGGGCAAATAGAATATTTGCTGCATGAGGCGCTGTTAAAATCGGGGAGAGGGAAACCGGCAGCCAAGCCAGGTGATAAAGCCAAGCCCAAAGGGAAGGATAAGGGATGATCAGTGTTTTGTTCCTTTGTGCATAGGTGAAAAGGAGCACAGCCTGTTTGTTTAGCTAAGGGCCTGCTCCAGATCAGCGATCAGGTCCGCTATGTCTTCCAATCCTATGCTGGCCCTGATGAGCCCGTCTGTAATACCTGCCCTTATTCTCTGTTCCTGGGCTACTCCGGCATGCGACATCGAGGCCGGATGGGATATAAGGCTGTCCGTTGTACCCAACGATACGGCTCTTACAAAAATCTGAAGCCGGTCAATGAAACGTACTGCGTCTTCAAATCCTCCTTTTAATTCAAAGCTCAAAACCGCTCCGGCGTGTCGCATTTGAGATTGGGACAGTTGATAATCGGGATGTGTTTCCAGTCCGTTATAATTTACTTTTGAAACCGCAGGATGTTGCAGAAGGAATCGTGCTACCGCCTTTGCATTGCTGCAATGCTTGTCCATGCGGGTGGCCAGTGTTTTTATGCCTTGTAAGAGAAGAAATGCATCAAAAGGATTCGCATTTACGCCCAGTAGTTTATAAGTAGAGTATACCTTCTTAAAGCTTTGCTGATCTTTACCGATAATAACGCCGCCTATTGCCGTTCCATGACCGTTTAAAAATTTCGTGGTGGAGTGGAAAATAAGATCGGCACCCAGTTTAAAAGGCTGTTGCAGATAAGGTGTTGCAAAAGTATTATCTACCGTTACCAATACACCAAACTTCCTGGCCAATGTGCTGACAGCCATAATATCGATGCATTGCATACCCGGATTGGCTGGTGTTTCAAGGTGTATCAGCTTAACGGAAGGCGTCTGCAGCAAACTTGCTTCCAGCAATTCTGTATTGCCCAGGTCCAGGGAGATGCATGTAACGCCAAATCGGGGTAATACGCTGCTGAAAAATTCCTGTGTTCCTCCATATAAGGACTGACTGCATAAAATAGTGTCGCCTGCTGCAACATTCGCCAGGATCATGGTAGACATGGCTGCCTGCCCCGAAGCTGTCAGTAAGCCCCATGCTTGAATGGGATTGCCATTTTCGTCGGTTACGCCAAATGCTTCCAGGTCGGCAATCAGTTGTGCAGCAGTATGCGTCGTAGGATTACCAAATCTTGAATAAGTATACCCCTTTTCTTCGCCCGAGAATCGCGCCATGCCTTGTGCGGCACTATCAAATGTAAAAGATGAAGTGGCAAAGATGGGCATTACATGAGCATGCTCGGGTAGGGAGTTACCACATGCATGAATAGCGGCGGTAGCTAACCCTTTAATATTTTTATCAGTCATAATAGTAACGGTTAAGCGTGGTAATGCCTGCTAAGTAAGTACATATTTTTCGTTTGGCGGCAAATGAACTATACTTTCTGATATAATCATTTTCGGCTTCTGACACAGTTAGCAGCAAAATAAATAACTTTGGCTGCAACGTTCTTTAATTCAATGTTGAATAGTCAGACATCCTATATTTTGTGGATTGCAGCAATCATTGTTGTCCTGCATCTTGGTATAATTGTATACCTGGTGGTAAAGTTGACTAAATCAGATAAACAGAAAAATGATATCGAAGCTCGTTTTCAGCAGGTTGAAAGCCAGGTGAACTCTTTGCAGCTGGAGACATTAGAGTCCCGGCTCAATCCCCATTTGTTTAAGAATATCCTCAACTCGATACAATCACACGCGTATCAGACTTATTTCGCCCTTGATAAGCTGGGAAACGTGCTGGATTATATTTTGTATGAAAGCCGCAGGAAACTGGTGACACCCAAAGAAGAGATAGAATTTGCATTGAGCCTGATAGAGATCAATAAGATCAAGATCAGTCCGTTGTTTGAGCTGAACGTAAAAGCCAGGATCAACGAATCGGAACCTCTCTATAAACAAAGAATACTGGCACCTTTAATTTCCATTGACCTGATAGAGAATGCCTTTAAACACGCCGATCTGCAAAGCCCTGATGCATTTATTTCCATCATTTTTGAATTTCGTGACGATCATTTTTACCTGACTGTTTCTAACAAAATGTCTTCCAAAAAGCCCATCGAAAAAGAAAAGGGGGGTATTGGTGTGATGACGCTTGAAAATCGCCTGCGTATCATTTATAAGAATCATTTTAAACTGGAAAAGTTTATTGAAGGCGATGTTTATATTGCACACTTAAAAATTAATCTCCTTGAACACAAAGCTCAAATGCTTACTGCTAGATGATGAGATTCCCGGTCTTACCTACCTGAAAATGCTTTGTGAGCAATTGCAGGACCTGGAAGTAGTGAAAGCGTTTAATAGTCCTTCTTATTTTTTAGAAGAAGTGCCTAAGCTCGATTTTGATTTTTGTATCCTGGATATTGAAATGCCTGAAATGAATGGTTTACAGGTAGCTGCCCTGTTGAAGGGGAAGCCGGTTGTTTTTACAACCGCTTATAAAGAATACGCTGCAGAGGCCTTCGATCTGGATGCTGTAGACTATGTAAGAAAGCCGGTAAAAAAAGAGAGGCTGCAGCAGGCTGTGTATAAGGTAAAGCATAAGCTGGAAAGTAAGAACCAGGGCGCGCGTTTTGTACAAATCAATACCGATAGAGGAAAGGCATTGATCTATTTTGATCAGTTGCTTTATATAAAAGCCGCCGAAGTGGATAGCAGGGATAAGACCGCTTTGCTGGCAGATCTGAGCTCGGTAACACTTAAAAATATATCCTTCGAAAAGCTGCAGGAATTGCTGCCAAAAGAGGATTTTGTGCGCGTCAACAAAAAGGAAATGATAGCCCTGAAGACGGTTCAGGCATTTCTGTCTGATGAAATAACAACCAGGATTACAATGTCTTCAGGGGCTTTATTAAAAGTGATGCTAAGCGATGCTTATCGTAAAGAGTTTATCCAACGGATCAGCCTCTAAAACTTGTTACAATTTTTCACCTTTTCATTACATATTTGGCATTTTAGTTCCTCTTTTCCTTTTTTTATTTTCGGATACGCCTCACTTTCGTAACCAGGTAAAATGAGTGAAGTTGGATTCTTGTCAAAAACGAAATTCAAACAACACATTCTGTTTTAAGATGGGCAAATTAAAAAATACGATCTTTTATATTTTCACCGTTGGTGGGTTTTCCTTGCTTATTTATTGGATGGTAAGGATGGGCGGAAAACTGGAAGGTGGTCGACAGGTTATTAAGCCAAATTCTTTTAAAGGACAATGGGGAGAGTTTATGGATACTGTATCCCATAACCTGCAGCACCCCTTGGCGCTATTGCTGGCCCAGATCATTACTATTATTCTCGCCGCAAAATTATTCGGCTGGATTTGCCGGAAAATAGGACAGCCAACTGTTGTAGGCGAAATGATCGCCGGTATTTTGTTGGGACCTTCTTTGCTGGGAATGTATCTTCCGGAGTTTTCCAATATGTTGTTTCCCAAACAATCGCTCGGTAACCTGCAATTCCTGAGCCAGATAGGACTGATCCTGTTTATGTTTATTGTGGGAATGGAGCTGGACCTGAAGATGCTAAGAAAACAAAGCCACGATGCTGTTGTGATCAGTCATGCCAGTATTATTGTGCCCTTTGCGTTAGGCATAGGACTGGCTTATTTTATCTATGAATCCTTTGCACCTGAAGGTGTACAGTTTCTTTCGTTTGGGCTGTTTATGGGAATAGCCATGAGCATTACAGCATTTCCGGTATTGGCAAGGATCGTACAGGAGCGGGGGATCACCAAAACCCGATTAGGGGCTATAGTGATCACCTGTGCCGCAGCCGATGATATTACGGCCTGGTGTATACTGGCCGCCGTTATTGCTATTGTAAAAGCGGGATCTTTTACCAGCTCTCTTTATATAATGGCGCTGGCGCTGGTGTATGTAATAGTAATGATTAAAGTGGTGCGCCCTTTTCTATTGCGTGTTGGCAATATTTACACCTCAAAACAAACATTGACCAAACCAATTGTTACCATATTTTTTCTGACCCTTATCGTATCTGCTTATGCAGCCGAAGTGATAGGCATTCATGCGTTGTTCGGCGCTTTTATGGCCGGCGCCATTATGCCGGATAATATTAAATTTCGCAATCTCTTTATCGAAAAAATAGAGGACGTGGCCTTAATTATATTATTGCCATTATTCTTTGTTTTTACGGGCCTGAGAACCCAGATAGGCTTGTTGAGTGATCCTGCATTATGGAAACTGACGGCATTGATCATTGTTATAGCAGTTGCCGGTAAATTTCTGGGCAGTGCACTGGCAGCCAGATTTGTTGGTCAAAGCTGGAAAGACAGTCTTTCTATAGGCGCCCTCATGAACACCCGGGGATTGATGGAGCTGGTGGTATTAAATATCGGATATGATCTGGGCGTACTAACGCCACAGGTTTTCTCTATGATGGTATTGATGGCCCTTATAACCACCTTTATGACCGGCCCGGCCCTTGATTTGATTAATTGGGCGTTTAGATCCAGGCCCCAGGCATCGGGGCATGAATTTAAAGAGATGAGTAGGTACAAAATATTACTCTCCTTCGATAAGCCTAAAACGGGGTTAAGCCTGCTGAAATTGGCCAATGCTTTTACCAATAAAATGAACGGCAATGCATCGCTTACAGCCATGCATTTTTCTTCCACCAACAAATTACATTTTCATGATGTAGAAGAATATGAAAATGAAGTTTTTCGCCCTGTATTAGAAGCGTCTGCAAGTATGAACCGACAACTGGAAACAGTTTTTAAAGAGTCTGCCGATCTGGATAACGAAATTACGGGTGCTGCAAATAAAGGCAACTATGACCTGTTATTGATCAGTCTCAAAGAGTCGATTTATGAAGGAAGCCTGTTAGGCCGATTATTAGGATTTACAACCCGGATCATCAACCCCGAAAAGCTGTTGAATACCGTTACGGGCAAGGAAAATATTTTTGAGACTTCACCTTTTGACGAACATACCCGCCAGATCATTTCTAAATCGCAGGTGCCTGTCGGCATTTTGATAGATAAAGGGTTTTCGGATTTTGACCATGTATTTATACCTCTCCTGGAAGAAGGTGATCTTTTACTGATCGACTATGCCCAGAAATTGATTCATAATGCCGGGGCCCAGGTAATTATAGCAGATACCTCCAATATTTTAAAAGTAAGCGATGCCGCAAGGGAGCGTATCCGGTTTATTGAGCAAAAAGCCCCGAATCATATCGCCTTGAACAATAGTGATGCTATAGGGCCCGAAAGTTTCAGGGGGCGTAACCTGATGCTGATCAGTATTAATAGCTGGAGAACATTGATAGAATCAAAAAGCGCCTGGCTTTCGGATATACCATCCACATTGGTGATTTCTGGCAGGCCCGACTAAAAGAAATATATTTATCTGTTAACATTTTAAAGCTCTTATTATGGATTTAAACAAAGTACAGGATACAATTATAGAGGAGTTTGAATTAATGATTGACCAGGTTAAAAGCAAGTTCAAATACCTCCGGCATTTTGCTGACATGGGTGCCAAACCGGCTTTGTATGTTATTGAAAGAACCAATGAAAAGCTGATCAGGCTTACCAAATCGCGTATCTGGCTCGACGCTGAATACCTGGATGGAAAAGTGTATTATTATGGTGATAGCGATAGTAAAATTATCAGGGGGATACTGGCGCTTTATATCAGGGTTTTCTCGGGAAGAACGCCCCAGGAAATTATCAATTCCGATGTATATTTTGCTAATGAAATAAGTCTTCACAGCAATTTATCTGCAGAAAGACGAAGTGATGTTTCGTCTGTTTTGCAACGGATCAGGGCGGTTGCTGCCGGGTATAAACTAAAGAGTTTAAGCGCATAGAATCAGGCATAGGTATTTTGCAATTGGCTGACTGTAAAGAAATGTTAAGGCCTCTAACCTTCACCTGTTATTTATTGCAACCCGCTTTACTCAAATCCGAAGCAGGATAGAGGGAAGGAGTGAGGGGTTTGTAAAACAACAGGATACAGGACAGTTTAACCCGAAATTAATCGGGATAGGAAAAAATATATATAATATTTACAACCCTTGCGTTCTATATATCGTCAAAAAACTAAATTTGGCATCGCAATTGCATTTTTATGTTTAAAATGATTTATATGACTATTACAAAAAACCTTACAGCCCTACTAGTAGCCACCGTTATTTTTCTTGTATCCTGCTCTTCCAGTAAGAATGCGCCGATAGCGCCAAGAAAGGATTTTAAAGGCAACTGGACCATCACGTCTGCGCGATTGCAGGGGGCTGACGGAAAAGTAAATGTTACCGCTTTTGATGACGCCGCTTTAAAATGTTTTGAAGGCAGCGAATGGGTATTGCCTAATAACGGCTACGGTTCCTACACCATCAATGGTGGTGCTGATTGCCCTGGCGGAGCAAGGCAAATCATTTGGTCGCAACGTGTAAATGGAGGCACAACTACGTTTAACTTCAAAAAAATGGATGGGGTGAAGAAAAGCGATTCTAAACATGTTCAGGAAGGGTATTCATTAGAAGTTACTTCTTTTACGGAGAATTCTTTCGTTGCGCAAAGCCCGATACAATTTGAAGGTAAAACTGTTTATATTGTTTATACGTTTGAAAAAAGATAATTATTGATTTAACATTGTCAGGCACAAAGCCGCTTCTTCAGGGAGCGGCTTTGTGGTGTTAAAGAATTACCAGGTTTTAGTGAGAAGGTGAACAATGGCTTGTAACTACTGGCGCCGCGCTGAAAGCCGGACTTACATAGGGTATGCCCAGGTTAAGCCCCCGCAGGATCATTAAAATAGCTACGAAACCAATAAAATAAGGCACTGTTTTTTTCATAGCTGTCCTGAGTGAAAATGAAATCATATGACCGGTAATCATCAGAGCCAGCATTAACGGGATAGTACCCAATCCAAAAGAGGCCATAAAAATGCCCGATTGTAAAGGCCCCCCGATAATTAAGGCGGAGGCGATGGCCATGTAAACCAGTCCGCAGGGTAATAGCCCGTTCAGCAATCCAAAAATAAACAGACCGTGCATCGAATTTTTTCTCGTTAAAAAACCAGCTATGTGTTTTTTGAAACGAGCCTGTAATGCCGGGAATAACCCGATGTGAGGCATATACTTACCCAGTAGTAATAATACGAGTATAAGTATCCCGGCAGCAATAGAAAACAGTTGCTGATAGCCTACTACAGCCAGCCTCGATCCGGTCCAGCCCAATATGGCGCCCATAGAAAAGTAAGTAATGGTGCGTCCGGTGTTGTAAGCCAGGGCCGAAAAAAAGCGATTTACGCTTTTGGCGCTGTTAAGGGGGAGCGCCAATGCCA
>JAESFO010000866.1_pt1 | contig 12147 bp, 8 predicted proteins | sample 9269421 | NCBI WGS metagenome assembly JAESFO01 (sample SAMN14502839, study PRJNA617101) | algae metagenome | isolation source: Nostoc desertorum CM1-VF14 and co-occurring heterotrophs from rocky... | place: USA: Clark Mountains, San Bernardino, California | collected 2000-06-05 | reverse complement strand
GCTGGCCGGCAACTGCAGGGATTCTGAGGTTGCCGGCCTGCGGCCGGCACTACCGCCCACCGCGCACGGCGCGGCACGTACAAACGCGGGAGCGCCCCATGTCCCTGGCCGAATTCGCCCTCATCGACCGCATCCGCGCCCGCACCGTCGAGCGCGACGACATCGTGCTCGGCATCGGCGATGACGCCGCGCTGCTGCAGCCGCGCCCGAACGAGCAACTGGTGGTCACCGCCGACACGCTCAACAGCGGCGTGCATTTCCCGGCCGAGACCCCGGCGTTCGACGTCGGCTGGAAGACGCTGGCCGTCAACCTGTCCGACCTCGCCGCGATGGGCGCGCGCCCGGCCTGGTGCACGCTGGCGCTGTCGCTGCCCGAGGCCAGCGAAGACTGGATCGATGCCTTCGCCGATGGCTTTTTCGCCCTGGCCGACCAGCACGACATCGCCCTGATCGGCGGTGACACCACGCGTGGCCCGCTGTCGCTGTCGGTGACCGCGATGGGCCAGGTCTCCCGCGGCCAGGCCCTGCGTCGTGATCGCGCACAGATTGGCGATGACATCTGGGTCAGTGGCACCCTCGGCGATGCTGCCGGTGCGCTGCGCCTGTGGCAGCAGGGCGCATTGAACGTCACCGCCGCCACCCTGCTGGCCGACTACGAAGCCCTGCGCCTGCGCCTGCTGCGTCCCACCCCGCGCGTTACCCTTGGCCTGCGCCTGCGTGCATTCGCGCATGCCGCCGTGGACATCTCCGATGGCCTGCTGGCCGACCTGGGCCACATCGCCGCACGCAGCGGTGTGCGCGCCGAAGTCGACGCCGATGCATTGCCGATGTCGTCGGCACTGCGCGAACTGCTCGGCCGTGATGGCGCCCGTGACTGCGCGCTGCACGGCGGCGACGACTACGAACTGTGCTTCACCGCCGCCGCCGACCAGCGCGACGCGCTGCACTACGTGGCCGAGTCGCTGGACGTGCCGATCACCCGCATTGGCCGCATCATGGAAGGGCAGGGCGTGCACACCGAAGGCCACGACGGCCCGAGCGGATACGAGCACTTCGCCTGACCATGGCCCGGCGCTACCGTGTTGCTCTGGTAGGTGCCAACCTTGGCTGGCACGGATGTGTCAGGCCTTCGTGCCGACACTGCGTCGACCAAGGTCGACGGCTACCAAAGCGGGGCATGGCCCGGGGCTAACGCGTTGCTCTGGTAGGTGCCAACCATGGTTGGCACGGATGTGTCAGGCCTTCGTGCCGACACTGCGTCGACCAAGGTCGACGCCTACCCAAACGCTGGGCATGGCCCGGCGCTACCGTGTTGTCCTGGTAGGTGCCAACCTTGGTTGGCACGGATGTGTCAGGCCTTCGTGCCGACGCTGCGTCGACCAAGGTCGACGCCTACCCAAACGCCGGGCATGGCTCGGGGCTAACGCGTTGCTCTGGTAGGTGCCAACCTTGGTTGGCACGGATGTAACAGCTCTGCGCGCCACCTCTCCGGCGTAACCCTTATACGTGCGGAACAGGCGTGCCACTACGTCGCCGAATCGCTGGGCGTGCCGATCACCCGCATCGGCCGCACCATGGAAGGGCAGGGCGTGCATACGGAAGTGCACGACGGCCCGAGCGGAGACGAGCACTTCGCCCGAGTGCGGCAGGGATTTGTGTCCTGCCGGTACGCGGCTGCGGGCAGGGGGCCATGCTGGCAGCACGGGCGATGAGCATTTAGGAGTCCTCCGAATTCGACGCTGCGCGCTTCGGCTTACAACTATTTTCATAGCGGGGCGTTTGACGCGACGACACACTTCACGCTCCTGAAAACGAGCGGTCCCATGTCACGTGTCGTCCATGTCCTGCTGCTGTGTGCGCTGGCGTTCCCCAGCCACGCCAGCGCACCGCAGATCAATGTCGGCGTCCTCTTCGACTACCTGCAGCCCGGCAGCAGCAACCTGCTCAAACGCATCCGCAATACCGGCGCCAGCACCGCCTACGTCCGGGTGGAAGTGGCAGAGATCGTTTTCGATGCCGATGACAAGCCCGTCGAAGTTCCGGTGGATGCGCCATCGCTGGTGCGCAACGCGCCTGGGGCGCATGGGGTCATCGCCAGCCCCAGTCGCCTGATCATCGCAGGCAACGGCCAGCAGGCCACACGTCTGGTGTATCGGGGCCTGCGCGACGAGGAACGCTACTACCGCCTGCGCTTCGTGCCGGTGGCGCCCAGTGCCGAGGAATTCTCGCTCAGCGAGGAACAGGCACAGCAGGCCGCAGAGCTTTCCTCGGCCATCCGCGTGTTCACCGGCTTCGGCACCGTGCTGTTCATCGCGCCACAACACCCGCGCTATGACACCCGCATCGAGTCCGGCCAGATCCACAACCACGGCAACGCCACCATTGTTCTGGAAAACCTGCGCCAGTGCGAGCGGGCCAAGGTCGACGCCTGTACGCCCGGAATCATCGTGCACGTACGCCCCGGTCGCTCTCACGTGCTGGCGTCTGACGATACGCATTTCATCCGTTACGACCTGAAGGAGGGCGAACGCCAGCGCAGCATAGACAGTCGCCGCTGACCGTTCGTCCCCCACCAACGCCATTGTCCCGCCCGGGCCCGCCAGGAGTCCGATGGGACAGCTTTGCCCTTGTCCTGGCTTTTGTACCCACTCACCCAGGAGTATCTGAATGTCCTTCTTGAAACACGCGATGGCGGCTGCGGCAGTCCTGCTCATCACCCCGGCCGTCAGCTTTGCGGCTACCGAAACCAAATCGATCACCGTCAATGTGTCGGCTGACGTGCCCAACGTTGCCGGCCTGCAGGTGTCCACGCCGGACGGCTGGGAAGGCCTGCCGCAGAATCTGCCGTGGGATACCGCACGCCAGGTGCTCGGCGAACTGACCGGTCGCGTGATCAACGTGAAGTCGCCGGCTGCCATCACCGCCTATCTGTCTGCCCCGGCGCAGATGGCATCGGCCGCGGACGTCGTGGATCTGGCAGTGAAACTGGACAACGTGGTCGTGCCGGCAACGGCCGCCGCCAAGATCACCGTTGCCAACGCTGCCCAGGCCGCATCCGGCAAGTCTCTGGCCTTCGCCATCGCGCCTACCGAACCGGGCGGCGGTTACAAGCAGGGTACTTACGGCGGTCAGTTCCACATGATCTTCGAAAGCGACATCTGACGCCTGCCGAGCTCTGTGCCTTCCTGCCCCACCGCGCGTGCGGCAGGAGGGCCAATGTCATCTATGCGCCTTTCACACCTACCTCCGCGACCGGTTCCGCTGCGACTGGCTGTTGCCATTGCCGCCATGCTTGCTGCTGCCTCGGCGCAGGCGACCGCAGGCGTGCCAGACGCACAGGTCAGCCTGCTGGAGCAGCGCGACCGCATGCCTGCGGAGTTCCGCGAGCATCTGTTCGGCAATCCGCTGACCGTGCGCGTGGAACTGGACGGGCAGTACCTGGGCGACGCCGAAGTACTGCTGCATGAAGACAACCGCGTACAGCTGATCGGCTTCGTCGAAAGCATCGACAGCCCATGGCCGCAGAGCGAGCGCACGCGCTGGGCCGAGCAGCTGGCCGAACCGCTGCCGCTTGGCATATGCGCGCCGCAGTGCCGTGGCCTGGCCGCGCTGCACTACAGTCTGGCCAATTCGCTGCTGAGCCTGTTGACGCCGGCAACTGCCAGTGCGGAACAACGCAACATTGCCCTGCCGGCGTCCGGCAGCCATGGCTTGATCGTACGTAACAGCCTGGCCGTGCATGGCGGCCAGGACCAGCCGGCCAGCGCACGCTACAGCGCTGAACTGAGTGGCAGCATCGGTCTGTGGAGCACGGTTGGCAGCTACCAGTACTACGCCCAACCCGGCAGCACGGAGCACTATCTCAGTGCGTTGCATGCACAACGCGAGCTCGGCGATCATTTCGTCCGCGCGGGCTATTTCCTGCCCACGTTCGAGGGCATCATCCGCCAGCCACGCGCGCCGGGTACGCAGAATGACACCGCACTGGGAGTGATGTTCGGTTCGTCGGATGTACTGCTGGCCGACACCCGCAGCGCCAGCGTCTATCCGGTCTATGTCACCGCCAACCGCGACGGTGTGGCGGAGATTCTGCGCGACGGCAACCTGCTGGCCACACAGGCCGTGAAGCCCGGCGTGCAGGAGATCGACACACGTCGCCTGCCAGGCGGCATCTACGACGTGGTACTGCGGGTCATTGAAGACGGCCAGGAGGCCTCGCGCGAAACCGCCTCGATCCACAAACCCAGCCGTTGGCGTGATCCCACCCGGCGCTGGCGCTACAGCGCGTTCGCCGGCCAGCAGCGCAGCCTGCTCGACAGCGATCGTTCAATGCAGGAGGGCGAGATCGCCGCCGGTGCGGTGGTCAACTACCTGTTGCACCCGCGCGCAGTGGCCGGTGCCACCGTTCAGCAGATCGGCACGCGCCGCGCCACCGGCCTGTCGATGGACTGGCAGGCCAGTGATCGCTTCAGCGCCTACACCAATTTCTACACCTCCAGCGATGCCGGGCGCGGCGTGGACCTGCAGGGACTGTATCGCTACCGTGCCGGCTCGGTGGTCGCCAACCACGCGCGCAGCTGGGCAGAGCAGCGTCATCGGCTGCCCGCCAGCGAGGGTGCGCCGCCACGTTGGGAAACCCGGGGAGGCTGGCAGGACACCACGGCCGTATCGATCACCCATCGCTTCAGTCACCGCGACAATGCGAGCCTGCGCGTGGCCCGCAGTTCCGGCTTCACCCGTGGCACCGGCATCGACGTTTCCTACGGTCGCCGCGAGACCCTGTTCGGCAGGCATGACGTCAACTGGCGTGTCTCGGCCTACGACCGTCCGGGCAGCCGCTTCACCCACTATCGCCGCCAGCGCGGCATCGATCTGACCGTCAGTGTGTCACTCGGCAGCGAGCGCCGCAGCTACAGCGGCAGCCTGGGCAGCCGGACCGGCGAAGCCGGCCAGCGCGACGGCTACGTCACCGCGGTCGCCACCCAGCGTGTGGATGGGAAGATCCTGCGCAGCGTCAATGGCATTGTCACAGCTGAACGCAGCGGCATTGGCGCCGGCGCGGGCGCCTATCTGCAGAGCCCACTGCTGGAAGGCGATGTGCAGCTGTATCGCGGTGCCGGTTCCGGCCACGTTGGCGGCAGCGCCAACCTGGACAGCACCGTGGTGATCGGGGGAGGACATGCTGCCGTGCTGGGCCAGGGGCGCAGCGGCAGCGTGGACACCGGCATCATCGTCGACGTGCGCAGTGACTTCCCCGATGTCACGTTGCGTGCCGACGACAGTCGTGGCGGTGGCGTGCAGCTGCGCCCGGGACGCAACTTCGTTCCGGTCACCGCCTATCGTGCGGGACAGGTGCAGTTCGACTTCCACGGCCGGCACGCACCTGCGGCGGCGCTGCAGCCGTCGACCATCAGCTACCACCTCAACAAGGGCGGCGTGGTGCACACCACGGTGGATGTACTGCGCACCTTCACCGTGATGGGTCAGGTACTGGATGCCGATGGCAACGGCATGCGCGGTGTGCAGGTGATCAACCACGCCGGCCGCAGCGTCAGCCAGGAAGAAGGCTTCTTCACCCTTGAACTCAGCGCACGCGCGCCGGTGGTGGAGCTGCGCTACCCGAACCGGATCAGCTGTGTGCTGACCATGGAGGAGGGCCGCTACCCGCGCGAAGGCGATGTACTGATGGTGGGCGGCATCGGTTGCCCGCCGTCGGTGGTCGCGCACTAGCCCATTGTTCCGACGAACCAGGCAGGTCTAAAGCATGACTATTGGCATCCGGCTGTTCCCGTTGCTGGCCGTAATGGCGGCGTTGCCTGCCACCGCACAGGTGGTGGACGTCAATGTCACCGGTGAATTCAGGCCCAACGCCCTGGATCCGGGCGATACCGCATTCCGCAACACGACACCCCGGGGCACCTTCTGCAACTGGAGGCCGGCCGAATGCGATAGAAACGGAGCCTATATCTTCGATCTCGGCAACCGCGAGTACTGGCGCAAGGAAGGGCCGAGCGACGACACATCAAGGCGTGATACCACCTACATCCGCTTCCCGCCGCCGCGTACGATCACCCTGCAGGAGGTGTCGAGCGGACGCACCTTCGAGGCGACCATCAGCTTTGCGGCGCTGTCCATGCGCATCGACTTCGGTGGTGGCGCCGATCCCTGGTACTACGGCGTCAGTGGAGGTTGCACGACCATCCGCGGCGCCGGTGGGCGTGGATGGTCGCTGGGCGGTTGGGCGGCGCGGACGCCAGCCAGCCCCACCGAGTGCTACAGCACCAACACGCGGTATGCCCGCACCTACTCCTACAGGAACGTGGGGCTCGGCATCCACGTCACCCTGCCCAATGCAATGACGCTGCAGGACGGCCGTTACATGGCCCAGGAAACCTGGACCACCGGCGGCGCCGGGGCCGACATCGATCTGGGCGACAACATCACCGGTGTCGAGGCCGTGCGCATGAACTTCGTGTTCGATGTGATCCACGACTTCCAGGTGCGCTTCGCCACCGAGGCGCCGCGCGTACAGTTGGCGCCCGAAGGGGGCTGGTCGCCCTGGATCGATCATGGCACTGCTCCGGCGAGGCTGCGCCAGGAGCTGCCGTTTCATCTGACCACGTCGATGGACTTCAGCATGAAGCTGCGCTGCCAGCACCACGTCGGCGACCAGTGCGGCATTCATGATCCGCAGGCGGACAAGCAGGTGCCGGTGGAGGTGGACGTCACCCTTCCGGGCATGAACAACCTGCGCGATGGTCGTCCGGCGCAGAACACCGTACTGCTGGCCGATGACGGTCAGGCACCGCGCTTCACGCCCGATGGCTACCTGATGCAGCGCCGTTCGACCCTGCGCTTCACCGCCGGGCGTGACGCGGTGCTGGAGATGGTGAAGACACCGGGCTCGCGCTGGGAAGGAGACATGACCGTGCTGTTCGACGCCAATCCCTGAGCCAGGGACAGGGATTGGCGTGGTCGAGGTGCCGCGGAAGCTGGCTACGCTACCCGCAACTGCACATCCACATACTCGGCCAGCCCACGGCAGGCCAGCAGCAAGCCTTCGCGCACCTCATCGCCCACCTGCTGGTCGGCATCGCCGTCCACGCGTACGCGCTCGATGGCGTGCAGCAGTTCCAGCAGCAAGGTCAGCCCGGCATTGGCGCGGTCGATGCGTGCCATCGCGAAGCCGAAGCACTTGCGACCTTTGTCCGGCCACGGTTGGCCGTCGGCAGCGTCCACCTGGCGGATGCGCTGCAGGCAGCCGAGCAGGGTGATGCCTTCGTCGGCGTGGGCGCGCATCGTGCTGCCCAACGTGGTTTCGAGTGCTTTGGCCAGATCATCCGGCAGGCGTTCGACGGCGTCGCCCAATGTGGCGAGCAGATAGGGATAGAGCGAAGAAGTCATGGCGGCGTCCTTGAGTGCGGAGCAAGGGGCCGCCCTCGCGCTGGGCGAGGGCGGCGGAGGGTGCGTGGTTGCAATACCGGTGGCAAAAGCGCGAAACGCCGGCGGGTACGAGACCCCCACGCACCGCCCGCCATAGGGCACGGACGGATTGCCTGCCGACGCCGCCCAACAAGGAAAGAGCGACGCCGACAGGCAAGCGTAAACAACGCCTTTGCCAAACGGGATTGCAAGCCCGTGCCACCCATTGTCGGTGGCGCGCCATGATGTGCACGCAGATGCTGCTATACCAATCAGAAAAGTTTCAATTTCGAAAACATTGCAGACGCATATCGAACGCGCTGCGCGAAACCGGAGCACGCCTGCGCGTGCCAGTTGCGACACTTGTTGTAGAAAGCAGATCACCACTTGTAAGCCACGCTCAGGTTCGCCGTCTTGGCGGTGGGGGCATTGGTAGGCTCAAAGGTAATGTTACCCGCCAATCGGGCGTCATCCACATTGAAGTTGACGTCGGTGCGCGTGTTGACCAGACCGATGTCGCGGCCCACCAGCGGCAGGTTGCCATCGCCGCCGATCAGCTGCGCCCCATTGGCCACGGTGATGTCGCAGGTGTTGTCAGCGGCTGCATTGACCCGGATGGCAGCGCCGCGACCAGATTGCAGGGTGGAGTTATCGATGTTCAGACGGATGCGTTGATCCGGATTGACTTCGCCCCAGAGCACCGCGCCGATATTGGATGCATCAACACGCGAGCCGTTGGCGATATCCATCTGCCCGAACTGGATCCGCACGCCAACGCCGTTGCCGACATCGCGGCTGGCGACTGGGGCGTCTTCCACGTAGATGGTGGTGACGTTGATGGTCGCCCTGGGGCTGGCAACACCGAAGCCTGCTGCCGAGCCTGCCAAGTCGACGCCGACCGAAAGGCGCTCGCCAGGTGCCAACCCGGCAGTGGTCACTGAGATCGAGCTCTGCGCCAGGATGGCCGGCGTGGTGCCACCATTCAATCCGATGCCCCCCAAAGATCCGGCTTCGGGCCAGAGCGAGATACGCCGAGTCGTTCAGCGTAATGGCTCTCTGACTGGTTCCACTACGGGTTACCACGGCGTCCCAGATGTTTAGCTCGGAGTCGTCATTAGCCACGATCTGCAGCGTCTGCCTACCGTCCACATTCAGGATCGAGCCGATGACGAGGGTCCAGGCCTCGACCGGGTCGCCTGCAGATACGTCGGCGCGCTGGTCGTCCAGATCACCGGCCAGCGCCATGCCGGCTGGGAAGGTTCCCAGGGCCAGCAGCAGGCCGCGTGCTCACCCGCGGTGGACTCGGGCATGGGCTGTCGGTACGCGGTGGCGATGTGCAGCTGCGTGACAGCGTGATCGAGACGCACAACAGTGCCAGCGGACTGGTCGTCAGCGACGGTACCCTGCTGGCCGAGCTGGGCCTGCGCATGGCCTGGTAAACAGCGACACCAGGCCGACGCCGGGGTCGGATCCCAGTGCCCGTGGCAGTGGGATCTGACCCCAAGCGCTCTGGCTGCAGAACCTCCGAGCATGGCTCGGCTCCACCATCGTGCTGAGTTGGGATCGGACATGAACGATGTCCAGGTCTGTCGCGATTGTCCATTGAATGACTACGCCAGCGCTGGCCATGCTGCCCGATCGCTCGCTGACGGTCGCCCGCATGCTTCACCCCGAACGCTCCCACAACGCTGCCATCGATGGCCTGCGTGCCCTGGCCGTGCTGGCCGTCATCGTCTTCCATGCGAACGCGGCGTGGCTGCCCGGTGGTTTCACCGGCGTGGACCTGTTCTTCGTGGTCTCCGGCTTCGTGATCAGCCAGTCGCTGGCATCGCGTGCAGGCATGCCACTGGGCGCGCTGCTGCTCGATTTCTACCGGCGCCGCGTGCTGCGCCTGTTGCCGGCGCTGCTGGTGATGCTGATGGCCACCTTCGTGCTGTCAGCGCTGTTCATTCCCCGCGCCTGGCGCAACGAGCAGTTCGACCAGACCGGCTGGGCGGCGCTGGTGGGTTTCAGCAACGTGGTACTGGCCGGCCAGCAGGATGACTACTTCTCGCCCGGCGCGGACCTCAATCCGTTCCTGCACACCTGGACACTGGGCGTGGAGGAGCAGTTCTACCTGGTGTTCCCGCTGCTGTTCTTCGTCTGGTTGCGCGGCCGCGACCGCTGGCCGTGGTCGCGTGTGCTGTTGCCGGCGCTCACGGTGCTGTCGCTGGCGTGGGCGGCCTGGCAGGCGCAGACGGCCCCGGCGGCGGCGTTCTACCTGCTGCCGTCGCGGTTCTGGGAACTGGCGGCCGGTGCGCTGTTGTACCAGTGGATGAGCGCGCGCGGTCCCGGCAAGCGCAGGGACGCGCTCGCACTGCCCGGCCTGGCGCTGCTGCTGGCGGGCGTACTTGTCGCGCCGCAACTGGCGATGCCGGTGCCGGGTGTGCTGGCCACGGTGGTCGGCACCCTGCTGCTGTTGGCGGCGGTAGCCGGGCATGGCCAATCGCGGGTCGGCCGCGCCCTGGGCTGGGCACCGCTGTCGTACCTGGGGCGACTGTCGTATTCGCTGTACCTGTGGCATTGGCCACTGCTGGTGCTGCTGCGCTGGACCTACGGGCTGCAGGGCGCCGCGCTGTGGCTGTATCCGGTACTGCTGCTGGCCGTGTCGGCCGCGTCCTACCACTGCGTGGAACGTCCGCTGCGCAGCGCGCTGCCGCTGTTGCGGCTGGCGCCGGCGAAGGTGCTGGCGATGGCGCTGCCGGTGTTGGGGCTGTGCGGCGCCGGCGCCTGGGCGACGGTGGAGTACCACGAGCAGATCTCGCTCAGCGTCACCCGCGATGGCTACGCATGGCAGGCGCGTCGCTACCCGGCGTGGCGACCGCTGGAACCGGTGAGCGCACCTGCCCTCGAAGGGCGACGCCTGTTTGTTGTCGGCGACTCGCATGCGGCGGCCTACCGCACGATGACCAGCATGGTCGCGCGACAGACCGGGATGGAGATCCGCCAGGAGGATCGCGGTGGCTGCAGCTTCGTCAATCTGCTGCGGGCCAGCCCGGCCGACTGCCAGGACTTCATCGAGGACAGCCTGTCGGCCATCGAACGCGACGCGCGCCCGGGTGACATCGTGTTGCTGGCGGCGCTGCGCATGCCGGAGCTGCGAGGGTTCGATTGGCAACAACAGGACGCACAGCAGATTTATCGGCAGTTGCGGGCCGAACGCACGCCCGCGCATGCGCAGGCGGCACATGATGAAGCCGAGCGTGTGCTGGGCCGCCTGCAGCGGTTGGGCGTGCACGTGGTCATCGATGCACCGCTGCCGCTGTTCAAGGCCGGGGCCTATCGCTGCTCGGACTGGTTCAACCGTAGCAATCCGGCGTGCGCCGGTGGCCTGAGCATGTCGCGCGCGGATCTGCAGCGGCTGCGTGCGCCGCAGATGGCACTGCTGGCCGAGCTGGCCGCGCGTTACCCGTCATTGACCGTGTGGGATCCGCTGCCGCTGCTGTGCGGACCGGATACCTGCTCGGCCGTGCAGGACGGTGAACCGCTGTTCTTCGACAACGATCACCTGAGCGGCCATGGCAACCGCGTGCTGTTGCCCAGCTTCCGGCAGACCCTGATCGATGTTGCGGGCGACAATCCACTGTAGCGCCGGGCCCGCGCTTGGCTGCTCTCCGTTCCGCTCGGGGAAGCCCGCGCGTCGCGTTGCGAGCCGCGCATGGCTCGGCTCTACCGCCTTCCGCGGCCTATGCCGGCGGCAGCACCTTGCCCGGGTTGAGGATGCCATCCGGGTCCAGCGCGACCTTGATCGCGCGCATCGCCGCCAGCGTTTCCGCGGTGAACGCCTTCGCCATGAAATCACGCTTGGCCAGGCCGATGCCGTGTTCGCCCGACAGCGTGCCACCCAGCGCCAGCGTCAGTTCGAAGATCTTCGGCAGCGCGGCATGCGCGCGCGCGTTCTCGTCGGCATCATCGGGGTGGTAGAGGATGTTGACGTGCAGGTTGCCGTTGCCGGCATGGCCGAAGGTGACGATGGTCAGCGAATAGTCGTGGGCCAGTACCTGCACGCCAGCCACCAGATCGGGGATGCGCGATACCGGTACCACTACGTCTTCGTTGATCTTGCCCGGGGCGACGCTGCGCAGCGCGGGTGACAAGGCCTTGCGTGCGGCCCACAGCTGGTCACGCGCGCGGCCTTCCATTGCCACGTCCAGTGCGATCATGCCGTCACCTTCGGCGGCGGTCGCCAATGCCTGCAGCAGGTAGGGCAAGGTGTCGTGGTCGCCGTCGGCTTCCACCAGCAGCATCGCGCCAGCGTCGGGTACGTCGGCACCGTTGAGGCGCAGCAGCTCCAGGCTGCGTGCGTCCATGAATTCCAAGCGCGTGGGAACGACCGGCTGCGACATCAGCCGCGACACCGCAGCGGCGGCCGCGTCGGCATCGCGGTACAGCACGCGCAGCCCGGCTTGGCTGACCGGCAACGGGGTCAGCTTCAGCGTGGCTTCCACGATCAGTGCCAGCGTGCCTTCGCTGCCCACCAGCAGATGGGTGAGGTCGTAGCCGGTGGCATCCTTGGTATAGGCACCACCGCAACGGATCACCTCGCCGGTGCCGGTCACCGCCACCAGGCCCAGCACGTTGTCGCGGCTGGTGCCGTACTTCACCGCGCGCGGGCCGCCCGCATTGCAGGCCAGGTTGCCGCCGATGCTGCAGATCTCGGCGCTGGAAGGATCCGGTGCCCAGAAC
>JAESFO010000865.1_pt1 | contig 12150 bp, 10 predicted proteins | sample 9269421 | NCBI WGS metagenome assembly JAESFO01 (sample SAMN14502839, study PRJNA617101) | algae metagenome | isolation source: Nostoc desertorum CM1-VF14 and co-occurring heterotrophs from rocky... | place: USA: Clark Mountains, San Bernardino, California | collected 2000-06-05 | reverse complement strand
CGTCCCGCGCGGTGCCCGCCCCGACGAGCACGCAGTCGGCCGACCGTCGCAGGGCGCGGAACAGGTCGCGGTCGGCCGGGGTGGACAGGCCACCGGACCCCGCTCCGCCCGCCGTCACGGCCCCGTCGGCGGAGCTGACCATGACCGCGGTGACCCGCGGCCGGACGGGCGGGGGACCGGACGCGGAGGGTTCGATGGGCACCGCCCGAGCATCCCGCCGTGCGGGCGGCGTGACGCACGGGGGTGTTCTGTCGTAGGGCAGCCTCACTTATGGTGAGCGGAGCCGCACCGGACGGGTGGGGCATCCGGTCGAGCAGGGGGCCACGAGCAAGGTGAACGCGATCCGCGTCCGACCACCGTCGGTGGAACAACCGGCGCCCCCACGGCGGTCGCTCCGGCGCAGGCGGCTGCTCGGCCTCGCCGCCCTGACCACGGCGCTGCTGCTCGCGGTACTCGCCAGCATCGCGATCGGGACCAAGGTCATCCCGGTGAACGAGGTGTTCTCCGCGCTGGTCGCCCCGACCGGCAGCGAGAACGACGTGGTCATCCGTGCCCTGCGGATCCCGCGCACCCTGCTCGGGGTACTGGTCGGGATCGCGCTCGGCCTGGCCGGCGCGCTCGTGCAGGGCTTCACCCGCAACCCGCTCGGCGACCCCGGCCTGCTGGGCGTCAACGCGGGTGCGGCGTTCTTCGTCGTCCTCGGCATCTACGTCTTCGGTGTCAGCACGCTGTTCGGCTACGTCTGGTTCGCCTTCGCCGGGGCGCTGGTCGCCAGCGTCGTGGTGTTCGTGATCGGTACCCGGGCACCCGGCGGCGCCACCCCGGTGTCGCTGGCCCTGGCCGGTGCGGCGGTCAGCTTCCTGCTGCAGGCGGGCACGTCCTCGGTGGTGCTGTTGGACGAGACCAGCCTCGACGCCTACCGGTTCTGGGTGGTCGGCTCGCTCGCCGGGCGCGACGCCGCGGTCGGCGGCCAGGTGGTGTGGTTCATCCTCGCGGGCACGGCGCTGGCGCTGGCCAGCGCGCCCGCCCTCAACGCGCTCTCCCTCGGCGACGACGTCGCCACCTCGCTGGGGCACTCGGTCCGCCGGACCCGGGTCGTCGGCGTCGTCGCGATCACGCTGCTCGCGGGGGCGGCCACCGCCGCCTGCGGGCCGATCGTGTTCCTCGGACTGATCGTGCCGCACGTCGTACGGGTGTTCACCGGGCCCGACCACCGCTGGCTGCTGCCCGCCTCCGGGCTCGCCGGGGCGGTGCTGCTGCTGCTCGCCGACGTCGTCGGACGGGTGGTGGCCCGCCCCGGTGAGCTGCAGGTCGGCATCGTGGTCGCGCTGATCGGCGGGCCGTTCTTCATCGCGCTCGTGCGCCGTCGCAAGCTGGGGGCCGTGTGAGCACCGTGACCGAACCCGGCCCGCCGAGCACGGTGGCCGTCCCCGGCCGTCGCGCCGTCCGCGCGGGCCGCTTCTCCGGCGTGCTGCGCGTCCGCACCGCGGTCGTGCTGCTCGCCTGTGCCGTCGCGCTGGTGCTCGCGGCCGCGGTCAACATGGGCCGCGGCGACTACCCGATCGCGATCACCGACGTGCTGGCGACGCTGTTCGGCGGCGGTGACGCCGGTCAGCAGCTCGTCGTGCTCGAGCTGCGGCTCCCGCGCACCCTGGTCGGTGCCTTGGTCGGCGGCGCGCTGGCCGTCTCCGGCGCGATCCTGCAGTCGGTCGCCCGCAACCCCCTCGCGAGCCCGGACATCATCGGCGTCCAGTGGGGCGCCAGCGCGGCAGCGGTGTTCGTCATCGTGCTCGGGGGTGGCGTGGCCGGGGTCGGCGGTGCGTTCGCCTCGCTCGGCATCCCGCTCGCCGCCCTGATCGGCGGGCTCGTGTCGTCGGTCGCGGTGTACGTCCTGGCCTGGCGCAAGGGCATCCAGGGTTTCCGGCTCGTGCTGATCGGCATCGGGATCCAGGCCGTGCTCGTCGCCGCGGTGCAGTGGCTGCTGACCGTCGCCCAGATCTACCAGGCCGCCCAGGCCCAGGTCTGGCTCAACGGCAGCCTGAACGCGCGCAGCTGGAACGAGGTCGTCCCGCTGTCGATCTCCATGCTGGTGCTCGTGCCCGCGGCGCTGGCCCTGGTGCACCTGCTCGGCGCCCTGCGCTTCGACGACGACACCGCCCGCGGCCTCGGCGTGCGGGTGAACGGCGCCCGCACCGCGCTGCTGCTCGTCTCGGTCGGGCTCGCCTCGGTCGCGACCGCGGCCGCCGGCCCGATCGCCTTCGTCGCACTGGTCACCCCGCAGATCGCGCGCCGGCTCTGCCGGGTCGGGACTCCGCCGATCGGGGTCTCCCTCGTGCTGGGCGCGGCACTGACCGTGCTGTCCGACCTGATCGCCCGCACTGCACTGGGGTCCGTCGAGCTCCCGGTCGGCATCGTGACCGCGGTGCTCGGCGCCCCGTTCCTGCTGTACCTGCTCGCCCGCACCCGCCAGGAGGCCCGTCGATGAGCACCGTCGAGGACATCAGCGTCGCGGAGGCCACCACCTCCCGGACGACGACGGCGGGCGAGCCCGTCCGTCCCGGTGTGGTCCGGCTGTCGGCCGAGCAGGTCACGCTCGGCTACGGCGACCGCACCATCGTCGACGGGCTCGACCTGGAGGTGCAGCCCGGCGCGGTCACCACCGTCATCGGCCCGAACGGCTGCGGCAAGTCCACCGTGCTGCGGGCGCTGGGGCGGCTGCTGCCCGCCCGGACCGGTCAGGTGCTGCTCGACGGCAAGCGGATCGACCGCACCCCGACCAGGGAGGTCGCCCGGGTGCTGGGGATCCTGCCGCAGTCGCCGCTGGCGCCCGAGGGGCTGACCGTCGGCGACCTCGTCGCCCGCGGGCGGCACCCGCACCAGGCCTGGTACCGGCAGTGGTCCTCGGACGACGAGCGCGCCGTCGCCGAGGCGCTGACCTGGACGGGCCTGTCCGACCTCGCCGAGCGTCCGGTCGACGAGCTGTCCGGCGGCCAGCGCCAGCGGGCCTGGATCTCGATGGCCCTGGCACAGGAGACCGACCTGCTGCTGCTCGACGAGCCGACCACCTTCCTCGACCTGGCCCACCAGGTCGACGTGCTGGAGCTGGTGCGGCGGCTGCAGTCCGAGGCGGGCCGCACCGTGGTGATGGTGCTGCACGACCTGAACCTCGCCGCCCGCTACGCCGACCGGCTGGTCGCGATGAAGGACGGCCGGATCGTCGCGGCGGGGTCGCCGGCCGAGATCGTCACCGAGGAGCTGCTGGCCGAGGTGTTCGGGCTGCGGGCGCGGGTGCTGCCCGACCCGGTGACCGGCACCCCGCTGGTCGTGCCGGACGCGGGCCCGTCGCTGCGTGCCCCGGAGCCGATCGCCGAGGCATGATCTCCGGCGTGACCTCCGGCGACCGACCGCCCTTCCTCGCCACCCGCGCGGTGCACGCGGGCAACGACGTCGATCCCGGGACCGGTGCGATCCGCCGCCCGATCGTCGCGGCCAACTCCTACGCGCTGCCCGAGGACCCCTCCGAGCTGGACTGGTCGGGCACCGCGACCCGGCTCTACACCCGCAACGGCGGGGCGAACCAGGGCTGGCTGGAGGACAAGCTCGTCGCCCTGGAGGATCCCTCCGGGGTGTCGCCGGGCGGCTGTGCCGCGGTCGCGCTCGCCTCGGGCGTCGCCGCGCTGCACGCGCTGTTCTTCACGTTTCTGCGGTCCGGGGACCACGTCGTCAGCTCCGACGTCACCTACGTCGCCACCCACCGGCTGCTCACCGAGCTGCTGCCGGCCCGGTGGGGGATCACCGCCACCCTGGTCGATTCCTCCGACCCGGACGCGGTGCGCGCCGCGATCCGTCCGGAGACCCGGCTGGTACACGTCGAGACCCCGGCGAACCCGACGACCCGGATCACCGACGTCGACGCCGTCGCCGCCGTCGCACACGAGGCGGATGCCCTGCTCAGCGTGGACGCCACGTTCGCGACCCCGGTGCTGCAACGGCCGCTGGAGCGGGGCGCGGACCTCGTCGTGCACTCGCTGACCAAGTACGTCAACGGCCACGGCGACGCGATGGGCGGTGCCGTGCTGGGCCGCCGCGAGCTGGTCGAGCGGATCCGCGCCGACGCGATGGTCGACGCCGGGGGAGTGATCAGCCCGTTCAACGCCTGGCTGATCGCCCGCGGCGCGGTGACCCTGCCGATGCGGATGCGCGCGCACTGCGCCGGCGCGCAGCAGGTCGCGGAGTACCTGGAGTCCCGCGCGGAGGTCGCGTACGTCGCCTACCCGGGGCTGGCGTCGCACCCGCAGCACGCGCTCGCGACCCGCACCCTCGACGGCGGGTACGGCGGCATGCTCGCCTTCGCCCTCGACGGTCCGCCGGAGCTGCAGAACCGGTTCGTCGCCGCACTGCGCGTGATCACCTCGGCGGTGTCGCTCGGGCACGACGAGTCGCTGATCGTGCACGTCGGCGCGGGCGGTGAGGGCCGCGCGGCGCACTTCCCGCCGGAGTTCCGCCGGCTCGGCCACCTGCGGCTGTCGGTGGGGCTGGAGGACCCGCGCGACCTCGTGGCCGACATCGCGCGGGCCCTGGACACCGTCAGCCGATGAGCGACCGGCCGACGATCTCCTTCATGATCTCGTTCGTGCCGCCGTAGATCGCCTGCACGCGGGAGTCCACGAACGCGCGGGCGATCGGGTACTCGAGCATGTAGCCGTAGCCGCCGTGCAGCTGCACACAGCGGTCGACGACCCGGTTCTGCAGGTCCGAGCACCACCACTTGGCCTTGGCCGCGTCGGGCACCGACAGCTCGGTCCCCTCGCGGTTGTGCTCGGTGATGCAGCGGTCCACGAAGACCCGGGCGATGGAGACCTCGGTGTCCATCTCGGCGAGCTCGAAGCGGGTGTTCTGGAAGTTCGCCACCGGGCGGCCGAAGGCCTTGCGCTCCTTGGTGTACTCCAGCGTCATCGCCACCGCGGCCTCGGCGCCGGCCACCGAGGCGACGGCGATCGACAGCCGCTCCTGGGCGAGGTTCTGCATCAGGTAGACGAAGCCCTGGCCGACCTCGCCGAGCCGGTTCGCGTCGGGCACCCGCACGTCGGTGAAGCTCAGCTCCGCGGTGTCCTGAGCCTTCATGCCGACCTTCTTCAGGCGGCGGCCGCGCTCGAACCCCTCCATCCCGCGCTCGACCACGAACAGGGTGAAGCCGAGGTGCTTGGCGTCCGGGTCGGTCTTGGCGACGACGATCACCAGGTCGGCGAGGATGCCGTTGGTGATGAAGGTCTTGGAGCCGTTGAGGATCCAGTCGCCGTTCGCGTCCTGCTTGGCGTTGGTGGCGATGCCCTGCAGGTCCGAGCCGGTGCCGGGCTCGGTCATGGCGATCGCGGTGATCAGCTCACCACTGCAGAACCCGGGCAGCCAGCGCTGCTTCTGCTCGTCGGTGCACAGGCGCAGCAGGTAGGGCTGCACCACATCGTTGTGCAGCGGGAAACCGATCCCGCTGGCCCCGGCGGCGACGATCTCCTCGGCCAGGATCGCGTTGTAGCGGAAGTCGTCGACCCCGCCGCCGCCGTACTCCTCGGGGACCGCGGTGCCGAGCAGGCCCGCCGCCCCGGCCGCGGTCCATACCGCGCGGTCGACCTGGCCGTCCTCCTCCCACTGCTCGTGGTGCGGGGTGACCTCCTTCGCGATGAAGGTCCGGCACAGGTCGCGGAACGCGTCGTGTTCGTCGTCGAAGATCTCGCGCTGCATGCCCGGCAGTCTCACATACCCGTCGGTAACTCCGGTCGTCCTCACGGGCCGTCGGTGACCCGCGCGTGCCGGTAGGGTGCGCCCGTGGATCTCGTCGACGCCGTCGCCAACGTGTGGGACCGGGCCGTGGTCGGTCACCTCGCCGACCTGCGACGGATGCCGCGCGACGCGGTGGTCGGCTCGCCGCAGGGCATCCTGTTCCGGTACCGCCCGCTGTCCGGTGTGGACCCCTCCGGCGGTGCACCGGTGCTGCTCGTGCCGCCGCTGGGTGCCCCGGACTTCGCCTACGACCTGCGTCGCGGCTGCTCACTGGTGGAGCACCTGCTGCAGCAGGGCCGGACCGTCTACCTGATCGACTACGGCCCCAAGTCGTTCTCCGACCGGACCCTGGGCATCGAGAGCTGGGTCGACGAGCTGCTGCCCGACACGATCCGCCGGGTCGCCGAGGAGACCGACGACGAGGTACACCTCGTCGCCTGGTCGCTCGGTGGGATCTTCGCCCTGCTCGCCGTCGCCGCCGCGGTGCAGGCCCGCGACCCGCTGCCGGTGCGCTCGGTCGCCGCGATCGGCACCCCGGTCGACATCTCCCGGGTGCCGCTGGTGGCGCCGATCCGGCCGCTTGCGCAGATCACCGGTGGCCGGCTGATCTCCTCGATCTACCGGGGCGTCGGCAGCTTCCCGGCGCCGATGGTGAGCTGGGCGTTCCAGCTGACCGCGGTGGACAAGCTCGTCACCAAGCCGCTGGCGATCGCGTCGCGGATCGACGACCGGGACTGCCTGGCCCAGATCGAGGCCGTCGACCACCTGATGAGCAACATGCACGGCTACCCGGGCCGGGTGTTCGGGCAGATCTTCCACCTGCTGCTGCGCAGCAACGACCTCGCCGACGGCGGACTGCGCCTGGGCGGGCGTGACGTGGAGCTGTCCGACGTCGGGGTGCCGGTGCTCGTCGTCGCCGGGCGGGACGACGTCATCGCCCCGCTGCGGGCGGTGCGCGCCGGCGTGCCGCTGCTGACCGGCAGCCCGGAGGTGCGGTTCACGACCTCGCCGGGCGGGCACCTGGGCGTGCTGACCGGGCGCCGGGCCCGGGACACGACCTGGCCCGAGCTCGACCGGGCCCTGGCCGACTGGGACGCCGCCGCGGACGCCCCCGACGACGCCGACGGCCCGGCCGCCGCCGCCGGGGCCTGACCGGCCCGCTCCGACCACTGCCGCCCGAGCGGCCCGGTTCGTCCGCCGCCGACGGCGCCTCGCCGTCCCCGGTCCGTCCGCAGCCCGCCCGCACGGTGATCCGGAGTTCGCGCGGTGATCCGCGGTCCGCGTGCGTCCGGACGCGCGCGCCCAGCGGATCAGCGCGCGGAATCGCGATCACCGGCGTGCGGAGGCGGCGGGGGAGGGTTGACCGGTCAGGTCTCTAAGTGATTTATTCACTTTATGACCGCAGGGGAGACGCTGTCGGAGCGCCTGGCCGACGACATCATGGACATCATCCGGACCGGGAACCTCGGCCCGGGGGACCAGCTCGCGTCCTCCCGCGACCTGGCGCGACGGTTCGAGGTCACCACCCCGACCGTCCGCGAGGCGCTGCGCCGCCTGGAGGCCACCGGTGCGGTGGAGTTCCGGCACGGCTCGGGCACCTACGTCGGCGCCGGGGTCGGGCGGCGGCTGCTCGCCAACCCGCACCGGCCGTCCCGGACCCCCGACGGCGTGCACGAGCTGATCCGCGCCCGGCTCGTCCTGGAGCCGCCGATCGCGGCCGCCGCGGCCCGGGAGCGCGACGCCGCGGGGCTGGCGATGCTGGCGGAGAGCGTCACCAACGCCCTGCACCCGCCGGTCGGTGACCTCCGTCCGGCCGTGCACTTCCACGTCGCGCTGGCCGCGACCAGCGGCAACGCGCTCCTCCGGGAGACGGTGGAGGCGCTGCTGCACGTGCGTGCGCACGACCAGGTCGAGATCCGGCACCGCTACGACGACCGCGAGCGCGACCACGCCGAGCACGTCGCGCTGCTCGAGGCCGTCCGTGGGGGCGACCCGGACCTGGCCGATCGGCTGTGTCGCGAGCACCTCGCCTCCATCGCCGCGGCGGTGGGCGCGTGAGCACGCGGCGCCTGGGGGAGATGACGACGGTCGAGGCCGCGGCCGCCGTCGTCGACAGCCCGGTGGTGCTGCTGCCGGCCGGGGCCTTCGAACAGCACGGGCCGGGACTGCCGCTCGCGACGGACCTGATCCGCGCCGAGGCGGTCTGCGACCGGGTCGCCGAGGCACTGGGCGGCACCGCCGTCGTCGGGCCGTCGTTGCCGGTCGGGGTGTCGCCGCACCACCTGGCCTTCGCGGGCACGGTCAGCCTGACCACCACGACGTTCGCCACGCTCGTCCGCGAGTACGTCGACGGCCTGTACCGGCACGGCTGGCGCCGGATCTGCGTGGTCACGGGGCACGGCGGGAACGACGCCACCCTCGCGACGGTCGCGCAGGACCTCCTCGCGGCCCGTCCGGACCTGCAGTTCGCCTGGAGCCCGCTCACCACGCTGGCCGCCGACGTCGTCGCCGCGGCCGGGCCGCCCGAGGTCAGCGGGCACAGCGGGCAGGCCGAGACGGCGCAGATGCTCGCCGTCGCACCGCACCTGGTGCACACCGACCGGCTCGCGGCCGGGACCACCCGGCTCGCCGAGCTCGACGCCTTCGGCGCACTGGCCCGGCGGCGCGGTGGGCCGACGCTCACCGCGCCCTACGACCGCCTGTCCGGCAACGGGGTCCTCGGCGACCCCCGCCGGGCCGATCCGGAGCACGGGGAGGCGATCGTCGCCGCGATCGTCGACCGGATCACCGACTTCGTCACGGCCTGGCTCACGGCCTGACGCCCCCTCCGACCCGCACGGACCCACAGCACTCCCGCGGTGGCGCCACCCGGTGCCCCCGTCGCACGACCCTGCCCGCGACCCGGGCGGGGCCACAGCACCGGCCGTCGACGACGCCGTCCGAAGGGAACCCCATGTCCGCACCGAGACCGTCCGCAGCGACACCGCCCGTTCCGGGACGCCCGACCGGGGGCGCGACGCGACGTGCCGGGGGACGCCGCCTGCGTGCGGTGGCGGCGGCCTGCCTGGCCGCGGCCGCCCTGACCACCGGCGCCGCCGTCGCCCCGACACCGTCCGACGCCGCCGTGGCCCCGACCGCATCCGGGGCGCCGTCCGGACCCGCCGGTTCCGGCGCACCCGCCGGACCTGCCGGAGCTGCCGGCCCCGGCGCGGCCGCCGGACCGGCGGGCGGTCCGGCCGGAGCGCGGAGCCCCGGCTGCGGCCTCACCCCACCGCAGGCACCGGGCACCACGGCCGTCCGCACCGTGGACAGCGGCGGCCTGGCCCGCACCGTGCGCGTCCACCTGCCCGAGGGCTACCGCCCCGACCGGCCCACCCCGGTGGTCCTGGTCTTCCACGGACGCGGCAACGACGGCGCCACCACCGAGGACTTCTCCGGCCTGTCCGGGCTGCCCGCCGTCGTCGCCTACCCCGACGGGGTGCCCGGCGGTGAGGGGAAGCGCTCCTGGCAGGGCGCCCCGTACTCGGCGCCGGGCGTCGACGACGTCGCCTTCACCGGTGACCTCCTCGACGGCCTCGAGGCCGGCCTCTGCGTCGACCCCGGCCGGGTCTTCGCCACCGGCAAGTCCAACGGCGGCGGCTTCACCGAGATCCTGGCCTGCCGGATGTCCGACCGGATCGCCGCGATCGCCCCGGTCGCGGGCGCCTACTACCGCGACGGCGAACCGCCGTGCCGGCCCGGCCGTCCGGTCCCGGCGATGTTCGTGCACGGCACCGGAGACGCCACCATCCCCTACACCGGCGACGCCGACCGCGGCCTGCCCGCGATCCCGGCGAAGGTCGCCGAGTGGGTCGCCCGCGACGGCTGCCGGGCCCACCGGCAGACCCGCCGGATCGAGCCCGACGTGACCATCGCGACCTGGCGCGGCTGCCGGGACGGGGCCCGGGTGCGGCACGTCGCCGTCGACGGCGGCGGCCACACCTGGCCGGGCGCGACCGCCTACTCCGGCGGCGGCGTCACCACGCAGACGGTCCGCGCCACCGCCCTGGTCGGGGACTTCTTCGGCCTCGGGGGACCGCGGTGAGCACGCCCGCCGCCACCCAGGACCGGGAGCTGCCCCGTCTCGTGCGGGCGATGGCCGTCGTCGAACGGGTCGGGAACGCGCTGCCGCACCCGTTCTGGCTGTTCTGGGTGCTGTCGGCGATCCTCGCCGTGGTCAGCGCCGGGCTGGCGGCGGCGGGCGTCGCCGTCGTCGCACCCGACGGCGAGCCCGTGGCGGTGCGGAACCTGCTCTCCGGCGACGGCCTCGCGATGGCCGTCTCGTCGATGATCGACAACTTCGCGCAGTTCCCGCCGATGGCCACCATCGTCACGGTGATCATGGGCGTCGCGGTCGCCGAGCGCAGCGGGCTGCTCGCCGCGGCCATGCGGGCCGGGGTCGCCCGGGTGCCCGCGTCGCTGGTGGTGTTCGCGGTCGCGTTCGCCGGGACCGTCGCGCACGTCGCGTCGGCCGCGGCGTACGTGATCCTGGTGCCGCTGGGCGGGCTCGCGTTCCGGGCGGTGGGGCGCTCGCCGATCCTCGGGATCGTCGTCGCCTACACCGCCATCGCCTCCGGCTACGACGCCAGCCCGGTCCCCACCCCGAACGACGCGATCTTCGCCGGCATCACCACCGCGGCGGCCCGGATCGTCGACCCCGCGGTCGTGGTGACCCCGGTCGGCAACTGGTTCTTCACCACCGCCTCGTCGGTCGTGCTCGCTCTGGTGATCACGCTGGTCACCCGGGTCGTCCTGGCCAAGCGGCCCGACCTGGACCCGGACCCCGACGCCCCGGACGACGACGTCGCCGGGCTGAGCCTGTCGCCGGCCGAGCGGAGCGGCCTGCGCCGCGCCGGCTGGGTCCTGCTCGGCTGTGCCGTCCTGCTCGTCGCGGTCATGGCCCCGGAGTGGTCCCCGCTGCGCGGCGAGAACGGCTCGGTCGTCGAGTCCCCGCTGGTCGAGGGCATCGGCGCGGTCATCGCGCTGTTGTTCGGCCTGCTCGGCACCGTCTTCGGCCGCGCGGTCGGGACGATCACCACCGCCGCCGACGTCCCGAAGCTGATGGCCGACGGGATCCGGCAGATGGCCCCCGTGCTGGCGCTGTTCTTCGCGATCGCCCAGTTCCTGGCCTACTTCGACTGGACCCACGTCGGGGACGTGCTCGCCGTCGTCGCCGCGGACGCGCTGCGCACCACCGGCGTCCCGATCCCGGTCGTGTTCCTGATGGTGCTGGCCGTGCTCACCGTGGTGAACGTGATGGTCACCAGCGGGACGGCGATGTGGTCGATCGCGGCGCCGGTGATCGTGCCGATGCTGATGCTGGTCGAGGTGCCGCCGGAGACCACCCAGGCGCTGTTCCGGATCGCCGACTCCGGCTCGACGGCGATCACCCCGATGAGCCCGTACTTCGTGATGGCGCTGGGGTTCCTGCAGCGCTACCGCAAGGACGCGGGCATCGGGACGCTCGCGTCGTACACGCTGCCCCTGGCCGTCGCCATGACGGCGGTCTGGACGCTGCTGTTCTTCGCCTGGTGGGCACTGGGGATCCCACTGGGCCCGGGGGCCCCGGTCCGCTGAGGGGACGGACGCGGGGCGGGGACCGGGACGGTCGGGGACACTGGCGCAGGTGCGCTACCTCGACGGTCCCGGTCCCGGTCCACGACGCTGGTCGGTGATGGGCCTGGGCACCTGGCAGTTCGGCACGAGCGAGTGGGGCTACGGCGACGCGCTGGAGGCCGGGCGGATCGTCGCCCGCGCCCGCGAGCTGGGCGTCACCGTGTTCGACACCGCGGAGCTCTACGGCCCGCTGCGCAGCGAGCGGATCCTCGGCGACGCGCTGCGCGCCTGCGGTGGCCCCGGGTGGCGCGACGACGTCGTGATCGCGACGAAGTTCTTCCCGGTCCTGCCCCTGGGCCCGGTGCTGCGGCACCGTGCGGCCGCCTCCGCCGCCCGGCTCGGGGTGACCGAGATCGACCTCTACCAGGTGCACAAGCCGCACCCGCTGGTCGGCGACGCGTCGGCGATGCGTGGGATGGCCGAGCTGCAGCGGACCGGGCTGGTCCGCGACGCCGGCGTCTCGTCGTACACGCTGGACCGCTGGCTGGCCGCGGAGGAGGCGCTCGGCGGACCCGTGCTGTCCAACCAGGTCGAGTTCAGCCTCCTGCGCCGCAGGCCCGTCGCGGCCCTCGTCCCGCACGCCGCCGCGCACGGCCGCATCGTGATGGCCTACAGCCCGCTCGCCCAGGGCCTGCTCACCGGCCGTTACGACGCCGGCCACCGGCCCACCAACGCGGTGCGCCGCAGCAAGCCGGAGTGGCTGCCGGAGAACCTGGT
>JAESFO010000864.1_pt1 | contig 12151 bp, 8 predicted proteins | sample 9269421 | NCBI WGS metagenome assembly JAESFO01 (sample SAMN14502839, study PRJNA617101) | algae metagenome | isolation source: Nostoc desertorum CM1-VF14 and co-occurring heterotrophs from rocky... | place: USA: Clark Mountains, San Bernardino, California | collected 2000-06-05 | reverse complement strand
TCGCCCACCGGGCCCGGATCGAGGTGCCCGAGCTCGCCGCGGTCGCGACGGACGGCCGCGCCCCGGCCGCCGTGGACGGTCCGCTGGCGCGGCTCACCGACCGGGAGCGGGAGGTGCTGGAGGTCCTCGCCGACGGCGCCACCAACAAGCAGATCGCGGCCCGGCTGTTCATCACCCCGAAGACGGTCGGCGCCCACCTCGCCTCGGTCTTCGCCAAGCTCGACGTCACCAACCGCACCAGCGCCGCGGCCGTCCTCCGCGAGCACCGCACCGACATCTAGGTCATTCGCCCTATACCGTCGCCGGGCACGCTCGACCAGGCTGATCACCGGATCGAGCGACACGGAGGCGACGATGACGGCCACCATCGAGACGCCCTCCGGCGAGGGGACGGCCCCGGCGGGCCGGGCGCGCGTCGCGACGCTGCTCGCGACGCCACCGGAGACGATCGACGGCGTCGTCGCGCACCTGGAGCACCTCCAGGAGATCCTCGAGTGCGAGTACGGACCCGGCGACGGCGTCGCCTCGTTCAACCGGCTCTACCTGCGCATCACCCGCGGTATCCGGGACCAGCTCGACGACGACCTGTTCGCCGACCGGGACTTCCTGGTCCGGCTCGACGTCGAGTTCGCCCGCCGCTACTTCCGGGCCCTGTACGCCGAGGCGACCGGGGGGACCCCGCCGCGGTCCTGGGGGGTGCTGCTGGAACGCCGCCACCACGACCGGATCTCCCCGGCGGAGTACGCGGTGGTCGGGGTGAACGCGCACGTCAACTTCGATCTGGCGCCCGCGGTCGTGCGTACCTGCACGGTCCTCGGGCGGGGTACCCCCGGCCCGGCCGAGCGGGCCGACTACCGGGCCGTGAACGACGTGTTCTCGCTGCACATGGTCCGCCTGCTCGACGGCTTCGACCGGAAGGACCCCGGCGAGACCTCGCTGTCCGAGCAGCTGCTCGGCTGCGTCGCCGACGTTCCGGTGGTGCTGGCCCGTGACGTCGCCTGGCGGCAGGCCCTCGAGCTGTGGGAGCTCCGCTCCCGGCCGATGGAGTACGAGAACGAGGTCGCGGCGCTCGACCGCCGGACCGCGCTCCTGGGGCGTGGCCTGCTCACGCTGGGAGCCCTGACGTGACACCCGCCCGAGTGGGGGGCGGGCGGGTGTCACACCCTCGGACGGTGGCGGTCGCACCGCTCGGGACGGTGCTGATCATCGACGACCACGAGCTCGTCGGGTCGTCGCTGGCGCTGGCCCTGCGCGCGGAGGGCGAACCGGCCTCGTTCCGCCCCGCGCACTCGCACGTCGACGTGCACCGCGCCGTCGCCGGGGTCGAGCCCGGACTGCTGGTCCTCGACCTGGACCTCGGACGCGACGCCGAGGGCCGCCGGATCGACACCATCCCGCTCATCCCGGGGCTGCGCGCCCAGGGGTGGCGGGTTCTCGTCCTCTCGGGCAGCTCCAGCCCCACCCGGATCGGCGCGGCCCTGCACCAGGGCGGCTTCACCTGGGTGTCGAAGACGGCCTCGATGCCCGCACTGGTCGTCGCGATCCGGGAGGCCCGCGTCGGACGGTCGCTGCTGCACACCACCCACCGCGACGAGCTCGTGCAGCGCTACCTCGAGTGGGACCGCCGTCAGCGCGCCGTCCGCGACCGCATCGCGACCCTGACCCGCCGCGAGCGGGAGGTCCTCGAACTGCTCGCCGGCGGGGTGCGGGCGCACGCCATCGCCGAGCACTTCGTCGTGTCGCTCCCGACGGTCCGTACGCAGGTCAGGGCGGTGCTCGCGAAGCTCGACGTCGGGTCGCAGCTGGAGGCCGTCGCGCTCGTGCGCAGCGTCGACGCCACGGACGACACCCCCGGTGGGACGCTGCCGTGGGTACGGTAAGGTTCCACGTGCCCCGCGAGGGGTGGCCGGGACGTGGCGCAGCTTGGTAGCGCACTTGACTGGGGGTCAAGGGGTCGCAGGTTCAAATCCTGTCGTCCCGACAGGCCGAACAACAGCCCGTTGATCTGGGAAAAGACCAGGTCGGCGGGCTGTTTCGTTGTCCGGGTGTCGATCATCGTTCTGGTCATCCCGCAGCCTCCTGGGACCATGTGGGGACCGCGGGGCTCGTAGGAAGGCCGTCAGCGAGTCCCCGGCGGCCGACACTGCGGCCTGATCCGGGTGCAGGTAGCGCTGCGTCGTGGTCAACGACCCGTGCCCGGCGATCTTGCGGAGCACGTGCCCCGGGACACCAGCGTCGGCCATCCACGTCAGGCCGGTGTGGCGGAGCCCGTGGCGGCGCAGGTGCTCGAACCCGAGCGACGCGACAACCTCGTCCCGGTGGGTGGCGTCCCGGAACACCGCGGTGGTGATCCGGCCACCGCGGGGCCCGGTGAACAGCCGGGCGTCGGGCCGGCCCCCGACGACGTCGATCCGGTGCTGGACCAGACCACGCACCTCGGCGATCAGCGGGATGAACCGCGCCCGCTTGCTTCCGGTGCCCTTGTCGACGAGGCCGCCGGGGAGGGGGTGGTCCTCTGCCGGGTCAGGAGCCGGAGCATTGACAGGAATGCGCCTGTGGTCCGGTTCGGCCGACTCGCGACAGTGGAGGCGTGGCTGCCGACCTGGTCAGGGCCGTCCTCGCGACGTCGACGACGAAAGCCCGGGGAACAACGCAGCAGACCATGACCAACACGGCACCCGGACATGTCGCGTCAGCACGACGCTCGGGTCCTCGGCGAGGAGTTTGCGTGGTCATCGGCCGGCAGGCCTTCGCCGGGTACGCCGAGAAGTGACGTCCGTGGGGTGGACTCCGTGGCGGCTGGGCGCCACCCGCCCGGGTTCCGCGGGCGGTTCGCGCGTGCTGACCAGCGTGCACAGCGCCGACGAGAGCAGCAGCAGCCCGCCCGCGTGGAAGATCGCGCCTGCGCCTGTGATGCCGGCCAGCCCGCCCGCGGCGAGCGGCACGACGACTTGTCCGATGCGGTTGCCCGCCAGTCGTACGGACAGCGCCGCCGCGCGGTTGTGCGGGTCAGCGACGGTCGTCACCCAGGACATGGTGAGCGGCTGGCCCAGCCCCCAGAAGAAGCCGACGACGAGCATCATCACGGTCAGCAGCACGATGTCGGTCGTGAGCGGCACGAGCGCCATCGGCGCCCCCGAGGCGAGGGTGGCCGATACCAGCAGCGCCCGACGCGGGACGGCCCGCAGCAGCAGCGGCATCGCGGCCCGGGACACGACCGAGGCGACGCTGCGCGCGGTGAGAAGCATCGTCACGGCGCCGACGCCCAGGCCCATCGACTGTCCCAGCAGCGGCAGGTAGGCCATGAGCAGGTCCATGCCGGTCAGGACCGTCAGGCTCGAGTAGACGGCCGGCTTCATGCCGCGGGTGCCGAGGATCGCCAGGGTGCTCTGCCGGACGGCCGAGGCGTCGGCGCGGCTGACCCGGATGCGCTCCGCCGGTACGAACCAGAACGCCAGCGGCACGGCGAGCGCGGCGAGCCCGGCCATCACGAGCAGCGCCGGGGTGGTGGCGACCTGCTCGCCCGTCGTCGCTCCGGCGTTGGTGAGGGTCGCGACCGACCCGGCGACGGGGAACCCGACCAGCTGCCCGGCCGAGACCCCGAGCGTCAGCTGCCCGAACCGGTCGTCGACCTTCTCCGGAGGAGACCACAGCGGGATCAGGCTCTGGCACGCCACCGTGTGCAGGATCTGGCCCAGCCCGAGCACCGCGCTGGCGCCGATCAGGAACCCGGCCGACGGGCTCGCCGCCGCGACGAGCACCGCGGCGACGGTCACGATCAGCCCGAGCCGGACGACGAGCACCCCGCGCCCGCGGTCGACCGCCCGCCCGATGTGCAGCGCGACGACGAGGGGGAGGAGCGCGAACGCGCCGGTGACGAGACCGACGGTGACCGCGTCACCGCCGAGTGCGAGTGCCCGGTAGGAGATCAGCGTGCGGACGCCGGCGAGCACGGCGTGCGAGAGCAACGTGGCGAGGACGAGGCACGGGAACCACGGTGCGTGCAGAAAGCGGGGCCGGAGACGCTCCACCGGGCGTGGTCAGGAGGCCGCGGAACCGGGGGCGTCCCCGCCCACCCGGCCGGTGGCGCGCAGCTCCTCGCTGGTCTGGCGCAGCTCCCACGCGTGCATGACGTGGGCGTGCATCGCGGCCCGGGCAGCGGGACCGTCCCGGCGGCCGAGTGCCTCCAGGATCGTGTCGTGGTCCTGGTCGAGCGCCCGGCTGAACTCGCCGACGCCCCACAGCGTGACCGAGGGCTTGAATCGGGCCCAGAGCAGCGCGATGCCCTCGACCATCACCGAGGAGGCCGTCTCGTAGATCGCGAAGTGGAGGTCCTTGTTGAGCAGCGACAGGGTCGCCGGTTCGGCGCCGTCGGCGGTGGCCCTGACCAGCCGTCCGTTCGCCGCGACGATCGCAGCGTAGCCCTCGTCGGTCATGCGCTCGACCGCGACCTCGCAGGCCAGGCCCTCCAGCTCGGCACGCATCCGGTAGAGGTCCTGCGCCATCTCGGGTGTGAAGTCGCGGACGGTGGCGCCGCGATGGCTCGTGTACTCGATGGTGCCGTCGGCGGCGAGTATCCGCAGCGCCTCACGGACCGGGGTGGGGCTGACGCCGTAGCGCTTCGCGATCGCGGTCTGCCGCAGCTGGTCGCCGGGGTTGATGACGCCCTGCTGGAGATCGGCCTTGAGCCGGTCGAGCACGTAGGCCGTGCGCGACTTCGGCGGCGCGTCCATCTCGCTCATCGGCTGCGGCGCTCCTGGTGTGGGTCGGCAGGCCTCGGCCCGGTTCGGCGCGGTCCTGCCCCGCGGGACTGACCGTGGGCGACTGAACGTAGCACGCCGATACTTTCGATGGTCAGTTGATTAGATTTTATAGAATCTATTGACCCGTGTCCCTCGTCGTGTTTGCCTCGTGGCCGCCGGCCGGTGATTCCGATCACCAGCAGATCGGCCCGCCGACCAGCGCAGGAGGCAGCAGGGTGACCCGCACCGTGAGCACACCCGTCCCGACGTCGACACCGGGCCGGTGGGCCGGCCTGACGCCGAAGCACCGCGACCAGCTCCTGCACCTCCTGGTGGACGCGCTCGGCCTCGCCGCCGCTGGCGCCGCGAACGACGACGCCCGCCGCGTGCTCGGCGGCCTCGCCGCCGTCTCCCCGGGCGCCGTCGCGGTGCCGTGGACGGACCTGCGCCTCGCCGCACCGCAGGCCGCGACCGCGCTGTCCACGCTGATCCACGCCTGGGACTTCGACGACACCCACGACGAGGCCGTCGTGCACACCGCTGCCGTCGTCGTCCCGGCGGCGCTCGCCGCGCTGGCGACCGCCCCGGCACCGGGGGAGCGGGTCCTGGACGGGCTCGCCACCGGCGTCCAGCTGCTGTCCCGGCTGGCCCGGCTCACCGGCCCGCGGCACGGGGTCATCCGGACGGCCGGCCTCGGGGCACTCGCCGCCGCCGCCACGGCGGCCACGGTCTGGGGGCTCGACGAGGCCGCGACCGGCGACGCGCTCGGGCTGTGCCTGGGGGCGGCGCTCGCGCCGTCGACCCGGCAGGCGGTCGTCGACGGGTCGGTCGCGAAGCGGCTCCAGCCCGGCCTCGCCGCCGCCCACGGGCTGACGGCCGCGTCGCTCGCCCGGGCCGGTGTCGCCGGACCGGCCGGCTGGCTCGGCGGGACCTTCGGCGTGCTGCCCGGCTCCGACCTGACGCTGTCCGACCTGCTCGCCGGGCCCGCCGAGCTCGACGCGGTCGCCCTCAAGCCCTACCCCGCCTGCCGCTACACCCACGCCGCGCTGGCCGCGGCCGAGCAGCTGCACGCACGCCGGCCCGGCGCGGACACGGTGCGGCGGATCGTCGCGCACCTGCCGGCCGGGCCCGCCTACGAGCTGGTGGCCCGGCCGTGGCAGGACCGCGGGACCCCGCTGGTCGACGTCCAGTTCTCCCTGCCGTGGCAGCTCGCCGCGCTCTGGGTGACCGGCCGCTACGACCTCGGCACGCTGCGCCGCGACCTCGGCCGCGCCGACGTCGCCGCCGCGGCCGCCCTGGTCGAGGTCCGCCAGGACCTCCCCGAGAGCGCCGTCATGTCCGGGGCCCGGGTCGAGCTGGAGACCACCGACGGCGTCCACGACGTCGCGGAGGCCGCCATGCCCGGCGCCGGCGCGGCCCGGCCGGACCGCGACGCCGTCGACCGCAAGCTCCTCGGCTGCCTGGAGGTCGCCGCGGTGCCCGACGCCCGCGCCGCCGCCGACCGCCTGTGGCAGCTGGCCGCCGACCTCCCCGGCCTCGACGCGGCCGGAGCCGCCGCGGCCGTCACCGACCGGACCGGCCCGGCCTGATCCCGGCCCGCACCCCGCTGTTTCGCACCGACGTACGACGAGAGGGAACGACCACCATGGACTTCGGCCTCACCCCCGAGCAGACCACGCTCGTGGAGTCGGTCTCCAAGCTCGCCGAACGCGAGTTCGGCGCGCGGGCCTTCCAGCGCGACGGGTTCGCCTGGGACTCCCTCAAGGTGCTCGCCGACCACGACCTGACCGGGCTCACCCTGCCCGTCGAGGTCGGTGGGCAGGGCGCCTCGCTGCTCGATGCGGTGCTCGTGATGATGGCGATCACCAAGGTCTGCCCGCACAGCGCCGACGCGCTGCAGGCGAGCAACTTCGGCGCGATCCGCCAGGTCGCGAAGTTCGGCTCCGAGCACGTGCGCCGCGAGGTGCTGCCGCTACTCCTGCGGGGCGAGGCGCTCGTGACCGCCGGGATGAGCGAGCCCGACGCGGGCAGCGCGCTGACCGACCTGCGCACGACCGCCCGCTACGAGGGCGACCATGTCGTGCTCGACGGCCAGAAGTGCTGGAACTCCCACGGCCCGGATGCGACGCACTCGGTCGTCTGGTGCCGGTTCGGCCCGTCGTCGCGTGACATCGGGGCGGTCCTGGTCCCGTTCGACGCCCCTGGCTTCTCGCGCGGCAGGCGTGAGCTGCACATGAGCGGCGAGTCGCACTGCCAGCTGTTCTTCGACGGCTGCCGGGTGCCGAAGGAGTACGTGCTGGCCGACAGCGGTGCGTTGCGCAGCATGCTGTCGATCTTCGGTGTCGAGCGGATGGGCAACGCCTCCCGGGCACTCGCGCTCGCCGAGACCGCCTACGAGCGCGCCGTCGAGCACGCGAAGGTCCGCAAGGCCTTCGGCAAGGACCTCTGCGAGTTCCAGGGCCTGCAGTGGAAGTTCGCCGACATGAGGGTGGAGCTCGACGCGGCCCGGATGCTGCTGCTGCGGGCGGTCGCCAACGCCGACGCCGGCGCACCGGACTCGACCGAGGCGGCCATCGCGAAGCTGCACGCCAACCGCACGGCGTTCCAGGTCGCCAACGAGGCGATGCAGGTGTTCGGGGCGTCGGGCTACAGCCAGGAGTACCCGCTGGAGTACATCGTCCGCCGCACCCGCGGCTGGATGATCGCCGGCGGCTCGGTCGAGATCCTCAAGAACACCATCGCCGGCTCCGTCTTCGGGCGCCGTTTCGACCAGCGGGCGGGGGCGGGCGCGTGAGCATCACCGGAACCGGCACCACCGCACCGCAGGCGCAGCGCGGGCTCGACGGCGCCACCGACGTCCTCGTCGACTGGGTCGTCGCCGCGGCCGCGGCGCCGCTGCCCGCCGAGGTCGAGCACCACGTGCGCCGCCTGCTCGTCGACTACGTCGCCGCCGTCGTCCCCGGCTCGGCGACCGACGTCGCGCGGGCGGTCGCGACCCACGTCGCCGGCACCTACGGGACGACCGGCCGCACCGCCACCGCGATCGGCCTCGGACCGGTCTCGGCGCCGGGCGCCGCGTTCCTCAACGGCACGAGCGCCCACAGCCTCGAGGTCGACGACGGCTACACCCCCGGCAGCGTGCACCCGAGCAGCGTCTGCTTCCCGGCCGTTCTCGCCGCGGCGGAGGCCCGGGGCAGCGACACCACCACGACGATGCGGGCGCTCGCCGTCGCCCTGGAGGCGGTGTCCCGGCTCGCCGCCGCGGGGCACCCCGCGACGTGGCGCAACCACTTCCACAACACCCCGCTCGCGGGTGTCGTCGGCGCCACCTGCGGGGTGGCCGTCCTGCACGGCCTCGACGCCGACCGGCTGCACGACGCGCTCGGTGTCGCGGCCTCGCACGCCGGCGGGCTGTTCGCCTTCCTCGGTAAGAACGCCGAGGTCAAGCGGGTGCACCCGGGCAAGGCCGCACGCGACGCGATCGTCAGCGTCGAGCTCGCCGAGGCCGGTGTGACCGGGCCGCGGCCGATCCTGGAGACCCGGCACGGCTACGTCGAGGCGTTCGCCGACGGCGGTTTCGACGCCGGCACCCTGCTCGACGGGCTGGGGGAGCGGTGGGTCGTTCTCGACTCCTACGTGAAGCCCTACCCGTCGTGCCGGCACCTGCACGGCCCGATCGACGCCGTGCTGGCGCTGCGCGCGGAGCACGGGGTGACCGTCGCCGACGTCGCGCGGGTCGACGTCGCGACCTACACCGTCGCCTCGCACCACGCGAGCACCGAGGTGGACTCGCTGCTCGACGCCCAGATGAGCATCCCGTTCGCGGTGGCCACCGCCCTCGTGCACGACGAGGTGGGCCTCACCGAGTTCGGTCCCGGCGCCCGCCGCGACCCCGCACTGCTCGACCTCGTCGGCCGGGTGCACGTCCGCGCCGACGAGCAGGCCGACGCGGACTACCCGGTGCTGCGCACCGCCGTGGTGACGCTGACCCTGCACGACGGGCGGGAGCTCACCGAGCGGGTCCCGACCCCCTACGGGGAGCCGGGCAACCCGGTCAGCGACGACGAGATGACCGCGAAGCTGGTCCGGCTCGCCGCGCCGGTGCTCGGCCGCGACGCCGCCACCGGGCTCGCCGCCGAGCTGTGGACCTTCGCCTCGCTCGACGTCGTCGCCCGCACCGACGCCCTCTGCCGGGGTGCGGCATGACCCAGCTGACCGACCGCCCGGCCGACGCCGCCGATCCCGCAGGGCCCGACGTGGGCCGGGCGCTGCTCGCCCCCCGCTCCGTCGCGATCGTCGGCGCCTCCGACGACGCACGGAAGACGACCGCCCGCCCCCTGCGCTTCCTGCGCGAGGCCGGCTTCACCGGCGGCGTCTACCCCGTCAACCCGCGCCGCGAGACGGTGCTGGGGGAGCGGGCCTGGCCCGACATCGCCTCGCTCCCGGAGGTTCCCGACCACGTCTTCGTCCTCACCGACACCGCACGCGTCGTCGACACCGTCCGCGAGTGCGGCGAGGCCGGGGTACCGCTGGTGACGGTGCTGTCCGGCGGCTTCGGCGAGGGCGGGCCCGAGGGGCGGGAACGGCTCGAGGAGCTGCTCGACGTCGCCCGCCGGTACGGCGTCCGCGTCGTCGGCCCGAACAGCATCGGCGTGGTCAACCCGCGCAACGGCATGCTGCTCACCGCCAACGCCGCGTTCGCCGAGCCCGACCTGCCCGTCGGGCCGTCGTTCGTCGCGTCCCAGTCCGGCAGCGTCATCGGCGCGCTGATGACCCGGGCGAAGGCCCGTGGCCTGGGCTTCGCCGGGTTCGTCTCCACCGGCTCCGAGGTCGACCTGACCCTCGGCGAGATCTGCGAGGCCACCCTCGACGACCCCGGGATCGGCTCGTACACGCTGTTCGTGGAGTCGATGGACAACGCGGGCCCGCTGGCCCGTTTCGCCGCGGCCGCCGCCGAGCGCGGCCGGCCCGTCACCGTCTACAAGCTGGGCCGCAGCGACGCGGCCGCAGCCCTGTCGGTGTCGCACACCGGGGCGCTCGCCGGCGAGGACGACGAGGCCGACGCCTTCTTCCGCGCCTGCGGGTTCGCCCGGGTCGACAACTTCGAGGCGCTCATCGAGACCGAGGCCCTCCAGCGGCGGATCGGCCCGCCCGGGCCGGTCCGCGCCGACCGGATCGGGGTGATCACCTCCACCGGGGGCGGCGCCGCGATCGTCGTCGACCAGCTGGAGACCCGCGGCGTCACCGTGGCCCGGCCGAGCCCCGCGGTGTTCCGCGGGCTCGCCGCGCTCGGGCTCGACGTGGCCGAGAACCTCATCGTCGACCTCACGCTCGCCGGGACCCGGCACGACCTCGTGCTCGGAGCGCTGGACGTGCTCCGGTCCAGCGGTGAGTTCGATCTCGTCCTGTTCGTCGTCGGCTCCTCGGCGCGGCTCAACCCCGAACTCGCGGTGTCCGCGATCGCCGAGGCGGCCGCCGCCGGCGAGGTGCCGCTGGCAGCCTGGGCGTTGCCGGACGCACTCGAGTCGCTCCGCATGCTGAACGACGCCGGCGTCCCCGCCTTCCGCACCGCGGAGGCCTGCGCGGAGGCGATCGCCGCGACCCTGGCCCGGCGCCCGGTCGATCCGGCCGTGCTCGGCACCCGGGACACCGGTGCCGCCGAGGCCCCGGCCCGCACGCTCGACGAGAGCGACTCGGCGGTCGTCCTGGCCGGGCTCGGGGTGGCGTTCCCCGCCGCGACGACGTGCGACGCCGCGGGCACGCTCGCCGCGGAGCCCGCCTGGCCGGTGGTGGTGAAGGCGCTGTCGGACCGGCTGCCGCACAAGTCCGACGCCGGTGCGGTCGTCCTCGGCGTGACCGGGCCCGGCGAGCTCGCCGGCGCCGTCCGGACGATCACCGCGAACGTCGCCGCGCACGACCCGACGATCGAGCTCGGCGGGTTCCTGGTGCAGGAGATGGTCGGCGACGCGGTCGTGGAGGCGCTCGTCGGCTATCGGGTGAGCCCGACGGTGGGGCCGCTGGTGATGCTCGCCGCCGGCGGCGTGCACGCCGAGCTGTACGACGACTCCACGCTGCGCCTCGCCCCCGTCACTGCCGAGGTGGCCCGGGAGATGGTCGGCGAGGTGACGGCCATGCGCATCGCGCGCGGGTTCCGCGGCGGACCGGCCGGAGACATCGACGCGCTCGTCGACACCGTCGTCGCGGTGTCCCGGCTCGCCGTGACCCGGCCCGACGTGGTGGAGGCCGAGGTCAACCCGGTCGCCGTCCGGCGACGCGGGCAGGGAGCCGTCGCCCTCGACGCCCTGGTCCGCGAGGCGGACCGGTCATGACCCGTCCGCCCCGCCCGTGAACCGACACACATCCGAGGACACACCATGGACGTGAAGATCAACGACTTGTCGCTGACCTACGGCGACTTCACCGCGGTCGAGCACCTCGGCCTCCACATCTCCGACGGCGAGTCCCTGGTGCTGCTCGGGCAGTCGGGGTGCGGCAAGACCAGCACGATGCGGTGCGTCGCCGGTCTGGAGGACCCCAGCGGTGGTTCGATCGCCATCGGCGGGACGACCGTGTTCGACGCGGCCGCCGGGCTCAACGTCGCACCGAACAAGCGCAACGTGGGTCTGGTCTTCCAGTCCTATGCGGTGTGGCCGCACATGACGGTGCTGGAGAACGTGTCGTTCCCGCTGCGGATGAAGCGGCGCCCCAAGGCCGAGATCCGCACCCGGGCACTGGAGACCCTGGAACTCGTCGGGCTGGCCCACCTCGCCGACAAGGGCGCCAGCCTGCTGTCCGGCGGCCAGATGCAGCGGGTCGCGCTGGCACGGAGCCTCGCGATGGAGCCGAACGTCATGCTGCTCGACGAGCCCCTGTCCAACCTGGATGCCCGGCTCCGCGAGGACCTGCGGGTGGAGCTGCGGCGGCTGCAGCTCGAGCTCGGGCTCACCTCGATCTACGTCACCCACGACCAGGGCGAGGCGCTGGCACTCGCCGACCGCATCGCGATCATGCAGCACGGGCGGATCTCGCAGCTGTCCACGCCGGTGGAGACCTACCGGAGCCCCGCGTCGGCGTCGATCGCGGAGTTCCTCGGGGTCGCGAACATCTTCCCGGTCGCCGCGCCGCGGGCGGGGGAGCGGCGGCTGCGGCTGGCCGGCCACGACGTCGAGATCGCCGCCGACGCCGTCGTCCCGCCGGGCGACGACCTCAGCGTCTGCATCCGTCCCGAACACGTCCGGGTTCGGACGGAGCCGCGCGACGCGGGCCCGAACTCGTGGCAGGGCACCGTGACGGTCAGCGTCTTCCAGGGCTCCTTCATCCGGTGCTCGGTCGCGCTCGACGCCGGGCCGACGCTGGAGGTCCAGACCCAGGACGCGTCGGTCGTGCTGCGCCAGCACGACCGGGTGCAC
>JAESFO010000863.1_pt1 | contig 12165 bp, 8 predicted proteins | sample 9269421 | NCBI WGS metagenome assembly JAESFO01 (sample SAMN14502839, study PRJNA617101) | algae metagenome | isolation source: Nostoc desertorum CM1-VF14 and co-occurring heterotrophs from rocky... | place: USA: Clark Mountains, San Bernardino, California | collected 2000-06-05 | reverse complement strand
CTGCACCTGTATATCGTATTCAGCTTTAATTTCCTGAAGAGTTCCAGTCCTGGTATAAGTTTTAATAACAGGTATAGCAAAATGTTTGTTTTTATTGATATGAATGCTGTCGCCTGTCAGAATATCAAGACGCTGATCATTTCTCTGGGCCGTAATATAGTAAGTAGCTTCGGGTACCTGGTTGAGTTTAATTCTTCCCCTGGTATCGGTTATCGCAACTGTTGTTTTGTTAAGCTGTATGATCGTTCCCGGTAGCAATGGTTCTTTTCCATTTCTTTTCCCGTTTTGATCATGATCTTCAAATACCTCCAGGATAATATTATTTTCATTACCGGTTGCAGAAGACCATTGGGTGAAGGCTTTTTTCAGGCCAATGCTAAATTGAAAATTGCTAAACCCTGAACTGCTTCTGTTATTTTGAAAGCTGGAATACGTGATATTGCCGTTAGCGTACCAGTCTCTGCCTATTTTATAAGACAGAAGCGCCGAGCTAAAATAATTTCTGCTTTGATAAGTATTGATATAATTGTAACCAATATAAGCGTTACCCGATAATTTACTACCTGGCGAATTCAAATTGTAGCCGGTGGTTATTGAGTAGTTTCTAAAACGGTCATTGTCCTGCGCCATGGTTACATCGTAAACATTAGAAGGATTAATATTGGCCATACCATCTATATAAAATGAAGCTATCCTGTAGTTCAGTAAAAGCCGGGTCGAATGGAAACTTTTATCGGTATCAATGATTTTGCCAATACCATAATCTACAGTAAAGTTCAGCGCATGTTTATTGTAAAGTTTGGCAATATTCAGTTTGGTGCGGTAGGCTTCATATTCCATGGTTCCGGGTAATGAGTACAGCTGATAGTTGTAATTAGGGGCCAGGGTAAATGTATATCCATTGATGGTTCTGCCATAACCCGTTTCGAGCTGGTGTGTAATAAAGCTGTTATTTACCTGGTACAAAAGAAAGGACGTTGAATCGTTCACTACGAATTTCGGTTTGTTTACTGACCCGCTGTAAAGAAAAAAGATATTACTATTGTTAGTGAACTGATAACGTACAAACTCATAAAAATTGAGCGCTCCTTTTCTGAGTCCTGCATAATACGGGCTGCTGAAATAATTGTTGGATACAAAAGAAAAATGTTTTCGCTCCAGGCTATAAGATAAGCCTAGCGCACCTCCCGGATATTTCTTGTGTTGGTGTATACCCTCGCTGTTGCTGGCGCCTCCTTCAAGCACTAATGAATGTACAGAATCGTTTATGATAGGAATATTCGCAGTTGCCAGGTGAGATTGTACACCGGTGAAATTATTTTGGTTGAAGACATAGGAAGTACTCATTGTTTTACTGTTATTAATACGATGGTCTAACCGGGTGCCAATGCTATAGCCCGGATCGGCCAGATGTGTTGCTGAGCTATACAGTAAAAAACTATTATTGGTTCCTAATATTTCAATCTGTGTTTTGGGCGAAATTTTATATTGAAATAAAGCACCCCTTCCCGCAATATTCATATCATAACCCTGTGCGTTGATATTGCCCACACGGGAAAAAGTTTTCGGCGTTTGAAAACTAAGCCAGGTATCGTAAAGATTCAAAAAACGGTAATTGACAAAATAATCTGCTGTAGTGTTCAATTCTATTACCTTGCCAGGTCCCGGCTTTTGTTCCATATTTGATCTGAACTGCACAAACTCATTAGCCTGGTTCGACCGGTTGAATTGAAGTTCCAGGTAATTCTTGTATATATTGCCAGCTCCACTGTAGCTCATATTTCTTTTTTCAGCCAATGTGCGAACAGGAATAACAGTACCTGATATAGCCTGTGTGCTTCCGGGTTCGTAAGCCGTTACTGAAAGACTGTAGTCGGGATAATAAGCATTTTTTTTCCGGGTAAGCAGTCGTACCTGTATTAGCTTTCTTTCTTTCGGCGTCAGCGACACCATCTCTTGCTGTATTGCAGTAGCCAGAAATTCTTCCGGTAATAGCTGGTATTTTAAAACAATGTTCCTGGTTTCATAGCCGGGATTTTCGACAAACAGGTTGACAAAGTTTTCATTTACGGCAGGATTATAAAAGGCCTCGCCCGATGAAGTGCCCATTACCAGGTAGTTTGAAATCGGACGCGCTATGTGGAAGCTCGCTTTACTGATTTTTGTTATGCCATTTTCTGTGTAATAAATATGGTATTCAATCTTTCGGATAGCGGAGCGCATCAGTGCTTTATCTGCTATCATTTTCACTTTTAGTATTTGTTGTTCGTTAGCATGTAATGGTGCTGAAAATTCAGGAGTAAATAAAATACCGGGCCATGGTTCAGCCGGCTGTATGCTATCAATTTTAATAGTATGGAGGGCTGTATTCTTTATTAGCAGATCATTGGAGAAGCTTATCCCGGCTTCAATAGTAAGGCTATCCGTTTTAAAAGCTGTAACAATGCCATGAGTATTTTGCCCTATTGCGTTCGTTAAAAACAATAAGGGTAGTAAATAAAATACTATGGGTTTTAAAAAGCTCATAAATGCCTGTTACAAGCTGGTGAAGCTGTAAATAACATTAAGTATATAAGGTGTTGTGCCGGTTTGTTTACCCAGGAACTGCAAGGTTTGCGAAGCCGGAATCGTATATTTTAATGAGAGTTGCCTGTTAATGATAGCACCTGCATTAGTGATAATTGACTGCGAGGTGGTCGACAGTGTCCTGCCGGTTACGACAGTTTCTCCCGTCCCGTTTTCAACTTGCACAATAGATGCAGGGATGGTGGTGGCAATACTGTTTCGGGTGAAATTAGCAGCGCCGCTTTTTATATAAACCTCGTAATTTTTATTATTGGTAATCAGCAGGTGATTCGGCATGTTGACACTTTTCGACGTTTGATAATCAGCCAGGCTTCCATAACTGAAATTAACATCGGGTGTTCCTTGTACCGCAATACTGCTTAGCGGGTCAGTGGTAATAGTAAAGGCGATTGTTTTTACATCAGAAACGGTACTGCCCGAATTACGCGTTCTTAAATCTATATTAAAGGTATAAGTGCCTGCTTTAAATAAATACTGAACCACATTAGCTGCGCTTATTTTAACCGTCAGTGGCACCGTGGTGATGTTGCCGTTTGGTACGGGAAGGCCAGTGGTGTTAAGTAATGCGTAATTAGTCGAAAGAGGGGTAGTGGTAAACCCGGTTCCCTGCGCCTGCACTATATTAACCGGTACTGTAGTAGTGGCACCGCCTCCATGCGGTGTGAAGGTGACCGGTCCCTGCGCTTTTATCTCTATAAATGCCGGTTCGGTATGCCCTACACTAAAAGTGGTAAGATTAAAATCAAGATCGGCAGCAGTTGTAAAAGAACTGACATTAGTATAGTTTCTTGTAAAAGTGGTGGTAGTGCTAACCCATTTATTAATGGCGGGTACGCTGATGCTTACGGGTATGGACGCGGGCGTTATATACCGGTAACCGACCAATCCGAGGATGCCCCGGTTGGGTTGATTATGAATTAAAGATACTCCTGTATACGTTCCTGAAATAAAGCCTGTAGCCGATAAGGAAGCGAGTGGTATGCGATACTTCATCATAATGGCGCCGTAAGTGGCATTAGCTGTAGCCGATTCAGGAGTGAAAATAGTTTGCAGTGAACCGGCAATGGGTGCTTCAGGTGCTAAAGTGCCTGCAAGCCCCGCAGAGCCTGGCGTAGCGCCACCTATATTTACCAACTGGTAACGGATATTATCGGCAGAGAAGTTATAGCTGCCGTTGGTGAAGAGCAGGTTACTGCCGGCACCCATTTGTACGGACTCTAAGGCAGTAGTACTATACCACGCGGCGTACAGTAACCCCGAAAGAGCCGGTACCGCCAGCTGCCCTGTAGCGATATTAGTGTTGTATTCCTGGTGGTTGATCACATTGTTTTCGGTGAGACTTAGCACTACCTGGCCATCGGCAAAGGACGGTTGATACAAGAGAAAAGTTAATGCTATAATGACACGATTCGAATAAACCATCATGTTAGAATACCAGGTTTTTTTCTCCCACTTTCACATTAGAAGCATCGCCTATGCGCAAAATGGATACACCTTTAAAGGCCCCTTTCAGCTCGCCGGGTACATCAAAATAAATGATCTGGCTGGCCCCGGGCATCATGGAGATAGCAACAGGGGTGAGCTTGCTTTCCTGGCCCGTTGTTTTGTGAATAAATTCAAACTCCACCATCGCGTCACTTATGATGTTCCCCGTATTTTTAACTTTAACAGCAATTCTTTTACCCTGATTATTTTTATTAGATGATAGCGTGTCTATAGCAACAAAATCAAGGTCCTCCGTTTTATTTGCTGCAGGTGTAAAGTACACATGCAGGGCAAATTCAAAAAGTACTTTAATACCTACATTGTTTTGCTTCAGGTAACGGTCTTCCTGCCTGGCAATTTGAGTAAGCATCAACATAGAGTTACTGATGGAATCATTCTTAAGATGACGGGGCACCTGCATCGTTGCAATCAGCTCCTGTGTGCTGCCGGGAGGTATATTGATGACATTGGCTGATGTTTTGATCCAGCCGGCATTGCTACTGTTAGTGCTGTTAGGTGGGACATAAACCTTTTGGCCGATTGAGTCCCTATACCAGTCATTTAATGAAACATTGAATGCTACCGCTTCCTTGCCGGCATTGGTAATCATTATTGATTGCTTCTGAACAGAACCTGGCTCACCCGAAAAAAATAGCCGGGTAGGAGATACCGTTATTCCCTGACCATAAATAGCGGGTGACAGACCAAGCATCAGCAGAATGATTACTGCTGATGAGTATAAATGTTTAGGCATATTAGAGGGCTTAATTTTGCCTTGTGATAAAAGGGCTAATAATATTAGGGCTGAGAGAACGTATAAACTACAACCTGCTGATAAGTTCCTGAAGGCTTACCAAGTATATTGGCCTGGGCTTTAGCCGCCGGGATCTGGTATTCAACATTAATAGTTTTGATGCCGGGAGCTACACCGCTTAAAATAACCTGCTCTGCATCACTCGATGTTACCGTTGAGGCCGTACCGCTGCCCGGAGCTGTGGGAACGATATCCACTACATTCACAGGTATCACGTTGGCCGGAGTAGTAGTGTGTACAAAATTGGTACCCATTGCCTTCACCGTAACCTGGAAAGTTTTGGTAGCCGTAACCTTTAAGTGGCCTGGTTGGTTAACAGACTTGATGGCTGTATAAGACGCCGCATCAGGATATTCAAACAAAACCTCGGCGCCCGCGCCAGGTGTTTGGCCTGTAGAGGTTCCGGCTCCGTTCTCAGTTGTAATGAAATCAGTAAGAACGATTTTGACATTGGTTGACGAGGTAGCCTGCGAAAATGCAGCACCCGAGATAAATACACCGGATAGGGCCAGTGCTGATAAAAGGATACACTTTTTCATTGTGTTGCTTTTGAGTTTTAAATTATTGAGGACTTATTGTATAAATAATTGTGTTGGAATAAACTCCGGAACCTGCTTTTACCAGGTACTCTTTGGCGTGTTCGGCAGGAATGCTATAGCGTATATCAATGGCGCTCTTAAACAGCGGCTTACCTTCCGAAATAAGAGGTTGGTTGAGGGTGCTTAAACGCTGGACTTTTTCTATAGCTGTTCCGTTTAAACTCAGGTCTGTGTTAATGATCTCCACGGTTAAAACAGAGGAAGGGAAACTTCTTCTGCTCTGCTGGTTGTAAAATACGGGGAAAGCAGCACGGGCAAAAAGATTGTAATCAACAGTGGACGTAACCATTAAGTTGGACTTGATTTCTTTATTGATGCCTGTTTCTATATCGTTTTCATTATTGAGCTCCAAAGTAATGATCTGTCCCTGTGTTGTAAGGTTACTTACCTGGAAGAAATCCCGTATCAATACCTGCATATCTGCCTTAGCCTCTACGTGCTGAGACGCAGCCGGTAAAACAAACAACGCATAGAATATTACATGCAGAAGCTTAACCATCAGTATTAAAACTTTAAAAGCTATAATTCCAATTCGCTATTGACTACTATTAATGCTACAAACCGGTATTTCAAAAAAGGGACAGGTGAATTCAGGGGCTGTGTATTTTGAGGGCTTAATATGGGCTTGTTAATACAAAGTTAACCTACTAAGTTGTTAAATAACGTATTAGTAGCAGTTTTTTTTTAATAAGATACAACTAAAAAGCTGTTACTTCAACCCGTTCACTTTTTAAAAGGGTTGATAATAAATCAACTAATGGTGACAAATAAAAAGATCTTTGTATGGTTACTACGATATTTATTGATTAGCGACAAGCAGGTTGACATGGTTTATAACTGCATTGGCCCTTGCGGGCAGAAAAAAGCCGGAGTTGATAACACCGGCCTTTCAATCAATATTTTGTGCTTTTAATGTGCATGCGCCAGCGTAGGATGACTCAATTGTTTCAGGTAAGACACATGAGAAATCACCGCATCTTTTACCTTTTTATATTCTATATATTGTACGTTAAATTCGTTGCACGTAGCGGTAATGATCTTATTGATCCTTGGATAATGTATGTGTGAAATTTTGGGGAATAAATGATGCTCTACCTGGAAATTTAAACCGCCCATAAACCAGCAGGCCAGCCTGTTTTTGGTAGCAAAATTAGCTGTGGTTTTAAGCTGGTGAATAGCCCATTCATCATCAATTTTATTAGTTTCGGCATTAGGCACAGGGAAATGTGTATGCTCTACCGTATGCGCCAGCTGAAAAACAATGCTTAAAACAAAGCCTGCAAATAAAGCATAGCTTACAAATCCAATCGCCCACGGACCAACACCCACCATTATAATAGGTATTACAACAAACAGGCAAATATGAAGTAACTTAAAACCCCAGAAAGTCAGGTGATCCTTCGTCGTCATTTTCTTCAAAGGAATATCTCCTACTTTTTTTCTAAAATATTTTTTGTAGTCAGAAACAAATATCCAGAACAGGTAAAGCAATGAATAGGCGAACCAAAAATACAGGTGTTGATATTTGTGAAATTTATAATGTTTTTGGGTTTCACATAATCTCAGGAATGGTTTAGCATCCAGGTCGTCGTCAATACCATCAATATTCGTATAGGCGTGGTGAATAACATTATGCTTCATCTTCCACATAAATGTATTCGCACCTAAGAAATTGAGCGAAGAAGCTGCTACCGTATTAACCCAGGGTTTACTACTAAAGCTACCATGAGCGCCATCGTGCATGATATTGAAACCAATGGCAGAAGTAAAAAGACTTAAGATCAGGCATTCTAAAATAGCCCAACCCGCCGGAGGCGTAAAAAATACAACATGTACATACAACGCTAAAAAGCCGACCACCAGAAACATGGCTTTAGAATACAGCCTAAAATTACCGGTACTGGGCTTTCCCTGTTGCTTAAAATAGTCGTTGATACGCGTTTTTAAAACCGTATGAAAAGAGGGCGGAGGTGGCGTAGCAAACTTCGGTACTGACATTCAATAATAATTTCTGTGGTTGTTTAAGGTTGCAAAGATAATTATTTTTATGCCGTCAATAAGGTAAAAAAATGCAAAACTGACAACAATCAGGTTTCCTTTAAGATGAGGCTTTCGAGGTTGCTCAATCCAATATGTTTTTGAGTAATATAGGCTTCGGCATACTTAACACCGATACGTTTACCCATCATGCGCATGCGGGCCAAAAGACTCTCTTTAAAGTCCGGAGTAGAAATATAGGTTTGTGGACCGCCCGCTTCACTTTCAGATGTGTGAAACTGAGTAATATACGCGTCAATTGACTTCATTTTGGTCTCCACCACATCGCTTACATCTATCAACAGATCCGGTTCATGATACCAGTCCTGCATATATTGTAAAAAATAACGCGGGCGCCATTTTTCCTGCTTAAACCCTTCATCATCAAAAGTTTCTATTTTCGCGAGGCCTGACAGAAAACAGGCATCGCTGATCAGGTTACCTGCCCGGCCATGGTCTGGGTGACGATCCGTTAACACATTACCTAAAATAATCTCCGGGCGGTATTTCCTGATGGTTTTTATCAGTAATAATTGATGATCTTCGTCATTTTTGAAAAAACCATCACGCATTTTCAGGTTTTCCCGCACCGAAACGCCCAGTATTCTGGCAGCGTCGGCAGCTTCTGTATAACGCGTTTCAACGGTACCCCGGGTACCCAATTCGCCCTGTGTCAGGTCAACAATACCCGCTTTTTTCCCGCGTTGTATTTCTTTCAGTAGTGTACCCGCACAACCTAGTTCAACATCATCCGGGTGAACGCCTATGGCCAGAATATCTAATTTCATGGTTTACAAAACATTTATTGCAGACAAAAAGTTTGATGGAAAGAAAAAATCCCGCTAAATACCTATTTCCACCTGTACCATGGCATTTAAACGGTTTTCAAAGGCATCATCCAGTTCCTCCGATTCGCCCTCGCGGTCGTCCAGTCCTATATATCCCTGTATCTTAAATTTATGCTTATTAAAATAATGAGAGTAGCCTATTGCCTTGGTATTGAGCTTATACTGGTAATCCTGGAGCGCTTTATGCGGACTAATAGCAGTATAGCGCAGGGTGATCTCATCTTTTTTAGTAAACAGCTTACTACCCTGTACGTTAACGGCAATGCCCGCCGGCATTTTTAGAAAAATAAGCTGATCATCGGGTCGCGTGCTGAAGTCATCTACTGAAAATCCATCTACTTTACGATCATAGTATTCACCAAGAAAAGCCCAGCCCCGGTATTTCAGCACTGCATCTGCCATAATAGTACGAATATTCGCAAGCAACTCTTCCTTTTCATTATAGGCACTAAACATAGGTTTACCCAATTGGCCACCGGTGCGATTGGTTTTAAAGTTTTTTGTATATGTAAATCCAAAAGATACTTTGGGTGTTTCTTCAAAATCCAGGTCGCCTTCAAAATAATCGCCCTTATTTTTAAAATGCCCGAAAGGCATATATTCCACACGTCCTGTATAAGCCAGTCCGTGAACGGTGGCCAGCTGGCCCCGGCCGTCTCCCGAGGATACTGCAGTTCTTAACTGGATGACATGATTGTTAACTTCAAAATCTTTGTCAATAAACAACCCGAAATCACGGTCTACCGTAAAACGATTATTGGCAATAGAGCGATCGGGCATTTGTAATTCTCCTGAGGAGTTTACCCTCTCTCGGTTCCCCGGCAACTTGGTTTGTCCGAAGCCAATTGACCAGGCTTTACCGGGTTTATAATAGAATACAGCGTCCCGCACAATTTGAGGAGCGCCGCTTTCCAGGTCCATGTCGCGGTTGGCAAAACCCAATTGTAGCTTATACTCAAGTTTGGGTGAAATAAGAAAACCTTCAAACCGGAGGCGTAGGCGTCTGATCTGGGCTTCAAATCCAGCCTCGTCTTCATCATCCAGACGGCTTAAATAGCCTGCACGTAGTTGAGCGCGAAATCGAAAGGTCATCAGGAAATTATCCCCTTTTCTGAATTGAAGCCCTTTTTCGTTAAATGCAACCGTTGTCTTTTCTTTTTGCAAGGTATCTGTAATCACCTCCTGCGCATCCGCAAACGAACTGAGCAAAAGGCTACTTGCCCAAATTATTTTTTTATGAATTTTCATGCTGTGCAAAGAAACGAAAGATTGATGATTGACAAGCCCTGTCTGGTTTTGCAAAATTGATTTTGCAAACTTTTTATTATCTTTCGGATGATTGTGTTGTCAAAGTTTTTATATATGAAAAAAATATTGGTTTTTTTGTTGCTGATTTTCAGCCGGTACATTAGTGCACAGTCCATAGTTGAACTGAAAGCATTTAAAGCCAACGGCGCTTCAGTAACCACGGATAAAAAATTAATTACGGTTAAATGGCCGAACGGAGCGTCTGCTTTCTCCCGCGTAGTGCTTGATCTTGAAAAAGATCAACCATTGTTTCATAGCATAGGTGAGGATGCAAATGGGCGCTCTGTTGAAATTGTGAAGGGGTTGGATCCTGCTTTTATATTGCGGCAGGGGAAAAGAACACTAAGCCCTTCAAGCGGAGGATGGGATGTGTTCTTTGATAAAGTGCCTGACAGGCCCTACACTACAGAACTGCTACGCCTTGATAAAACCAAAGCCAGCGTACATACTGCCGGATCTTCAACCATAATAAAAATCAACAAAATTTCTTCCAGGGATTTTTCAGGGCACCTTGAAATTACATTCTATAATGGAAGTCCCTTATTCAATATTGCAGCCGTGATGGCGACCAATAAAGATTCTACTGCTATTTTATATGATGCCGGACTGCTTAACAAAAAAGCTTTGTGGAAAAACCTGGCCTGGTCTGATGTGAAAAATACCATGCTAAGAATGGAGCCGGCCGTCTCAACACCTTCAACCAATGTAGAAGTGAAGTACCGCACGGTGATCGGTGAAAATGCAACAGGAAGCCTGGCAGTTTTTCCGGCGCCGCACCAATACTTTTATCCGCTGGATGAAGCCTTCAATTTAAAATTTACCTGGTATGGAAAAAACTACCTGGACCTGGTTCCCGATTTTGGAATAGGGATCAGGCAGGAACCCATAGGTGACAGAAGATTTGTTCCCTGGTTTAATGCGCCGCCTCAAACGCAGCAGCGATTGAACTTCTTTTGCCTGGCCAGCAGTAAAAATGCAAAAGCTACCTTAGAGCTCGTAAAGCAGTTCACCAATAATGATGTGTTTCCACAATTAGCCGGGCATAAAAGAATGGCTACCCATTTTCACAATGAGTTTACAATGGATGTGGTATTGAGTGGTAAACCTGTTCCTGAAAAACCAGAGTTTGTTGATGTGCTTAAAAATGCAGGATTAGATATCGTAAAGCTCGCTGAGTTTCACGGCCCGGGGCATCCCAAAGGACCAGACTCAATAAGGTTGGTAGAGCTAAAAGCATTATTTGAGCAAACCAAACGCTTGTCTGACAGCAGCTTTCTTTTGCTACCGGGGGAAGAGGCTAATAATTTTTATGGGGGGCATTGGCTGGCATTTTTTCCCAAACCCGTTTACTGGATCATGTCGAGAAAGGATCAGGCGCCTTTTCAAACGCAGGACCCTAAATACGGCACCGTATACCGCGTGGGTAACAAAGAAGAAATGCTGAAGCTGCTGGAAAAAGAAAAAGGACTGGCCTGGGTGGCGCATGCCCGCACTAAAGGTTCAACCGGCTACCCGGATAAGTATAAAGACGAAGCTTTTTTTAAATCGGATACTTACCTGGGTGCAGCCTGGAAGTCAATACCGGCGGACCTTTCATGGCCTAAGCTGAGTGAAAGGGTATTAAAGCTTGTGGACGATATGGCCAATTGGGGGCACCGAAAGCATGCCATTGCAGAGTCGGATATTTTCACCATTACGAATCAAAACGAGATGTATGCCCATTTGAATGTGATCTATTTGAAATTAAATAAACTGCCTGCTTATGAACAAGGCTGGCAGCCCGTTTTAGATGCCATGCGTAATGGAAAGTTTTTTGTTTCCACAGGCGAAGTGCTGATCCCTAACTTTACCATCAATGGAAAAGAATCCGGCGATGTATTGAAATTGTCGGGCACAAAAAAGGTAAATATTGAAGCCGCTTTGCAATGGAATTTCCCCATGAATTTTGCAGAGATTGTTTCAGGTGATGGAGAAAAAGTATACCGCGAGCGTATCAACCTCAACTATACAAAGGCTTTTGGTAAACAGAAATTTTCCTGGCCGGTAGATCTTTCAGGTAGAAAATGGGTGCGCCTTGAAGCCTGGGATATTGCCGCCAACGGGGCTTTCACACCAATGATCTGGTTGGAGTAAGGCAAATTTGAGGTTTAAAGTTTAAGGAAATAACATCGAGCCTTAAACCTTGAACTCTAAATCTCAAACCTTAAATTTTTAATGTAGCTTCCCTTTAATCTCCTGCAGTTTCAACAAAGCTTCCACCGGCGTTAAACGGTTAATATCGATATCGGTAAGCAATTGCCTGATCTCGTCAAAAGTCTGGCTATGCGCATCAAAAATAGACAACTGAAACTTGGGGTCGTTCAGGCGTTTTACTTTTTCGGAAAGATCTGTGTGGAGTGCTTTTGGACTATCTGACTTTTGATCTTCCTGACTTCCGGGTTGTCCCTCATCTACATGCTGGCTTTCCAGTTGCGTCAAAATTTCATTT
>JAESFO010000862.1_pt1 | contig 12181 bp, 9 predicted proteins | sample 9269421 | NCBI WGS metagenome assembly JAESFO01 (sample SAMN14502839, study PRJNA617101) | algae metagenome | isolation source: Nostoc desertorum CM1-VF14 and co-occurring heterotrophs from rocky... | place: USA: Clark Mountains, San Bernardino, California | collected 2000-06-05 | reverse complement strand
GGGCGCTCGAAGCGTACGGCGCCGCCTACACGCTGCAGGAAATGCTGACCATCAAGTCGGACGACGTTGCTGGTCGCACCAAGGTCTACGAGGCGATCGTCAGAGGCGACGACACCTTCGAGGCGGGCATCCCCGAGAGCTTCAACGTTCTCGTCAAGGAAATCCGCTCTCTCGGCCTCAATGTCGAGCTGGATACGTTTGAAGGCGACGCGCTGCCCCAGGGCGGCCCTGCCGACACCCAGCTCGCACCTCCTCAGAACGCGGCGGAATAAGGCTGCCGAGTTCACCCCACATTCACTTCGGACGCTTCCCGGCCTGAGCCGCCGGGGAGCTCCGATAAGAGGAGTCTACCGATGAATACTCATCACCACGTCATGGACCCGTTCAACCCGCAGGTCCCGGTTCAGATGTTCGATCAGATGAAGATCAGCATCGCGTCCCCGGAAAAGATCCTGAGCTGGTCCTACGGCGAGATCAAAAAGCCCGAGACCATCAACTACCGTACCTTCAAGCCCGAGCGCGACGGCCTGTTCTGCGCGCGCATCTTCGGGCCGGTTAAGGACTACGAGTGCCTGTGCGGCAAGTACAAGCGCATGAAGTTCAAGGGCGTCATCTGCGAGAAGTGCGGTGTCGAAGTCACCCTGAGCCGCGTCCGTCGCGAGCGCATGGGCCACATCGAGCTCGCTGCCCCGGTTGCCCATATCTGGTTCCTCAAGTCGCTGCCGTCGCGTATTGCGCTGCTGCTCGACATGACGCTGAAGGATATCGAGCGCATCCTCTACTTCGAGCAGTACGTCGTGCTGGATCCCGGCCTGACTCCGTTCGGCGTGAACGAGCTGGTCACCGAGGAGCAGTATCTCGACGCCCAGGATCAGTATGGCGCCGACAGCTTCACCGCCAAGATCGGCGCTGAGGCCATCCGCGACCTGCTGCTCTCGCTCGACCTCGAAAAGATCGCCGCCGACCTCCGCGTCGAGATCGCCGAGGCGACCACCGAGCTCAAGCCCAAGAAGCTGGCCAAGCGCCTGAAGATCGTCGAGCAGTTCATCGTCTCGGGCAACAAGCCCGAGTGGATGATCATGACCGTCATTCCGGTCATCCCGCCCGAGCTTCGCCCGCTCGTCCCGCTGGACGGCGGCCGCTTCGCCACCTCCGATCTCAACGACCTCTATCGTCGTGTGATCAACCGCAACAACCGCCTGAAGCGCCTCATTGAGCTGCGTGCGCCGGACATCATCATCCGCAACGAGAAGCGCATGCTTCAGGAAGCGGTCGATGCGCTGTTCGACAACGGCCGCCGTGGCCGCACCATCACCGGTGCGAACAAGCGTCCGCTGAAGTCGCTGAGCGACATGCTGAAGGGCAAGCAGGGCCGGTTCCGTCAGAACCTGCTCGGCAAGCGCGTGGACTATTCCGGTCGTTCGGTGATCACCGTGGGTCCGGAGCTCAAGCTGCACCAGTGCGGCCTGCCCAAGAAGATGGCGCTCGAGCTGTTCAAGCCTTTCATCTACTCGCGTCTCGAGGCCAAGGGTCTGTCGTCGACGGTGAAGCAGGCCAAGAAGCTGGTCGAGAAGGAAAAGCCCGAGGTCTGGGATATCCTCGATGAAGTGATCCGCGAGCACCCGGTTCTGTTGAACCGCGCTCCGACCCTTCACCGTCTGGGCATCCAGGCGTTCGAGCCGCACCTGATCGAAGGCAAGGCAATCCAGCTGCATCCGCTCGTCTGCGCGGCGTTCAACGCCGACTTCGACGGCGACCAGATGGCCGTGCACGTGCCGCTCTCGCTTGAGGCGCAGCTCGAAGCCCGCGTGCTGATGATGTCGACCAACAACATCCTGCACCCAGCCAACGGCCAGCCGATCATCGTGCCGAGCCAGGACATCGTGCTTGGTCTCTACCACCTCTCCCTGATGAACGAGGGCGAGCCGGGGCAGGGCATGGCGTTCTCGGACATGGGCGAGCTCGAGCACGCGCTGGCTTCCGGCGTCGTGACCATGCACTCCAAGATCAAGGGGCGCGTCGACGTCTATGACGCCGAGGGCAACCGGACGACCGAGATCGTCGAGACCACTCCGGGCCGCATGATCCTGGGCAAGCTGTTGCCGAAGCATCCGGCGGTGCCGTATGCGACTGCCAACCAGCTGATGACCAAGAAGATGATCAGTAAGATGATCGACACCGTGTATCGCGGTTGCGGTCAGAAGGAGACGGTCATTTTCTGTGACCGCATCATGGATCTTGGCTTCAAGCACGCTGCCCGTGCCGGCATCTCGTTCGGCAAGGACGACATGGTGATCCCGGCCTCGAAGTACACGCTGGTCGAGGCCACCCGTAAGCAGGTCGAAGAGTTCGAGCAGCAGTACAATGACGGCCTGATCACTCAGGGCGAAAAGTACAACAAGGTGGTCGACGCCTGGGCCAAGTGCGGCGATCGCGTCGCCGAAGAAATGATGAAGGGCATCGCTGCCGTTCAGTTCGACAAGGAGACGGGTCGTCAGAAGCCGATCAACTCGGTGTACATGATGAGCCACTCCGGCGCCCGCGGCTCGCCGGCGCAGATGAAGCAGCTTGCCGGTATGCGCGGCCTGATGGCGCGTCCGGACGGTTCGATCATCGAGACCCCGATCACGGCCAACTTCAAGGAAGGCCTTAACGTTCTCGAGTACTTCAACTCGACCCACGGTGCTCGTAAGGGCCTCGCGGACACCGCGCTGAAGACCGCGAACTCGGGTTACCTGACCCGTCGTCTCGTCGACGTGGCGCAGGACTCGATCATCACCGAGCTCGACTGCGGCACCGAGCGCGGCCTCACCATGGAGCCGATCGTCGATGCCGGCCAGGTCGTGGCCTCGCTCGGTCAGCGCATTCTCGGCCGTACCACGGCTGACGATGTGGTGAACCCCGAGAACGGCGAGATGATCGTTCCCAAGGGCACGCTGCTCACCGAAAAGGACGTGGAGCTCATCGAGAGCTACAAGGTCCAGTCGATGCGCATCCGTTCGCCGCTGACCTGCGATCTCCGCCAGGGCTGCTGCGCCGCGTGCTACGGTCGCGACCTTGCTCGCGGTACTCCGGTCAACATCGGTGAAGCTGTCGGCGTTATCGCCGCTCAGTCGATCGGTGAGCCGGGCACCCAGCTGACCATGCGCACGTTCCACATCGGTGGTACGGCACAGGTGGTCGACTCGTCCTTCCTCGAGGCTGGTGCCGAAGGCAAGATCGAGATCCGCAACCGCAACGTCGCCAAGGTCGAGGGTGGCCAGCTGGTCGCCATGGGCCGTAACGTGACCATCGCAATCCTCGACCCTGAGGGCAAGGACCGCGCCACGCACCGCGTGACGTACGGCGCCAAGCTCCGCGTCGATGACGGTGCCGAGGTCAAGCGCGGCCAGCGTATCGCCGAATGGGATCCGTACACGCGTCCGGTGCTGGCGGAAGTCGACGGCGAAGTAGCCTTCGAGGATCTGGTCGACGGTGCCTCGGTGGCGGAAACCACCGACGAGACGACGGGCTTCACCAAGCGCGTCGTGTCGGATTGGCGGACCAGCCAGCGCAGCGACGGGCTGAAGCCGGCGATCACGATCAAGCGCGGCGATACTGTCGTCAAGCTGGATCGCGGCGGTGAAGCCCGGTATCTGCTCTCGGTCGATGCGGTCATCGCGGTCGAGCCGGGCGAGAAAGTCTCGCCGGGTGACGTGCTGGCTCGTATTCCGCTCGAAAGCGCCAAGACCAAGGACATCACCGGCGGTCTGCCGCGTGTGGCCGAACTGTTCGAGGCGCGTCGTCCCAAGGATCACGCGATCATCGCGGAGATCACCGGCACGATCAAATTCGGGCGTGACTACAAGAACAAGCGCCGGATCATCATCGAGGCGGCCGAAGAGGGCGCCGAGGCCGTCGAATACCTGATCCCGAAGGGCAAGCCGTTCCACCTCCAGGAAGGCGACACCATCGAGAAGGGTGAGTACATCCTCGACGGCAACCCGGCACCGCACGACATCCTGGCCATCAAGGGCGTGGAAGAGCTTGCTCGCTACCTCGTCAATGAGATCCAGGAGGTCTACCGGCTGCAGGGCGTGCTGATCAACGACAAGCACATCGAGGTGATCGTTCGCCAGATGCTGCAGAAGGTCGAGATCGTGAACCCGGGTGACTCGGGCATGCTCAAGGACGAGCAGCTCGATAAGCTCGACTTCGACGAGCTCAATGACCAGCTGGTTGCCGACGGCAAGAAGCCGGCGACTGCCAACCCGGTGCTGCTCGGCATCACCAAGGCTTCGCTGCAGACCCGCTCGTTCGTGTCGGCCGCGTCCTTCCAGGAAACCACCCGCGTCCTCACCGAGGCGGCTGTTTCCGGCAAGGCCGACCTGCTCGAAGGCCTCAAGGAGAACGTCATCGTCGGCCGCCTGATCCCGGCCGGCACCGGCGCCGGCATCTCGAAGGCCAAGGCGATCGCGACCCGTCGCGACGACATGATCCTCGACGAGCGCCGCCGACAGGCCGAGACCGCGGCCATCCCGGCGCCGACCCCGACCCCGGTGGAGCCGGCCGAGTAATCGGCAGTCCCATCGCCAAGTTCGAAAGGGCCCTTCGGGGCCCTTTCTTTTTGCTCACTGCCCCCTAAGCAGGGTCGGCTTACGTCAGCTCTTGCGAAGGCCAGGGGGCGTCGGACGCCAACAATAGCGTTTCTGCGACAGGTGGCATTTCGCTTCTGCTCATAGCGTCGTCATGCGGCCGGCCCCGGTCCGCGCAACTGACTTCATCACGCCATCAAACCACCTTCGCCAACCGTCCTTCCTTTTGCCTACCCGTGCTGTCATGCAACCTTCATGCGGCGCGCCGTAGAAGCCGATCGGGCATATGGAGATATCTGATGAGCGCTGAAGTGTGGGGCAGGGTGGACGATTACATCGTCGACCGGTTGGTCGATGAGGATGCGGCGCTCGCCGATGCGTTGCGGGCCAACGCGGCGGGCGGGTTGCGGCCGATCGATGTGTCGGCGGCGCAGGGGAAGTTCCTGCACCTCCTGGTGCGGATGAGCGGGGCGAAGCGCATCCTCGAGATCGGCACCCTTGGCGCCTACTCGACGCTCTGGATGGCCAAGGCCCTGCCGGCGGGCGGCTCGATCGTGACGCTGGAGTACGATCCGCACCACGCCGAGGTAGCGCGCCGCAACATCGCGCGGGCGGGGTATGCCGGCCGGATCGAGGTGCGTGTCGGCGCCGCAGCCGAGACGCTGCCGGTGCTGGCGGCCGAACGACCGGAGCCATTCGACTTTGTCTTCATCGATGCCGACAAGCCGAACAACACGGTCTACCTGGATTGGGCCATCAAGCTGGGACGGCAGGGCACGGTGATCGTGCTCGACAATGTGGTGCGGGATGGCGAGGTCGCCAATGCACAGAGCCGCGACCCCAACGTGCTCGGCAGCCGCGGCGCGTTCGAACTGATCGCCGCCAACCCGCGGCTCTCGGCCACGGCGCTGCAGACCGTCGGCGCCAAGGGCTATGACGGCTTTGCGGTAATGATCCTCGACTGAGAGTGATTAGGGCGCCGGCTTGTAGCCGACATACTCGGTGTACTGCTCGAGCAGCACCGACCACACCCCGAACGCGGCATCGAGGTTCTCGCGGGTGACGCCGTACTCGAGGTTCACGTCATACTCGATCGCCGCGTCGAGATCGGCGTCGAGATACGCGTTGCCGAAGCGCTTGTCGCGGTTCCAGGCGTTGAGCGCATCCATGGTCGGCTTGATGTTGGCAAAGCCCGCATAGAAGTTGACGTCTTCGCACGCCGTCTTGTCGGTGCAGTTCATGAAGAACACGTAATACGGCACGCCCTTGATGTTGCCTGCTATCCGCGGGTTGCCGTCGCCCTGGCTCTCGAGCGTTGCCGCGCCATACCCTTTGGCGATCGTCACGATCTCGTCGACCGCCGAGCCGTCGATGACATTCTGTCCGAGCGCCGGGCCGCAGGCGAGGGAGCCGAGCAGGGCGGCGGCGATCAGGCGTCCAGGCGTCATCATTAGCTCCCTCCGGCTCAGTTGCGCCCGACTGTTACACCTTTGCGGCAGGCCGGCCAATCCGGGGCAGGGGATCGCCTGGCGATTCCCGAAAGTCGAGGAAAACCCGCGACGCAATCTGGCGTCAACCATGCGTCCGGGTCAGATTAGCTCTGCCTCCCGACCCCATCCCCCCGTTGGATGGAAATTCCCCGGATTTCCGGCTGCGTGAGCATCACGTTCCGCTGCAAAGAATCCTTGACGGGGGGACTCACTGCCCATATAGAGGCGCAACCTTAGCGGTCGGTCGTGAAGTTCACGCGGGTATCTGCCACCTTGTGCGGGCATCCAGGAACTTCAAACACATCGCCAAAGGCAAGAGACGACGACAAATCTTCGTGCGCATGAACGCCTGGCCAACGCTGGGTGGTCCGCTGCAATGAGAGGCGCCGCCGCCCCGTTAGGGGTGGAATTGGCGCCCTATCGGTTTGTCATCGTCTTTCGCAACGAACTTCGGACCGATGGAAAGAGCGCAATGCCGACCATTAATCAGTTGATCCGCAAGCCTCGGGTATCCAAGCCCAAGCGGAACAAAGTACCGGCGATGGAAGCAAACCCGCAGAAGCGCGGCGTGTGCTCTCGCGTTTATACGACCACCCCGAAGAAGCCGAACTCGGCTCTCCGCAAGGTTGCGAAGGTTCGTCTGACGACTTCGCGTGAAGTCATTTCCTACATTCCCGGCGAAGGCCACAACCTGCAGGAACACTCCGTGGTGCTGATCCGCGGCGGTCGTGTTCGCGACCTGCCGGGCGTTCGCTACCACGTGCTGCGCGGCGTCCTCGACACCCAGTCGGTGAAGGATCGCAAGCAGCGCCGTTCGAAGTACGGCGCGAAGCGGCCGAAGTAAGGAGCATTCCAGATGTCCCGTCGTCACTCCGCTGAAAAGCGCGTCGTCAATCCCGATCCGAAGTTCGGCGATCTCGTTGTCTCCAAGTTCATGAACTCGCTCATGAAGGACGGCAAGAAGTCGGCTGCCGAGTCGATCGTCTACGGCGCCTTCGACATCGTTCAGACCAAGCTGAAGCAGGATCCGATCGGCGTGTTCCACACCGCCCTCGACAACATCCGCCCGGCCGTCGAAGTGCGTTCGCGCCGCGTTGGTGGTGCGACCTACCAGGTTCCGGTTGAAGTCCGTACCGACCGTCAGCAGGCCTTGGCCATTCGCTGGCTCATCGAATCTGCCCGCAAGCGCGGCGAGCACACCATGAAGGAGCGCCTGTCGGGCGAACTCATGGATGCCGTCAACGGTCGCGGCCAGGCCGTCAAGAAACGCGAAGACACGCACCGTATGGCTGACGCCAACCGTGCCTTCTCGCACTACCGCTGGTAACGGAAGGCTCGCTCAGATGGCCCGCGAATACCCGATCAATCACTATCGTAACTTCGGCATCATGGCTCACATCGATGCTGGCAAGACGACCACGACCGAGCGTGTTCTCTACTACACCGGCAAGTCCCATAAGATCGGCGAAGTCCACGACGGCGCCGCGACCATGGACTGGATGGAGCAGGAGCAGGAGCGCGGCATCACCATCACGTCCGCCGCGACCACCACGTTCTGGAAGGGCCGTGACGGTACCCAGTACCGTTTCAACATCATCGACACCCCGGGCCACGTGGACTTCACCATCGAAGTCGAGCGTTCGCTCCGCGTGCTCGACGGCGCCATTGCGCTGCTCGACGGCAACCAGGGCGTCGAGCCGCAGACGGAAACCGTCTGGCGCCAGGCCGACAAGTACAACGTTCCGCGTCTGATCTTCGTCAACAAGATGGACAAGATCGGTGCCGATTTCTATTTCTGCCTCGATACGCTGGACAAGCGCCTCGGCATCAAGCCGGTCGTGATGCAGCTGCCGATCGGCGCCGAAAGCGACTTCAAGGGCGTCATCGACCTCATCGAGATGAATGCACTGGTCTGGCGCAACGAAGAGCTGGGCGCCCAGTGGGACGTCGTCGAGATCCCCGAGGACCTCAAGGCCAAGGCCGCTGAGTACCGCGAGAAGATGATCGAGACCGCCGTCGAAATGGACGATGCGGCCACCGAGGCCTACCTGAACGGCGAGATGCCGGACAACGACACGCTGCGCCGCCTGATCCGCAAGGGCACGGTCGAAGTGAAGCTGTACCCGGTGTTCTGCGGCTCTGCCTTCAAGAACAAGGGCGTGCAGCCCCTGCTGGACGGCGTTATCGACTTCCTGCCGGCCCCGACCGACATTCCTGCGATCCAGGGTATCGACGTCAAGACCGAAGCCCCGATCGAGCGTCACGCTTCGGACTCGGAGCCGCTGTCGATGCTGGCGTTCAAGATTGCCAACGACCCGCACATGGGTTCGCTGACCTTCTGCCGCATCTACTCGGGTCACCTCGAGGCCGGTGCTTCCCTTGAGAATACCGTCAAGGAGAAGAAGGAACGCGTTGGTCGCATGTTCCAGATGCACGCGAACTCTCGCGAGCAGATCAATGAAGCCTATGCCGGCGACATCGTCGCCATCGTTGGCCTCAAGGACACCACGACCGGCGACACGCTGTCTGACCCCAACCACAAGGTCATTCTCGAGCGCATGGAATTCCCGGAGCCGGTTATCGACATCGCCGTCGAGCCGAAGTCCAAGGCCGACCAGGAGAAGATGGGCCTCGCGCTCGCTCGCCTGGCTGCCGAAGACCCCTCGTTCCGCGTCAAGACCGACGAAGAATCCGGCCAGACCATCATCTCGGGCATGGGCGAACTGCACCTCGACATTCTCGTCGACCGCATGAAGCGCGAGTTCAAGGTGGAAGCCAATATCGGCGCGCCGCAGGTGGCGTACCGCGAGGCGATCACCCGCACCGTCGAGCACGACTACACCCACAAGAAGCAGTCGGGTGGTTCGGGTCAGTTCGCGCGCATCAAGTTCCGCATCGAGCCCAATGAGCCGGGCAAGGGCTTCGAGTTCGTCTCGGAAGTCGTTGGCGGCAACGTGCCGAAGGAATATGTGCCGGGCGTGCAGAAGGGCGTTCAGTCCGTCATGGGTTCGGGTCCGATCATCGGCTTCCCGATCGTCGACGTGAAGTTCGCGCTGACCGACGGTGCGTACCACGACGTGGACTCCTCGGTCCTCGCCTTCGAAATCGCTGGCCGCGCGGGTTTCCGTGAAGCCATCGAGAAGGCGTCGCCGAAGATCCTCGAGCCGATCATGCGGGTTGAAGTTCTGACCCCGGAAGACTATGTCGGCGACGTCATCGGTGACCTGAATTCACGTCGCGGCCAGATCCGCGGCACTGAAGCCCGCGGTATCGCGCAGGTGATCGACGCCATGGTGCCTCTTGCCAACATGTTTGGCTACGTGAACTCGCTCCGCTCGATGAGCCAGGGGCGCGCTCAGTACACCATGACTTTCGACCACTACGAGCAGGTTCCGCAGGCGGTCGCCACCGAAGTCCAGGCAAAGTACGCTTAACGTTTACTCGCTAAGCAAGCGCTTGAATTAAAACTGAAAACTCACGTCGGCTGTTGGCTGACGCATACGGAGAGAAGCGATGGGCAAGGAAAAGTTTTCCCGCAATAAGCCTCACTGCAACATCGGCACCATCGGTCACGTCGACCATGGCAAGACCTCGCTGACTGCAGCGATCACCAAGGTCCTGGCTGAGACCGGTGGCGCGACCTTCAAGGCGTACGACCAGATCGACGCAGCGCCGGAAGAGAAGGCGCGTGGCATCACGATCAACACTGCCCACGTCGAGTACGAGACGACCAACCGTCACTACGCTCACGTCGACTGCCCGGGCCACGCCGACTATGTGAAGAACATGATCACCGGCGCCGCTCAGATGGACGGCGCGATCCTGGTCGTGTCGGCTGCCGACGGCCCGATGCCGCAGACCCGTGAGCACATCCTGCTCGCTCGTCAGGTCGGTGTGCCGGCGCTCGTCGTGTTCCTGAACAAGTGCGACATGGTCGACGATCCGGAGCTCCTCGAGCTCGTGGAACTCGAAGTTCGCGAACTGCTGTCGTCCTACGAATTCCCGGGCGACGATGTTCCGATCATCAAGGGCTCGGCGACCGAAGCTCTGAACGACGGCAACAAGGAACTCGGCCACGACGCCGTGCTCAAGCTGATGGCCGCCGTTGACGAGTACATCCCGCAGCCGGCTCGTCCGATCGACCAGCCGTTCCTGATGCCGATCGAAGACGTGTTCTCGATCTCGGGCCGTGGCACCGTGGTGACCGGCCGTGTCGAGCGCGGCATCGTGAAGGTGGGTGAGGAAGTCGAGATCGTCGGCATCAAGGCGACGCAGAAGACGACCGTGACCGGCGTTGAAATGTTCCGCAAGCTGCTCGATCAGGGCCAGGCCGGCGACAACATCGGTGCGCTGATCCGTGGTATCGACCGCACTCAGGTCGAGCGCGGCCAGGTGCTCTGCAAGCCCGGTTCCGTGACCCCGCACACCGACTTCGTGGCTGAGGCTTACATCCTCACCAAGGAAGAGGGTGGCCGTCACACGCCGTTCTTCGCCAACTACCGTCCGCAGTTCTACTTCCGCACCACCGACGTGACCGGTGTGGTTACGCTGCCGGAAGGCACCGAGATGGTGATGCCGGGCGACAACGTGAATATTTCGGTCCAGCTGATCGTGCCGATCGCCATGGAAGAGAAGCTTCGCTTCGCTATCCGTGAGGGTGGCCGCACCGTCGGTTCGGGCGTCGTCGCCAAGATCCTGAAATAAGACCTGGTAATCCAGGGCGCGGCGCGCCGCTACAAACAGCGCGCCGCGTTCCATTTTTCGCTGGGAAAGCAAGATGAACGGTCAAAACATTCGCATCCGGCTCAAAGCCTTTGACCACCGTGTGCTCGACACCTCCACTCGGGAGATTGTCAACACGGCCAAGCGTACGGGTGCGCAGGTGCGCGGGCCGATCCCGCTGCCCACACAGATTGAGAAGTTTACGGTCAACCGCTCGCCGCACATCGACAAGAAGTCGCGCGAGCAGTTCGAGATCCGGACCCACAAGCGTCTTCTGGACATCGTGGATCCGACCCCGCAGACCGTCGATGCTCTGATGAAGCTCGATCTCGCCGCCGGCGTCGACGTCGAAATCAAGCTCTGAGTGACTGAGTTTTCGCGCTGACCATCCAAAGGGTCCTCTTGGACACAATGACCCGGTCAAGCGCCAAAGAGAGAAGGTAACAACCGATGCGTTCTGGTTTGATCGCACAGAAGCTGGGCATGACCCGCCTGTTCTTGGATGACGGCACCCACGTCCCCGTGACCGTGCTCGACCTCAAGAATTGCCAGGTGGTCGGCCAGCGCACGCAGGAGAAGGACGGTTACACCGCCCTCCAGCTCGGCGCGGGCACCGTCAAGGCGAAGAATGTCACCAAGGCGGAGCGCGGCCAGTTCGCCGTCGCCAAGGTCGAGCCCAAGCGTCAGGTAACTGAGTTTCGTGTCGATCCTGCGAACCTCATCGAAGTTGGCGCCACTTTCCAGGCCGACCACTTCGTCGAGGGTCAGCTGGTCGACGTGACCGGTACCTCGATCGGTAAGGGCTTCGCCGGCGGCATGAAGCGCTGGAACTTCGGCGGCCTGCGCGCCACGCACGGTGTGTCCGTGTCGCACCGTTCGCACGGTTCGACCGGTCAGCGCCAGGACCCCGGCAAGGTGTTCAAGGGCAAGAAGATGGCCGGCCACATGGGCGACCGTCGTGTCACCACCCAGAACCTGAAGGTCGTGCGCACCGATGTGGAGCGCGGGCTGATCATGGTCGAGGGCGCCGTTCCGGGTGCCAAGGGTGCCTGGATCCAGATCAAGGACGCGGTCAAGAAGGCCGCTCCGAAGGGCGCTCAGACCCCCGGTTCGTTCAAGCCGGCTGCTGCAGCCGTGGCCGAGGAGGCTAAATAATGGAACTCCAGGTCACTACTCTGGACGGCAAGGCCGACGGTTCGGTCATGCTGAAGGACGAGATCTTCGGTCTTGAAGTCCGCCAGGACATCCTGCACCGCATGGTCCGCTACCAGCAGCTCAAGGCGATGGCCGGCACCCACAAGGTGAAGCACCGCTCCGAGATCGCTTACACTTCGAAGAAGTCGATCAAGCAGAAGGGCTCGGGCGGCGCTCGTCACGGCGCCAAGTCTGCTCCGC
>JAESFO010000861.1_pt1 | contig 12216 bp, 10 predicted proteins | sample 9269421 | NCBI WGS metagenome assembly JAESFO01 (sample SAMN14502839, study PRJNA617101) | algae metagenome | isolation source: Nostoc desertorum CM1-VF14 and co-occurring heterotrophs from rocky... | place: USA: Clark Mountains, San Bernardino, California | collected 2000-06-05 | reverse complement strand
AGGCGGGTGTCCGCGGCGTGCCGGTAGCCCCACACCTGCTCGAGCAGGACCTCGCGGGTGAACACCTGGCGCGGCTTGCGGGCCAGCGCGACGAGCAGGTCGAACTCGAGCGGGGTCAGCGCGATCGGCCGGCCCTCCCGGGTGACCTGGTGCGCGGGCACGTCGGTGTCGATCTCGCCGATGGACAGCTGCTCGGCGGGCTCGGCGTCGTTGCGGCGGACCCGGGCCCGGATCCGCGCGACGAGCTCCTTGGGCTTGAACGGCTTCACGACGTAGTCGTCGGCGCCGGACTCCAGCCCGAGCACGACGTCGACGGTGTCGCTCTTGGCCGTCAGCATGACGATCGGGACGCCGGACTCCGCCCGGATGGCCCGGCACACGTCGATGCCGTTCATGCCGGGCAGCATCAGGTCGAGCAGCACCACGTCCGGCTGGGTGTCCCGGACGGCGGGCAGTGCCCGCGTCCCGTCGGACACGACCGCTGTCTCGAAGCCCTCGCCCCGCAGCACGATGGTGAGCATCTCGGCCAGGGCCGGGTCGTCGTCGACCACCAGTACGCGCGACTTCATGGACGTCACTATCCCAGCCCCGTGATCAGCACCGGTGCAGCAGGGCGGGCACGAGGGCCGACGGTGCCGCGGCGGGGTCGTCGAGCACCGTCCAGCGGCTCAGCCAGGACCGCGCCGCCAGCTCCCGGTAGACGGCGTCGGTGCGGGCCTGCAGGCCGTCGTCGCTCTCGTAGGCGTCGCGGGCGCGGCCGGGCTCGGTGGCCGCGCGCGACCTCGCCCGCTCCGCGGCGACCTCCCGGGGCGGTGCCAGCAGCAGCTGGTGGCCGGGCACCGGGATGCCGAACCGGTCGATCTCCAGCGCCCGGACCCAGCCGACGACCTCGCCGCCGGCGTCCTGGCCGAGCCGGGCGGCGCTGTAGGCGGCGTTGGAGGCGACGTAGCGGTCCACGAGCACGACGTCGTGCTCGGCGAGCGCCGCACGCAGCCCGGCCGCGGCGGCCCGGCGGTCGAGCGCGAACAGCACCGCCATCGCGTGCACCGAGGAGGCGAGGTCGCCCATCCGGCCGTAGAGCGCGTCGCGGGCCAGCTCGGCGTGCACGTCGTCGTCGTAGCGGGGGAAGGCCGTCGTGGTGACCGAGGCGCCGTGTGCGCGCAGCCCGGCGACGAGCTCCGTGGTGAACGTGTGCTTGCCCGCACCGTCCAGTCCCTCGACGACCACCAGTTCCCCCACGGCGGTCGAGCCTAGGTCAGGCACCCAGCTCCGAGACGGTGGGCCAGGTCGTCGCGAAGCCCGGGTGCAGGTCCAGCTCGCCGAGCCGGTCGGTGCGCACCCAGCGCAGCTCGGTGCTCTCCGCGCCGCGCACCCGGACCGGCGGCGCGTCCGGCGTCCGCACGACGACCGTGGTGTAGCTCCATCCGCCGTGGTCGTCGACGAACTCCTCCACCGGCGCCAGCCCGGCGACGGCGAGGGTGCTCTCCTCGGCCGCCTCGCGCAGCGCCGCCCGCACCGCGGACTCCCCCCGGTCCCGGGCACCGCCGGGGATCCCCCAGGTGCCGCCGTGGTGGCTCCAGGACGCCCGGTGCTGCAACAGCACCCGGTCGACGCCCGCCGGGTCGGCGTCGTCGCGGTGGCGCACGAGCAGCCCGGCCGCGCCGAACAGGCCCCAGTGCCGGTGACCCCGGGCGCAGTGCACCCAGCCGTCACCCGACCCGATCTCGATCGTCATCCCGACGGTGACCCCCTGGTACGCCGACGGCGCGGCGCCCCGGGAAGGGGCCACCGCGCCGTCGGAACGGAGAACGCGGTACCGATGCGCGATCCGCGAGCTTCTCGCTCAGTAGCGGTAGTGCTCCGGCTTGTACGGACCCTCGACGTCCACGCCGATGTACTCGGCCTGGTCCTTGGTGAGCTTGGTCAGCTCGCCACCGAGGGCCTGCACGTGGATCCGCGCGACCTTCTCGTCCAGGTGCTTCGGCAGCCGGTAGACGTCCTTGTTGTACTCCTCGTGCTTGGTGAACAGCTCGATCTGGGCGATCACCTGGTTCGAGAAGCTGTTGGACATCACGAACGACGGGTGGCCGGTCGCGTTGCCCAGGTTCATCAGGCGGCCCTCGGACAGCACGATGACCGAGTGGCCGTCCGGGAAGATCCACTCGTCGACCTGGGGCTTGATGTTGATCTTCTTGATGCCCTCGACGCGGGACAGGCCCGCCATGTCGATCTCGTTGTCGAAGTGACCGACGTTGGCGACGATCGCCTGGTGCTTGGCCCGCTTGAGCAGGTCGACCGTGAGGATGTCCTTGTTGCCGGTCGCCGTGACGATGATGTCGGCCTGCTCGATGACCGAGTCCAGGGTCGCGACCTGGTGGCCCTCCAGCAGCGCCTGCAGCGCGCAGATCGGGTCGACCTCGGCGACGATGACGCGCGCGCCCTGGCCCGCCAGCGCCTCGACCGAGCCCTTGCCGGTGTCGCCGTAGGCGGCCACGACGGCCACCTTGCCGCCGAGCAGCACGTCGGTGGCCCGGTTCAGGCCGTCGATCAGCGAGTGGCGGATGCCGTACTTGTTGTCGAACTTCGACTTGGTGACCGAGTCGTTGACGTTGATCGCCGGGAAGAGCAGCTCGCCGCGCTCGGCCAGCTGGTACAGCCGGTTGACGCCGGTGGTGGTCTCCTCGGTGACGCCGCGGATGTCGGAGTTGATCGTCGTCCAGCGCTGCGGGTCCTCGGCGAGGCTGCGGCGCAGGGTGTCGAACACGACCCGCTCCTCGTCGGAGACCGACAGGTCGTCGTCCTCGAAGCTCGGCACGACGCCGGTCTTCTCGAACTCGACGCCCTTGTGCACGAGCAGGGTGGCGTCGCCGCCGTCGTCGAGGATCATGTTCGGGCCGACGACGTTGCCGTCGGCGTCACGGAACTTGAACAGCTGCTCGGTGCACCACCAGTAGTCCTCCAGCGACTCGCCCTTCCAGGCGAAGACCGGGACGCCCTGCGGGTTCTCCGCGGTGCCGTGCGGGCCGACGACCGTCGCGGCGGCCGCGTAGTCCTGGGTGGAGAAGATGTTGCAGGACACCCAGCGGACGTCGGCGCCGAGCGCGACGAGGGTCTCGATGAGGACCGCGGTCTGGGTGGTCATGTGCAGCGAGCCGGCGATCCGCGCGCCGGTCAGCGGCTTGGACTCCCCGTACTCACGGCGCAGGTCGATCAGGCCCGGCATCTCGTTCTCGGCGAGCCGGATGTCCTTGCGGCCGTACTCCGCCTCGGAGATGTCGGCGATCGCGAAGTCCAGGCCGCCGGCGTGCTGCAGCTTCGGGTGATCGGTCATGGGGTGGGTGCGCCTCCTCAGGCGTAAGAGTCGTACTCGTCGGCACGACGGGTGCGGTCCGACCGGGAGGAGGAGCGGCGTACACGGGTCACGGCGTCCTCCCTCCTCGTCGGAGACAGGCGCCCTTTCTCGTCCGTGCCGGCCGGGCCCGAGCGTGGCGGCCGGTGACGGCCGCTGCAGCGCCTCTCGGCGCCCGGCGATGTCGCGACCTCCATGGTTCCGAGCCACCGCGGGGGTGTCAACTCAGGGGTGATCAGCCTGTCAGGTGCTCGGCGAGCAGCCCGCCCGCCGCGACCTCGCGGCCGTGCGCGGCCAGCAGCCCGGCCGGGGCGAGCACGGACTCGCTGTCGACCCGCACCTCCGCCCGGGCCAGCAGCGGCGCCAGGACGGCGTCATGGCGCACCGTGCGGGCCGCCGCGGCCAGCCCGGCCGCGTCGCGCTGGCGGAACACGCCCCCGGTGAGCACGACGAGACCGATCTCACCCGCGTCGACGGGGGTGTCCGGGCCGGTCCCGGGGTGCGCGGGGTCGGCCAGGACGCCGGTGTGGCGCAGGTGCCTGCGGAGCGCGACCACCGCCGCGATCGCGGCCAGCCTGCGGTCCTCGGCGGCCGCGCCCCGGTCGGCGGGCACGGTGGCCCGCGACTCCTGCAGCGCGGCGACGGCCGGGCCGAGCAGGTCGGCCTCCACCGGGTCGACGATGCCCTCGGTCTGGGCCTCCGTCAGGACGCCGACGGCGCCGTCGCGCACCCCGAGATCGCCCTCCACGGTCGCGGCCGCCGGGCCGGGCCCGGGGCCACCGCGGTGCACGTCGGTGGTCGCCGACCCGACGTCGACGACGAGCACCCCGGTCCCGGTCAGCCGGGCCAGTACCCCGGCGCCGGCGCCGACCGCGGCGTGCGTGGCGGAGTGGACCAGCGCGCCGAACCGGCCGGTGCCCGCCCCGAGGACGTGCCGGGCGTAGAGCGCGGCGACGGCGTCCCGCGCGGGCCCGGCGACGATCCGGCCCGGCTGCGGCGTGACGTTGGGGCAGGTCGTGACGGCCCGCCCACCGGCCAGCAGCAGACCGAGCGCGTCGGCGCGGGCGTCGTCGTCGTCGACCGAGAGCAGCACCGGCCAGTGCCCGCGGGTGCGGGCCAGCCTGCCCGCGTTGTGCAGCAGCACCGCCGGGTCGGCACCGTCGGCACCGCCGAGCAGCAGCACCGCCCCGGGGCGGCGGCTCGACAGCTCCAGCACCGCGTCGGGCTCCAGCGGCCCGGGGTGCACCCCGACCACCCGGGCCCCCGCGGAGCGGCAGACCCGGTGCCCGGCCTCGGTGGCGATCAACGTCTCGGCCCCGACCACGGCCAGGCGCAGCGCCCCGCCCGCCGAGGAGCAGGCCAGCACCCGCGGCGCGGCACGCCTGCCCCGGCCCGCGGCGGCCGCCGCGGCGGCGACGGCCGCGTCGACCCCGGTGAGCACGTCGGGCGTGGTGGGGTGCTCGGCGAACCCCGCCGGGGTCCCGTCGGGCAGCACCAGCACGGCCTTGGTCGAGCAGGAGCCGACGTCGAGGCAGACCGCAGGCGTGTGCGGGTCGTCCGGCGACGCGTCGGTCATGGACGGCGAGCGTACTGCGGTCGGGCGGTCACAGGGAGTGTCCGCGGCAGATCCCTTGCGACCCGCACCTGCCCGAGAGGTGGGTGATCGCGGTCACCCCCGCCGGTAGGTTGATCGATGTGCTCGGACTGATGCAGGACCGCCCGCTGACCCTGCCGCACGTGTTCCACCGCGCGGAGCAGCTGTTCGGGCGCAAACGGATGGTGACCGCTCGACCGGACGGCACCGAGGACGTCGTCACGGTGGCCCGGTGGGCCGAACGGGTACGGCGGCTCGCGACCGTCCTGGACACCCTGGGCGTCTCCGCGGACGGCCGCGTCGGCACGTTCTGCTGGAACACCTCCCGGCACCTGGAGCTCTACCTCGCCGCCCCGTGCACCGGCCGGGTGCTGCACACGCTCAACATCCGGCTGCACCCCGACCAGCTCGTCTACGTCGCCGAGCACGCCGGCGACGAGGTCGTCTTCGTCGACCGGTCCCTGCTGCCGCTGTTCTGGCCGCACGTCGACCGGCTGCCCGGCGTCGCGCACGTGGTGGTGCTCGACGACGGCGCCGACGTCGCGGTCCCCGACGACCCGCGGATCCGGTCCTACGAGGAGCTCCTGGCCGCGGCCGAGCCGTACGCGGGCCGGTTCGTCGTCGACGACGAGAACACCGCCGCCGCGATGTGCTACACGTCCGGGACCACCGGGAACCCGAAGGGCGTGGTCTACAGCCACCGCTCGACGATGCTGCACTCGCTCGTCACGCTGATCGCCGACGGTCCCGCGCTGGCCGAGCGCGACGTCGTCATGCCGGTGGTGCCGATGTTCCATGCGAACGCCTGGGGCCTGCCCTACGGTTGTCTGCTCGCGGGCACCGACCTGGTCTTCCCCGGCCCGGACCTGTCCCCCGCCGCCGTCGTCGATCTCGTCGAGCGGCACCGGGTCACCGTCACCGGCGGGGTCCCGACGATCTGGATGAACGTCCTGCCGCTGCTCGGCGACCACGACCTGTCGTCGCTGCGCACGATCTTCTGCGGCGGCTCGGCGGTCCCGAAGGCGCTGTGCGAGGAGTACCGCGTCCGGCTCGGGGTGCCGCTGCTGCACATCTGGGGCATGACCGAGACCTCCCCGATCGGCACGATGGGCGTGCTCGGCTCGCACCTCGACGGCGCCTCCGACGACGAGCTCGCCGCCGCCCGCGTCCGCCAGGGCAGGCCGATGCCGCTGGTGGAGATGCGGATCGTCGACCCCGAGACCGGTGAGGAGATGCCCTGGGACGACCACGCCACCGGTGAGGTGCAGGCGTCGGGGCCGTGGATCGCGAAGGAGTACCACCGCGGTGAGGGCGGCGGCGCCCAGTTCACCGACGACGGCAGGCTGCGCACCGGCGACGTCGCCACCGTCGACCCGTACGGCTCGTTCCGGCTGGTCGACCGCACCAAGGACCTGATCAAGTCCGGCGGCGAGTGGATCGGCACCGTCGAGCTGGAGAACGAGATCATGGCGCACCCGAAGGTGGCCGAGGCCGCGGTGATCGGCGTCGCGCACCCGCGGTGGGTGGAGCGGCCGCTGGCCTGCGTGGTCGTCGAGGACGGGGAGTCCCTCACCCTCGACGAGCTGCGGGAGTTCCTCGCCGACCGGGTCGCGAAATGGTGGCTCCCCGACGCCCTGGAGCTGGTCGACGAGGTGCCGAAGACCAGCGTCGGCAAGTTCTCCAAGAAGACCCTGCGCGAGCGGTTCGCCGGGTACGCCCTGCCGAACGCATGATCACCGGTACCTGAGCGCTGCCCGGCCGCGCCGTGACACCGGTCAGGTACCGGTCGATCCATGTCGGGGGCCGTCTCAGTCCGAGGAGGTCGCCTGGGCGGGGAGGTCGCCGCGCTCGCGGCGGCCGAGGATCGAGTTCTTCCGCGAGTACGCGAAGTACACGATCACGCCGATGACCATCCAGATGACGAACCGCAGCCAGGTCTCGACCGACAGGTTCAGCATCAGCCAGACGCAGGCGAGCACGGCCAGGATCGGCACGAGCGGCACCAGCGGGGTGCGGAAGCCGCGCGGCAGGTCGGGCCGGGTCCGGCGCAGGATCACGACGCCGATCGAGACCAGCACGAAGGCGAACAGCGTGCCGATGTTGACCATCTGCTCGAGGTCCTGGGCCGGGAAGAACGTCGCGACCAGGGCGATCACGACGCCGATCAGCCAGGTGGCCCGGCCCGGGGTGCCGAAGCGGTTGGTCTTCGCCAGCGCGGTCGGCAGCAGCCCGTCGCGCGACATCGCGAAGATGACGCGGATCTGGCCGAGCATCAGCACCATGACGACCGTGGTGAGGCCGAGCAGCGCGCCGACGGCGATGATCGTCGCCGCCCAGTTGATGCCGAGCGAGGCGAACGCCGTGGCCAGCGTGGCGCGGGTGCCGTCGGGCTTCGTGGCCAGATCGGTGTAGGGCACCATGCCGGTGATCACCAGCGCGACGGCGACGTAGAGCACGGTGACGATCGCGAGCGAGCCGAGGATGCCGCGGGGCAGCGCCTTCGACGGGTTCTTGGTCTCCTCCGCGGTCGTGGCGACGGCGTCGAAGCCGATGAAGGCGAAGAACACGATCGCGGCGGCGGCGAACACGCCGTAGACGCCGAAGACGCTCGACGAGGCGCCCCCGAAGAACGACAGCAGTGACTGCTGGATGCCGGTGCCCGTCTCGACGGTGCCGGGTGTGGGCTCCGGGACGAACGGGGTGTAGTTCGCCGCGTTGATGAAGAAGGCGCCCAGGATGATCACGAACAGCACGATCGCGACCTTGATCGTGGTGATCACCAGGCTGACCCGGCTGGACAGCTTCGTGCCGCGGTAGAGCAGGAACGCCAGGACGACGACGAGCAGCAGCGCACCCCAGTCGAAGGAGAAGAAGCTCCCCAGCTCGAACGAGGTCGAGACCTCGATGCCGATCAGGCCGAGGGTCTGGGCGAGGTACTCCGACCAGCCCTTCGACACGTAGGCCGAGCCGACCGCGAACTCCAGGACCAGGTCCCAGCCGATGATCCAGGCGATGAACTCGCCCAGGGTGGCGTAGGAGAAGGTGTAGGCGCTGCCGGCGACCGGCACCGTCGAGGCGAACTCCGCGTAGCAGAGGGCGGCCAGACCGCAGGCCACCGCGGCCAGCACGAACGACAGCGACACCGCGGGTCCCGCGATGTTGCCGGCCGTGCTGGCGGCCAGGGTGAAGATCCCGGCGCCGATGACCACCGCGACCCCGAAGACGATCAGGTCGATCGTCCCCAGGTCCTTCTTCAGCCGGGTGTCCGGTTCGTCGGTGTCCCGGATGGATTGCTCGACCGTCTTGGTGCGGAACATGCCGCCACCACGGCTCGTGACCGTCATGAGCGGTGAAACTACGTCCGCGATGCGGTCTGCGTCACGCCATGCAACGCGGATTTGAGGTCACGATGCGGTTGCGCAACGACACGCCCGGCCTCAGAGGGTCCCGCGCTCCAGCCCGTGGGCCTGCGCGACCTCCTCGGAGAGGAGCACGCCGTGATGGGTCGACAGGCCCGCGGCGAGGTGCGGGTCGGCCTCGGTCGCGGCCCGCCAGCCCTGGTCGGCCAGGCGCAGCACGTGGGGCAGCGTCGCGTTGGTGAGGGCGCGGGTCGAGGTGTGCGGCACCGCACCGGGCATGTTCGCGACGCAGTAGAAGACGGTGTCGTGCACCCGGTAGGTCGGGTCGGCGTGGGTGGTGGGCCGCGAGTCCTCGAAGCATCCGCCCTGGTCGATCGCGATGTCGACGAGTACGGCGCCGGGCCGCATCTGGGAGACGAGCTCGTTCGACACCAGGGTCGGCGCCTTGGCCCCGGGCAGCAGCACCGCGCCGATCACCAGGTCGGCACCGGTCACCGCCTCGCGCACGGACAGCGCGGTGGAGTACTGGGTGCGCACGGCACCGGCGTACTGCTCGTCGATCACGCGGAGCTTGTCCACGTCGACGTCGAGCACGGTCAGCGTCGCGCGCATGCCGGCGGCGATGGCGATGGCGTTCGCCCCCGCGACCCCGGCACCGAGCACGACGACGTCGGCGCCCGGCGCGCCCGGGACGCCGCCCAGGAGCATGCCGCGCCCGCCCGCCGAGCGCATGAGGTGGTAACCGCCGGCCTGCGGGGCGAGCCGGCCCGCGACCTCGCTCATCGGGGCGAGCAGCGGCAGCCGGCCACGGGAGTCGGTGACGGTCTCGTAGGCGATGGAGGTCGTCCCCGCCGACAGCAGTGCGTCGGTGCAGGCGCGCGACGCGGCCAGGTGCAGGTAGGTGAACAGCGTCAGGTCCGGGCGCAGGTGGCCGTACTCCGAGGAGATCGGCTCCTTCACCTTGAGCAGCAGCTCGGCCGAGCCCCACACCTCGGCGGTGTCGGACACGATCTGCGCCCCGGCCTCCTTGAAGTCGGCGTCGGAGATCGCGGACCCGGCGCCGGCGTCGTGCTCGACGACGACCTCGTGCCCCCGCCCGACGAGCTCGTGCACCCCGGCGGGCGTGAGCGCCACCCGGAACTCGTTGTCCTTGGTCTCCTTCGGCACTGCGACGCGCATGTCCTGCTCCTCCACTCGGCCCGCCAACTGCGTCAATGGTGAAGAAACATCGATAGGGTGCCAACAGAACTGAACAAGATTCTCGGAGGGCTCCCGTGAACGATGAATCTTCGGAACCGCGGCGGATCAGGCCGTCACCGTCGAACCCTGTTCGGCTCGACGGTGTCGACCGGGCCCTGCTCCGCCAGCTGGAACGGGACGCCCGCACACCGAACAACTCACTCGCCGCGGGCGCGGGGATCGCGCCGTCGACGTGCCTCGGCCGCATCCGGGCGCTGCGCGAGCACGGGGTGATCCGCGGCTACCACGCCGACGTCGACCCGGCGGCGACCGGCCACCCCCTGCAGGCCATGATCTCGGTCCGCCTGCAGTCCGACGCCCGCGACCGGCTCGCCGAGTTCGTGACCCGGGTGTCCCGCCGCCCCGAGGTGCGCGACGTCTACTTCCTCGCCGGCGACGACGACTACATGATCCGGGTCGCGACCGCCGACACCGTGGCACTGCGTGACCTGGTCGGGACGCTCAACGCCTGGGCGGAGGTCGCGGGCACCCGGACATCGCTGATCTTCGAGCACCACCGGGCACCCGACACCTACTGAGCCCCGTCGTAGCCGTGGCGGAGCAGGGCGAACGCCGCGTCGAGGTGCTCGCGGGCCCGGCCCGCCTGCTCGCGCAGCAGCGGCGGGATCCCGACGACGACGTGCGCCAGCACCCGGTCCGCCGGTGCCGGCTCGGCACGCCCGGCGTCCGCCGCGAGTGCCGCGGCCAGCGCCGCCTCGTGTCGGGCCCACATCCGGCGCGCGTGGTCGCGCAGGCTCGGTGCCGCATCGGTCAGCTCGCGGAACCGCTCCAGCTCGGCCGCCGACGGCCGTCGCGCGGCGGGCGGGCCGTCGACCCGCGCGAGCAGCCAGGCGTACAGCCCGTCGACGACATCGGTGCCCGGCGCGCGGTCGCGCACCGCGGCCACCAGCTCGGACTCCTGCTCGGTGTCCTCGTCGAACAGCAACGCCTCCTTGCTGCCGAAGTGCTTGAACAGCGTGGTGACCGAGACGTCCGCGGCCTCGGCGATCTCGGCGACGGTCACCTCGTCGAAGCCCCGGTCGAGGAACAGGCGCAGTGCGGCGTCCGCGATGCCCTGGCGGGTGGCGGCCTTCTTGCGTTCGCGGCGTCCGGGCGTGGTCACGTCGACAGATTAGCGCAGTCACTCTGAAAGTGTAGTCACTACACTTTTCGATCGACTTCACCTACAGTCGTGGCCGACCCACTCGCACTCCCCACCCGGAGGCCACCATGACCACCCCACCGCGCGTCCTCGTCACCGGAGCCGGACCCGGCGGACTGACCCTCGCCCGCGTCCTGCAGCGCCACGGCATCGCCGTCACCGTGCTCGAACGCGAGGCCGACATCACCACCCGCGACCAGGGCGGCACCCTGGACATGCAGCGCGACAGCGGCCAGGTCGCGCTGACTGCCGCCGGGCTGCTGGAGGAGTTCCTGCGCGTGTCCCGGCCCGAGGGCCAGGACATGCGGATGCTCGCCCCGGACGGCTCGGTCCTGCTCGACGAGCGGGCCGCCCCCGGCGAGCTGTTCAACCCCGAGATCGACCGCGGTGACCTGCGTGCGCTGCTGCTCGGGTCCCTGGCCCCCGGCACCGTGCGCTGGGGCACGCGGCTGGACCGTGTCGAGCACCGCGACGACGGCGGGCTCGACGCCGTGCTCGCCGGACCACCCGACGGCTCCGGCCCCGGCACGCGGGAGCACCTCACGGCCGACCTCGTCGTCGGGGCGGACGGGGCACGCTCGCGGGTGCGACCCCTGCTGTCGGCGGCGACGCCGTCCTACACCGGGGTGACCTTCGTCGAGCTGCGGGTCACGCCCGCGTCGTTCCCGGGCCTGGAGGCGCTCGTCGGACGTGGGGGGATGACCACCCGCACCACCGGGCGGGCCCTGTTCTGCCAGCGGCTCGGCGACGGCTCGGCCCGCGTCTACGCCGGATTCCGCCGTCCGCCCGGCTGGGCCGCCGTGCACGGCCTCACCACCACCGCCGGGGTGCTCGACGACCCGGCCGCGGCCCGCGCCGTGCTGCTCACCGCGTTCGCGGGCTTCGACCCCGAGCTGCGCGAGCTGATCGTCCGGGCCGACGACCGGATCGTCGAGCGGCCGCTGGAGATGCTGCCCGTCGGGCACCGCTGGGACCCGGTCCCGGGGGTCACGCTCATCGGCGACGCGGCGCACCTGATGTCGCCGTTCTCCGGGCAGGGCGCCAACTCGGCCATGCTCGACGCCGCCGACCTGGCCCGCGAGGTCGCGGCGACCCCGCACGACCTCACCGGCGCGGTCGCCCGCTACGAGGCGACGATGTTCCCGCGGGCGGAGCACAACGCCGCCGGCGCGGCGCAGGGGCTGGAGCGCTTCTTCTCGGCGGAGGCGGCCGCCGACCCGGTCGCGGTGTTCGCCGAGGCGATGGCCGAGGCCGGCGCGGCCGGGGCGCACGGCGACGCCGGAGGGGCCGGCCCCGCCGCGGCCCGCCGCACCGGGTGAGCCGGAACGCGGTGGCCCGCGGCGCGGCGGGCCACCACCCGGCGGCGTGCAGCCCGACGGGCCGGAGCGATGGACGGCGGCGGCTGGAGCGGGTCAGAGCAGGTGGGCTACAGCGCGTCGCCGGACAGGAAGACGGTGGCCCCGTCCTCGCCGGTGGTCAGCACGGCGCCGCTGTCGGCCGCGGAGAGGAACAC
>JAESFO010000860.1_pt1 | contig 12235 bp, 11 predicted proteins | sample 9269421 | NCBI WGS metagenome assembly JAESFO01 (sample SAMN14502839, study PRJNA617101) | algae metagenome | isolation source: Nostoc desertorum CM1-VF14 and co-occurring heterotrophs from rocky... | place: USA: Clark Mountains, San Bernardino, California | collected 2000-06-05 | reverse complement strand
CACCAGCGTTTTAACTGATATCTTGACTTTATACAGGTTGTATTTTCCCCATTGCTATTTCTTCAAATACTTCTCCATCTGCATGATCGTTACCTTCATATCCTTATAAAGCGGCGCTTCCAGCTCCATTAAACGGTTATTTTCATCGGTTATTTTTAGCTGAAAGGCATGCAGGGCCAAACGGCTAAGCATTGGTTTTTCTTCCAATGTATCCTTGTTCAGTTTAAATTTATTTTTAAAGGAAGACAGTAATATAGTTCGGCCATCTCCATAAATGGGATCTCCTACTAAAGGGTTACCCAAAAATTTGGTATGCACGCGTATCTGGTGCGTTCTACCGGTATGGATGCGGAACTGAACCCAACTGTACAGTTTAAAATCTTTCAACACCTGGTAATCGGTAACAGCGGCCTTTCCACGTTTGTGAATAAGCATCGTGCCCCGTTTCGTCGTGTTTTCAGCAATTGGCTGATCAATCGTGCCCTCAGCAGGTAAAACTGAGCCGATCAGCAGTCCAACATAGTTTTTCACGGTCTTTCTTTCTTCAAACTGGCGGCTGAAATGTTTGTGAGCTGAGGCCGTTTTTGCAAAAATGATCAACCCGCTGGTATCTTTATCCAACCTGTGAACCGTATATATTTCGGGGTATTGCTGTTGCAGCAAATCCTTTAAACTTGGCTCAGAAGCCTCCCTGTCGGGGATGGAAAGCATGCCCGGCGGCTTATTCAACGCAATAACACTGTCGTCTTCAAATACGATAATGTCTTTCAGCTTAAAATTCAATGTATACTTGTTTGATTATTCTGAGTCAGATATTAACCCGCTTTATTTTCTTCTACCTGTTTGGTTTGAAACTTCTTATAAAAATCTTTTGCAAAGTTTTTCATATCAGCCACCTGGTCCTGGTATTTAGTAGCACGACCATAAGTATCGGCCATGGTCATCAGCGTTTGATAGAAAAAATCGGCCATTTCATCAACCATCATATCTTTTGTCCACAAATCAATTCTCAAAGCCGCTTTATCTGCACTATCCCAGAAAGCGATCATCATGGCTTTGGCTTTTTGCGCATTATCAGCCGAACTTTCGGTAGCGCTCCATTGTATAGAATCCGGCACACGGCTTTCATCCATCTGCACATCAATAGTAATTGTCGATTTTTTCATCCCTATTTTTTAGATTTTTATGATCCGATGCCCGCCTGACTGGAACGGGCAGGGCATACCCATTTTGTAGGGTATTTCGTTTTCAAATCATTCAAGCCGCAAAAGTAAGCATTTATATTTCTGCTGGTTTATTTAAGCAGCCTGCTAATGTATCTATTGCGATATTTGAGTGGTGAGACGGCGTAATACCTTTCAGTCTTTTGATAAGGGTTTGTCTAAAATTTTCGTCCTTATATATTTTCATCAACATTTCTCCTACCGCCTCGCTGGTTTTGTCTTCCATATAAGCAACCGATGCTCCGAAAAGAGCTCTAACCGATTTCGTTTGGGGAACAATGGCAGGCGTATTTACCCGTAAGGCTTCGATGATGGGAACAGGAAGCCGTTCGGAATCATCCATGCTAACCAGCGCATAAGCATCCCTTAATTTTTCGTTCAATAATTCCTCATCCGTTACAATAACATCTTCCCGGTATTTATAATTAGATAAAAGCTGCTCTACATCGGCCCGCCTGATCGTTTCTTCTGACCGCAATATCACCATACATTTCCAGCTACTATGTAACATTCTTTTGAAGGCAGAAAATCCCTTTAACAACATAGTGAGGCTATCCTGCGTGAGATTGAAATCTACTAAAACAAAATATTCCCGCCCGGAAGCAATGGTCTCCCTGATATCATCGGCTGTCCTATACTTCGGAGCCGTAAAATCCACTACACCATCGAGGAAGACGGTTTTTGACCGCAGATCAGGGTATTTTTCATTGAAGAGCTGGTGTAAACCCTCCGATACAAAACAAATACTCGTGGCCAAACGAACCGTCCTTTCATCATCAATTTGCTCTTCACTGGCAATAATCAATACCTGCTTCATAGAATGCGCCGTTTTTAACATTCTTTTGAAACTGATAAAAGCAGTCGCCTGTGCCTGTTGCAGCCACTTTTCCGTCTTTTTTTGATGAAACAAGCCCTTCTGAGCCGGCAAATCCCCCACATCAATAACAGATTTAAAATATTGTTTATCAGCAGCTTGGGTGCCAACAAACTGCTCTCCGGGCAGCGTAGCCTTTATACCGGAGAACAATGACCTTTCTAAATAGTTCGTATATGTTGTACCCGAAACCCTTTCTGAATCTAAAATTATTGCCATTATTATAAATAACCGTTTTTCCTATATCTTTGCTTAATAGCTGCAAAGGTATAACACCACACAAAAGTTTGTTTGCAGATACATTTTTTACCAAAAGTTTTTATGGAATATAATACTACAAGAAACCACCTGGCGATGCGCGAGTATGGGCGACATGTACAGAAAATGGTGGAACATATACAGGCCATCGAAGATCCTGAAAGAAGACAACGTAATGCAGAAGCGGTTATTGAATTAATGGGCTTTTTAAATCCGCATCTTAAAAATGTGGAAGATTTCCGTCATAAGTTATGGGACCATTTATTTTTGATCTCTGATTTTAGCTTGAAAGTGGATTCTCCTTACCCCATTCCTACCAAAGAAACTTACAAGGCAAAGCCACAGCCGATCCCTTACCCCAAACGTTCTTCGAGATTTTCGCATTTGGGTAAAAACCTGGAAGATGTAATTGACAAGGCTTTGGCCGAACAAGAGCCAGAGAAACGCCAGGGATTCGCCAATGCTATTGCTTACTACATGAAGTTAGCTTACAATAACTGGCATAAAGAAGTAGTACACGACGACGCAATCCAGAGCGAACTCAACTCTATCACCGATGGACAGCTGGAGTTTACTAATACGCCTTATGTAAAGGCATATAGCATGAAGCAGGATCTTGCTCTTTCCAAGAACAACAATTTTGGAAAACGCAATAAGTTTCAGCAGCAACGCAGCAATAACAACAACAACAATAATAATAACGGCAACCGCCGTAACGGCAACGGTAATAACAACGGCAACTTTAAAAAGAAGCGGTTTTAAAATCGAAATGTTTTAATAATGATAATAATTTAGGCCACGGTTTAAACCGTGGCCTAAATTATTATATGATTTGTATTGCCCAGGAAGGCCAGGCAAAAAACGTGGCCTCATCATATGCTGCCATGCTAAAAACCAGACGTAAAGGTTGGTTCGGCCGCTAAATGAATTCTTTATTTTACTAACACCCTCATTTTTAATTTTTCTCTTCTTTATTTGCTCAACCTGAAACTTACCCCGCCCTGCAGCCATCTGCCCGGCATTATTGCTCCCAGCAAATCGCTGTACCTCCGGTCAAAAATATTATCCACCTGCGCAAATACGGCCAGTCTTTGCTGTACAAAACTATAAGAGGCCCTGCCATTCAACAGGAAATAGTCTTTACTAACAAACGCATTAATACCAGTAGCCTGTTGCGGCCTTCGAGATTTATAAATACCTGTAAAGCTCAATGCTGCATTGCCCACCTCGTATTGTACATTAAAATTGCTGAGAAACCGGGCATGAGAAGAAATATAAAACGACGGATTCGCTTCACTGCTCTTGCTATACAACCAAACCAACCCGGTATTAATTGTCAGTTTTTGCCGCTCACTTATTTTGCCAATATATTGTACATCTGTCTCAAGGCCGGTAGTATTTACTTCTGCTATATTTTTTGCCAGGGAATAAGAACCAGTGGCATCCAGGTTCTCCTGCCTGGGCATATTTGCATAAGGTGTGCTCACCCAGTCGATCAGCCTCGAATGGAATCGTTGGAAAAAAGTAGATGATATACGGAAGGCCGATTGATAAAACCAATCGAAGCCGGCCTCGTAGCTCCACGAAACTTCGGGCACCAGTCCGGGACTGCCTACACTTTGTCCTTTAGGCACCATTTTTTTTCCATAATTATTGTAACGCTCTGTAAAATCAGCATCGCGTATCGTTCTGCCGCCGCTGGCCCTTAATTGCCAGCTCTTTATATGGAAAGAGGCGTTGAGTTGTGGCAACAGCTCAGGATTATTATCACCAATAAACTCAACCCTTACAGAAGGTAAGAGATTAAAATAAGCTCCCAATTGTTGAGACAGGCTTACAAAGGGGGCTGCAATATTGAGTGAATGATTGCCCCTGTCGTTAGACTTTATTGCCCGGTGCTGGTAATTAAAACCGGTAATGAACGAGGTGGTGGCACTTAGCCCTTGCTGGTACAATAATAGCGATTGAAAAAGGCGGGAAGTATTCTGGTTGGCCGTCAGCGTTCTGTTGAATAAGTATTCATCATCCAGGGTTTTGTATCCTGCGTTGAGACTTACCTTCGATTTATTTTTTTCGAAATTCACTTTGAGTTGGTGCCACCAGCTACTTACAGTTTCTGATGCAGTATCAAAAACAGAAGTAGTATAAAAGTTCTGGGCGGCAAAATCCCGGTTGTCGTAGGTGGTTCGGGCAGCTATATCCCAATAGTCGTTCAACTTATAATTCAACCCTACAGACGCAGAAGTATTATGAAAATACCCCCGAATACCCCGCTGTTGCACACCTGTGGAGTGATTGGCTAACAAACCCGCGTCCACACTTAATTTCCCCCTGCTGAAGTAGCCGCCCACATTAGTATTCACCAGGTTATACTCCCCCGCTGCCACTTGAGCCTGTACCACCGTATTGTTTTTTTGAGCACCGGCATTAAAAGACCGGGTGATAATATTAATCACACCTCCAACAGCATCCGACCCGTAAATAGCAGCAGATGCGCCTTTTAAAACTTCGATGCGATCTATTTGGGCCGGTGTAATGGGTATATATGCAGAAAAATGACCGGTATTGGGATCGTTTAGTCTTAAACCATCCAATATTACCAAAACCTGCTGGTAAGTTCCCCCGCGCATGCTGATATCGCTTTGCGAACCTTGCGGGCCACGCGACTGTACTTCCACGCCCGGGATGTATTTCAACAATTCATCCAATGAATGCACCGGAAGCTTTGTAATATCTTCACCGCGAACGATGGTGATATTGCGTCCGGTTTCTGAACTTCTTTTTTCGGATAAAGATGAAGTTATAGTTATAGGGTCAAGCGTTTGCTCCTGGGCCTTTGCTCCCACGTTAATAATCATCAAAATAACAAATGCCAGTAAACAGTTCAATTGCTTCATTCGCTTATGTATTTCAGTTTTTAATAAAATCTACGCAAAACTATTACCTTGCAAATGCCCGGAGGTAGTCCGGTTTTAATAAAATGAGTAGTCCGGTCATTTTTCCTTTTAAGAAACTAATAGGTATCAACCCCGAAGAAGATACTCCTGTTTACCTGCAGATAGCCCAAAGCATGATCCATTTAATCAGAAATGGTCATTTGCCAACCAACTACAAGTTACCGGGTACGCGCACACTGAGTGAATTGCTGGGTGTGCATAGAAAAACAGTGGTGGCGGCTTTTAATGAATTGGAAATGCAGGGCTGGATCATCGTACTGGCCAATAAAGGGTGTTTTATAAAGAACAAAAAGGCCGAAGCTGTTACAGGCCAGCTGGTTTCGTACCCAAACCTTACGGGCTTTTCTATTAGCAACAATACCTTACTTGAAACCACATCAGATAATATCGCCTCCAGAATTTCTTTTGATGACGGACAGCCAGATATCAGGCTGGCTTATTCTGAACAGCTGGCCGCCAGGTACTCTGCATCCCTTGGCCGAAAAATAGGCCGCAGACTATGGAGCTACCAACCAGGTGGAGAAAATACATTCTTTAGAAATCAACTTACCAATTTCCTGAATAGCACAAGGGGATTGAGGGCCACTCCTAAAAACATTGTTAGCACCCGTGGAACTGAAATGAATCTATACCTGGCAGCCCAGACACTACTGTCTGCAAATGACTGGGTGATTGTGGGCAATCCCAGCTATCATAAAGCCAACATGGTATTTCAGCAGGCTGGCGCTGTATTGAAATCGGTCCTGGTCGATCATAATGGTATCGACGTGGATGCCATTAAAAGAATATGTAAGCGGCAGCCCATAAAAATGGTATATATCACACCACATTACCATTATCCAACAACTGTTCCCTTAAGTACAGAAAGACGCTTGCAATTATTAGAGCTTTCTTATCGCTTTGGCTTTATTATCCTGGAAGATGACTATGATTATGACTTCTGCTTTAATAGCAATGCAGAACTTCCTTTAGCCAGCATAGATAACAAAGGCATGGTAGTATCTATCGGTTCTTTCTGCAAAACCCTGGCTCCAGGCTTCAGAACCGGTTTTATTGTTGCCCCGGAAAACCTGGTTAAAGAAATAAATAAATTAAAAGCAATTATAGATTCAAATGGAGACCTGATGATGGAACAGGTGCTAGGTGAAATGATTGCCGAAGGAGAAATATCGAGGCATCTGAAAAAGGCGCACCAGACATACCGAGATCGACGCGATCATTTTTGCAATCAGTTGAATAAAATGCTTCATTCAAAGGTTGATTACAAACTGCCACCGGGAGGATTGGCGGTTTGGCTTCCATTTCAAACCCGGCTCAATCTTTCAAAGGTTGCAAAAGCCTGCCTGGCGGGGAGTTTAAACCTTCCAACTACTTTGCTATACCAAACCAAAGATCTGACGGCAATAAGACTGGGATTTGCCTCTTTCAACGAAACAGAAAGTATCGCCGCCCTTCGAACACTTAAAAAAGCTATTGAAACTCAAACTGCTTAAAACAACAGTTCATTTGACGGATCCCAAAATCGCTTCTTAAAATCTTTCACTTTATCATTCTTAACCACAACACCTTCTTTAGCCAGTAACTCCTGCATATAAGTGGGTGTTTTAAATGCCAGCTTGCCACTTAATATTCCCGCGCTATTTACCACTCTATGGGCGGGAACTTTTGGTTTTACTTTACTACAGGCACTCATTGCCCAACCCACTAAACGTGCCGACTTTCCCGTGCCGATACATTTGGCAATAGCACCGTAGGATGTGACCCTGCCTTTTGGTATTTGCCGGGCTATATCGTAGACCTGTTCGGAGAAATCAAGATCTTTTTGGCCAGAGGGCATTACCGCTTTCAATCTGGTATTATTGGTTGCTATTGTTTTTTTAGCAGGCATAACCATTAATTTTTTGCAAACTAAAAATACTGATAAAAAAATATGTGCCTGCACAATAGCAGATACACGGTTATAGCTGCAAATAATTGCAGGTCTATAAAGAAGTAGTATTATCTGGCTTTTCTGCTCTTTCATTGAGCAGTTCAGTTCGTAGCGGTTCGGGAACCCTTATATAGTCATACGGGCAATGCAAACAGCCCTTGCCACAGCAAAAACCCCGCTCCCTCAGATACTTTGCCGTTAGCGTTACCAGGCCTTCTTCATTCTGGTAATAATCTTCACCCTCTATCCAGCTCATACCTGATGGCTTCTTTTAACTGCTCGTCCTGTTCAGGGCCAGCCAGTGGTTGTGGTAACGTAAAACACAAATAATGAATACGGCTACTTTGCGCAATATCAAGCGCTTCGTAGTGGGTTTTTAATTTCAGCTCTTCCGACCGATCCTCCTGTGCGTATAAATCGTCGGTATCTGCAATGACAGGGCAATGGTACATGCTGAGCACTTCCTTGGTAAACCTGTACAGATCAGGGCTGTCTGTTTTAAGGTGTATTTTTCCGCCGGGCTTTAATACCTCCTGGTAGGTTCTTAAAAACCTGGGATGCGTCAGCCTCTTTTTTGCTTTCGAAAATCTCAATTGCGGATCAGGAAAGGTAATCCAAATCTCATCTACCTCATCTTTTGCAAAATATTGTGTGAGCTGTTCAATCTGCGCGCGTAAAAAAGCAACATTCAATATATTATTTTGAATGGCTTTTTTAGCACCCACCCAAAGACGGTTGCCTTTTATGTCAACACCAATTGCATTTTTATCAGGATGAATTCGTGCCAGTCCCAGGGCATACTCGCCCTTACCACAAGCCAGTTCCAAAACCAGGGGATTATTATTATTGAAGTGCTGATGCCAGCTACCCGCCATATTTTCGGGGTATTGCAGCACATTGGAAAAAGTAAGTAGTTCCGCAAAGCGGATCAGTTTTTTTTGTCCCATGAGAATTCAGATGATAAGTGTGAGTTGACAGATGGCCAGTAATGTACGATAACAGGTGTACGATGTACGTACATCAAACATCTTATACCGTACACAATTTTAAGCTCCTTTCGGGCTATCTATCTCAACTAATGTTTTCGTGGCTTCGTTAAAATCCTGCCAGTCGTCGCAATCTACTTTTATAACGGCGATGCCTGATGTTGGTAATGATTCAATATCTGAGCCTGTTACATCATTTGTAAAATTGGTAACACCCGGATTATGACCGATCACCGCCAGGGTATCTATATTTTCCTGCAGCCAGTTAATTGCCTCGGTAATCTGTAAGGTATCACCCAGGTACAACCCGTCGAAATACTTAATATTTTTATTTTCCACGTGATGCACCTGTGCAAAATAAACTGCCGTTTCTTTGGTTCTTTCAGAAGGGCTGCAAAATATTTTGTCGATTTTGTATCCCTTATCCAGTAATCTTTGTGCCATAAGCGCCGCATCCCGGTGTCCTCTTTCTTCTAACCTGCGTTTGCTGTCTACGCCGTAGCCCTGCTCTGCTTTGGCATGCCTGATAATGATCAATGTCTTCATATAATTAATTTCCTGTAACTAAGTTTTTGGCGTCAAATGTATTTATTTATTTTCAGTTAGATTCTTCAAAAAAACTCGAAAATTCGTTGATCTCTTAAAGAAAATCCCCGGCAAGTTGGATGCCGGGGACCTTTTTATTTTAAAACGAGAGTTTAATACCCTCTTTCGTTCTTTCCTTCCATATAATTCATAAATGCCTGGTTTACCACACGGTTACCACCCGGAGTTGGATAGTTACCGGTAAAATACCAATCGCCCAGGTTATTGGGACAGGCTTTATGCAGATCCTCAATGCTTTGGAAGATCACCTGAACCGGCAGACCCAGGTCTTTAGGTGTGATCATTTCCGCTATTTTATTGGAGATTTCGGTGCTGGTGCTGCTTTTATAGATCTTCTGAACCAGGTTCTCTGTATGTAACAGGTTCTGCGCTTTCAGATCTTTACATTGCTGCCAAAGATCATGAAGCAATTGTTCCTGCCCGCGGTCTTTCAGTATTTCTACTGCGGCATTAAAGGCTATAAAGTCACCCATTTTGCTCATGTCAATTCCATAGCAATCGGGGTAACGAATTTGCGGCGCAGACGATAAAATGAGGATTTTTTTAGGTTGTAAACGGGCCAGCATTTTAATAATGCTCTGTTTCAACGTTGTACCCCTCACTATGGAGTCGTCAATGATAACAATAGTATCAATACCCGGCCGTACTGTGCCGTAGGTTATATCGTACACGTGTTGTACCATCTCGTTGCGACTGGCGTCCTCGGTAATGAACGTACGCATTTTTACATCCTTAATGGCAATTTTGCCCACCCGGATGCGGCGGTTGATCATCTCTTCCAGCTTCTCTTCATCATAGTCTTTACCCCAGCTTAAGATGCGCTCGATTTTAATTTTGTTGAGGTACATCTGCATACCCTTCTGTAATCCCAGGAATGCAACTTCGGCTGTATTAGGAATATAAGAAAATATCGTATTCTTTAAATCGAAATCAATCGCGTTCAACACCTGTTCGCTCAGGTTAAAACCCAGGGCTTTGCGTTCTTTATAAATTTTCTCATCACTACCTCGTGAGAAATAAATACGTTCAAAACTACAGGCTTTACGTTCTTTCGGTTCTACTACGCTTTCAATTTCAAAGCTGCCGTCTTCATGAACGATCAAAGCATTACCCGGCATGAGTTCTTTTACTTCGTTTTCACCTACATTAAAAGTGGTACGAATTGCAGCACGCTCTGAAGCAGCTACTATCACATCTTCATCAATATAGTAGTAACAAGGTCTGATACCATGCGGATCGCGGAAAACAAACCCAACACCATCACCGGTTACACCACCTACCGTAAAACCACCGTCAAATTGAGGTATTACTTCTTTCAATACATTTTTAATATCCGGCTTTGCAGGAGAAGCTTCATCAGCATCTACCAGGTGCTTGTGCACTATTTCCATCATGGCAGCCAGGTCGCTTTGTTTTTGAAAGGGCCCGGGCTCAATACCCAACTTATTAAAAAGCTCTTCGGTATTGACCAAATTAAAATTACCCGCTAACGCAAGGTTACGGGTAGTTATCGTGTGTCTTTTTAGAAAGGGATGGCAAAACTCTGCATTATTTTTACCCTGGGTTCCATAACGTAAATGGCCCAAAAGTAACTCACCTAAGAACTTCACATGCCCTTTCATTAAGCCGGGATGGTTAACGATCTCCGGATTATACTTTGTAAGTTCGTTTACTTCTTCCGCAATATTCTGGAATAAAGCGCCTATAGCCTGCGGCTGCGCGCTTCTGATACGGTGCATAAAGGGATGACCAGGCTCTACATTCAGCTTAATAGCTGCAATGCCCGCCCCGTCCTGTCCGCGGTTATGCTGTTTTTCCATAAGCAGGTACAGCTTATTCAGCCCCCACATTACGGTTCCATACTCTTTTAAATAATGGGAGAAACTTTTGCGAAGCCTGATGAAGGCCAAGCCGCATTCGTGTTTAATTGCATCACTCATATACTGGAAAAGAAACGCAAATTTACGAGAATAGTTCTTAATGATGCATTAATATACCTTAAGTCGATTAATATTTAGCATCCTTACATTACCAGTCATCTTTTCAAGCATCCAGCACATTTCTTATAAAAGAAAAAACCAAAGTATAAGGAGCTACAAATCCTCACACTTTGGTTATCAGTACCAAAAATGAATATTATTTCAGCAATTCAGCAAGCTTGCTTTCCAGGTCTGCACCTCTCAACCCCTGCGCTATGATCTTTCCTTCGGGATCGAGCAATACATTAAAAGGGATTCCTTCAAATCCATATAATGCTACCACAGGAGATTCCCAGAATTTCAGATCACTCAGTTGTGGCCAGTCCAGCTTATCGGTTTTAATTGCCTTTAACCAGGGCTCTTTCGACTGATCCAGCGAAACACCCAATACAGTAAAATTCTTATCCTTAAATTTATTGTAAGCCGCTACTACATTGGGGTTCTCCATACGGCAAGGCTTACACCAGCTGGCCCAAAAATCAACCAATACATATTTTCCTTTGAAAGAGCTCAACGCCACGGGGCGGCCATTTACATCAGGCATGGTAAACTCGGGAGCCGGCTTGCCCACCCAATTTCCTTTTCCGGCATTATCCATTTGCGCCTTGAGGTCTTTTTGCAAGGTTGCGAGGCCGGAATGCGATGGATTTTTTTTAACAATATCAGCAACGGTCGCATTCACCTCATCATTACTCAAAGGTTCCAGTCCTACGGCAGGATTACTGGCTGAGGACTGGTAATACCCCAAAACAAACATGGTTAAAGCCGCGTTATCCGATTTTTTTATTTCACTTAATGTAAGATCTCTTAAATAAGAAGTGCCTTCTGCCCTCGCCTGCAGTAATGGAGCAATCACACTATCGGGCTTGTTCAGTTGATGTAAACTGTCGATTTTAGTGGCCTGGGCATATACATTTTGAAGCTTTTCATTGAAAGCGAACATGAACGTCTTCATTTTTTCGCTGGCGGGAGAACCTTTCACCTCGTATTTTTCAGAAAACTGGTTGTTTTCCTTGTTCATCACTACGTCCAGTTCCACAGCCGGCTTGTCATTGATAACTGATGCAACCGGGTACATCCCCTGGTCGAGCCGTACATTATAGATAGCTGACTCTCCTGTTTCCGCTTCGATTTTAAATGTGCCGTCGCTGTTGAGCGTAGCAGAATCTACAATAACCGGCCTCATGGTACCAATAGGCACTTCTTCGAGATAAACCATTTTACCGTTACCGTTGGTAATTTTCCCGGAAACGGTAAAGCTGTTTTTATTATCTTCCTTACAGGCAACCAGTGCAAGAAGGGCGGATGCTACAAAAAGTATTTTTTTCATGTTGATTGAAAGTTGATGGCTCATAGTTCGTAAAATCACATGAACCACTGACCAGTAACTGTATGCTACTTTAATTTTTCTAATATGATTTC